>Ga0265797_10010614_pt1 | contig 11707 bp, 16 predicted proteins | sample P2T30metagenome_FD_192433 | JGI IMG/M metagenome (GOLD analysis project Ga0265797, IMG submission 192433) | Plant litter microbial communities from East Loma Ridge, Irvine, California - P2 T30 | ecosystem: Environmental > Terrestrial > Plant litter > Unclassified | place: USA: California... | reverse complement strand
TGACAGGAACAACGCAACCTCCCTCCTGACGCCTATGGCGCAGGACACCTACTGGGGCTCCTTTGAGGAGATCTCCAAGTACAATGTGCAGCTCAACTACCTCGAGAAGATGTGGATGGCCTGGTACCAATGGATGGGCAACGATGTCCTAGCGACGGGAATTATGTCCTTCGTCTTCCACGAGCTCTTCTACTTTGGACGCGCGCTTCCCTGGATCATCATCGACTGCATACCCTTCTTCAACCGATACAAGCTCCAACACGTACGTCTCTGCGATTGCACAGCTCCATGCAACGATAGCTAACTTGCCGCAGCAAAAAATCCCCACTACTTGGGAACAAACACAATGCGCCGCCCTCGTCCTCCTGTCCCACTTCACCGTCGAGCTTCCCCAGATCTGGATGTTCCACCCCATGTGTCAGTACTTCGGCCTCCAGACTTCCGTCCCCTTCCCCAGCATCTACAAGATGGCGTACCAGATTGCCATCTTCTTCGTCTTCGAGGACGCATGGCACTACTGGATGCACCGCGCCATGCACGCCAGCTCCTTCCTCTACAAGAACATCCACAAGATCCACCACCAATACTCTGCTCCCTTCGGTCTGGCCGCCGAGTACGCCTCGCCCATTGAAGTCATGATCCTGGGCTTCGGTACTGTCGGAGTCCCAATCGTCTTCTGCGCCATCACCAAGGACCTCCACATCTTGACCATGTACGCGTGGATCTGCCTCCGTGTGTTCCAGGCCATCGACGCGCACAGCGGCTACGAGTTCCCATGGAGTCTGCACCACTTCCTGCCTTTCTGGGCCGGCGCCGAGCACCACGATGTTCACCACGAGAAGTTCATTGGCAACTACGCCAGCAGCTTCAGATGGTGGGACTTGCTCTTCGACACCGAGGCCGGTGCTGAGGCGTCCAAGAAGCGCCGCGAGCGCAAGATGGCCGCTGCCAAGCTCAAGAAGGCCAACTGAGCGATCTTTACTGGCATGTTCACAATCTTTGACGAGTGTTTGTCGGTTTTAGCCGCACGCTTGATGGTTGGGAGATGGTAGAACCTCTTCCGGCTGATAACTACCCACACGCTTCGATGCGGAGCTGGTATGAGACATGGCGTTTTGGGTATAGGAAACTGCAGCCATGCATATTGGTCGCGGTAATAGACAGTATGACAGTATGGACCCTGGATAATGGGTGGCAGAGAGGTGTTTGTAAATAGGAGCTGGGTCATTATAGAATATCTACCTAATATTATCATCACGGTCGTTACGTTGAACGTTAACCTATTTCATCACTTTCTGATTTCATGTCATTTGATGAGTACAGAGATTCTGGACGCGAAGATACGTGCAACGAAAATGACAGCAGGCCGAACGCAGGTTGGTGAAGGGTGAAGAGGCCCCTGGTGATAGCGCGGAACGCCGTCTTGGCGCGGTGGGTTCTGGCGCGTTGACATTCCGAGCTCATCAACTTTCTTTAACCTCACCAAACCGCGCAATCACCTCCACCACCCCAAGACGACGGCGCGCGAAAAGACGGCATCATGAGCTCCGGGCGCCCTGTTGTCCACCAGGACTACATTGCTAAAATCCGATATTCGAATGCGCTGCCTCCTCCACCCTGTCCGCCAAAGCTGCTGGACATCCCCAACACTGGTCTTTCGAGCGGTCAATACACATCAGCGGGTTTTGCGTCAAGACTGGCGCGAGAGCAGTCGCTGAACATCGAGGCTGATGCTGAGCTGGGAATGCCCATCGACTTGGTGGGTATCCCCAAGGTATTCGATGGAGACGAGTCTGGTAAGAGCGAAACCGTGGCGCAAAGCCCTCGCAGCGACTGACGCGTTCAATAGCTATCCAGGCGATGCCTCACCCGCCACCGCTCAGTACAGCAGACAGAGCGCTGATGCGACCGCCGAACCAGCTGGGCAAGACGCAAACCAATGCTTCTGGCGCGACTTTCCTGCGACGAACAGAATATGTCACCTCAAGCACAACCGGCGGCTCCAAGTTCGAGTCTAGTAACTCGTCCAACACGATGCGCCTGCGGAGGAAGCGAAAGCAGGTAGAGACCTCATTAGACGATCCTACCAACATCGCGAGACACATTCTGAAGAGCTTCAACATCGCGTACCCAGCAGATGCCTACAACGGCCAAGACGGCGCCGAGAACATCAGGGCAGCGGAATCGACGCCCGAAGAGCGTCTAGCATGGAACAAGCCCAAGAACCCCCGGAACCCCAACCTAACACTCGTGGACTCCTACCCACTCCTCCCAGACTGGGACGCCATGCCCGACACCGGCGGCTACATGGTCTTCAAGTTCACCGCACCCCCCATCAACAACCCACTCGACCCATCCTACGACCCGCGTCTCGACGTCGCCCTCCTGCGTCCCGCCGGCCAAACAATCCAAGACCAAGAAAAGTACATGGAAGACCGCGAAGCGCACCGCTTGGACCCCACCGTCCCACCCCCAATCCCCCGCTGGCAATTCGAATACTTCCTCCCCTCCGACAAGAACAAGGTCCGCGGCATCAAACGCAACTTCACCACGCACGACCCCACCAACGAAGCAGACATCGACTTCGACATCGCCGAAGACGACGAAGGCCAGCCGCGCAAATGCTTCAAATACGATAACGTGCGTACCTACGAGACGAGTCAGCAAGTCGGTGACCCGAGCGATACTTACGGCGACGTTGTTGCGCTTGCGCTGCATGATCCGGAGAAACATGCGAATGAGCCGTTGCGTGACAGCAAGATGCAGCGGGCGGCGTACTTTTACCCGATTACCCAGAGGACTCAGTTGAGACCCAGGAGGCCGGGTCGCATTGATATGACGGAGGAACAGCCGAAGGTCGATATTATCGAGGCGGCGGGTAAGGAGCCCGAGAGCTTGGAGAGGAGGGAGGGGTATAGGAAGAGGGCTGAGGGCGTGGAGTAGGTGGATAAGAGGATGGAAAGGGGAAGAGGGAGTTTGAGTAAAGCTTCTCATCGTTGGGGTTGTCAGAACCAAGGTTTGTGAGCATAAGTTGAGATTGAACCAGTTTGGTATTTATCATCAGCGTCGGCGTTAATGAGGTACAGAGATGTAACAACAGATATCGTGGCATACCATCGGCATATACTCGAGGACCTTTCTTTTCTTCCTCGTCTTCACAACATTCAGAAAGGGTATCTCTCTCGCCTTGGTCTAGGTCTATCTCCCAAATCAAAAGCCCCAGTCACTCTATCCACGTCACTTTATGAGGGCGACAATCACTCCGATCAAAGCCAGCACGACGCCAATGACGGTAGCATTCTCTTTTATATGGTTGAACCCCCTCTTAGCACGAGACGTTCCGTCATGCTCGGGTCTTGGTGGTATGGTCTGGGTCTTGTAGGGATTGGGGTCGAATGCGAGAGGAAGGGTGTTGGAGCGTCGGTGTTTGTTATGTTTTGGGTGTTTAACGTATGTGGGTAGTAAGGAGTCCTTATTGACTCGGGCTCGCTGGACCGCGTTGATGGTTGAAGGCATCTGGCGATGGCGACCGGGAAGGCGCGTTCGGTCGGGAACTGTAACGGTCAGTAACTTGCTACGATCAATGAAATGTTGGAGAATAAACCGTACATAGTGTGTAAAATGGAAGAAGTAGCGTCCTTGATGTTCATCTAGCGAATTGTGAGATGCATGAAAGTGTGATGTTGTTCCTCTCTCTCTTTCTATCCTCGGGTTTTGATAAACTTCCTTGGGTCATAAGTGCACGAAGACCCCTGTAGCTACGGCGGGCGAAGTGGCTGCGTTGATCGTGCAGTGCTGCCAATCACCACACAATACACCCGGCTCTTGCATCTGAGAGCGGCTGCACTAAGCTTAAAGCGAAACAAGCGTACCGTGAGCTGTACGAATGCAAGAATGACGGGTAAGCTTAAAACAGCAAGCCCACCTAGGTAAGCGCTAAGCGTGTTCGAAGTAATTGAGGCTGGTGCGACCCAACTTCGACACCACGCTTGTTGCGCATTACATCGCGAGACTAAACAGCGTGTGTTTGATGAAATTACATTCAGTTCTTCACTTCTCGGAAAGACGGAAGTCTGTGAACACCCATGATCGGCCTTATCGTCATCGCCATCTTCTGTGTCGCAGCCTGGTTCCTAGCTCCCAAAGGCGACAGCCAAACGTACGTTTGCACCATCTCTGTCAATACTAATGAAAATTCCTCGCAAAACTTTCATTGGCTATCTTTCTCTCTACCGCAGGTAGGCGGAGGGCTTGTTTAATCGTGAATTCTGTTTGTTTGGAAGTCTACAAGCTTCAGAAACCCTCGGTTATTTCCAACAAATCATCAACTCTTCCAAAAGTCTCCGCTCCAGTCACATCACTTAACGAAAACAGTGATGATAGCGACAATAACTCCGATGAGAGTAAGAGCGACCCCAATCACTGTAGCATATTCCTTGACATAGGCTAACCATGTCTTCTTCTCGTTTTGTGCGACTACAACCGTATCGGTATTGGAGGCTATTGGCTGGTTGTGGAGATAATAGGAGTTGAAGGTAGGAGGTAGAGTGTAGGCGCGTTGTGGTTGTGGTAGGACATGGCTCGGTAGTAAGGAGCCCATGTTAGCCTGCTCGCCTGCAGGAGTGATGGGATGGGCCATCGCGATGCGCTGCGGTCCCGGTTGGCTAGCACATGGATCAGCAGTATACATAAGACGGAGTACTGGGGTGTTCAAGTACAATTAATACCGAAGTCTACGACGAAGGATTTGGCTGTTTCCACCTCGAGACCTCTTGCACGGCACTCAAGAGTTGATATACTACTGATTCTTGCCAGTTGGCTTCCCAAACGTGTGAAAGTACGAACAAGCCCACCACTGAGATCTGCAGATGAGATCCTGCCTGTACCAATCAGACGTATCCACAGGCCCGGGATCTGCGCGGTTTACGCCGTTTTTGTTTATTTCTAGAATGCCGCCAGAAAGATCTCCAACGCCGTTGGACGCGTTACAGGAGGGATCCTGGTGGCGGCCGGTGAGAAAAGTTCCAGCCAATTGGCTGTGGCACCCGGTAAGCCACCCTATCACCCTGCCACTCCTTCTTAGCCCCCATGAACCTTGGAACCTCACAGGTGCCTGCCGCGTAGGCGACACGAGATTTCTGTTCATGCTGCTCTGTATGCGTTCTTCAAAGATCACGTGTCGATAGTACCTAAGCCTGCAGGGCTTCAATGCACTGCAGTCATGGTTGTTAGTAGAATTTGAGTTCAAAGATCAGATTACATGACAATGATGCGCCATTACTGGTGCCTGGATGGAGGGATTGGAGAACAAAACTCTTCACCGAGCGACAACAAGGCTGGAAACACTCAAGCAGCCGATAAGGCTAACGGACATGTACGTAAGTGCTACTTGGCGGATGTCAAGCGAGCTCTTCTTTGTCACTTTGGGCAGCCTTGGGACCTCAATTCTTTGAAGTACGGCACCGCCGAACTCATATCCGAGACTATGTCAAGCCATCGCATATTTCGTAAGATGAAACCATGGAAGATGTAGAAGTACCCGACGTGTTTCTTGCTCGCAAGACTTTAATGGACGTTTCTTTCAGGTCTATCTCGCTCCACAGTCTGGTACAGCATGTTCTACATGAACTTCTTGTTAGTAACAAAACACCTATCCTGCTCCTTCACTTCAATACAACAGCAATGACAGCACTGACGATAACTCCAACTATCGCAACTACTATGACAACGACGCCGATAATAATTGCGATGAGTTTGGCGTTCTTCAAAGTGTAATGGTGCCATGTTCTTACACGTCCCCTACCGTTGATGCTTGGAAGGCTTGTTGGGTTGTTGGCTGGATGAGGGCTGAGTGGAGGGAAGGTGTATGCACGTCATGGTCGAAGGTACGTCGGTAGTAAGGTGCCCATGTTGATCTGCTCAGTTGCAGAGCTGGTTGAAGAAGACATGACGATACAGTATCTGGTTTGACTATCATGGGTCAGCATGACTACCTAGGTAACTATGTGGCCAATCAGGTTAAGCAACAAGCCACATATCTAGGTATTGCAAGGGTGGTGAGTTGTAGTATAACGTACACAGCACGCGTAAAAGTAAAGGTTTGATGAAGGCTCTGCAGTAAAGGGGCTGAATCGGAAGAATACACTCGGTGTTCCTTGTCTTCAATGGTAGAAATGAATTTTCCTTGCAATGGAAGATGATATACTATTGCTGCAACCACCGAGCCCGGAGAACTGGACCATCCCTGGACATGGTACGCAAGGTGGGGAAATCTGCCTACTCCAGGCCCGCGGCCCACAGAGTGCCTGACAACCGGTCGTGCCAGCTGTTACAAGCCAACCAAGCTCAGCTTGCATGGCTGCTCTTTTTGTGATTGAAAGGCCCTGAGATATGCAAAACCCGCGCCAATCGGATACGTGGTAAGCTGATCGAGCGGAGAAGTTTCATGCAAGCCATGGCTACCTAGGTAGGAGTTGCGCAGCGGCTGAGCACTCAGGAAAATCTACGGTCTGGTTCTTCCAAGGTTGCCTGGAGCACTACAGTTTCTCCAACAAATACCTAGGTATCTGCGTACGTTCAATATCGGAAAGGGTGGCGAACACAGAGTTGGCTAACTTGATCGGTATCTGTATTTCCGAACTGCATGGCTATTTTCCATTGGTTTTCCATATCCGTAGTATTAGGAGACATTGGATCGCGGCTGGTGGCGCACCTCAGAGCCTTCTGAAGTTACTGACGTCATGCCTGTCAAGCCCCACAATAAGCGCGAGGTTCCGTAGCCCCCATCGTCATTCCCGCAGCACACACCAACCAACACCCACCCAGGCGCGAGCGTTTAAAGAGGGCAGCAGCTTTTATGTCTTGTTTCTTAAGCCGCGCGTACATGCGAAAGCTGTCGCATGCCTATCAAGAATACATCACGTCGAATGTGGAAGCACTCGAGCCTCTTCATTCTGCGCAAAACTTGTATTGAGTATTCACTCCAGTCTATCTCAACAACAGTAAAGACCATTCCACGCCCTGGGCGCTCTATGCGTACAAATCTCTACAGGCTATCTCGACCTCCCACCTTGTTTGTCGCCATCCACGAGGAACCTGCAAGCGTCCACGGGTAGCTCTGAAATGTTCACGGGTCGCTGTCTTCAGCCGAACATGGCCTTCGGTACTAGTTGGACGCGACGCAGCTTATTATCTTTAGTTGTCTCTTTCACATGGCTCACTTCACCGTAACAGCAACGATGACGCCGACGATAATTCCAATGACGGTAACGGCGATTGCAACAACCGCGATGACGATTCCAATGACAGAGGCGTACTTCTCAACATGGAGAAACCACGTTTGCTCCGTAACCCTGGTTTGGAAGGAAGCTTCTGCTCGCGAAGCTGTGGTTCGATTGCGGTTATAGGGATCGGGGTCGTAGGCAGGAGGTAGAGTGTGGGCGCGTGGCGGCAGGACATGCGTCGGCAGTAAAGAATCCGTGGCCACTACCCGCAGCGGAGGTGGATCGAGATCCGGAGTAACCCGTTGGGGGATCTCATAGTAATTCTTGACTAGCTGAGCCAGTTCCATGTCACTGTCGATTTGCTCGACTACAGTGCTGGCGGTGGAAGGCATGGCGTTGCAATGCTGTACTCTCAACGACTAGCTTGAACCAGGACTAGACCCCAGCCTGAGTGGAAGGAGCACTCTATTGTTTCTGCTTCTGTACTTTGCGAAGGAGTCAGTATCAGGGATACAACCAATCAGAGGTCAAAGACATACGGCGATGCTAGTAGAACGTAATGATGTTGCGCAGTGTGTTCAGCAAAAGCGGTCGAAGCTACAGTCGAGAATGCTGTTAATGTGTGGGCTTTTATGGTTTCTCTTGTGAAACTCCTAACGGCACGTCGAGGATATATATCTTCGATGTGTTGTAGACTATCTGATGCATCAATACCTGACGCTGTTATGGCGTCCAATCGCAGGGCCTTGCACGAGGTGCATCCCACGGAAGGGTAACCCCGGTCGTCTCTAACATTTCGAGGTCTCTGACAGGCTGGTTTGTTCCCAGATGCATCCCACCAAACCGTGTCCCCGGTCATGTCTGACAGGACTGTTTCGTGCCTAGGCGCATCCCACCGAACAGTGACCCCGGTAGTCTCCATCAGGCCGGCTGATGTTCCCGCCAACTCAGCCACACAAGAGAAATTAAGAACACGCACGCAGCGAGGTCGTGTGTTCTCCGCGTCACGAACTAACTACTCGACCTTCGTAGCGTAGACAATCAACTAATGGAAAGCTTTTCTTAGCTTGATAATCTAACACAGCTCAAATGAACTTAACCAGAGATCCAAGGTTATCCAAAAACCATGTTTAGCGGAGAGGTGAGTTGTGGTAGATAGTTCTGGTGGCAGCGAGGCCCTAATGCATCTAGACGTGGTTGAGAGTGCGGTCTGCTGTGAAGGGTGCCTATAGTTCTCATCCTATGTACTTAGATAGTCAAGGGCTTTTGCCCTGAGCAGCGAACATGACGTACTCAAAGCGCGAGCATGTGTCGTAACTATGTATGATTGCTGCGACGAGTTCAACCGCTGGGCATGAAATTGGTAATGATGCACATATCTAGATGGATCGCCTAGCGTATACGCAGGAGCAGGTTGTCGGCGTTACACAAGCCTCTAGCGTGCATCCCACGACGCCTCTTGTCCAGAAATCTTCGACGCCTCTTGATGCATCCCTCGACGCCTCTTGTCCAGAAATCTTCGACGCCTCTTGGTGAATCCCTCAACGCCTCTTGGTGCATCCCTCAACGCCTCTTTGCGTGTATCTCTTGACGTCTCTCTAGCCGGTGAGACGAAAGCAAGCCGAGTGACCTGAGTAGTACGAGGTTGGTAAGCGCACGAATCACTACAAGTCGTCAAAAGAAAGCTCCCACAGGGGTGACAAGCACCGAAGTGAAAACAAAGAACTCAACCTGAATCCTAGAAGCAAATGTTGAAGCCTCTTTTTCTCGCAAAATTTAGTCAGATGTCTCACTGTAGTCTATTTCGAAAAGTTCCAGTGCGATACAGTATACGGGCACTCCCGAGGTCTTGATCGGTCACCAAGTTTCGTCATCTATTGCATCAACTCTCTCAGCATGTATGAACGATTCAACGCACGAGAGCTCAAGCCATCTCTCCTATCCAACTCATTTGACTACAACAGTGATGATTGCGACAACAACACCAGCAATAGTACCGACGACTCCAACAACAGGAGCATACTCCTTAACGTGCTTCATCCATATCCTTGTCTCATCCGGTGCGGCCACGGTATTGTTAGTACTGGAAGATGCCGCGTGATTGATGGACGTAGGTAGAGCTGGAGTGTGGGCGCGTGGTGGTAAGACGTGAGTAGGTAAGATAGATTCGGCGTTGAACAGCCGAGGTGATCTAGAGTCGTTTTTGATCTGTTCCAATAATTCCATTTTAGTGTTACCCTGTTTGGTGGCCTTGGTGCTCGTGGAGAATGACATCGCGATGCGATGGGATACCAAGTCTAAATATGACCAGTCAGGGCAAAGTCATGGTCCATGGCCCCGTTATTGGAGACGCCGGAAAATCTACGTACATTGTTGGGTACTGTAACGTGTGTAATGGATAGTCTTCCGAGGATCAGGTGTGTAGTTGATGTGCGATCTGTCTGTGAGCTATCTGCTCTTGCTGTTTTTAGAGCTTTCGTCCAGCGCTGAAAAACCAATATAAATATAACACACGCTGGCTAACACATTCAACACGTGATGGCTAACATAGGCGCCCCTTCTCAAAGCAGCTGGGATCCCACATCCTGACGACGTGTACTGCAAGCCCATGAGACATATTTCGACCAACCAGACCTACGCTGAGGAAGGTGTACTGTGGCTTAAGAGCGGGAGAGCAGTGGGCACGGATGGCGAGAAGTTCAACGCGGGTTAGACTCGAAGGTGGGTAGGAGCCCTTGAGACCACCTGCATCATGCCCAGGTGGCGGGCACGGACGCTGAGCAGTTCCAACAGCGTAAGCTTCTCGCAGCCTTTGTACGCTCAGCGGTAGGGTGGCCGGAACGCTTGAGATGAAGGACCGATGCCTCTGCCGGCATTTACACAGCCGTAGCATGCACCTGTAAGCAGTAGGACAGGGACATGGCAGGGTAGGCTGTGTAGGCGCAAGCCGATACTAGCGCATAGGTAAGACGTCTTCGCCTCGGGAACGCCTCTGCGTCGCACAATAACACTCGCCCGTTATTATTGTGGCCGTGGGCATGAAAAGAGGCCTCGTCCCATAGTAGGTAAGGCTCATTTCTCTACATCCACGGCGGTACAAGGAAGACACGCCGTCCCGTTTCGACGCGCCTGACAGGTCACCAATAATTTCTGCCCGGGTGACGTCATTCCTGTCAAAACCTCACAACACCCGCGCAGTCTCGCAGAAGACCTTCACAAACACCCGCAACTATCAGGCGTGTAAAAACATGTAAACCAGTGTAGCTTTTGTCGAAGCGTCTATGCACCGTTTTCTGATTAACATGTCCGTGCCAAACGGACCGCCATCAGCGCCCGCCCAACGTGCTGACTCAAGCGACGCGATGCTACCGCAATGATTGACGGATTTAATTGCCGAACCCTCGCATCTCTATCGCCGATTCAATTTCCATACTAATTCAATTCATTTTCGCATAACCCCTCTCTTTTCAACGTCTATTTTCCAGTCGCTACAACACCGTTATTCGTTGAGTACTTGCGCCATGGCCACGCGCGGCACCACAGACTCAACAAAGCATGAAACATCGCGAATCGACACTCCAGTCAAGCTGCACGATAGTCATGAGGTGCCATCGTGGTACGCGCACAACTCGTTTATCCTTACAGGCTATCGCCCTGTCACGAAATCTATCCCCCTCTGCGTCCGCAGCCTACTCCACTTGCACAACGAAACCGTAAACATCTACACGCATCTCATCCCCGGCATCTTCGTCCTGCTAGCCAGCTACTCCTTCGATCGCTATTTCACAACGCGATTTCCACAAGCGACGTGGACCGATCAACTCGTTTTCCGCATCTTCCTTACCGCCTCAGTAGTCTGCTTTGGTACTTCAGCTGCGTATCATACGCTGATATGTCACTCGGAGGGGTATGCAAGCCTCTGGGTTAAAGCAGACTATGTCGCTATCATCGGGCAGATTGTAGGATCATTTATACCTGGCATTTATTTTGGATTCTACTGCGAACCTGGGTTGCAGAAACTATACTGGTCTATGGTATGTTATGAAGAAAACGACGAGGGCAACATGATGTTGTGTGACGGAACTAAATTCTCCAGATCATTACCCTTGGAACACTGACGGCGACCACGGTCATCAACCCCAGTCTCCATGGCCCACGATGGAAGACTTTACGCTTATCAACATTCATCGCAACGGGCTTTTCGGCGTTTGCGCCTATCTTGCATGGCGTTTCAATCTTTGGCCATGAACAGCTTGACAAACAGACTGGTTTACGGTACTATTACCTTGAAGGTATTTTGATACTGATTGGAGTTGGATTCTATGCGGTAAGGCTAGCATGTTCATCGATACGTCCCCTTCCTCAAGACTAGCTTTCGTTGACTTGTGTGACAGACTCACTTTCCAGAATCCTGGAGACCGAAGAGATACGATATTTGGGGCGCATCACACCAGCTGTTTCACGTGTTCATCGTTCTAAGTGCT
>Ga0265797_10010613_pt1 | contig 11708 bp, 9 predicted proteins | sample P2T30metagenome_FD_192433 | JGI IMG/M metagenome (GOLD analysis project Ga0265797, IMG submission 192433) | Plant litter microbial communities from East Loma Ridge, Irvine, California - P2 T30 | ecosystem: Environmental > Terrestrial > Plant litter > Unclassified | place: USA: California... | reverse complement strand
ATCTTTCCTAGACCACACACGAAAATAAAAATAAACCACGGCCAGGCACACGATAACGTCTACCAGGATCAGTGACAGGTTTCCGAGCATTAGCGCAAGTGCATACCGGCGTTGCAGCGGCTTCACCAACCACCCGCCTCGTACCCAACCACCGGCTTGCGTAGTCCCCCAACCTCACGCATATTCCAAGTCTACCCTTTTCTACCAGCCCTCCGTCTTGCACGCATTCTCCCCCATCTTCCACTCCATCCATTCTGAACATTTGACACGATAACTGACTTTCTTTTGACGTTCACGTAGTACACACACGTGCCGGGCCAGTCGTCGCATTCCCCGGAGCTGCACGCTAGCCAACAGATCGACCCCGCAGCTACCCACACCCATTCACCGCTTCCAACGAACAGCGAGCATTCGTGCTAATTGAAGCGTCGCATCTTTCCGCTTTCTGCAAACAGATACATTCCAATCGCAGTCTGCTCTGCGGCTGTTTTGCATCTTTCGCTCACAACCATGCGCCTCTTCCACGCGCCGCCCGCCGTCCTCGGCCTTATCGCTTTCGCACATCTTCCCTCGGCCTTTGCGAAGCCGTACCCAGTCCACGAAGAAGAATTCCTGGGTCTGCACAACTCGTCGCAATTAGTTGGGAGACAAGCAAAGTGCGCCAATCCCTGCGGCTTTGGCGACTGGCTCTGCTGCCCTACAGGCACAACATGCTACACCGATGCCAACAACCAGGCGCAGTGCGGCGGTGCTGCCACAGAGGCTGCCGGCTCAGGAGGATACTGGCAGTACCACACGACCACGTACGTTGAGACGGTCGGCCTGTTGACCAAGACATCCGTCTTCAGCACATATGTCCCCGCCACTGCGACGCAGACTTGCAAAGACTCGCAAAATCCCTGCGGCTCCACCTGCTGCGATTCGGGCTTCTACTGCCTCACTGCCGGCCAGTGCGCCTTGATCGCTGGCGGGAGCTCAGGAGGCATTGTGCCCACCGGTACGTTGGCCCCCTCTGCTCCTCTTCGACCTACCAGCTCAGGAATCGTCATAGTCACCTACACCGGCACCCCGACCGTCACAGTGCCCTTCCAGACGCCAATTCCTACCGGTGCCACAGGCAGCTTGGTCCCAACACAGGAAAGCAACAACGGCCTCAGCGGAGGCGCAATCGCCGGTATCGTCATTGGCGTCATTCTTGGCATATTGCTCCTTTTGCTCCTCTGTCTCTTCTGCTGCGCCCGCGCCCTCTTCGACACCCTCCTCGCCATCTTCGGCGTTGGCAAGAAGCGCAAACACACGCACGAGGAGACGTACATTGAAGAGCACCACCACAGCGGCGGCAGCGCTGCTGCTGGTGGCGGCCGCTGGTACGGCACTGGCCGCCCTGCCCGTCCGTCGCGTGCTGGCTCCGAAAAGCACAGCGGTGCTAAGAAGGGTCTCGGTCTTGCGGCCGGCCTGGGAGGACTGGCGCTTGCGCTGGGCTTGAAGAGGAAACACGACCAGAAAGCCGAGGACAAGAGCACCACTGTCAGTGGAACGTCGTACATTTACAGCGATTACACAAGCACGAGTAAGTTACTCACATCGGCCCGACTTGTCAACGTAATGCTAACAACCAACCTAGGCAGCGCAAGCTCGTCAGATCGCCACACTCGCCGAACACATCACTCGTCAAGACGATGATCGGCCCAAAGTTATCGACGTCTTTCCATTGTACAAACTTCATGCTTTTCCACGTCTTCGCAAAGCACCCCAAGAGGTGGTTTTTCTCCTTCCGGCTGATTAATGATCTGGTTGCAACTAGGCCCAGATGGCGTTTTGCGGTTTTCTTTTTTTTTTCGTTTCTTCCAGCGTCAACGAACGAGCGACTGACTGAATGTGTTACTACGAGTGGCGGTGATTATGGATTAATGAGAACAAGGGCATGAGACGGTATGCGAAAAAAATACGAGATATGGAACATGTACATGCATGTTGAAGAAGGCCAGACGGGCTGTGAATACAATGATGATGATGGTTTTTCCCACCATGACAAACAACATGTGCTACTTTGATTCTTCGACTTTGACAGAAAGCTGTAGCGTATCAACATGGCCTTTTGGTTTCTGAGAGAGTAAACGTTTGTTGATCAATACAGTTGTGAAGGACAACAGAGTCATGGCAATCTGGCTTGTGACAAGATACAAGGGAAATCATACCTCGGAGGTATTTATATTTTGTTGATGTTATCCGCTAGTAAAGTAGTGAAAGCTATATAGAGAACGATAAATGTCAACACCCTTCGTGCTGGATACGAGATGCGGAAGTCGAAATATTTTGGGCCTCGGGCTTTATATATTTATTATCGATATCTAGAAAACAATGCCATGGAACGGGCTCAAAGGCAAGCAAAACACAAAGCATCTGTGTTGAATCGACCAAGTTCGCGCGTAGAAAAGACAAGCAGGGCTGCCTGATGACGATCGCAAGCGCCAAGAATAAAGTGGGATGGCACGCTAGTGTGGAGCTCCAGCACCTTCGCTGTGACAAGTACTCACGTAATAACCTGCGCTGCCTGCTCGTCCAGTCCCTCCATTTATTCCGCTTACACACCACTCAACTACAAGTAGACAATCCAGTTGACCTCGTTTGTCTACCTTCCACGACCGCATCACCGACACTACCCCGCCATACACGAGGCGCCCGCAACCGCCACACTTGACGGCTTACAGGCTTCGCAACAGTCGGCAAACTGGGGAAGAGACTCCGGAGCGACGAGGACACTCGTCCCAGCAAGAGAGATAAAGTCATGACAGTAAGTGCGTCTTATGTCTGATACAACGCCGCTGTTGGCTGCGCACTACATGGCATGCAGCTGAACCACCTGCGGATGTTGAGTCTCCTACGCCTCACACTTCGCCACGTACATAGCTTTGGGTTGTAGCTGACATATCCTAGGAAAAAATGCAGGTTGACAGTCCTGCCACTGCTGTCGAACAGCTCAAAGAGGCGTCCGGCAACAATGGCGAAATCGACGAGTCCCTCTACAGCCGACAGCTATACGTGCTAGGTCACGAGGCCATGAAGCGCATGGGTTCATCCAACGTCCTCGTTGCTGGTCTACGAGGTCTTGGTGTCGAGATCGCAAAGAACATTGCCCTGGCCGGTGTCAAGTCGTTGACGCTCTACGACCCCAAGCCTGCCGCTCTGGCCGATCTTTCGTCACAATTCTTCCTTACACCCGCCGACGTAGGAAAGCCACGCGCCTCCGTTACTGTACCTAAAGTTTCGGAGCTCAACCCATACACACCCGTCAAGGAATACAGCGGCGGAGATTTGACATCGGACTTGTCGCAGTTGAAGCAGTTCCAGGTCATTGTACTGACCGACACTGCGCTAGAAGATCAGATCACAATCGCAGACTACTGCCACGAAAACGGCATCTTCGTTGTCATCACCGACACATATGGTCTGTTCGGCACAATCTTCACTGATTTCGGCAAGAACTTCACCATTGGAGACCCAACCGGTGAGAACGTCAGCACGGGTATCATTGCTGGTATTGATGAGGAGGGTATCGTCTCGGCATTGGATGAGACAAGGCATGGTCTTGAAGATGGCGACTGGGTCACATTCTCAGAAGTCGAAGGTATGGAGGGCCTGAACGGCTGTGCGCCTCGCAAAATTGAGGTCAAGGGACCCTATACCTTTTCGATTGGCGACGTTTCTGGCTTGGGAGAGTATAAGAAGGGTGGTCAGTTCATCCAGGTCAAGATGCCCAAGATCATCGACTTTGAGCCCTTCAGCAAGCAGCTGAAGAAGCCGGAGCTCCTCATCTCCGACTTTGCCAAGTTCGACCGACCGCAACAGCTGCACGTTGGTATCCAAGCCATTCACAAGTTTGCAAGCCTCCACAAGGGCGAGTTTCCACGTCCTCACCACGAGGCCGATGCGACCGAGCTCTTCAAGATAGCGCAGGAAATCGCAGGGCAAGGGGAGGAGAAGGTTGAGCTGGATGAGAAGCTCATCAAGGAACTCAGTTATCAAGCACGTGGTGATCTCAGCCCGGTTGCTGCTTTCTTTGGCGGTATGGCTGCGCAGGAAGTGTTGAAAGCAGTGTCCGGAAAGTTCCATCCCATCGTGCAGTTCCTCTACTTTGACTCGCTAGAGTCTCTCCCAACATCGACGACCCGTTCGGAAGAGCAGTGCGCTCCGATTGGCTCACGTTACGATGGTCAAATCGCTGTTCTTGGTCAGGAATATCAGAAGAAGCTCAGCAACGTCAAGCAGTTCCTTGTTGGTGCGGGTGCCATTGGCTGCGAGATGTTGAAGAACTGGGCTATGATGGGCCTAGGCACGGGGCCTGAAGGCAAGATCACCGTGACCGACAATGACCAGATTGAGAAGAGCAATCTTAACCGACAGTTCTTGTTCCGACCAGCGGACGTTGGCAAGCTCAAGAGCGACGCTGCAGCGAAGGCTGTACAGGCCATGAACCCCGATCTCAGCGGGAAGATTGTTACTTTGCAAGACAAGGTTGGTCCTGAGACTGAGCACATCTTCAACGAGGAGTTCTGGAACTCGCTAGACGGCGTCACAAACGCACTCGACAACGTAGAGGCACGAACATATGTCGACCGCCGATGTGTGTTCTTCCGCAAGCCTCTACTAGACAGCGGCACTCTCGGTACCAAGGGCAATACTCAGGTTGTGCTTCCATTTATCACAGAGTCTTATTCCTCGTCACAAGATCCACCAGAGAAGTCTTTCCCCATGTGCACACTGAGGAGTTTCCCTAACCGGATTGAGCACACCATTGCCTGGGCGCGAGAGTCGTTTGATTCTTTGTTTGTCAAAGGACCCGAGATTGTCAATTTGTATCTGACACAGCCGGATTACCTTGGCGCATCGCTGAAGCAGTCTGGAAATGAGAAGCAGACGCTGGAGACACTGCGGGACTTCTTGGTGACCGAGAAGCCGCTGTCTTTTGATGACTGCATCGTCTGGGCTCGCCATCAGTTCGAGAAGAACTACAACCATGCGATCGCGCAACTGCTCTACAACTTCCCCAAGGACTCCAAGACGGGATCTGGTCAGCCATTCTGGTCAGGACCAAAGCGTGCGCCCGACCCATCCAAGTTTGACCCATCAAACCCGACCCATTTCACCTATGTCGAGGCCGCTGCTACTTTACACGCGTTCAATTACGGTATCAAGCCAAATGCATCTCGGGAACACTACGTTGAAGTGCTCAACGATATGATCGTTCCTGATTTCCAACCCGATCCTACGGTGAAGATTCAGGCCGACGAGAAGGAGCCCGATCCAAACGCCAACCAGGCCGGCGGTGACGATAGCGGCTCGCTCGACAGTATTATCAACCAGCTTCCGGCACCGAAGTCGCTTGCCGGGTTCAAGCTTGAGCCTGTCGAGTTCGAGAAGGATGACGACACTAATCATCACATCGACTTTATTACAGCCGCCAGCAACCTTCGCGCCGAGAACTACAAGATTGAGCAAGCAGATCGACACAAGACCAAGTTCATTGCAGGAAAGATTATCCCTGCCATTGCCACCACTACAGCGCTCGTGACTGGCCTCGTCAACCTTGAACTGTACAAGATCATCGATGGCAAGACCGACATTGAGCAGTACAAGAACGGTTTCATCAACCTGGCACTGCCGTTCTTCGGCTTTAGCGAGCCGATCGCAAGTCCGAAGGGTACTTACCAAGGGCATGATGGCGAGGTCACAATCGATAAGCTGTGGGATCGCTTCGAGGTGGACGACATCCCGCTTAAGGACTTTGTGGCGTACTTTGAGAAGAAGGGTCTCTCGATCCAGATGATCAGCTCCGGTGTGAGCTTGCTTTACGCATCTTTCTATCCCCCGAGCAAGCTAAAGGACAGGATGCCTCTCACGTAAGTCATTTGCACGTTTATCGCTGATGCAGACACTGACAAAAGGCAGAATGAGCAAGCTCGTCGAGCACGTCAGCAAGAAGCCTGTACCGGACCACCAGAAGAACGTCATCTTCGAAATCACAGCCGAAGACCAGAAGGAGGAGGATGTTGAGATACCTTACGTCATGGTCAAGTTGAAGTAGACGAAAGTGTACTTTGACCTAGAGGATTGAGTGATGAGATAGTGAATTGGGTATTCGCCGATTGACACGGATAGACGAGCACAGCTTGCATGAATAGAAATTTTCACTCAAAATCTTGTCTCGTTTGCTTTTTTGGTGTAGTCAAAGCCAGAGCTTGAGGCTCGCGTCGGATGGACCCACGTGTGCCGATAGTCGGGCGAGATCGTGGGGCAAATTGCCAAGCCTTGCAGCCCTACCGCGGATGCTGATTATCAAGCCTCTAGGACTTTCCCTCCGCACACAACAATGTAGCCCTCACGTTCCGTTCTCACGGCTTGCAATCACAAAAATCATGGCACCCTCACTAGAAGAGCCAGTACAGGTTGATTTCGAAGCGCCTTTGAAAGCAGCGCCAAAGCTCGTTGCGCCTGAGCCTGGTATGTATGCCCCGCCACGCCTCCGCGTCGCACTCCATCGTCCCATGTGACGACAGACGGCTGACAAGGTCGATAGAACATTGCCCAGGTCCCGAATCTGCTACAGCCGGTCAAGCAGACTCATGCGCGGGATGTCCCAATCAGTCGATTTGCGCCTCAGCGCCCAAAGGCCCGGATGCTGATATACCCATTATAACTGCTCGCCTCTCCTCGGTTAAGCATAAGATCCTCGTCCTTTCAGGCAAGGGTGGCGTCGGCAAGTCAACCTTCAGCACCATGCTCTCGCACGGATTTGCATCGAATCCATCCTCGACCGTGGGCCTCATGGACACGGATATCTGCGGGCCGAGCATACCAAAGATGATGGGCGTAGAGGATGAAACCATACACGTCAGCGGAGAAGGATGGGAGCCCGTATGGGTTAGCGAGAACCTTGGAGTCATGAGCGTACAGTTCATGCTACCAAACCGCGACGATGCGGTAATCTGGCGCGGCGCAAAGAAGAACGGGCTGATCAAGAAGTTCCTCATGGACGTAACATGGGGCGAACTAGACTTTCTCGTCGTCGACACGCCTCCAGGCACATCCGACGAACACCTGTCCGTTAACTCGTTCCTGAAAGCGTCCGGTGTCGATGGCGCAGTTCTCGTTTCCACGCCGCAGGAGGTCTCGCTGCTGGATGTGAGGAAGGAAATTGACTTTTGCCGGAAAGCAGGGATACCTATCCTGGGGATTGTGGAGAACATGAGTGGATTTGTGTGCCCTGGGTGCAAACATGAGAGTCAGATCTTCAGGGCGAGCACGGGTGGTGCAGCGAAATTGGCAAAAGATCAGAACATTCCTTTCTTGGGCGCAGTGCCTTTGGATCCGAGGATAGGCATGGCATGTGATTTTGGCGAGAGCTTCTTGACGGCGTATCCCGATAGTCCTGCTTGTGCGGCTATCAAAGAGGTGGTAAGGAGAGTGGGCGAGGAGATTGGATTGAGTAGGGATGAGGTATTGCCGGAGAATGAGGAGGAAGCATGAGGATGTTTGTTGTTGTGTTTTTGCACCAAAAAATCCATTCGTGGCTAGGCCCTCGGTTGATCTGCAATAAGATTTGCATTTATATATGTTCAACATGTTTCAAGCAATCTGGCTACTGGGAGAAGAACAACAAAAAGGAAATGAACATCGTCACATTGGTCGATCCTCCTTCCAAACGTAAAACAGTCTTGCGTAAGCGTTGTACGTAAAATGACCGCACATGACTATAACTTCTCCACGGACACATTATAATGTTCTGATTCTCTCCCTTGAACGTCCGACTCTCCCAACCATCTCATGCGTTGATTCCATGAACCAACTCTCAGATCCATTGTCCCTCATTGAGTCACCAGATAAATTACTCAAATAGGCAACTTGCAGAATAATCAAGCCCAGGTGTGGATTCCGGTAAGCTCTGGCAGCTACCGCACGCTGCAAGGTGAGGTAAGAAATGCGCCTCGAAAAATACAGGGGTGGGGCTGTGTGGCGGGGGGTTGCTTGTTTAGGCAACTATGGGGATTTGGTGTGGATTCTGGTAGCATGCCCGACATTCTGCTACAAAGTGGAGCAGGGGTTGGTAGGGTTATGCTTTGGAATCACGTGTGCAAGTTTACAGATTTTTTTTTTCAAACTTCTTTACAACGCGTAACTTGAACGTATTTGGGATGGTGGTTATGATTATGATTAGTAGTTCCTTGGGAGAGAATGACTTGGCTAGACATGAGGAAGCTTGTCCACGTGAATGTTGTGACAAGGTGTACTATATATATAACTGAATACTTTACAAGATGTTTTCAGGGTCCTGCTCAACCCTGGTTCCACACACACACACACACTACTACCAATCGTTGCATCTTTTGGAACTGCCACAATCTGCGCGATAATCTTTCCCTGACAGACGCAGGAGATTATGAGTGGGACACAGCCACACAGCTACCACGCCCGTTCGTCATCACATCGCGCTATCCGTTGCTTGGCAAACGTAGTAATTGCTTGGCATGCATTGCAAAAGCTTGCTTTGGGCGTCTGTGGCGCGGGTCGGGCGATGGTGAGCTCATAGATCTCTCGGGGAGCGATTCATGGCCCTGGAAAAAGCAACAAAGAGTGGGCATCAAGGCACGCTGCAAGGAGACGGCGTCAACGGCCGTTCACGAGACCTGTACCAGTCCGCGCTTCTGAGATCCGCTACGGCGCGCGGAAGACCTTGCTAGGATTCGAGCAATGTCGTGGGGCCCGGCTAGCGGCAACAATCCCTGCCGGCCCTGTGCCATCAATCACAGGCACAACATCTTTCTTGACGGCCAGGCTAGAGGCGCTTCGTGTTTGGCTGCTCCGGCCTTCTTCCTGCCTCTTTACATGCCATTCAGCTTCGTCTCCATTGTCGCGATATACATCTCCCAGAGTTCAGCACCGTGTAGTTGCGCAATTGACTTCGTCGCGACAGGAACACGAAATCCACTAGCGTCGCGCGGTCTAGCATCCACGCCAACAGTGAGAGTTCGGCTTACAGCGTCTGAGCGCGTTGCCATTGTGAGTCTCCAGTCGCTCGGACCGTGTCACTATACTGACAGGATCGTGAAGCGGTACACATCCCCCCGGCGTGTTTGCGCATAAACTTTTCCTCAATCCCTTGACATCGAGCCCCGAATATCATCGACCTGCGCCATGGCTACCGAATACCTTCCAACTCACCAAGACCCAAGCGGCGTCACGGGCATTGGTCAGGGACCCCAGGTCCTGAGCACCTCTGGTGTATTGGACGTCATCATGGGTCCTCTCCTAAACTACAGGCGCACCAGCAACCAGCAGTCCGGACAGCCCATCTGGCACGGCAGTGTGCTGATCGTCACCACCCCCGGGCAGCAAGACGCGAATGCTGTACAGGCGAACCCGCAACTTGTACTTTTGCCGGCTGGCGCAGTCGACCGGAACATGGGCGATGCAAGGTTCAGCGTTGCTGAGAGAACCTTCCATGGACAAAAGCTATACGAAGATTCCAAAAAGGCCTTCTGGCGCTTCGTCATTGAAGCCCCCATGCAGCCATTCGAGTCACGGTGGAGTTATGATATCCAGGGCCTGAAATACGTCGAGGGCTCCAAGGAAGAGAAGCCGCAAGTTTTCGTGATACCCTCAATCTCACAGTCGATGCGCATCATGTTCCACTCCTGCAACGGCTTCAGTGTTGGCACAGACATGGATGTCTGGCAAGGGCCGGTTCTGTGGAACGATGTCCTCCGCATGCACGAGCAACGACCCTTCCACGTCATGATCGGTGGAGGCGACCAAATCTACAATGACGGAGTGCGAGTCGACGGCCCGCTTAGGCCCTGGACCGACATTGGCAACCCACACAAGCGCCGCGAATACCCCTTCGATAGGAAGATGCGTGATGAATGCGACGAGTATTACTACAACAACTATATTAGGTGGTATGGCCAAAAGCCTTTTTCCACTGCCAACAGTCAGATTCCCCAGGTCAACATCTGGGATGACCACGACATCATCGATGGCTTCGGCTCATACACCGACCACTTTATGAACTGCGCTGTTTTCCGGGGTATTGGCGGAGTTGCACACAAGTACTACCTTTTGTTCCAGCACCATCTCGCTCCTCCAAAGAGCACCTACACAACCGATGCACCAGAGACGACCGCTGTGGACGCTTCAGGACAGAGGACAACACCTGCCGATGTGGCACAACTGCAAAACACATTCGTCATGACGGACGACGAGGGCGACCCATCCTACATCATCGGCCAGAAGCCAGGCCCATATGTCGAGGAGCGCAGCCGCAACATCTACTGCCAACTGGGCGCGCGCATTGCATTTGCCGGTATCGACGCACGAACAGAGCGCACAAGACACATCATCAACTACAAGGAGACATATGACATGATCTTTGAACGTCTTGACAAGGAGTTTAGCGCTAACCCTGAACTCAAGCACATGATCTTGTTACTCGGCGTACCTATCGCTTACCCGCGACTCATCTGGCTCGAAAACATCCTTCAGTCACCCTTGATCGCACCCATCAAGTTTTTGAATAAGCGCTTCGGCTTCGCTGGTGGCTTCTTCAACCAGTTCGACGGCAAGGTCGATTTGCTCGATGACTTGGACGACCACTACACGGCGCGGCAACACAAGCAAGAGCGTCGGGATCTGATGCATAGGTTGCAAAGATTCTCCCAAAAGTTCTCAGCCCGTGTTACCATTCTCGGCGGAGACGTCCATCTCGGCGCCGTTGGCCGCTTCTACTCGAACCCCAAGGCGGGTCTCCGCGCAGAGGAAGACTGGCGCTACATGCCCAACATTATCAGTTCTGCGATTACGAACAAGCCCCCGCCCCAGGCCGTTGCGAATCTGCTCGCCCGCCGCAACAAGATCCACCACCTGGACAAGGAGACGGACGAGACGCTGCTCGAAATCTTCGACCGCGACCCAGCGCTCCCAGACGGCGTGAATGCCACCAACGGCACCAACGGCGCCGCCATCAACGGCGACGGCAAAGACGGAAAAATCGAACCCAAGACGTCTGCCAAGAACCACGCCACCATGCCCTCGCGCAACTACGCCATCATCTGCGAATCCGTTGTTCCCCCCTCGGCCACGCTCTCCGCCCCCGGCCCTACCCCCGGACAACAGGCACCCTCGATCAACACCAACGGCGATGCAAAGTCTACACTGAGCGAAGCACCAGGCCCCAAGGACAATATGCGCCAGCCCTTTCATCTCGGTGAGCACACGGCCGGCACCCAGCATCCGGCTGCCGGTGGCGTCCAGCCGACTGGTCTCTGTGGACCGTATGGCTTGGACGTTACGCTCCGAGTGGAGATTAGCAACAAGGACCGCGAGGGCAGGACGGACGGATATGGCTTCACGATTCCTGGCCTGCAGGTTAGTGATGCCTTGAGACAAAAGGGCGTTAATTGGTAAGTAAAAAGGGTCTACTGTTTAGAGGAATAGAGGGTGGTGTAAAGGTGGGAGTAGAGGGCTACTGCTGCTGTTGCTGCTGGAATGAGTTAATTTGATAAAAGAAAGAAAAAAACATAAGGGGGGTCCGTGGATGAGTGATTGAACTATTCTTTCTTTCTTTCTTTCTGCATCTGAGTTTATACCCTCGGCCCAAGTCACGCACGTTGTGTTTGGCCTTGTAAAGTTTTTTTTGGTAGTTTTTTTTGGTT
>Ga0265797_10010608_pt1 | contig 11709 bp, 9 predicted proteins | sample P2T30metagenome_FD_192433 | JGI IMG/M metagenome (GOLD analysis project Ga0265797, IMG submission 192433) | Plant litter microbial communities from East Loma Ridge, Irvine, California - P2 T30 | ecosystem: Environmental > Terrestrial > Plant litter > Unclassified | place: USA: California... | reverse complement strand
AAAGACTGGAAGGACGGCGCCAACGGAAAAGGGTCGTGTCCCAAATACTGCGCCAATGAGGGAAACGATATCGGACTATGCAGTTGGAACAGTGGCTGGGAGTTTTGCTGCGGTTTGCTAGGGAAAGGGAATGGGGAGTGTTGTAAGGGGGAGCGATTCAAGTTGGATGGGAATACGACGAGTGAGTTTGTGGTTCAGAGACCTTGGAGTGTGGATGCTGTTTCCGGGGGAAGTGCTTCTTCATCTTCGAATCCGAATCCGACCGCATCATCGGTCTCGTCGCAATGTACTGCTCTCCCTGTCAACGCAACCGATGACGGTAGTAGCGAAGATGACAAGATCCCCGTCTCCCAAATTGGTCTGGGTATTGGCCTCGGCATACCTCTGCTCATCGCGCTTGGTCTGCTTTTTTCGGAGAACAGGAAACCCCGGCATGTGGAAGCGAGGTTGGAGATGTCTCGAGGTGAGTTGGTGGTCGGACATGCGGGGTATGCAGCTTCGAATGAAGGCAAGCCTGGCACGTATGTGGGCGTCGAGAGCCACGAGGTTGATGGTTTGGAACAAAGGAATGAGCTTTCGTCTGACAGACCACTGTATGAGTTGGCGCATGGTGGCAGATAGCTTTCATGATACATAATGCATCATGCCTGCAAGCAAGGGTGGATACGCAATGGAAACAAGGTCGTCGATGTTTATTTCATTCATTGGTCATATCATCATCTCTTTGTACATCCGAATATGCCCTATTCCTTTATACAGGAGAGTCCTGCTTGGCAAACTGCCTCGCTAGTGCCTCAATGCTATCCACAATCCTCTTGAACTCATCCTTCTGCTCTCCAGCAAGCTCTCCGCCATCCATGGCAGCATCGTCATCCTGGTTACCCCACTGGATCTCCATTGTGTTGAAGTCGACCTTGGTGTCTAGGCCGTAGACGTCCTTGCTGGGGTGCGAAGGGAAGCCGCGGAGTGTGGAGATGAGAGACATGAGCTCCTTGACGTCGTCTCTGTCATGGGATTAGTAAAGGGACTTTGGGATGAAGGGGACTGTGAGGGGCGTACTGTGGTACATCGCCCTTCTTCTCTGATGACTTGGAGTTGCCGTTGTAGTTGGACATGCGGATGCTGGCTGGGCGGTTGGGCTCGCCGATGACCTCGATCATGTGTGTGGGTGCGCCTGCGTATTATATCAGTACGAAAGCTTTGTTTGTTCCCAACTGATGAACTTACCGGAGAAGGGCTTGCTGAGAACGACCTGGAACTCTCCAGAAGGCGGGGGTGCGACCATGCGAGGCATCTTGATATGTAGTTTGTGTGGTTTGGTCTAACAAGTATCGAGAAGTTTGAAGCTTTCGGGTTACAAAGTGCGTAACTGGATAATTGTTTCAATTGAAGGTGGTAGATGAGGTTTCAAGCGGGGTACGAAAACGTGGTGAGGGTAGGTTTTGTAGCAAATGCCGTATGCCATCATCGCATGCAGGTACCCACACTAGTTTTGTTCTTGATGTCATGATGAATCGCGGCTGCCGATGTGGACCGCGAAAGTTTCCCTTCATTTTCTCCACCTTTTGCGATGAGCCGTCTGAATGGCGATGCGATGGGAGTGTTGGTGCTCAGATTCTGCAGGCGGTTTTGATCGAGATCGTGTGTTGTCGCGTCGTCGCTTGACGCGTTACGCGTGAACACGGGGTATGACATCACCAACCCTTCGCACGTCGCTACTCAACTTCGACACGCACTTGCTCGTGTCAATGCCTCTTTCTCGGAGGTACCGTCTCGAAATCATGTGGTAGCACCAGGCCTGTTCTAGCTGCATCAAAGCAGCTCGGTCCGACGAAGCTCTACAGCCTCCCCGCATTGAATGACGGCTTTACCATCTCGATCAAATATCCCGGGCTCGTTTGGCTGACCTTGACTGGACAGCACAAGCTTCAAGATCATATCAGCCAGCTCTTTCGGAAGTCTCTTACCCACAACTCGATACACGTTGAGCTTCGTCTCAGTGTACGCATGTCTCTGTAGAAGATCAAGTACCACCGCAGTATTAACACGTACACATCCTCTGCCTCTTCCTATTCGAGCGCTTTCTCTAAACGTGGAAATGTGACCGCAGAGGTGATAGTGATTGTAGAAGCGGCGAATAGATTGGCAAAGGTAGGCTGCATCGGGCTGTCGTGCTTGCGCGTCACCATTGTCTCTGCGAGGAGCTTTGCGCTGTCGTTTTGTCGACTGCAGAATATTTCTCACCATTCTATCGATTTGACGATTCGCGTTCTGATGGGCCTCGTTGGTGAAGAATGGAGGAGATCCATGCAGGCAGTCCAGTTTGGCATAGACGCAAAGGTCCAGTGCCGGTTAGCTCGCCGTCCTCAGCGACAGCAATGCGTTCAATTATGGCCAGCATTCGCGGAAAGAAGACGGTTTTGAATATATGCTGATGTTTCGTCAAGCGTTCAGGCTGGGGCCACATTATCGAGCGCTGCAACGCCCTGCGCATCCTGTCTTTAAGATAGCCAGCGCATGCTTTGGCGTTCCGTGGCGGATGTGCCTGAAGTAGCGCCAAGAAATCTTCATGTATGATGTCTGTGGTTGCGCGCAAAGAGTAAGTAGAGAATCGTTTGCGCAGAGAAGCATCACACCCACCGACGGAAAATGGATCTTCATTAGACCGGCCATCGCAAGGAGACAGCAGCAGTTGTTCGAGAGTTGGAGCATCGAGGGAGGCAGTCCCACGTAACCGTCTGAAAGGCTGCCATCTCCTGGGGTTGAAAGCACGATGGGCAACAGACTTTCGAGGGATGTGAGGAATTCGCTGTTCGCTGACGTCTAGCTCTTTTTGCGCCGGGCGCAAGGTTCGCGTCATCGTCTCGACTAGCTGTTCTGGCTTATGGGTATGTATACATCCGTTGTTTTCGGGCGCGTGTTACATCGAGACCTCGACCAAAGTGTATGTAGTCAAATATGAGTGGTGGTGAGATTTTAGCACGACCCTTGATCGCTGGCGCCGACCGTGCCGCAATGCTGCACAGGGCAACTACCTAGGTAAGTTGACTTGGAACTCCTTGATATTTCACCCCGCAAAGTCTTACGTTTGTTGCAACGTCTTGTTGCTGGCCTGTTAGTGTTATGTTGAGAGCAGTGCTGCGTTGTCGATACAAACAGCGGGGTATGGGCTGTCGTGAAGCGCGCTAGCTTAAATGGCAGCCAGGAAAGTTAACATTACCAGACCATGAATACATGCGCAACTCGGGGTAGCTAGTCCAAACGATAAACTTTGTGACCGCTCCAAGCCACCCAATGTTATGAGCAAATTGCGGAACTGGTAGTCGACGACTATTGGGTATATTGAATTTGAACTGGACCTGTCTCACACTCGCGGCTTCCACCTTACCACCAACCTACGGCCAATCATAGTGAGCTCATCTTAGGTGATTTTCGCCTTGCCAGTTGACGGTTCATCCTCCTGTGCTATCGCACCTTCATTCCCATCGCCCTCAACCTTCCCTGGCTTCGCAAAGGCAGCACCAAGCAAATGAATCGGATTGTTCATCCTTGTCATCATAAGATAGAGCAGAGTAAGTCCTGTGACAACAACTTCGTCTCTTAGAGCCTCTGTAACCTCCTCTTCTGTCTCCTCAAAGTAGAAGTTGCCGACTTGCTTCATCGCCCATAAATTGACACTGAACTTGGCGATAGATTCCTGGGTCGCGGAGTTTATGCATACGAAATCCCAGACTTTCATGGTAGAATTGGCGGTCCAGGTAATAGGGATGCCGCCAAGCGCATGCGAAAGGTAGTTGTACTTGGTCTTCCAGCGTTTCAGTGGCTTCAAAATGACTTCTTGGCCGTGAATGATGCAATCGCCGCTGATGGAGAAACTGTCTAAACGTCGGAGTACTGAGTCAGAGTGTGTCTTAGATGTATTATAGGCAGACTTACGAATGGTGCCTTTCGCGATGATGGTCTGATCTGACGCGCGCTCGAAGCGCAACTGCGGCTTTGCAGGGCGGAAATGCTGAACGTAGAGCGGTGTGAGCTGTTGGCCAGCGCCTTTTAAAGCTACTATGTTGCGGAACTTTGACCAGGCAAAATCTACTTGGAGAGTGAGACCGCTTGGGGAAAGAGGGCTCATGGAATCAACAGGCTCGACAGGCTTAGCAGGCTCAGCAGGCTCAGCGAGCTCTTGCGATGCCCTTTTTGGCGGTCGGGAAGTGTTCGGAGGGAGTTCAGTATGGGTGAACATGACGTGCTAGTGGATGCCTGCTCTTTCGATGTTGGAATTTAAAAGATAAGCCGTAACCGCAACGGCCGTTACACAAATTCGAAAATTGTCAAAGCGTGGTCACTCGGAGGTGGTCAAACGGTGAGGTGAAGGTGAAGACGGGCACTTTTGAGAAGGGAAATGCAAACGCGCACTAGAGGTGATTTCGATGTGCGTGATATGTGTATTCGAGTTTGCGTAGTGTAAACATCGTGCGTTTGTGTGCCTTGCTTAGCCACTCTTCTGGCTTTGGACGCCTTACCATGCCTCAATATTTCCTAGAACGGAATAGTGCTTAGCAGCACACGGCGATGTAGTACAGCGCAGCACATCTTCAATACCGATAAAAGTTATGGGCTGTCTTATGAAGACACAGCTAAGGTGGCACGGAATTTCGAAGGCTGATCTGAGTGTCGCCAAAAACTATCTGTATGGACAGGTCGTGGGAAGAGGAAAGAGGCTGGGAGTGCAGCTGCACAGTGGCAGGTGGGCCCACTTAAGTGAGATGTCGTCATAGCTCACGGCCACCACTCAGTCGACACCCACACCCCACTCAGCATGTCAGCATCTCCACGCTCGCAACGAGAAAAACGATTCTCAGTGTGCTGTACGGCAGGTTGTGAAAGAGTTATGAAGATCGTGGGGCGCCTATCAGCCGTAACGTACACCGCTGGTCAAAGCAGCCCAAGCGCGGGGGATGCACTGCGGACAGGAATTATACTCCCCAGCATTCTCATCCGGCTACCAACCAGTATGGCACACTGACCTGCTCGCAGGTATCGCATCGGTTTCAATACACCTCGGGATCCTTCATACCAAGAAAGGAGCTTGTCGACTATGCTGCATGACACCGCCTCTTCCAGACTTCGACCGGCGTCATTACTCCACGCGAGGAAGATCTTCAGCAGGTATCGTGAGTAACTTGGTGGGATATCTTCCGCGGACGGCTCAGACAGCAGTTTCGAGGCGGCTTCGAAGCGGCTCGCTTCTAACGCTGCGCTGTTTGAGTGATTCGGCAATACGGCAACAGATGCCCTCTCGCAGTGCGAACCACAATTCTCGATCACTAAAACACACCAAACGATCGTGGTCTCACAGATTAATCAATGATGTTAGAGTACTTGGCTGTATCGCCGGGCGCACTGAGCCTCCAGCCCGCTCGCGTCAAGGGATAGTTACCCGCATGATGTGCAGCGCGGCAACAGAGAGACCCAAGTATCGCCCAGTTGTGCCAACAAAGTTGAGTGCTTCTTTTAGCTGGGCCTATCGCGCGTCCAGAGAAAATCAAAATGCTGGGCGATACTCATAATCTCCCCACGCCTGCAATGGGTGACGATTACTGATGATGCTCGTGCGGACGCGTCCCCAAGCCAAGTGTCGATCGAGATGCCACAGCTGCAGGACAAAGATCTGCAAAGGAGGCTCTGCTGTTGCGTTGTCGCAATGCACAACATCACTACTGGGTGTCGCGGTCCATTGCCTAGCAGGGTTTGTTCTGTATTTGGCACAGCGGACTTGGCGGGCTTGGCAGGGAAACTCTGTGCAGAGCCACTAATCTCCGCCAAATCGAGACGCCCATCGGCATTGTCATGTTGAGACGCTTGCCGAGCCGCAATGCTCACAGCCGGACAAAAGAACCTGCGCCGTTGTGTGTTCCTCATTTGCGCCAATCACCGCGTACAAGGTCAACCTGTCTCAACAGCTCCTATGTCTCAACCTTGAATGTTTCCCCGACGTCCACAGGTGTAACATGACAGGGTCAAAGGGAGCCTTAAGGCGGAAAGTCCCACACGTCGCGTTCGAAGCTAGCGCTACAGGTGAGCTTGGCACCATCCGCCATAGCCCATTCACCGCTTGGCTCCGGTCGTAAGCCTCCTAATGGCGGGAGTGGCTGCTAAGCCAAGAATGTCCTGGCGGCTGCTGTTTCAAGTCAACGAAGTGCATTGTGTCCGTGACGCGTGTAAAGATATGAAGTAACAAGGCTCAGCACCCAAGAACTTGGAAATCGAGGCTGGCATTCCCTATCACTGCGCTCGCAATTCTCTCCGAACCAGTCCGGGAAATCCCTCGTTCTCCATCTTTTTGCACTTGCTTATATTGGTTTTAATCGACTTGTAAATACGGCTGGTCTGCTATTTACAGTTACTCGCTCCCGCTGGTCGTCTTCATTCCACACCCTTTTTTCTCAACCCTTACTGTTGTTCCTTCCGCGCATGAATCCTTGAACACACTCCTTCCGTCTTTTCCGCTTTTCGCCTACAGGGCTCTTCACCATGCCTTCCCTCGATGTTAGCGAGCTTAACATCGTCATCGCCGTTCTAGGTACGTCTGACAGACGAAAGTCGACAGGCAAACACTGACGTTCGACCGCAGGCGCTTTCATCATTCTATACGGCTTCATTTCAGTCAAGATCAAGCAAGTATGGTATCTTGGTGAAGCTTGTAAGTACACAATCGCCCGACGCAGCGCCGTCATTCTTCAGAGCAGTGAACTCATTCTTTACAGTACCTGCCGTTCTCATCGGTGTCATCCTAGGACCGATAGCTGCCAGATTCCTAGATGCGGAGAAATGGGGCTCAGCTGCCACGGGGCAGCAAGAAGCTATCACGCTGGTGAGCGCGAATTCACAAAACCCCAATATTGAATCCTGCTGAGCATCATATAGGGCATGTGCAGAATCGTCATTGGTGTGCAGCTGGTCATCGCTGGATTCCAACTCCCTGCCAAGTACCAACAAGCCCGGTGGAAGGAGATGGCGATCTGCCTCCTCCCTGTGATGACAATCATGTGGATCTGCACTAGCTTGTGCATTCTCGTCACAGTTCCCAAGCTTACCTTCTTGGCTGCGCTTGTTATCGGATCTTGCGTTACTTGCACTGATCCTATCTTGTCGCAAGCCGTAGCCAAGGGTCCCTTTGCTGACAAGTTCGTTCCTCGCGCGCTGCGAGAAATCATCTCGTCGGAAGCTGGTGCTAACGATGGTTTCGGTTTCCCTTTCCTGCTGTAAGTCTCACAACCCTCCAACACAAGAAGCTTCTCTGACGAGTCGGACAGTTTGGCTACATACCTCATTCGCCATGCCGAACTTGATGGTGTCGAGTTTAAGACCGGCATAGAAGGTGCCAAGGAAATCGCTCATCGGGCAGTCAACATGCTCTCCAAGCGTAGCGAAGAGGGAGTTGGTCGTCTCGGTGGCGGTGTCCCGATGGCCATGGAACAGTGGATTGTTGAGGGATGGCTGTACATCATCGTCATGTCCGTTGCAATCGGTGTCATCCTCGGCGTCGCCAGTATGTTCGCCGTCAAGTTCGCCCTACGCAAGAAGTGGATCGACTCCGAGAGTCTTCTGCTCTGGCCTATGGCCCTCGGCTTGTTCACCATTGGCGTTTGCGGTGCGCTCGGTACGGATGACCTCCTCGCTTGCTTCGTCGCCGGAAACGTCATGAACTGGAATGGAGTCTACCTCGAGGAAACCGAGAAGCGTCATGACGAGGTCAACAGCTGTTTCGATGTCATCCTCAACTTCGGTGGCTTCATGTACATCGGAACCATCATCCCATGGGCCGAGTTCCAGATGCCAGATGTCACCGGTATCACCATTGGAAGGCTCATGATTCTGGGCTTCCTCATCCTCGCTTTCCGTCGTATTCCAGCCATCTTCCTCATGTACAAGGTCATGCCCAACGTTGTCAAGGACTGGAAGGAGGCGCTGTTCATGGGTTATTTCGGACCCATTGGTAAGTTGCCTCGACCCTTTCAGATAGTGACATGAACTAACGCTTGTCAGGTATCGGAGCTGTCTTCTACGTCGAGCACACTCGTCACCTTTTCCCCAAGCCAGGCGAGGCCGAGACTGAGGAAGAAGAGAACCTTGTCGCAGCCATGATCCCCGTCGTCTACTTCCTCGTCGTCTTCTCCATCGTCGTCCACGGACTTTCCATCCCCGCCCTCGATGCTTTCTACCGTTACAAGAAGATCCCAGCGATCGAAGAGTCTGAGCCCGCAGAGATTCGCGTACGATCTATCCACGAGGCCCTTCCCAAGAACACCAGGATGGACTCCAAGCGCGGCTCGGTCTACCAGCACAACCGCTTCTCTCGCCCAGTTTCCATGGGTCCTGGCCCGGAGCTGTACAGGTGGAACAACCAAGTCAGGGATAGCGAAGCCACGTTCAGGTCAAACTCCCAGGTGCAAGCCGTGGATTACGCAGAGAAGCTGCAAACTATCCGGTTCCAGGAAGACTATGCTCATGAGAAAGCAAACTTGGGCCGGTAGATTGGTGTGAGCTGGGGCATTTGACATGTCACACTCCCGAGTGGCTATCCCTATCTTTGGTGGAAGGCCTGTTGAGGGGCAATTAGAGAATCCGGTACGCGCCAAGGGTCAAGCAGAGGAAGCGCGCAGAAGGAAGGAGAGCCGTTAGAACAGTGTATTGGTTGAATCGCTCATTTTAGGATTGGAACACAATCAGGGTTGCTCCCTATCGTTTACCATGCTTTTGTCACTCGTTTAGACCTGTACAACATAGACTGACGTTGAATTACGCGTATTTGTCCGCACGCCAGTCCCAAAACTACGCCCAATGCCCACCCTCACAACCAGTTCTCAAGTGCAAACTTCAAAGTCATCACCACAATCCGCACGATAACATCAACGCAGGAATCCGACGAGACCCCCAGCTTCAAGACCCAGTTCCCCAGACCCAGATGTCAGCCCCATTCCCCTGTCGTTCACTGCCCAATCCGAAACAAGCCAAGAACGCCGCGGTGGAATCGCCAAGCCGTCATTGCCGTGTTACCCGTGCCGGTTTTCCGCTGTCCCTGTCACTTTCCTCCCCTTAACGCCCTCGCTCCCCGGAAAGGTTATCCATACAGTTTGAGTGTCAGGACTTCATTCTCAAACGTCTTGGGAGATTCAGTCTTTGTTCCCGATCAAAGAGGAGGTAATAATATGGAGATTATGTGTAGTTGCTAAATTGGGTATGGCGTGCGCTGCGCTCCGTTCGGTCCGACTCCAGGTTTCCGCTCCGCGACGAGTGTACGGAGGTGGTGGGTGTGAAGGGGGATCAGGGAAGGCTGTCGGAGTGAATCGGGGGTGATGGAGAATATGGTCGGGTTGTAGGAAACTATTTCTCGTCATATCCGTCTCTTTCCCATGATCGAATTCACGAGCTGCAGGCCTCCCCATTGCTGTGCCTCTCCAGCCAATGGCGACAGACGGCGATCTTTACCGTAATGGTTGGTGTCGCTTTATCATCACTTTATTTATCAGCTCTATCACCAACTCCTCTGCACTAGATTATGCAAGTATCGAGAGAAGCGACGAGCTTTAGACAACAGTTTTGTCAGCTGTCGTCATGTTGGAGAGTTCATATCTATTGCGATTGGCCTGCTGCATTGGTAAGTGATGCAACCCATTAATGGTGCATCGGCTATACGAGGTAACACCAATAACATCGTACTTAGGGTCTATGGGCAATACGCAGTGTATCATGAAGTCGACTTCGGCTACATCTGAAAGGCATATAGCCCGTTAAAGTAGTTTAGGAGAAGTCCATCAAAATCATCCAATTCCACTCAATATGCCACCAATCCGCGTTGCTCTTGTTGGTCTATCATCGTCTGCAAAGGTTACCTGGGCCGCAGACGCTCATCTCCCCTATCTCCTCTCTCCTCGTGGCAAGAAGCACTACCAGCTTGTCGCTCTCCTCAACTCCTCTACTCAAGCCGCAGAAGCAGCAAAGAAGACATTCGCACTTCCCGAAGACGTAAAAGCATATGGCGACCCAAGCACCCTCGCAGAAGACCCAGATATCGACCTCCTCGTCGTCTGCACCCGCGTCGATGTACATTCCTCTGTCGTCGAACCAAGCCTCAAAGCAGGGAAAGCAGTGTACATTGAATGGCCAGTGACGCAAGACCTTACCAGCACAGTACACCTTGCAGAACTTATGCATGAACCGCGGAACAGTATCATCGGCCTCCAAGGACGCGTCGCCCCAATCACCCTTCAACTCAGAGACATTCTAGCCACAAATACCATAGGAAAAGTACTCAGCAGCCAAGTCCGCGCTTTTGGCAATTTGGTACAGCGGGACGCTCTCCCTGAGTCTCTGGAGTATTTTGCGGATAGAAAGGTGGGAGGACACCCGATCAATATCCATTATGGCCACATGATCGACTACGTGCACGAGGTACTCGACGGATGGGAAGAATCTCATACAAAGATGCAAATCCAGCGACCGAATCTGAAGCTTCTGGGAGCTGACGGGAGTGTCAACAGGGCCGTAAAGACTGATGTATCTGATCTGATATCTGTACACGGTACCCTCAATACTGAGAAAGGCGTCACAGTACCCGGCGCCACTCTCACAGCTTCCTTCCGCCTTGGCCAGTCGTTTAAAGGCGAACCTGGGTTCGTGTGGTACATCGCTGGCGAGACGGGCGAGTTGCGTGTTACTGCGCCAGGTCCTTATCTCATGTCTGGTGACTCTTATGATGGCCCTATTTCGATTCAGCACCACGATTACCCGACTGATGAGGTGCGCGATTTGGGCTGGCACTGGCCAGAGTGGCAGAAAGAGTTTGGTCTTCGCGCGAGGAGCGTGGCGGAGGTGTATGAGCGGTACGCGGAATGGATTGAAGGCGGAATGGAGACGGTGGTCGAAGGGAGAGAGTGGCCGAACGTAATGGATGGGATTGAGTTGATGAAGGAGTTCGATGATATTTACAAAGAGTTTGATGGGGTATGAGGTAAGTTAATTCATCAGTTGACATGCCGGGATAGTCGAGATATAGTGTTAGTCAATGGTAGTAAAGTGTGTCACAACATTGCGCAACTGAAGTTCATTAGAGGTGCTGGGTTTAGTATTTTTGACCTCTTGATGTCTGATAATGCACTGAGCGATCTGGCATGCACAGATAACGAGACTGGTCAACCGACAGTTGTGTGTCATGAGGTTTGCGTACGATCATGAATTCCAGAGGGCATTCATCGATTATTTGCCCTGTTCTCCTGTCGCAGCCAGCAACTCGTTTCAAATTGTATTGCTATCTGTTGTATGTCGTGCCAGCTGGCAGCTCTACCGGTGCCCTATCGGCCGGCACTTCCGATACAGGACTGACCGCATGTCCGTATTTCTCAGTTGCCGGTCCCTGCGTATACGCCTGATTCGAGTCCATTTCGCTAGGAGAGCCGGCTGGGTACGTAGGCGCGATGTGCGCATTTGCCGGCTCGTATGGATTCCGCTTGCCATTCTTCTTTCTGCGCCAGAAGAGGAATCCAGCCAGACCGAGTAGAGCGAGTCCACCGACTATCCCACCGACCAGGCCGCCTATCGCGCCGCCTGAGAGACCCGACGCTTTGTCCTTTGTCGCGATTGGTGAAGGGGGCGAGGCAGCTGTTGCTTGTGCTCCTCCAGACGGCGAGGTGGTAGCAATGGGTTGTCCGG
>Ga0265797_10010607_pt1 | contig 11709 bp, 10 predicted proteins | sample P2T30metagenome_FD_192433 | JGI IMG/M metagenome (GOLD analysis project Ga0265797, IMG submission 192433) | Plant litter microbial communities from East Loma Ridge, Irvine, California - P2 T30 | ecosystem: Environmental > Terrestrial > Plant litter > Unclassified | place: USA: California... | reverse complement strand
CATTGATAAACTGGTACTGATTGTGTTTCCTCGTTCCAGGTGACGATCGTTCAGCCCCAACCCCAACCCTAATTCATGAGGCCAGTACCGAAATGCTGTTCAATGGATCGTCTGGCTTGGACAATTTTGACCAATCAATCGTCTACAAGTGTTCAATCAAACCGAAAATTGGCTGTTGCGGAGCCGCCGAGCCTGGCTGTCATCGATTGATCTGTTTTGATGGTAGTTGCCTGTTATGATCTACGACAAATCTCAACCGTAGTATCCCCTGTGGCAACACGGAAGCCCCGAGAGACGAGGCGACAGTCGTGGATGCGAAGAGGGATCATAAACATTAGACCTACGATCTAACAAGCTAACTGAAGAGTAGCTCCAAGTTTTTCTATAGCCAAAGACTTGTAAACGACCTAGATAGCTTCTGTCTAGAGGTAAAAACTGATCCGGAGACCACGGCACTTGTACCATCGAACATTCTACATCTTATCCAACCGAGTCCCCTAGGTCTTCCAAGAGTGTAAGCAGATGCTTTGACTCTGTCAGTCTCGCGACTTCTCCCAGATATGCGACGTCGATCTTGAAAGGGTTACCAGTAACGTTCGGCACCCACTTGCCCTCTAGTTGCACAGGATCAATCGCACCGACCGGCACAAGCTCCTTGAGCATTTCAAAGAACATGCCCCTCTGTGCTTGCAGCAAGCTCGAGTGGAAAGGCACGTCGATGCCCTGCAGCGGGATCGTCGCCTTGCCCCGAACGAGCTGGACCGAAGCGGCAGAAGTGTCGGCATCATACAGATGGGCAGCGACCAGTCCGGCCAAAGGCTGTTCTAGCAGCCGATCGTTCGCGTGCAGGGCGTCTGTGACCCGTCGAAGAGTGTCGAGGCAACGTTTGTCGCCGGCGCAAACGTACTGCTTTCTCGCGACGTTGAAGTTGACGACTTCGAGCAGCGAGCCTGTGCTTGCCATGATGCCGTGCACCAGTTCAGTCAGCCTGACTTCCGTGAACGCGCGCCCAACGCGGCTGGGGTCGACGGCCACCATGGCGAAGTCGCTGCGGCCCTGCTCGTCCCGAGACACGGCGACTTGCAGACACACGCCTCGCGCGAAAGCCACCTTGAGCATGGTCTCCAGGGGGAAAGCGTCCGTCATGCAAGCCAGGGCGGCCAGTTCGCCGAGCGAGTGACCGGCGAAAGCGGCGAGCTTGCCGGGCGTGGGCAACCGGCCGAGAGATTCAAGACCTTTGAAGGCCGCGAACTCGAGAACGCAGATCGCAGGCTGGGCAAATTGCGTGGTGGCGAGCAAGCCCTTGTCACCCCGGAAGGTGTATGAGCGCGACGAGGCGTGGAGACCTGGGAAAGCGGACGTGGACTTGGAGCCGCTGTGGCGTTGCAGGGCGGTTTGAAAGTCGAGGTAGTTCTGCCGCACTTGCGAGCCTCGCTTGCCCGAGAAGGTAATTGTTAGGTACTTGGGGTTTTGTTTCACGATCTCCGTGATGCGGAAGCCTGGGTTCTGTCAATGAGTGAATTGTAGATAGCGAGAGAGAGTCGGCTTACCCCAATGGTGCTCGAAATACCCGTCAGCACGTGTCCATATCTGGCGGCACACGGCGTTCCCTGCAAGATGGTTCATGCCCATGCCAGGGAACTGGCTGCCCTGGCCGGTGAAGAGGAAGGCTGTTCGAGGCGGAGAGGCGACGACTTCACCAGTCACAATGGCTTCCTCGGTAGCCTCGTTACGCGCCGTAAAGCTGAAGACCTTTGATCCTTCCTGCATTGCAACGTGTTTCAGCGACACACGGAGGACATCCCCCGCCGCGACCTTGCCAGTGAAGCTTGCTTTGGCGACTTGGATCCCGTCGCGCCAGCCCGCGCCAAGGGCATCTCTGAGCAGCTGCATGACGCAAGCGTGTGTATGCATGCCGTGCGTGATGGTGCTGTCGAGACCTGCAAAGCGGGCAAAGGTGGTTGACACATGGATTGGGTTGAGATCTCCGCAGGACTTTGCGTAGAGGAGACTGCAGTCCGGAATAGTAAGAGTCAAGTTCCGCTGTTCGCTTTCGCCCGAATCAATATCTTTGGGCAATCTGACCAAGGCGGGCTCCTGCCTACCGGCTCTTTGCAGGTAGCCGAGGACCACATCGCCATCCTTGCCGTCCGAGACGTGCTTGACGAGCCCGATCACTGCGTCACTCTTGTTCATACTTGGATCACGTATGTGAACCTGACCAAAAGTGGTGGAGATACTTCCGGTCCTTTCCGATTCGATGTCGAAGATCAGTTCCTGGCCAAGCGAAAGGGCAACACTATTCGATGTTGCACACAGCCATACTTTGGCCCGCAAGGCGCGCAATTGAGACTCGGAACGGATGGAAACAATCCAAGCGGTCTTGATTGGTTTTTGGAAATATTCCGAGTCTCCAAGCTGGTAGCCCAGATTCATGAACTCGGTGATGAGCCTCACAGCAGGGACGCCGTTGCGCCTGACAAGTATCTCCAACTCTGTGGTTGCGCCGGCGTCATGCCTTTTCAGCGCTACTGCGGACGATTGTACGTCGATCACATCCCCAATCGCAAGAGGTCTCTGTCCATTGATCAACTCAAAGTGGCATCCAAGATGAAGGACTTTGGAAGCATCCCAGTCCGTGAGGAGTTCGTGCTTCAACGCAGGCTTGCAGGCGTATAACCAAGCGTATTCCAGGGGGAGCTCATCCAAGTGTCTTTCTTGCCCAGTCTCAGGTAGCCGTCCGAGTTTTAGGTGGTCGACAGCGGAGGAGTATCGACTGACTGCCTCCGCGGTAATCGTTACAGCCGGGTGAGTGTAGGTGTCGCGGATTGAACCTTCCAATGGCGGCGTGTCCTGGCCGAACCAGACATGGTGGTAGAAGCGACGCACACGCCCGAAACGATCATCGTCGATGTGGTGGAGACCGGCGCCATCCCTATGGAATATCGGGGCATAGGGCCGATGGTGAGGATCGAAACAGTATTCCATCTTCAACTCAGCCCTACGGTTATCGGCCGTCAAGCTTTCCAGGAGCGATATCGCGATCGTTGAGGTGCGACTGTCAAACGATAGTCGTGCCTTTGACTGGGAACCATCTGACAAGGTGAGAAGATCGCAACCTACAGCATGGAAGCGAACCTCAATGTCAGACCTGGCAGCGAAGATGTCACGCACCGGGTTCCGATACATGCGGTTTTTGTTGACGATCATGCGGGTATCAAATAGACGCTGGCCCCAAGGCGGCAGGTAAGACCCCACAAGATTCAACCACTGATCGTTGTTAGGCAAACCCGCTGTCCCGTCTGCTATACTCAAGGACTGTTCCCCGACGATGACATTGGAACCAATCTGACTCGATGCGGCTTCTTGTCGGTGGGTGACATGCAGAGTACGAAGAGCAATGCTGGGGTCACTGCCGCCTCTGCGCAAATACCCTGCCTGCAAGCCGTTCAGGAAATCGGCAACCGGCATATCAAGGGTTTTGCAGTGTCGCAGAGCGACCGGGCCGGCGAGAATGCACACGCGTCCAGCATCACGGTGGTGGGTGATATCGACGGCCTCAGACTGCCACAGTGAGTCCTTTTTGAAATGGGTCTCGAACTTTTCGTCCAGAACCAGGATGAACGGAACGGGCTTCTTTCCAGAGCGCAGGCATAAGCTCAGAAGATACTCCATGTCTTCCACACCGATGTATTCGAAGCACGCTTGCGGCACTGACTTTTGCAAGGCACCCAACTGCGCCGTCGGTTCATGGTTGGGATGTTTGGAGTTTTCGTGGAAGCGCTCGAGGGTCCGCACCAAGAAGTCGTTAAATATCTCGCTGTATGATGAATGGATCCACGTGCCGTGGTGCGCCGGGCGCAGTAGCTCCAAAAGGCGGCGCAGGATGTCCAAGTATGTCATATCGCCCAGATCACATGCCGCGTTTTCGGAATAGTCATACCCGAACCAGACCTTTTGGTGGTCTGCGTTCAGCTGTTGGATGATGGCAGGCTTTTGCTTGAGCAATGCCTCTTGCAACTTCGCTCTCGGGAGGGTGAACAGAGTTTCATCCGGTGATTTCCAGAGCTTCGTGCCGCGATTTGCAATAACGTGCATCTGCTCGCCCATCTCAGACTTGATCGAGATGACACCACCTGCGCCTACAGTGCTCGTGCCACGCCAATCTTCATCTTCCACTCCAGGAGCTTGAATCATGGCCAACTGCGCGGCTCGACTCGTCTTTGCTTCTTTTGCCGTCATTATAGCAGTGCCGATGAGAATCCCGTCAAACGGCATGTTTGAGAGGCCTTTTGGGGGTTCGGAAAAATTCCTCACCCAGTCTCCGAAGAGGTAAGGCCATGAGCCATCGACGTCGCCAAAGCCGCTTCCAGCGACGAGTACGACGTTGGTGTGCTCACGAATTGCGGCATACGTCTCCAAGATGGGACGATGGAAGTCCTCGCTAGAATGGTGCCCACCGCCGCGCCCACCCGTCCATTGTAAGACTACAGGAAAGTATGGATGAGCGCGAGCGACGGCGAGGACGTTGTGAATGTCGGAGATCGAGCCGGGCTTGAAGCAGATGTGAGAGAGGCCGAGAGTCCCGATCCAGTTGGAGGCGATTTCTAGAGACGGTACCCCAGCACCAACAGTGAGTCCTCCAATCGGATAGCCATCTTCGATGAGCGAGCGTACGAGAGGGATCTGCCAGCTCACCCGTTGCGGGCTTGCGTAGATGATGTTGAGTGTAATCAGTCTGTCGGCTTTGATGTTGTTCGTGAGATCGATGATGGCTTGCTTGAGGCTGGAAGCGTTCGCATAACCTCCTGTTGCCAATTCGACGTAGTAACCAGCATTCATAATTGTGGCTACAAACTCCCAAGAACAGGTGGTAGGAGTCATGCCAGCAACAAGGATAGGAGGAAGGCCAAATAGCTCGGTGAACCGGTGGCCAGGCTGGCGTTGGTCGTGCTCTGCTGATAGCATGTGTGTGGATGGCTGTGCTTGGCTGCTTTCTCGAGGGTGTACACGAGCGTGCCAGTAGCGGCGTGGCGTATCTGTAAATGCTGACATGTCCGCCAGGATATCAGCCAGCCCGGATGCATCTCTTTCCAGCACATCAGAAGCACAGGCCGCGTATATCTCTAGATTCGAACCAGGTCGAGCCGCGGACAAGGCTCTTGCAATCCCATCACGCATGCCCGGACCGAAATCAATGACTTGCCATGGACCTGCAAGGGGGCTGAGCACACCGCACCAATCGACGGGGCGGCATGTTATGGCCTCGATGATCCTGGGAGCAAGGTCTTCGTCCATGTCGCCCTGCTCCCAGCCCCACACAGGAATCCTGAGCTGGCGTCTGCGAAGGGTGACGTGTTGAACCTTGGATCGGGCCAGCTGTGGCGCATCTTGCAACAGTGGCGAGTGCATGGGCGCCACGACGGGCAGGAACTGGAGCGAGATCTGAGCACGCTGAATAGTGAAGAAGCCAGTAGTCGAGTCGCCGCTGTTACTGAGTGGCGTGACAGGAACGGTCGATGCATTGGGACTGCCCTTGGCTCGCAGTCGCCCACTGAGCGAGCAGAGTGATTCTGGGTCACCGGATATGACGACGGAATCGGGTGTATTGACAAGTGATAGAAAGAGTTTGTGTCCGTGTTGAGCATCGCGATTGAACTTATCGACTTCGTCTTCAGTCGTCCTTCGGTCCAGGCCGGTGACTGAGAGCATTGGAGACGGGACACCTTCACCTCTTCTCAGGCTTTCAGCTATGGTGCTTTCGGGAAGAGGTGGGCCCTGAGAGTAGGCCATGCGGATAGCTCTGCCTCCATGATAGAGGCATACTAGACAGTCCGCCGCCAGTTTGTAAAAGCTCTGCCAGTCCGTGGATGCGGCTACACAAACAGCTGCCACAATGCCCACAGAATGCCCAGCGATACCGGAGAAGCAGCTGTTCAACCCTGTGGGAAGCACTCCCAGCCTCTGACACACTGCCACATATTTTGCAAGCTGGATCACAGCTACTAGTGGCCCGTTGATGTCCGGCATGCGAATGATAGCAGGCGGTGGTGCTGCACCAGATTGTGAGATCCAGTGCAGAAAATCGAAGCCGTGGTAGCCATCCTGAGTTATGGTTGCCTCTGTCCGGGCAACAGTGTCCAGAACGTTACGAGAATGCTCCAAGAAATCACGGACAACGTCTCCGTGGAGATTGATGAGCTGAGAAAGCTCGCGGAGAGGACGCCTTGTCAGACCGACTCCGCCAAAAACGGCCAAGACTGGTTTCTTTTCGCCGAGACTGATAGAGCCCTGAGTTGGCGAAGGCTGCGCCGACGCAGATTGCATGATTGAAGGCGTCGGGTTGAGGAATGGCAGGGTATCGCCGAGGAACAAAGGGTAAAAGCAAAACCTTGGCAGGAGAGGGAGAGACCTTGTCGATACACAGGCGAGTAGATCTGTGACATATGAAGACGTGTCAGTGTATTGGATCGATGTGCGGCTACAGTAGTTGTGGTGCCATGCAAGATACGCATGTGGGTGTGAAAGGAGTGGCGCCACTTAATGCTTACTAGCCGTAGAGAGAGACAGGAAGCTAGAATTTGTCTACACACTGTCACTCACTACGAGATCAAATCAGCGCGTTCTACTCTCGGTAGTGCCACCTCGTATCGCTGCGTCCTGGCGAATAAAACGAGGGAATCAGTCTTGGGTCCAACGTACATGACTTGCAGAATGATTGAGACGAGGCCCAGCGAACTTGCGAATACATTGTAAGTTGGACACAGGGTGACTATTGGAAGGCAACAGTCAAGCTGCCATTCATCCCCTGCGATTTTGCCTGTAGATACGCAGCCGCTCCGGCCCCGGCTGCACTGCCCATGACTGACGCGGCGGCAAAGAACTTGTTGCCCGACGCACAATCTCCAGCGGCGAATACGCCAGGGACTGAAGTAGTGCCAAACGGAGGCTGCACCACGATGTCGCCATCTTCGTCCATGTCCAAGGCAAGCGCTTCCGGCAGATGGCTGCACTGCTCGGTCATGGGCTTGTATACGAGAAAGCCATGCTCAGCCTGGCGCCCTCCGCTGAGCGCGACGCGGATACCACCTTCACCGGCAGGACCAGTCAGGCGAACTTGCTGAATGGACTTCGACTCTATCGCGCGTACTGATGAGTGAGCGGCCATCATGGGCTGCAAGTGCGCAGCAAGGCGCGTGTTGCCATGGGTGTAGATGGTAATGTCATGCGAAAACTGACGACAGGCTCGCACGATGCGCTGCAAGCTGGCAACATCGGCAAAGGCATCGCGGGCGAGGATGCCGATGGTGGTCGCGTTGCCGGACTCCTCGAAGCCGTGGCACAGAAGACAGTGATATACCTTTCGGCCCCAGCAGTCCTCGAAGCCGTCGATGCTGGGGAAGGATGTCGCGCGAGTCCGTCGCAAGCACGACGGATTTGGCCGTGTATGATACGCCCGAGGCATCGACAAGGCGAAATGAAGTTGTACGAGGCAAACCTGAGCCGGCTGGCTTCACCTCATCCTCATAGTACCTTTCCAGGGTGGCGACGGGCTGGTCGATGAAGCTGCAGGAGCCGCTGCCATTGACGTTGTTGCCATAGCGGGATAACAGCTCTTTGCGTGCTGCTGTGCGAAAGTCGTGCGGGTGTTGATGGTCCCATGTCGCGACCATGTGCATGTGCGAGGCCTTCTCATTGCGATATTCGCCAGAGTCGAAGACGACGACCCCGTGCCGCTGCCGGCAAAGTCCCAGCGCTGCGCCAAGCCCCGCCGGACCTCCGCCAATCACAATCGCGTCGACGCTTGCTGTGCTCCCAGATCTATTTCCATCATTTCCATTCATCACATCGACCGTCATCTTCAGTTTCTTCCAACGCAGACGGTGAAGTATTCAGTTGGTGGCGGTTGTTTTGCGTCCCTGTGGGGAACCAACAATGTCATTCCGAGTATAAGTATCGTCTACCATTCTAAAATCCATACCCGGTGGCACCACTAAGCACCACTCAGCTGGCACCACCCTGTTCCTTACCCTCATACCAACCGCATCCACTCCCAGAACGTCGACAAGGGTCTGACGCTTGAGGCAATGCTGGGTGCACATGTTTTGGAGTGCTGCTAATGTCTGAAGCCTTTGGGCTGTCTTGTTCAGTCACCAAATCTACTCGTCCGTTCCAGCGCTTCGATTCCAACGCCTGTTTTCCCTCATACACACCATGGACTCTGTCACAGATCAGGATTTCGGGCCCGCTGTGGGAACCGAAAACAGGACCTTCGACTTCACCCTGCTCTTCGAAGAGAGCATTCTCTCAATCCTGCCTTGGGCGCTGCTCATTCTGTATGGTCCTGTTTACTACTACGGGTTTTCGGCTCCGAAAAGGAAGATCAAGCCAGATGCCGTCCTTCTTGCCAAAATGGTAAGTCCAGCCGTCTTCTGCAAACGACGTGTGTGCAAGTTCAACTCATCGCATTCTGGTAGTTGATGGCCTTGGCCTACGCCGCCTGCCAGCTTGCGCTGCTCGTTTTTTGGCCTACAAGCTCCTCCATCCATACTGTTGCGACATTTGCCTCCCTGGCCATAGCACTTGCTGGTACTACGGTCCTGTCTCTCCTGGTATTTCTCGATCATGTCGCCGAAACGGCCCCGTCCATGGCCATATCTATTTTCCTGGTGTTCCGCTTGCTTGCCGATGCGACAAAAACCCGTACGCTATGGCTCATGTCCAGTACGGTAGTCGAAGGAGGACTGAATGCAGGTTTGGTTGGATGTGCGTTGACCATGCTCTCGCTGCACGAAATTGGGCGTCTCCCACAAAATATGGCCGAGGCCTCACCGGAGGACGTCAATGGTCCGCTGAACCGTCTTCTCTTCATTTGGATGAACTCGTTGTTCCGCAAAGGCTTTAGTAGCCAGCTTGACATGTCGGACGCCCCTCCTATGCCGAAAGTCTTGCATCCTAGGGATCTGGCCGACCGCCTGCGCAGACGGTGGCATCTGACATCAAGTAAGTGCAGATGTATCCTGATCGAGTTTCAAACTCGGCTAAAACATCCAGGTGGCTCAAAATCCTTGATGGTCATTACAATCAAGTCATACGGACGCATCTTTCTTGCGGGCATCCTTCCAAGGGCTCTCCTCGTGCTTACGACAATATCTCAATCGCTCCTACTCAATCGAACACTTGAGCTATTTGAAACAGATCAGACTGCTCTGGCAACGGCGCAATTGTACGGACTCGTCGGCGCCAACGCTCTCGTGTATATCACTTACGCCGTATCTACCTCGCCTCCCGAACGTGTTGACTTGCGCTAGGCGCTGACTTTTCATCCTAGATAGCTTTTGCCTACGGGCAGCACCAGACCTACCGCCTCGTTACCGCTACCCGAGCAGGTCTTGTGTCGCTCATACATGATAAGACCCTACGCTTACCGCTCGCCATCGCAACGGAGAAAGCCCCCCTTACGCTGATGAGTACCGATGTTGAGCGTATCGGACAAGGCGTACAGTTCATCCATGAGCTATGGGCAAGTTTGGTCGAAATGGGTATCGGCATATACCTGCTTGTTCGTAGCACAGGTCTCGGCTCCATACCTGCCGCCGCGCTGATTCTCCGTGAGATTGCACCTGCTGCAGCATTCTTACCTTGGGCGATCATGGCACTAACGTCGATTCGTCTTAGTGTGTCTTGCGGCGACCTTTCTATTCGGTGCACAGATAGATAAGCCCACGAAGCGCTGGATTGAAGGCATCGAGCGCCGCGTGAATGTCACTTCGGTCGCTATCGATCACATCAGAGATCTCAAATTACTAGGCCTGGAACGATGCGTGGCAGACCTGATGCAACGGCTGCGAGTGGAAGAAGTCAGGATTGCCAGGACTGCGAAACGGCTTTACATCATTCGCGAAGAGTTTTGTAAGTGCTGATCTTCCCGAGCAAGCCGATGCTTCGGTGGTTAACTCTTGTTGTAGCTGTCGCTGCCAACATCCTGACCGCGCCTTTCGGATTCATGGTCTACTCCCTCATCAGAAACTCGCAAGGAAAGCCCTTGGTCTCGAGCGAGAGTTTCACGGCTCTTTCCGTCTTCCTCATTCTAGCAACAGCAACATCGGTACTCATCTATGCGATTCCTGCGGTTTTGTCGGGAGTCGCTTGCTTTGGCCGGATACAGCAATTTCTGGAGCTCGAGGAGGTATCCAAATTCAGCCTCCCAGTGACGGCTGCGCCTTCTTCGGAATCGTCCTCTTACGAAATCGAGCTCAAGCGAAACTACGCGATCCACCATTCACCCCAAGGTCGGAGGGGATCCGGTCAAGCCATCACGAGCGACCTTGCAATACACGCCCAAGATGCCGCGCTCTGTTGGGCGCGATCTGACGCTTCCGGGATTGAGGGTAAGACTGACCATTTCAAGAGTGATGAAAAGGCCAATACCGACGACGACGTGGGCGATGACACCGGCCCCGACGTACGTGTCCTCTGTGACATTAATGTTTCCATTCCGAGGATGTCCATATGTGGCGTCGTTGGACCCGTCGGTTGTGGCAAGACTTCCCTCCTCAATGCCTTTGCAGGAGAATTAAAGCTTGCATCTGGGCAGTTGCAAGTCCAGGGCGACGGCATAGCGCTTTGTACGCAGACCGTATGGCTGAAGGACTCGTCAGTAAAGTCAAATATTCTCAACGGTCTGCCCTATAGCGAGCACCTGTTCCAGCGGGTGCTGCACGCTTGCGCCTTGGAAGAGATGGGTGTTGACTTGCACGATATGCGAGCTTCGGCGTTGAGTGGTGGGCAAAAGCAGAGAGTGGTAAGCTGTCGCTCGAGCGTCTCTCTCCTTGATACATGTTGCAATGAGCTAAGTGATGATCGCAGAGCTTGGCCCGAGCGCTGTATGCGCAAGCGTCTACTATAGTACTAGACGATGTCCTGAGCGATCTGGATCAGAACACGATGTCGAAAGTTGTGCAGAGGGTGTTGGTGGAACGACAGTGCTGCGAGAGAGCGACGGTCGTGCTCTCTACTCACAACGGTGCGTCAACGGGTTCCGCAAGCTGGACTCTAACACGCGGCTAACGATTCAAACAAGTCTCGCATCTGGAGCACGCAGACCAGATAATCGTCCTTTCGGCAAACGGTACTATCGAGTCGCAGGGATCATCCAAAGTTTTGCTGCACGACATCCACGAGTTACAGACAATGATCGATGCAGAGTCGCCTCAAGGCCCTCAGGTCATCGACTTGGACGCAGCTGGAAAAGAGCTCAGCTCGGAGATCAGAACAACGATGCCTTCAAGACATCCTGATCGAGACTACATGTTCTACGTGCGCTCCTTTGGGCTCCAACGATTCGCAGCCGCTCTGCTGCTTGCTTTGTTGTACTCCTTCTGTCTGAATTTTCCCAGTAAGTCAAGAATGTGACCCGAATTGCGCAGGGAAGAGTTACTCACGAATCGCAGCGATTTGGGTCAGCATTTGGACGGAAAAGTCCCAGGATGCGGCCACTGCTGGCTTTGGCATTGTCATCGGAATTTACTTCATGCTCGCTGCACTGGGGATCGTCGGCCATCTGTCGGCAGGGTGGCTGACGATGATCAACATGGTAACGCAGTCCGCGGAGCAGATGCATTGGATGATCGCGGAGCCGTTGGCGTTGTGGGTCATCCAACATGGAATTCATCTCTGGTTTTGAAATCTCTGTGCTAACCTGTAATG
>Ga0265797_10010606_pt1 | contig 11710 bp, 5 predicted proteins | sample P2T30metagenome_FD_192433 | JGI IMG/M metagenome (GOLD analysis project Ga0265797, IMG submission 192433) | Plant litter microbial communities from East Loma Ridge, Irvine, California - P2 T30 | ecosystem: Environmental > Terrestrial > Plant litter > Unclassified | place: USA: California... | reverse complement strand
CCGCCATTGAGGAGCGTCTTTTTTCGAAGGGACCACCAAAGATTTGAAGATGAAAAGGCACCTATTTGAGTGAGCTGTGTTGGGCTTGGTTGGCCGGCTGGCGTGTGCCGCATTTAATTTTGCATTTTGTTGTCGTTGTTGTCGTTGTTGTTGTCAAGGTTTATTAGCGAGGAACTCTGCTCTTTTTCTCTCTCTTGCTTGGGGACCGCTACAAAAGAACACTTCTTATTCCTTCTCGTTGCTGTTTGCTCTTGACCCTTCTTGACGGCTGAGGGAAGCCGGTTTCCAACATCAAAAATGACATCAGCGTGTACTCGAAATGTGTGAGGCGGCTTGTTCATTCTTGCGTTGAACAGACGGGCTTAGAGGAAGGGAGAGGCATCAAAAACCTCCTGATTGTTGTGTCCCATGTAGACAGTTGAGTATTACCGTCGAAAGCCATGACTGGCTCGTGGCACATGTTTAATTCTACAAAAGCATCTATACATCCGATTGACTACACACATGATAGACTCGACTCTTCCTCGTAAGGCCGGGCGAACCAACCAATCGCACTCTACAGAGCTTTCACACTCTGAAAGAAGGGATTAGCTAACAGCTCCGAATTGCCCTCGACCAGCTGCTTCATCCTAGCCACCTGCGCCTCCTTGCCCAACCCCTCACTCTCGACCTCGCGCTTCCACTGCTGCAAAACTGTCTTGAGCATTGCGCTGCCGGCTTCCACTTCTTCCTTACTCGCTGCCGCTGCCGAAGAAGCTTCTCCGCCATTACTGTGCTTGCCGGAAAAGTCTTCGAGTTCGTCGGCTTTGCGCTTGGCCATGGCGACGACTTTGGGCGGGAAGCGCACGAGCTCCGCGACGTGGATGCCGAAGGACTGGTCGCTGATGCCCGGGACGACTTTGTAGAGCAGGGTCACTTCGCGGCGTCTGCTGTTGGTGTTGTTGCCGCCATCCGCCATAGCGGCATCTCCATCGGAATCTCCAATATGCGCCACCACGTGCAAGTTCTTGACCTGAGGGTACGTCTCGGTCAGGGCGGTCAGTTCGTGGAAGTGGGTGGCGAACATTGCGAAAGCGCCGATTTCGCGCACGAGGTGTTCGGAGATGGCCCAGGCAAGGCCAAAGCCGTCGTAGGTGCTCGTGCCGCGGCCAAGCTCGTCGACGATGACGAGCGACTCGCGCGTTGCTGTCTTGAGGATGTTGGCCGTCTCCAGCATCTCGGCCATGAAAGTGCTCACGCCTTTGAGCTGGCTGTCGCTGGCGCCTACACGCGCTAGGATGCAGTCGAAGAGGGTCAGCTCAGCGGTGGTGCAGGGTACGAAACAGCCGATCTGAGCCATGAGGGCTATGACGCCGATTTGTCGAATATAAGTCGACTTGCCGCCCATGTTGGGGCCTGTGATGATGAGGAACTCGCTCTCGCCGCGGATCAGCGAGACGTCGTTGGTGATGAAGGAGACGTCGTCTTGCATCTCCATGCAGGGGTGGCGAGCTTCGGTGAGGATAGTGTTGCCTGTGCCTCGCGGGTGGATCTTAGGGCGGACATACGCCGAGGGCGCGTGGACTGAACAGTGGGCGAAACTGACGATCACGTCGAGGTGGGCAAGCACGCCGGCCAGCCTCTCGATAACAGGGCAATATGAGGCGGCGACACTGACGACTTCGTTAACGAGACCGCTTTGTGTGCGGTTGTAGTTTTCCGAGAGCTGGTCAAATTCTCGTCGCATTTGGGTCATTGCCGTTGTTGTGAAGTAGACGCCGTTCTTTTGCGTCGAGATCTCCTGGTACTGCTTTTTGTTGCGGATCGCGCTAGATTCGTTTCTCGTCAGACGCAGACACCAGCCGTGCACTCTGTGGTTTTCGAGGAACAGCTTCTTCTCAGTATCCTGGTTCAGGTCTTCGCCTGCGCGCTGATGCTCCTTTTCGAGATCGTATCTCAGCTTGTCTATCTTCTTGCGAATGATCCTGAGCCCATCGTCGAATTCCGACTTGATAATGAACTCGTGGTTGTCTAGCGCTTCCAGATCAACTGTCGTCTCGACCATCTCTTGCAGCTTTGCTAGGCTGTCCGAAAACGAGCGAAGTTTGTCTGTGTATTCGGAGTCCAGTACGTCTTTATACTGCTCATCCATGACTCCCTCAAAGGTGCCGATGAAATCAGGTATGCGAATGGCGACTTGGTATGCGCGTACAACATCTTCAAGATTCGCCTTCTTGCGCTGGAACTTCTTCGCCAGCCGGTATAAATCGGGAATGGAACGCATGTGCTCCTCTTGCAATGTCTGTCTCAGCTCTGTATCGTTGACAAAGGCTTCGACAAGCATTTGACGTTTCTCGATCTCTTCCAGGTTCATCAGTGGTTGCTTCAACCATTGAGCGAGCAGCCGGCTGCCCACAGGCGTTTTGCACTTGTTGAGCAGTCCGTAGAGGTTCATCGTCTTCGAGCCATCTTTTGGTCCAGGCATCAGGTTGAGGGCTTTCAAAGCGGAAGAGTCCAGCTTCATATACTGGCTGAGATCATGCTGATAGAGCTGGAACTCGCCGAAGTTGGAAGGATCTGACATGACACCCAAGTACTTGATGAGCGCTGCAGCCGAGTTCATGGCCAACTTCATATCTGTTTGCGGCAATGTGGCGGCAGTTCCTTCACTCCTCAAGAGTCGGGTCAAATCCTGCTCGATGTCGCGGCTGCCAAAGTCACCGATCGGACGTTCTGACACGGCGCATCCGCAGTTGTCTGCGATCGCACGCAGCTTCTGCAGTTCGGGATCCTTCTTCGTGCCGTCTGATTGTAGTAAACACTCTTTGACGCCAAGCTGGATGAGTAGCGATTCGAAGTTTGAGTAGATGTCGTTGTCCACAAATTCGCTGACGCCGAGTTCACGGACGCTCGCATCTGCAAAACAGACACCAACGTTGCGAGCTTCGGATGCCTTTGCAGAGACTTTGACTGCAAGAATGATGGGCGCTGATTCGACATGGCCGCCCAGATCGTCCTCAATGTCCTGCAGGTTACCTGGCGACGCCTGTTTCGCCACTTTCCACTGATTGCGTCCAGAGGATTGTAGGATCTCGACTCGCTTGCCCAATCTGAAGATTGCCTCCCTCAGGAAACTGCGGAAAGCTGTGATGGTCATTGTGACCGAAGGAAGCCCAGGGTTCTTCCCAAGTGTTTTCAAGACGGAGGTGGTCTTGTACTGTGTCCGGGCGATGAGAATCGCATCATCTCCATGTGCTGATAGCCAGTCTCCACGGTCGAAGACCCGGACTGTGTCAATGGCTTTAGCTGCCTCGAGCTGGTTGAACGTCTTGATGAAGCCTGCTTCATCGTCCACCTTGAGCTCCGGACGAGACGCCATTTTGGCGTTCTGGTGGTGCGACGTGCTGGCTTAGCTATTCAGTTTCTGGAGTGTGGGGTTGAGCAGTAATATTGTGGTCCCGTTTTGAGTGCAATGTTTTGTGTGTTGACTTTGATGCTAATGCGATTGAAGTCCGCGAAGCTTGAGGTCGCGTTAGACGCGTTAGTCGCGTTGAGTGGTTGCTGCCTGATTGCCTCAGGACACATCAGGAAAGCATCTAAGCCGAGGCAATCGGATGTTTCTCCAATCAATAGCATCATCGAGGACCGACATGGGCATAATAAACACATATATCTACGTGCTCTAGATAGGAGAGTGAATAGTCTTGGGTTCTTGTTTTCTACAGTTTATCCGCAACCACACTCCATCCAAAACAACCATCACACCATGCCTTTAGCAACCGTCCATCTCATCGCCCTCTCCCCGAGTTCCAACATCTCAACCTTCCTTAGAGCTCTCAAATCCATCTCCTTCAAGCCATTGGTCATTTCACACGCCCTCAGATGGATTGTCAAGCCCGAGAACCTGTCAACCGAGCGTCTGCTGAGCACGAACTGGGACCTCCTAGTCATCACTCCCACGACCACACCATTCCCCGAAACCTATCTGACCAAGGACTGGGTATCATCTCACTGGAGCATCACAGCTGGCATTCCCAGTAGCATCGTCAACGGGTTCGAAGACAGGAACAAGGCACTACTCACCGCCGACCCCAAAGATGCACCTCCAACCACTTCCTCCGCCGACGGGCCCAAGATCGCCATTTCGGCACAAGGTCTCGAGGCTACACCCGAGCTCTTGAAATGGCAGAACCCGGCCGGTGCCTCTACTCCAGTCAGCATGCTGAACCTGCTCGCTTTCAAGCCTGGTGCAGAAGCACACGAAAGCTACAAGCGTTATGGTAAAGCGTTTGCAGAGTCGATCGGATCTCGGCGTGGTGGGCTGGCTAAAGTGGTTGGCAAGGTGGTACCCAAGCAAGGCACGGAAGGCGAGGATGTCGCGGGCTGGGATGAGGTCGCGCTGGCTCACTACCCTAGTTTTGCGTTGTTCATGGACATGCTTGCTAGCGAGGACTACCAGGCCGTCAACCATCGCGACAGGTTGCCGGCGTTGAAGGATACTTGTATTCTGTGCACGAGCGAGGTGGATCCGGTATTGTACGCTGACAAGGCGCGGCTGTGAGTGGTAACGGTATGTAGCTCTGGGACCAGATTACGCTTAGCCATCGACCAACAGATGTCAGTTTTCGAAGTGTATGCTTTGGACTGGCTAATTTTCGTCTATACTAGCAGCCTCTCATCATCACTTGAACTTGATTCCAGCACCGTGTCCCTTTTTTCCTGGGAGCTCCTCTTATCGACACTCGCGGCTTCCAGTGGTCTATCAAACAAACATTTGGAGCAGATGGTCGCAAGAAATGGCATGCAATATATCAAGTACTGAATCTATCAGCCTGTCACCCGACCTGGAATGGGAGAAAGGACACTGTGATGCCCATATTCTGATGCTACTCATGATGCGTATCTTGGACGGCGGCAGGCCATTCTCACACTTAGCCGGACAGTCGCTCTGTTCGCTCTATTTGCTATGTTCGCGACTAACGCATTGAATCGCTGAGTTTGGACATTGCTCCTCACATACTGACCCATGATTCCGGTGAGCACAGGCGCGTTGAGCGTCTTTGCTTTGCGGAGGTGGAGACGTCGACAAGGATATAATCGAGCAAAGGATTATGGGCCTACGCTAGGTGAGTAAAAGCAGGCCGTTTCCATGCGCCGATGCGATTTGAAAGAAGGCCAAGGGCGACCAAGAGCAGCATTTCCTGTTTGTCATTGCATGCCGCCGACATTTGCGTCTCAGCTCGCCTTGTTGTGACGTAAAACATGGCAAGTCAGAGCAATATCTTGAATGTTCGTCAAGACTCAAGGACGGTACCGTTGCCGAGACTTTGCAATGAAGTTCACATGAATTATAATAAAGTCGCCAACGGATGGCCTATTCCGATCCGCAGAGCAGTCATATCGCGATCTCGTGATGAGATGACAATCACGGTTTCTTGAGCGGTCCACCACCCATTCAGAAACCCGCCTGGAGCCAAGCACTCATCCCAATGTCTCGGCGTGTACGGCTGCACTTGCCGTGAGCAGGATGTCTCTTTCGGGGAATAAGCGACGCGGCCGTTGAGCCGATAGATGGTCGGAAGGTTAGTATATTCGCTCAACCGCTGTGCTTCTCACCATCTCCGGGTGTTTGGGAGGGATGGAGTACGTCGAGTAAGAGAGACAGTCAGTGGAACTCGAGACGGCCGTGTCTAGACTCCGCATCGCTTTGGATTTACTGACCAACCCCAGTCAGCCCCAGTCCATCGACTTGCTACGGTCAGTGCAAAGCATGCAAAGCGGGTGTTCCTGGGCCGCCAATGCAAGGAACCAGAAGCCAAACGGCGGCTAGGCACAACTGCATGGCAAAAGTTGACAGCTCATGGTTCCAATCTCGGCTGCTGGCAGGCCCACGAGGGCGTCGTCACGTAAGGCCAGAGGTGGGCTGTGCTGGGAAAACAGCTGCGTCTATAGGACGGAAGTATTGGCCATAATGGGATGTGTTGGCGGCGCGGCGAACACAGGCACGGCGTTGGGGAGTGGCGTTTGTCGCGTCTGGGCAAGTATTGGGTTTGATGGGATGGAAATGGAAGAATCGCGTGGCGTGAGCGGGAGTGGGCCAACGGTTGGCAATGGCGTTGGCGTTGGCGTGTGGAGGCGGTCGGAGGCGGCATCCGGTCGTGGAGGAAAGCGATGCACTCGGTGTTTTCAAAAAGGAAATGAAGTGGCATCGGCCTCTGTCCAACGGCCTTTTGTGTTTCGATGGTCACACGTCTCAGCAAGAAAGATACTGTCACTCCGCCTGTGCGATCAGCTGGCGATGGACGAGAGGCATGCAACGAGCTGACCAACCCCTTTCTCGTGTCATCAACTCATGCAATATGCAAGGCGACATTGGCCAGAGCGGCAAGACGACTAGGGTATATGCAGACCTCACTACCCAGTCTCGCCAATCCGCCGCACGGGCCTCAATATCTGTCTATTGTGTTTCACCAAGTGTGCAGGCCTCAGATGATTGGTGAGCCGTGCCTGTCTGCAACGCCCTCTCATCCAACGGCGCCTGCTATCTAAAAGGCCCAGTCCATCCACGCCTGTCGACGGGTTTCTTTTTCTTCCCTCATCCACAAACACACACTCGCTTTCAGACCACACGAACGACTCGATAATACATCCGCCTTAATACTCAACCTCACCAACAAACCAACTTCTTCAACATGCGTTTCACTGCCGCCCTCACTGTTGCCGCCATGGCTGGCGCTGCCTCTGCCCATGGCATGGAGCACCCCAAGAACGGCACTGCACCTGCATACGTGACCGAGGTCGTCACCGCCTTCACCACATACTGCCCGGAGCCTACTGAGATCACTCACGCCGGCGAGACCTACACCGTTTCTGAGGCTACGACCTTGACCATCACCAACTGCCCTGGCGGTACGTTCAGCCTCACCTTTTGATCAACCACGAACCTTTTACTAACATCCGATCAGGTTGCACCGTTACCAAGCCTGCCACTTCGTCCGTTGTGGAGGTGTGCCACGACTGCAGCTCCACCACAGCGCCCGTCGTTGAGAGCGAGACCGCTGTTGTGCCAGTGCCGGAGACCACCCCCGTCCAGCCAGAGACCATCGTCGAGCCTGTCCAGTCCGAGACTCCCTCCGTTCCAGCCGCACCTTACCCATCTGCCAACGGCACCGTCCCTGTTGCTCCTACTGGTACCGGCGCACCTACTGAGACCGCCTCCGGCGAAGCCCCCGTTTTCGAGGGTGCCGCTTCGGCCATCACTGCCACCGGCGCTGGTATCCTCGCCATCTTCGGTCTCGTCGCCGCCCTCTAAGCGTCCAAGGAAGCATGAAACTTCTTCACGACCGACCTTCTACGGCCCAAAAACGGCAGACCGACTTGTCGACACTCTTGTCTCTTAGGCTCTACTTTCTTCTACTTTCTTATTTTGTTTGATGGAGGACGCAAGCATGTTCCCACACATCAGCCGGCGGTTTCCTTCTTTTCGTTTTCGATTTCGGCGAAACATTTGCAGTTCCCAAAATAATGACCGGAGCAGAGCGGAGATTCGGGAAAGCGCGACTACAAACAACGACCATCACAAAAATCTGCTGCATCTTGTGTGTTTTAGATGGCTCGCTTTGCATCCCTCCTGCTCTGTGTGAAAATTTGGAATCACGCCGTCCTGGCTTAATAGGGTGAGATTAGCATAGGATACAGTACTATGTACAACCACAAAACACCTTTCTCTTCGGTGGCTCGCCGCTGCGAAGCTGGGCCATCGATGACACATCCGTCAACGTCTGTCTCTGCCGTCTCACTACTGGGAGCTTCTCGATAACGGATCAACTGACATGCAAGGCAAGGTAACGCATCGTCGGCCAACGCATGCTTGCAGAAAACTGTATGCTGGCTGAGAGGTGAACTCTGGAACGGTATCCTGCGAACTCACCCGTGTACCCGTGAGTGCTTTACCGGGATGCAGGGCGGGACGGCTTACATGCAAGGGATTCATTTCGTATCACTCGTCGCGCATGGGCTCGAACTTCCAAGTAAGGAGGATCCACAGCCGTTCTTTCCCATGCATGGCTGGAAACTGCTGTCAATCTCACGACTATCAATATCGCATGTTAAGTATCGAAACTCGTTCGAACAGTCGATCGAATATTGAATACTTCCGACCAAGTTCTTTCTCTCAATGAAGCACAAATCTGGGTAACACCTCGCCGTAGACGCTGTTTGATGACATTAAGCCTTTCGATTTGGATGGCACTGGCAATCAACAGCGTGCGGTCCACCTCTTGAGAATCGATGTGGGCAACAGCGTGGTTGCGACGGGCGATCATTGCTGGGAACTCCACGGGCAACACAATCCTGCACGACACTGATGCGCGAAGATTGACCCCAAAGTCGTGTACTTGGACGGCTTCTTCCACCATGTGGTAGATATAGTAATCTGGTCGACAGGAGCTTGGACAGGTCCTACGCGTGGTTGCATTTGCATACGGTCGCGGAACTGGAAGATGCTGTCGATGGCTTGCTTGTCGTTGTCCCCCATGGCCGACGGCGATTTGTCGAAGTGCGCTGTGGTAAGCTCTGGCCACGGTCTGTTACTGTACTCCGGCATGTTGAGGCGAGGTGCGGGTCTTGGAATTGCGTTCATCTTGGTGATTTTATACGAGGTTCGTTGGTATCAGTACTGTTACTGATTGGTGTCGTTTGGAGTGGACGAGTTTGCGGTTGTCTGAGCTTGTGATAGTGGAGCGAAGTGCAGCGAGCATTGGGGTTGGAGAATAGCCACGTTATCGATCTGTGGTCACAGGAGACTCATCAGCCGAACATAAGTATCTCACTGGCACTGTCACCTTTACGACTTGGCAGAAGTAATGATACTACCTCATGCGAAGGCTTAATCTCGTGAGACATGGGGATTGTTGTTCCACGACTTATGAGTTTCCCTCTGGCATAAAGACGATTCTGATATACGGAAGTCGCCGATACCACCACCACCATGCGGAGGATTGACTTCATTACGAAACACTAAATACACATTTTATGTAGAATCAACCATAATCACTTCACGATCGATCTTATCCAACATGTTCAGACTATGTGACCAAAGTGACGAAGCGGGATATGCAACACAGTAGATACAGGTTGTGTGATGTCGTTCATGTCTTTCGTGTGAATGGGTATGCCATGTCTATATATCGTCCTGCTCGCTCAGAAGGTGAGAGAGCAGTCGTTTCTTGTTGTGCGAAACGAATGTCGTGTGACATTGGGGAATGAGCACAACAAGAGCAGAAGAGAAAAGAAAAGCAAGTGAGAGATGCAGCATAGACCACTTGATGCATCCGTGTACAAGATATCCACCATAGAGACTTCGATGCACCTTTGCCGATAGAACCCAAGATCGTGATTTTTTTTACATTCGTGGGTCTGTTGGTCCCTTCCTGTGAGTCGTAATGGAAATGCTATCTTATGCCGACTCTAGGAGGCATAGGTTTGGCCAATGGTGGATTTTTCGAGTCCGGAAACGAGGGAACCATCCGACGCCATGAAGTAAGCGTAACCGCCGACGGCGTCGTTGCTGTCCATCCAGGGCATGACGTCCTCCAAGAACTGGGAGATCTGGTCGTCAGAACCAGTAGCCGCGAACTCGCTGACATAAATCGGCTTTCCAGGGGCCAAGTCGGCGGCGTCGGAGATGTGAGACTTGAAGTATTCCGTGTTCTCGGCGCTGTCGTACCAGTGGATGTTCAGGCAGTCAATGGTGCAGTCCTGGCAAGACTCAAGGAAGCTCTTCAACCAGTTAAGACCCATGCTACCGCCACCGTTGGTCACACTAGGTGCGCAGATCTTAGCCTTGCCAGCGAAGGGTTCCATGTACTCCTTGTACGCGGACGCTGCTGCTTCCGGGGAGAGGTTCGCCTGGGCCTCATGATCGGGCTCGTTGAAGGAGAACAGGTGGCTGGAGCCAGAGTCGATCGCGGACTTCGCATTCTCGGACCATGAGTTAGTAAACTCGGACTTCGGGCCCCAGAGAGTGGGGATGAACGAGACAGAGTCCGAAAGACCAGTGCCTGCCGATGAACCCCAGTTGTAGGCCCAAGAAATCTTAGAGCTCGAGGAGAGGCAGTCGGTAAGCTTAGCGTCATTGTATGCAATGCCACGCTTACCCGTGCCAGAGCTTTGGCCATAAGAGCTGGCGCTGGTCGAGGATGGGGCAGCGCTGGACGAGCTGGAAGAGGAACCGTAGCCAACGTTGACTTCGACGTTCTTGTTCGCGGCAGAGTAGGTCATAGTAGGCGTGGCAGAAGCAGCAGGGCTCTCCTCGACGGACGAGGCGGAGCTAGAGGGAGCAGGCGAAGAGTAAGCAGCAGGGGCAGACTCGGTCTCCTGGGTCACTGCCTCGACCTTGGAGCTGTAGGAAGTAGGGGCAGCAGAGTAGGCCGGAGCGGACTCGCTAGAGGAGAGGACGGGCGAGGCCTCGGAAGAGCTGGGAGACTCGACAGGCGCGACATCGGAAGAGGCACTCGCAGTGACAGTGACCGTCTTCTTAACCGTGGACGTTACGGTGATGTCCGAAGTGCAGGTAGTGGTCGCATCAGCGTACGTAGTAGCAACCTCAGTGGTGACCTCCACATCAGAGACAACGGCGGTCTCGCTGGCGGGAGCAATAGGAGCACCAGTGGCGAGGCCAGTACCAGTCGGGTAGATGCCAGTGCCGTTGGCGCTCGGGTACGGGTATTTAGAGAAACCCGACGGCTTTTGGTTGTGGTACTTGGCGTGGCCGTGTCCGTGGAATGGGATGGCGAAAGCGGCGGTGGCAAAAGCCAGAACGCTCATGGTGTTGATTGGGGCCATTGTAGTGGTAGTTTGGTGAAGACCGGCTTGATGGTGATTTGATATGAATTGCTTGAGATTCGAAAAAAGCTGCTGCTAGAGCGCTGAAATGCTGAGCCAACCAGGGCAATTGCTTGGGAAAGAATGTGGTAGTTCTCTTGGAGAACTAAGGGAATGCAATGAGCGAGTGCTCTAGAGGGAATGGCAGCAAGTGTCCAGGGAATGAGGCGTAGAGGGAGAAAAAAGAGATGTTCACAGAAGGGCGAACTGGGCAGTTTTGTTGTGTGCTTGCAGCCGCGTGTGCGGTCTCACACCCCACGGCGATTTGGCCGTAACTCACATGTGCTGGTCTCCACCTTGGGCACCTGGCACCTGGCCCATCGGAGTCTGGCCATGCGGATTTTCGTGAGCGTTGGCGCTGGGTCGAAGGCCATGTGGGCGACTTGCCGTCAGAGCGCCTAGCGTCCACCGTTCAACGCGTAAGCATCCTGCCCTACCGCACGCCTGGCGATACGGGGAGCACGGCTGGGGAGGTGCACGGCACAGGAGAAACGCAACAGACCGCAGATAAGCCACGAAGAACAGGCAAGAGACGCCGAACGAGCGAAGGGCTCTCGCGGGAACATGCAGGCCGTGGTTTGGCACAGGGGGCGCCGCCAATTCGGCACGCGAGACGGAAAAGCTGATGTCGGCGCCTCCAGAGTCCAGATGTGTTGCTCACGGCGACGTGTGCAGATGGAAAAACAGAAGGTTCCCATGTATCTGCCGTCTGATCGTCGCCATTCGCCCAGCTCGAAATTAACGGCCCACAGAGTCGACGGGTTTGACGGGAGAACCGAAGATCGGTGCTAGCCTGTCGCACCAGTCCGCGGAAGACGCGTTCCTGCATAAGATCTTCGGTTTCTGT
>Ga0265797_10010604_pt1 | contig 11710 bp, 14 predicted proteins | sample P2T30metagenome_FD_192433 | JGI IMG/M metagenome (GOLD analysis project Ga0265797, IMG submission 192433) | Plant litter microbial communities from East Loma Ridge, Irvine, California - P2 T30 | ecosystem: Environmental > Terrestrial > Plant litter > Unclassified | place: USA: California... | reverse complement strand
TGACCACTTCCGAATGGGTCGACACAGAATCGTTAGGCCTCGACATGTTCCCTCTGAAACGTCAAGACGCCTTAGATGAGAAAGAAAGGAACACCCTGCTCTCCCAGCGTCGTGTCGGAGATACCAGTAGCTGGGTCATCGCACTCAACACTTCTGGACTACATTTCGTACCGCCATATCCCAATTACCTGGTCGAGTCTGCTACGTTCAGGCTAACCATGTACGGCGCGATGGACCGCGGCTGTTTCAGCCACTACAACGTCGATGTCTCTATCGTCAGCGCGCCCTCACTAAGACACCAGTATATCCTTCCTCGTGGCATCGCCTGGCAGCTCGATATCTTTTTCAGAAATCTTACGATAGTGTCTTTACATCGCCTACCGACAGCTCAACAACCTCAGCGACTGGGCCAGATATTCACCGGTCAGCATCTGAGCCTCGAGTCACCACGAATGGTGCTGATTGAAGGGTTTGTACCGCCCAAAGGATCGAATTGGAAGTATCATGATGATGAAATGGTCCGGTATCTGAAGAAGGAGTACCCCGAGCTAGAGTATGGGCTCCAAGCTACAGGCCTCTGAGTGTCGACAACGTGCGAATCTGGCCTTTTGAAATGTGCGGCACGGGCCAGCCACTGTTACTGGTGCTTGCGGAGTCTGTCTTCTTCTTATGGCTGTTGATACTCAACGAATCTGACGTCCATCGTGTGATGCCCTTGCTCCGCGTGTGATTCTTGTCCAGTCGATGTATTCTAAAGCGAGTGTCGTTGCATGCGGGCGCGCGACGGTGTGGGTGAGTCGTACTGGGATGAAAGGCGATGGTTATAGCGAGGACACTCCTGCAGCTGCGGGATGAAGACAAGATCGCCAAGGAGCTAGCCCGACCCAGCGTCATCGGGTCATCTACGACGCAAGCAGCACTCGAACTCTTCTAATTCATCATTTCTCAAGACTCGATTGGTAGATGCATTGCTGTTAATACATCATGATGTGTTGATTGATCTGCGCAAAGCAAGGAGGAGCCCTTCGTGATGTTGGTCATTCACGCTAGTCCGCTCTTGGTTTCCGACCCAACCGTCTGTGGTTGCACTCTATTGGACTTGGATCGATGCAGGAACAGTGCGACATGAGAAGATAATGGTATGGCTGGGGTATATGAAGCCTTTCCTATCGATTCTTTACTACCCAGTCTTTGCTTGATTACCTGGGTATTGAAATGCAGATCTTGGTAGGCAAAGAAACCCGTGGACTTTGAGCAATCACTGCGCCGCGGAATCGTGAGAGCACGAGAGGAAAGCAGAAATGAAGATCAGATGAACAAACCAATGGCGAGCCGCATATGCTGAGACCAAAGTTCCGGCGGTTATGCACAGTGGCTGCGCTGCCGTGAAGGCAAGTCGCAAAATTGAGCCCCTTGCAGAGCAAGGAATACATCATAACACAGCAAGGATGAAGAACATACATTGTTGCGAACGCTTCCTGTTCTTTTGCCATCCACCCCTTTCTCTTCTCTACGACTCAAACCCAAACACCACCCGCGAACTCCAATGGAATCCACAAACCGAACCTGCTACAACCGCGACGGTAGCCCAATCACCGATATATCCTACCAACCCTGCCTCAGCGACCCTGACCGCGATTCGTTCTGCTGCGGCACCAACCATCGAGGCGCGGGCCAAACAAACGTCGCCGACGATGTATGTGAAAGCAACGGCCTATGTCAGAACTACGAAGCTTTCGACGGCACGAACGCGAACGTGAAGTTATGGTGGCGAAATGGGTGTACGGATCCGACGTGGCAAAGTGCGGAGTGCTTGGGGAGTGTTTGTAATAATAGTACGGTGAGTGGAGTAGTCTATGCTGGACCGTGGTTGATGGTGCTGATGGACTGTAGTGGCAGGACGAGAACGCGCCAGTGAGGAAGTGTGGGGAGAATAGTTGGTGCTGTGGGAATCCGAGCTGCTGTAGTGATGAAACGAAGCGGTTTACCCTGGCAGCGACCGTGGGCGAGACTGCATCTTCGACTTCGTCATCGATATTGACATCCGCAACATCCGCGCCAACATCAGACGCTTCAGCATCATCGAACGCGAGCGCATCACCACCCGTCCCACACTCATCACCAAGCAACAGCGCAGATCCAGCCTCCTCAAGATCAGACAATTCGACCACGTCGCAAACGCTCAGTGTTGGTGCGCGCGCAGGAATCGGCGTCGGTGCAGGATTGATAGCTATATTGGTAGTACTTGTTACTCTATTAGCATGGAAGCTGAAGAGGAAAAGACGCCAGGAGCAGGCTGCGACCGTGGAGCTGCCGCCCAGCGCTATCGACGAGAAAAATCTGGAAGCGCAACACTATCCTTCGGTGGCGCCCAGCGAACTATATGGCGGGAATGCAGCCGTAGAGATGGGATGTAGGGAGCCGGCAGAGCTAGCAGGAACGCCAGGACGTCCGTATGGTCGCGATGATCCGAAGGTCGTCCTGCAGCCGTGAGAGTGGCATGGAGTTGTAATCGCATCACTTGATAACTTGCGCACGGCTATCTCACGTCAGTCAGAGTATAAGCAAGATCAAGGCGCAGAATGTCTAAATGAAACCAATGCATTTCGTTTACAAGCGCAGAATGAAATTGATGAGACCCTAAAATACACGCCGTCAAATGGATCGCAAGTGCACCTCGACCGATGCCATTATTTACCACCTCGCTTCCCAACTTCGAAGCCCTCGTTGTCCGTCCGTTCGAATAATACATGGAGACGTGAGACATGCCGCGCATGTGGGTATTGCGCGTCATATGCGTAGATTGCTGAACGGCTTTGCGTATCGATGCCGTTGCTTGTGTGTTGCAGTGTTGTATTGTCGTATCTGCAATCGAACGTGCGTAATCGTCTAGCAGTGGGCGTCGCTAGCCTTGGAGTTCATGAGCAGGGCAACAATGAGTCCGTAAAGACCTGGCATATGTTAGTGCGAGCTTCTTGTTGAGTTTCGAGCGACGTACCCAAAACTTCGGCGAAAATGAGAATCAAGATCATTCCGACGAACAACCTGGGCTGTTGGGCAGTTCCTCGTACACCAGCATCACCGACAATACCGATGGCGAAACCAGCGGCCATACCGGACAGACCGACGGCGAGACCGGCACCGAGCTGGATGAAGTTGGCGAAGAGCGAAGACTCTTGCGAGAGACCGTTGGAAATCAGGACGGACACGACGAGACCGTAGATACCAATAATACCCGCCATGACAACGGGAATAATGTCTGGAGTGTGTTAGCTGCGTGCTGGGCATTGCGACATCTCGCGAGCGGTTCATCACGTACTCTTGACGATCAGGTCAGGGCGGAGGACACCCATGGCTGACACACCAACACCGGCCTTCGCGGTTCCGTAGGCCGCGCCAAAGCAGGCGAAGACGATAGCTGACGTGCAGCCCATGGCGCCGAAGAAGGGCTAGTTGTTCATTAGCTATGACGATGGACGGGTCGACGCGGTGCTGTCGCGTCGGGAGGCGAAGCGGAGGTTGGTCCGAGGACTTACGGCATAGACGGGGCTGCATCCATCATGTTAGCTATTGTACGTATGAGGTGATAACGGAGAAGCTCCTCCGATGCTCATGCAACAGTCGCATGCCCAGCTTATCTCCAGAGAGGCAAGCTGGAGCTATCTGCATGCTCAACAAGGGAGCTCCGTGTTCACTCACCAAAGTTCGGAGACCATCTTTGCGGTGATGTATGTATTCGACGAGACGTCTAGAAGGGTGTCGAGATCTTTATTGAGATGGACGGGAGTCGTGGATGCGGCGACGGGGGCGGATGTGATGTCGAGGAGTGGTGACGATGGTTGGCGAAGAGCTGGACGTCGCTCGGTTTTGCCCTATACCTAGTTCGTCATTAGCGCCACACGTGAGGTGTGCCAAGTGATAATCCTAGCTACGAACTTTTTGATTTTCTCTATCCAAACTACCACAACCTTCACCACAAATTCAACCCGGGCGAGCAAGCAGTGTAAGTCGTTCCCCCACAAACAGCGTCGATCGTTCACACGAGCTTCGGTCACACATCTTTGCGTCGCATAGCTAACACCTTATAGGAATCCTCATTCGGACGAGCTTTAGCAGTGAACCCTTCCACCCACCACACCTCAACCTCCAACAAGATGGCCGAAGACAACAGCGCCGCCTGGCCCCAAGCCGACCAGGCTCTCTCCCAGGAGATCCTCGACCTCGTTCAACAGGCTACCCACTACCGTAAGAGACATACGAACCGCATGTGAGACAAAGACTAACTTCATGAATCTAGGCCAACTCAAGAAGGGAGCCAACGAGGCCACCAAGACCCTCAACCGTGGTATCAGCGAGTTAATCATCCTCGCGGCCGACACCTCCCCGCTCGCCATCCTCCTCCACTTGCCTCTCCTCTGCGAGGACAAGAACGTTCCCTACGTCTACGTCCCCTCTAAGATGGCCCTCGGCCGCGCTTGCGGTGTCGCCAGGCCCGTCATCGCTGCTAGCATCACGACCAACGAGGCTTCCGACCTCATGGGCCAGATCCGCACCCTCAAGGACAAGGTCGAGCGCCTCCAGATCTAGAATGATCTATACGGTCTTTATGCGCAAGAGAGAATGCAAGAGTTGGAAACTAGTTCCGCAATACTGGAAGGTTTACGTAGCGACAAGATGGCAGAGGCCTGGGATGGAATACGCCCATGGTCTCTGTACGTAGACCGAGAATGAAATGCCGAGCGCAAGTCGGCATCGACTCTGCCAAATCTGAAACACTCATCTATATATTCCTTCGTGCTATCGGAATGCCCGATCTTTTGATTGATACTACGTCTAGGTACTCCTTCAAGCCACACTCATAGAGCGGACTTGATATACTGTCGTAGATGGTCTTCACAACAGAACGAAGCCGGACCGTTGTGTTCGCGCGCGCGATGCAAGCCCAGAAATTGCGCTTTTCCCAAGCCTTTATACGTCGCCTCACAGCCGTCAACCCCACACTCAATGATACTCAGCGCCGGTGAACTCGTTGATGAGTCTGTGAGCGACCCTCGACTGCCACCTGCCTCTCCTCCTTCATCACTATTCTCCGGATCTTCGTTATCCTCTTGGTCTTCGCTGACGTGTGCAGGTACTGCAAACAGCGATAGTTCTTCCAGGTGTTTGCCCACGTGACGCCGCAACATCGTCAACGAAGAGACTTCAGCCAGACACAGCACACAGGTTGCCTTCGCAGTCATACTACGGTGCCTCTCACAGCTACGAACGAGTTGTCCAACACGATCTCCAATTGCAAGCGACGGATGCTCATGCGCGATGTGTTCCCGGAGACTAGAAGAAGACTGGAACGGCTTATCGCAACCATCGACGCACTGCCACCATTTTCGATGCATCTGAGTCTCATGACGGAACCACTCGTGTCTTGATTCGTATGTCCTGTCGGGCATTTCACAATCTTCCACGGTGCATAACTGCTGGCTGTTAGTCGGTCACACTGGAACGTCATGAGCAACTCACGTATGGCTGCAGGTCTCGGTAGACATGCTTCTGCCATGCTTTGACATGTCGAACTGCAGTGTAGCGGAAGCATAGTTTGCATACGAAAGGCTCGCCGTCACGGCCTTCCATCGGCAAGGGCGGTGGACGTAACTTCTCCGGATCATGACCGGAGGATGCATAAGAAGTGACAGACTGTGTTTCATCGTACTCGTCTTCCTCTTCAAGATCGGCAATATTGACGCTAGCCTTCACAGCTGGTGGCAAGGAAGATGCTACTGTACTCTCCACTTCACGATGCGCTCCCATGTCTGGAAGCGTGCCTCTTCTTGTTAGGCCTTGCTTGTACTTCTTCGAGTGATCATCGCGGTAACGTAGGTATTGTCGGCGACGCGAGATGGCTTTGCCCAGCCGGGCCGTGAGATATTCTGGCGCCTTGGGAAATTTTCCACGGACATGAGCGATGTCGAACGGTTCGTAATAAGCCGTATCTATGTGCGCGGATTCTTTGAATTGATCATGCGGAGCTGGATTTCGAATGGCGACTGACAGCCGCATGAGGCAGGCATTCGTCTCTTTCAGTTCAGCTGCAAGTTGGGCAAGCTCCGTTGTATCCGGCTTTTGAAGGCCATTGGCACTATCTTCCTCCGTATCTGACTCCGAATCAGACATAACTTCCCAGGATGGTCGCTGGCCCGTCACTATCTCCGACACCTCGTTCAAGACAGCCTTCATACCCTGGACAAGCTGAACAACTTGGTCACGTATGTGAGATGCTTCACGAAGCTTGTAGCCGAGAGAACCTCTTCCCGTACGATGCGCACCTACATTCGACGACCATAGCCTGAATCCACCAAATATATCTTTCAGGGTAGCTAGCGGGAGCTTGGTCTTTATGCTTGATTGGGCGCTTGAAAGCTTGTTGCACACTGCTTGGAAGTCTTTTAGGCAGTGGTGGACATTGAGTGCTACCAAAGAAAGATCGTCGGATTCCGTGACTTCCTCACGGGAAGATGCCGCTGCGACGAGCACTTCAGCTGCTTGGGTCGCCATGGTCGATGCTTCGTCTTGATGCGATACTCCACGTATGTTCGATTGTCAAAGATAAGTCGAGGGCTATTCCAGGAAACAGCACCGGATAATCGTTCGGAAGTGTATGGAGTTGCTACCAGCCAACTCTGATCGTCTAAAAACTCTGTGGGACGCGGTTCCTGCGGGTGACTTTCCGCGCATGTTTCGCGGTACTCAAAAGATCAAAACTCAGGCATCAGAGCAGTTCTGAATAGATTCGAGATAACGCAAGGAGTAAGATAATGAGGGGGTTGATAGTTCCCGTTGAGAAGCGTCCAGCCTGGGTGCTTCCGGGTAATACTGTTGCACGACAAACGTGGAAGTGGGGGCCACGTTTGCGGGCACCCATGCGCAGCGCAGCCTTGGAACGGCACAGCTGACCTCCACTGTCAATGACAACATCGATCTGGAACAGCAAGAAACAGTTGAGCAGCTTCACAAACCTTTTCGCTTCTGTTAAACTTACCGCGCGAGTCGCTTGCTCACCACAATGTCGGGCCTTGAGGTCGCTGGCATTGTGCTTGGAGCGTTGCCGCTTATTATCTCAGCCTTGGAGCACTATGCGCAGGGTGTCAGCACAGCCAAACGATTCTGGCACTTCAAATCCGAGTTGAGATTCTTGTTACTTCGAATCAACACGGAGAAGGTCACATTTGTCAACACCCTTGAGCATCTCCTTACAGGAATCGTCAGAATTGATAGAATGGCAGAGATGTTGGCGAATGTAGGCGGTCAGGATTGGCAGGACGAGACTATCGAACAGTGTTTGAAAGATAGGTTACGCGGCGCGTATGAGGTGTACTTGGCCAATGTGCAGGGAATGGCAGGAGCGCTACAAAAGATCATGGACAAACTAGCGCTGGGCCCTGACGGCAAGGTAAGTCATCATCCCTATTTTCTCATACCTAGTGCGGCGCGTATGGCATTGTGTTCTTGTCGACGCATGGGCTACAAAGCAAATGCCTCCGAACCCACTTTATGTACTTTTTCGCCGTTTGTTTATTGGCCCAGCCGTCGGTTCGCTTCAGTAATATCTTTTTCAGTGGGATGCCATGAACTGACTTGGGTTAGCCTCCTTTCTCAGACCTCAAGCTGTTCAAGAAAGAGTTCCAAAGACTGAAGTTTGGGCTTAGCAAATCGGAATACACGGAACAACTGAACGATCTGAAAACGCACAACCAGTATTTGTCCAACCTCACCAAGCAGTCCCTCGAACTGGAACCGTCGCGCAAAAAATCTAAATCAAGCCAGTGTCCCAACTTTCGTGTTCTACAAGAGTATGCACGCTCCTTGTACGAAACTCTGAAATCAGGATTGCGATGCGGTTGTAGTGGTCACGCAGTCAAGTTACGACTGGAAAGTCGGTGCCAGACTTCGCAGCAAGCAGAGGATTCACAAGATCATACGCCGTTTCGTGTCATATTCACAGACGAAAGTGTGGGAACATCGTCGCCGCGACCAATATCATGCAACTATTGGAAATGGACTGAAGCGGACATCCGGTACATCGCCGATAAGCCTGACAAGAAGCCGCCATACATGGACAGAGCTCTCACTTCGCCCAAGCCTCTAAAAACGGTCCGGTTCTTGCAGACTGAGACTCGATCGAGCAGCAGTAGCACTATCACGCTCGTCGAAAGCCCAGGTACATCTAACATGAGTCTTACGCCACCACACATAGAAGACCTGTGCAAAGCAGTCACAGCGTTTGGCGATACGAAACGCGAACTATGTATCGGCTACTTGGTCGACGACGTCAATCGAAAACACGGCATCTACCCACTGGATGTATCAAGCGGCTCTGATCAGCAACAATGGATAGCTTGTTCATTGCGGCAAGTGCTTACAAGGCATGCAAACGTCGCCAGGCCATTGCGACATCACGATAAACTTCGAATCGCGGTCAATCTGGCTTCAAGTGTGCTCCAACTCTACAGGACGCCTTGGCTGGACGAGCACTGGAGCGATAACGACGTCTACTTCATTCATCGCCCAGGAGTTCCGTTGTCTGCGCTCTACGATCATCCATTCGTATACCGCAAATTATCAACACCATGCACGACCCAGTCCGTAGGTCCCCAAAGAGCGGCTGGGAAAGTCATACGCAACCAGACTCTCTTCACGCTTGGGATATTGCTTATCGAACTTCTATACGACAAGCCAATCGAAGAACTTCGAATACCGCGAGACCAAGATTATGAAGGCACACCAGGGGTTGTTTGGTGTACGGTTGACCGGCTCGTCAAAGAAGAAATTGAACATGAAGCTTATCCACCTTACGTGGCCGCGGTCCGACGATGTATCTGGTGTGATTTCAATCGGAAAGAATCTAGCCTTGACGATGAGGCTTTCCAACAGGCAGTTTTTGAAGGGGTGGTGACGCCGCTAGAGCAGTTGCTCCAACAGTTTCTGCGTGGCGATTGATGAGATCTGCCTAGCTTTTCTTTCTCAGCTTATTCGCTCCTGCGAGTCGAGGGTAGCGCATCGAAAATCTCAAATACGCGAAAAAAGGCTGATGTGAACGATACAACGTCGATTGGCAGTCGTTTGAAATATGGAGTATGAGCGCATCACAGAATCCATGACCACCAGCAGAGTACCAGCTCTTATGAGGCAGTTCTTGCTGATGGTAATGTGACGACTGAAGCAGTGCCAAAGAAGCGATCTCGTGTTGGCCACGAGAGGGGTTCAAGAACATGCACACCCAGCGCGAGCAGGAGCCCGACCACTGAAACATGTCGTGTGATGTTCCTACTATCAACCCTAGAGAAAACAACGAGAGCGGACAAAAGGAGAAAAATGAGGCCGGGTGGTTCTGGTCAGGCTAGATGCCTGAAATGATGCACAAGACTGCGGAGAGGTATAGGCATGACATGGCATTTCTCGCATTTCTCCGGAGTAGCTTTTGAATAGGCGTTCAGGTCAGGCTAGATTGCTCGAATGATGCAAAGAACTGCGGAGTATTATGGGCATGGTATGATTTTGAACACGTTAGTTCTTGGAAAGGCGTTCTGGTCAAACATCTCAGTACCACATACCCCGCTCAACACCACCGTCTCCATCTTTTCCCAGGGGTAGCGTATTCCCCGTGGGGATCTTCCCCAGATTCCATGTCAAATCCTTCGACTTTCGTGGTCACGATTTCACATGTCTTTGCCCGTGCTGTCAACCGATTGGTGGCGGCCATAAGCTCTGGCTAGTAGCTTGGTATTTCCGAAGTTCTCGCCGGAATTCATGGATATTTCCAAGGCTCGAACAGGCCAGACCCACTCATGGTCTTCTTTCCAGAGAGGAACGCAGTCGAGAGTGGAGCTTTCGTGGTTCCTGACAATCAAAATAAGCTTTCGCATTCGTCTATAGGACCCGACGCAGCGGGCGCTAAATTCGACACCGAGGCTCCGAGCTTGCGTATGAATGGCCGTACCTGTCCGATGGTAGAACTTGGCCGTCACGACCAATCGGCATGCCTTTAGTCGGGCTCGTAAATAGAAGGCAACCAATCGGCCAGTCGTTAGTCGACCATGCTCGTGTAGCTTTCGAGATGCTCATGTGACGACATGAACGGAATTTGACACCTAAGGCCAGAGGTTGTTGTTTAGGTGTTTGAACAGGAAGGGGAGAGATGGACATATAAGGCGAATGTTCTTGCGCACATTAAGACATCGCTATCATCACATTCTCGCACGCATCGCATCCCATTCACTCCAACATGAGGGCTTCTGCCATCAAGGTCGCGCTTTTTGCGCTGGTCGGACTCACTGCTGCCGCTCCCAGACCTGGTCTACTTGGTTCACTCCTTGGAGCTGGAGGCAGCGCCCCCATCCCTCCCTCTGATGATCCATTCTACACACCACCTGCTGGCTTCGAGTCTGCAAAACCTGGTGCTATCTTGAGAAGCCGACCAGTACCCAGCGCCCTCTCGCTGTTTCAAACCATTCCTCTCAACTTGAAGGGTGCCTGGCAACTGCTCTACAGGACCACTGACTCGCTCGGAAACCCGGTGGCCACAGTCACCACGGTGATGGTGCCAAAGAACGCGGATTCAAAGAAACTGCTCTCTTACCAGGTCGCTGAAGACAGCGGTGGTGAGATCAACTGCGCACCATCTTACACGCTCCAAACAAAGTCCAACACCACATATGCCGGAACAGGAGGTATTGAAGCCGCCCTCATTGCTGCCTCGCTCAACCAGGGCTGGATCGTCAACTCGCCGGATTGGGAGGGACCCAAGTCCACTTTCGTCGCTGGATTCCAAGCAGGCTACGCAACCCTCGATGGCATTCGTGCGGCGCTCGCTTCCGGCGCCACCACCGGCGTCGACTCTTCTGCAAAGGTCCAGATGTGGGGATATAGTGGAGGCGCTTTGGCTTCCGAATGGGCCGCCGAACTCCAAGCCAACTACGCCCCAGAGATCCCCTTTGTTGGCATGGCCATCGGCGGTGTGACTCCCAACGTCGAAAATGTTTTCAACACCATCAACAAGGGACTCTTCGCTGGTCTCAGTGCTGCCGGCTTCTTGGGCTTGGGAAACGCGTATCCTGATTTCGGAAAGTATGTCCAAGACAGCCTCAAGCCAGAGAAGGCTGATGCTTTCAACCAAGCTGGTCGCCAGTGCTTCTACGCTGATGTGAAGACGTACGCGGGACAGGATATCTTCACGTACTTCAAGCAAGGACAGGCGGTCTTCGATGGTATGTACCCCTTGTGAGAAATGTTAATTCTGACGATGACACTGACTTACAAATCTTCACAGACCCTATCGCGGAAAACACCATCAGGACCGGAGCGACCATGGGTCTTCACGGCACTCCATCCATGCCGATCTTCGTATACAAGGCCGTCAAGGACGAGATCTCGCCCATCGCCGACACTGATGCGCTCGTGGACCAGTTCTGCAAGGCGGGTGTTTCCATCACATACGTCCGAGACTCTTTCGGCGAGCACTTCACCCAGGCGGCGACCAGCACCGGTGATGTTCTCAACTACCTCACCGACAGGTTCAACGGTGTTCCCATCTCGGGCTGCAGCATCCGCAACGAGTTCTTGGATCTTCTGGATGCTGGCTCGCCTGGAAAGCTTGGTATTTCGCTTGTCATGGTCCTTTTGAACGCTTTGGGCGTTCCGCTTGGTCCTAACCACTTCT
>Ga0265797_10010603_pt1 | contig 11711 bp, 6 predicted proteins | sample P2T30metagenome_FD_192433 | JGI IMG/M metagenome (GOLD analysis project Ga0265797, IMG submission 192433) | Plant litter microbial communities from East Loma Ridge, Irvine, California - P2 T30 | ecosystem: Environmental > Terrestrial > Plant litter > Unclassified | place: USA: California... | reverse complement strand
ACAAGCACGGTCATGAGTAAGCAATAACAAAGACGTAGCGCAAAAAAATCATCAAACAATCATCGTATACATGAATTACAAGACATTACGTATTCATTTACTAGCCGCTAACTCAAGCTATGTCGTACTCTCAAAAGCTTTTAACCCGCTCGGAAGCGCAGCGACAAGTCAAAGCGACAGAGTGCAATGCTTGAGATGTTTACTGCGCAGCAAGACCATTGCTTGCCAAGAAGTCCTGCATGACTTGGTAACCAGCGGTGGCGTTGTAATGGAAGTTCAAGCCGTGACCAGTGTTGGGCTGAATGTACGCCTCGAAAGCAGAGGCTGATGGGTAAGCCATGGCAACACCCTCGGGGATGTTGGAGGTGTTTGTACCCATGACTTTACCGTAGCAGTTTCCTCCACAGAATGGTACGTCGTTTTCACCGGTGATGACAAGGACGGGGCCAGTAAAGGGAGATGAACTCGGCGAGCCACCGATGGTCAGGAGCTCACCAGTGGTGACGGGCTGCTTGGTCTTCTCGGCTACGAGAGCTAGGCCAACATCGTAGTTGCCAGGCTGGAGGAAAGCGTACTGCAAGGCAGTGAGGTCAGAGTGTGCCAAGTATCCAGAGGGGTAGTTAAGGGTGTCAACGGTCTTGTTGTAACCGTTGATCAGGTCGAGGACTTCGGTGGTCGCGACCTCGTTCCATACCTCATCAGAGGTCAGGTCAATACCGGCGGCTGCAAGGATCTTCTGAAGACCACTGACGACGTTCTCGCTCACATCATACTGGTCGGCGATAGTGCGGACGACGGTGTTCGAGGAATTTCCGAAGCGCAGAGGCTGGTTAAGGCGAGCGCTGTGCAGGTTCCATCCGGCAGTGATGTAGGCCAGGAATTGTCCGGCTACAGAGAAACCAGTAAGGATAACACCGTCCGTGTTCTCAGGGTAGAGAGCGGAGAGCCAGTAGGACTGGACACTACCGAAGGAGTGACCAACGTGGATGACCTTGTCGTATGCGCAGCTAATCTCTGGGATCTCGCCCTTGCGCAGTTGCGTAGTGACAGAGTTGAGAGCTTCAACTTCAGCTTGAGCTTGGATCCTGATAAGAAAAGAGAATGGTCAGTAAACTATGCAGAACGAGTTGCATTTCCCACTTACTCGTTGAATGGGTCTCCATGAGAAGATAGACCGATACCTAGACGGTCGATCGCGAGCGTGCTGTAGCCAGCAGCCAGGGCCACGTCGACATAGCTGTAGTTGTAGTTGTCGTACTCGAGATCCCAGTATGTCTTGTCGAAACCAATGCCGTGGCTCAAGAGCTGGATGGTTTTGCTGTTGCCACTGTCTGGCTTACAGTACTGTGCGGAGATGTTGTAGGTACCCTCCAACGTTTGGTAACCCTCAAGAAGCTCTGCTGTGTAGTTCTTGCCGAATTGATTAAATCGAGCAACGAATGCGCCAACCTCGAGGTTGCCTTCGACGGGCACTTCCTTGAACTGTCCTTGCCTCGAGCTAATCGACGTCTCAATCATAAAGGTCGAACACTGCCTCGCGGCCGCGAAGCCAGCGAGGGCAAGGGGTAAAACTGCTTTGACTGGAGCCATGGTTGTGAGTAACGTGAGGTTGAGTAATCTCTATCCAGGGGAGGAGACAAAGAGAGAAAAGAAATATTCGCTCAATGGATTAGGTGAAACACGACTTGAACAGAGTTTACCTTCACCGCGATGCAATGTGGCTGCCTGACTATATAGTACGTTGCCGTGTAAGCATGCGACTAGCTGCCTTTCCCTTCCGGCCCTTCCAAATAGGAGCCATCAGCAAAGCCATAGCGCACGAACTCGTCGATCGGAAGGTTCCATAGCGTTATCCAGCGGTTCGCCATCCAACTTGACGTTGTGCAACCAATAGTCACTTACCGGCGTTTTGGTCAAAGTACCGTGAGAAACCGTTTGCATGTTCAATCGGCAGCTAACGCGGCAAGACAACATCCGAAACTGTGAAATCGTGGGGTACCAGAGTGTAAATTCTCAAATCGGGCGCAGCTTCGGCCTAGCAGCGGATATTCCTATGGCATCATAGGCTGAATTGAGTAATGGATGAAGCTCTTCGAGCGCTAGCTCTAGTATGTGGAGACTACTTTCCCACTCCAGCGGAAGCTACCACAAGCGGGTACATTGCGATCTTCCATTCTAGAAGACGTCAATAGCACATGCGTAGGACGTATTAAGATAACGGGAAGCCTCACCGGACAGCTTCCTCACGCTGCAGGTTGGTCAGCCACTTTCTGCTTTTAAGCGGTAGTTTTGGCGGACACGCAGGGAATCCTTGCAGCCCAAGTTATCGTTCATTGCCTCTGCCCATGTGCTCGTGGTGGTGTCCGGAAGTACCAGTGGTACACAACCTGCATGGGCATGTATAGTCGGAACGATTTCGAGGCTCGAGGATGACGATGCGCTGTGATTGGACACAAAGGCGTCATTTTCGAAGGTCTGGATGCCGAGATTGCCAAAACGTTGTTGCTTATACATTCACGTTGAGCTGTCATTGAGCACGGCTGCCGTGTCCGTGGTGTTGATCGTTGATTTGCGCTAAGAATTTGGAATTCCCGCGCCTTGATCGCAGAAGGAGTCCGATCCCTAAGACGTCATCATTATTCCTAGACGGCAGCAAGGCTTCCGTGACGATCGCAATCGCGCGTTCCCATCAAAAACCCATTATTTGCAATAGAGAACATGGGTTTTGTAATCGGCGGAAAGGGGGAAAGCAAAGAGTAGGTGAGGCGAGGAGAGATAGGAAAAGTAGCGATGCGTCTGAGGGATGGCGCTAACCGAAATCGTTCTACATGCAATTTCCAGAAACATACAGCCAACATTCAACCAGTTTCTCCTAGGAAACCTTCTTCTTCAACATATAATCTCCGCCCTTGACCGCCTTGTAGATGCCATATAGTCCACTCAACAGGTCATTGCTCTTCACAATCCGCTTCAACATACCCTTCAGACCTGGACCAAATTCCTCCTTCCTTCCCCTATCTTTGACCTTGTCCCATATACTTGGCAGGGAATTTGCGTTGTACTTGCTACGGAGAGCATCGTACTCGTGCTTGTCGTAGACTTGCCACCATTCGTCTTCGGTATAGAAGACACGCGAGTATAACCACTTCAGTCCACCAAGCTCGCGCATCTTTGCTTCGATTTCGCGATTTGCGCGGACATACTCAACCTCGCTGGATGGATATGGACCCCAGATTCCAACACTGATATATTTACCGTCGTATGCACCCATCTGCTTTCCGCCAACCGGGCCCTCGAACGGCTTAGGGTGTCCCATAGAGCTTCTACCATCCTGTCGCAGTGGACACAACCAGATCGGGTATATATTGAACGATTGGTCCGCATAGTCCAAGAAGGATGCAGTGTTTGCCGCCGGGAATGCGATGTCGTGGATTATAAAACGGTCCGTATACCCAGACGCATGTAACGCGTGATACATGATTCGTGTGTGCATGAAGTAGTCCAGCAAGAAGCGTGTGAACCGCATGAAAGGGACCATAAACTGCTTGTAAGCATACATGCCCATCCAGAAGGCCCCACGATCGTAACGAAACAGGTAGTCTTCTACCGGAACAAGTTCCTTTGTAACAATACCCTTAGATGCAAGCGCCTTCGCGCGTATCCAAAACCATTCGTCCCAGGGTCTAGAGAATCGTTGAATGGGTAGCCCAGGCGTATGTTCTGCGTCAACGAGGCGACCTGTGACTATAACTCCGGTGCCTTTGGAGAATAAGACCCCATCAACGTAGTCGTTCCTTTGGTCGGTGGTGTGGTATTGCATCTTGTCTGTGGCGTTCTCAAAGGAAAACGTTGGGTGGTAGGTGACCTCGACTAGCTTTTGCAGAGGGATGAGCTGCAATTCCACCAATGTGAGTACCCCGAGAGTTCCAAAACTACCTCTCAGACCTTCGAAGAGCTCTTGGTTCTCGGTCTGAGAAGCCGTGACAAGCGTGCCATCTGCCAAGACCACTTCAGCGCTTAGGACAGTACGATCGAAGAAGCCGTGCTTGAAACTGCTGCTTTCTCCTGCTGTGCCCACAAAACCTCCTCCTACGGTAATGCCTGGAAATTCCATGACAACTGGAGGCAGCAAGCCCGCTTTCATGGTTTCTCTGACCAAGGCATCCATGGGGACATTGGGTTCGACAAGCGCTGTTTTCTTCTCTCTGTCGATGGATAAAACGTGGTTGAGGGAGCTGACATCGACAATGGAATCTCGGTCGAAATTAGCATGGCGAGTGGAATTGGTGCTGCCATGGTAGACTCGGAACCCGGTTTTGGTGTTGTAGAAATGCTGTATGCGAGAGCGAACTGTCTCTACAGTAGCTTTGTGTTGCTCCATCCGGAAAGATCGTGTCGAGCCAACTGCAGCGATGCGATTGTGAGTGCAAAGCTCCTAGTATTGGCTCCCTGCTTGATGCGTGGCTGATGAGGCTGAAGAAGTTGCGCTAGCAGTGGGTCGAACTTGCCCCACGAATCCAGGAGGTTAAACCACCAGTCCTTGCTTCTGGTTCTGCGATCGCGGAAAAAATGAGCCAGAAGTCTATCAGCCACCTCCAGCCATCCAGTGATCGTTTCTGTCGTATAGTATACGCAAGCAAGACCCGTGGAACTGGGTAGTCGTTCTGAACGCCGTACGTCAGCGTCCTTAGCGAGTGGATCGTCTTCCGCGCTTCCGGTCACCATGGGGGCGCGCGATTCCATCGTCCGCGAGACGGAAAGCGACACTCGCGCGTCCGACTGCGATTCAGGCTGCTCTGAATTACGTTTACCAAACTTAGGTATCTCCAGTGATATGGAATCCCCAGAAAGCAACGTATATCGATCTTTTGCCCTGCACAAGAGTAGTTCTTGGCCCGGTGCGAGTGGTCAGGTATTGACTTTAGCAGGATCGAACGGGTAGTGGAGAAGGCGCGGCGGCCCTACGCTTATGTATACATCAAAAGTAATGCGACGCCATGTTCTCTTCATCCTCGAATCACCCAACAACATCGTTACATTGCATTGCATCATTACATTCACACCATGGATATACACAACTCAACAGTAGCAACACTCGCATCGCAGGTCGCCCGATTCAGTGCCTCGAAAACTCCGTTTCGCATATATCATGGTTCTACGCTGTCAACCCGGAAATCGTCTCGTGATCGCAATCAGATTATCGACGTTAGCTCCCTGAACCATGTGCTAGAGTTCGATGAGCTTCAGAAGACCGTCCTCGTGGAGCCGAACGTACCGATGGATAAGCTTGTAGAAGCCACAATGGCTAAGGGTTTCTTGCCAAAGGTCGTTATGGAACTTCCGAACATTACCGTGGGTGGTGGGTAAGTTACAGGGATCTGAACAAAGATTACTCTAAGTCAGAGGACTAACTAGTGTTGACAGGTTTGCTGGTACCAGCGGCGAAAGCAGTTCATATAAGTATGGGCTGTTTGACCGCACCATCTCGGGCATTGAGCTCATCTTAGGTAACGGCGAGGTAGTATGGGCATCGGCAGAAGAGCATCGCGATCTGTTTTTCACAGCAGCAGGGAGTTGCGGCAGCCTGGGCGTCATTACCCTGCTCAAAATGGAGCTTATTCATGCTTGTCGGTATGTTGAGTTGGAGTACATTCCAGTCGGCTCAACGAACGAAGCCGTCAAACAATTGCGACACTATCAAGATGATCCTGAGGTCGACTATATGGATGGCATCCTATATTCGATGACGAGCGGAGTAATCATGATCGGCCGCTTGACCGACGCCCCAATGGATAGGAAAATCCAGAGTTTCGACAAAGCGACAGATCCTTGGCTATACATGCACGCGGAAGACATCCTAAAGCGGACACAGAGCGAGAAGACTACATACAGGGAACTAGTGCCTGTTCAATCTTATCTCTTCCGTTACGACCGAGGTGTGTTTTGGTCAGGACTACGCGCATTCAAGTACTTCGTAACGCCTTTCAATCGTGTTACACGCTTCCTGCTGGATCCCTTCATGTATTCGCGGACAATGGTACACGCCCTACATCGATCGGGCCTCGCCTCCCGAACAATCATTCAGGACTATGGTGTCCCATATGACGCAGCAGACGAGTTCGTTAGATGGACCGACGAAAGGACGGGCATTTGGCCGCTCTGGCTGTGTCCGGTGAAATCAGCACCTCTCGGGGAGCGAAGCTTCTCCCAAGGCAACAATGTCAAGGACGACATTCTGCTTGACGTGGGGATATGGGACATGGGACCAAGCGACGCTCACGCATTCATCAAGCTGAACAGGGATTTTGAAGCCAAGGTCACCGAGTTAGGCGGCATGAAATGTCTGTATGCGCATGCGTACTACACTGAGCAAGAGTTCTGGGACATCTACGACGAGAAGAAGTACATGGAGCTCCGGAGAAAGTACCATGCCGAGAGCTTGCCAAGTGTCTACGACAAAGTGAAAGTTGATCTGCAAGGCGTTGCTGGGGGAGCAAGCGTGAGCAAGACGGAAACGTGGAATGACTGGGCATACCGGCAATTTTGGGATACATGGCCTTTGGGAGGGTTGTACGGAGTTGCAAGCGCAACGAAGGGGTTGTTTTTCGAAAGTGACTTCCTGTTGAAGAAGTAACAGCGCTTCGGTGATAGCAAACGTGGCTGGAGATGTGATCGGAGAATGCATGGGGAGATCCATTGCATCGGCCTACCCCTCAAAAGCATAGTAGTCCATGTCCGGGCCGTCTGTTGCCCTGACAGCTGCCTGCACGTCTAGACTCTAGTACAATGAAGATCAGCTAGCTCGAGGTTCGAACACGCACTGTAGTACGCGAAGAGGCGGCGATGACGTCGGGCTCTTTGTATAACGACGCGACAGAGGCTCATCTGCGCAGCGGTTCCGACAGAACAAACCGGTTCACGGCCTGTTTCAGATGTTAGATTGCTAGTGTAGTGAAAACGCGTAGATGGCGCCGGTAGTCGCGTCGACGTCAGTGGAGGTTAGCGTGAAAGCTGGACGACTAGGGGCCTCGACTCACCGCAAGCTCGCATTGACGTAGCAAAGAGCTAGCCGCGACCCAACCACCCCATTTCGCCCACCCAACCCACTATTGCAGGTGCCCGTCAACCACTTTTTGAATATATCAAAACTTGGCCCTGCCTTTCTCTCTCCATATACCCCCACTACAACCATTCCCACCGCACTCTCCACTGGCACCAGCTGCAACCGTTCGCTGTTGTCAATCACGGGCCATTGGACGATCCTGCCCTGTTGACGAATTTTTGGCCAGGTACGCGAGCTCCAACAACACGACGTGTCGCAGCAATTCACCGCCGCCGCCGCCTCGCAAAGCCTTTGTTGTTTGTTTGTCAGGCACCGTGTACTAAAGGCAGTCGCAGCTCAACCCTCTTCAGCCCGCTCAACCATGGCGCGCCTCAGTGGCCTCCCATCCGAGCACCACCACGAGGGTCCCGGTGACGCTCCTCGACGCAAACGCGGCCGCCCGTCCAAGAACCAGACAACCGACGACATGTCATCTGTTGGCAAGCGAACCGCGTCGCCCTCAGCGGAGCTCTCCCAGACGAAGCGCACCAAGCGCCTCCAGACTATCGAGGACGATGACGAGGACCAGATCGCCGAAGAGATGCGGCAGTCATTCTCGCGCTCGCAGCGGGGAGACAATGTTCACGTCCAGGAGCAGAGCACCAGCACCACGCGCCGCTACAACCGCCGACACTCTGAGCCTCCAGTCGCCGCCGATGACGAGGACGACGAGCTCATGTTCAACCGACCCGCCTCCACACAGCCGCTACCTGGCCTGACACCTCATCTCGACCGTGTCGGTGCCTCCCGTAGCCGCTTCACCAACACCCGCCGTGCCCGCATGTCCATGCCAGCTCAGCTGCACGTTGAGCGTGTCGACGAGGTCGAGAACAACGGCAACCGCGTTCAGTTTGCGCCCCTCACACAAGTCCTGGATGGCCGCGCGCGTCGCCGCCTCCGCCGAAGCCATCTGAGCCAGGAAGTAAACGACTTCGAAGACCACCAGAAGAAGGACAAGAGGATGTTCCTGGAACTACGTCGTCAGCTCAAGGCCCAGGATGACAAGATCAAGGACCTGGAATACCGCCTCGAAGCCCGCCGGTTAGGTGAGATCGACATCGCAGACGCAGACGCCAATGACCTGCAAGTGGAACTAGACGAGGCCCGTCAACAGATTGACGAGCTACGCGCTTCTTCCCTGTACAACGGTGACGACAATGAACCAGTTGACATGTCCGACGACGAAGATGGTATGGTCATGGTCAACCCTAACGAGCTGAACATGTCGCAAGATCTTGACATGGAGCCGACACCCGTTGGCAAGTACTCTTCCCGCGCTATAGAGATTTCCAGCCAGATGACACTCGAATCCCTGCCATCTCTATCGCAACTCAGCCGCGACAATCTCACCGAAGGCGAGGATATCATAATGGACAAGATCGAAGACGAGGCCGTCGAGCGCTACGAGCGGGAGCTGAAGCAGATGAGCAAGACCTTGGGTGAGTCTCAAGGTGCGCTGCGCTTGATCACCATCGAGCTTCAGAACCTTCGCTTCATTGAGGCTGGTGCTTCTTCGAGCGAAATTTTGACCGACTTGCGCCATGGTTTCGAGGATCTTCGCGCTGAGATCGAGAAATTCTTCCCCGGTACCACCGTTGGTCTTACCAACCAACAACTTCTTCAAAAGGTTCCTGAGCTCTTCAGCGGCCTCTTCTTCGAGCTCAAGCAGCAGCTCTCTCAGATCAGCATCTCTCAAAAGGCCGAAGTGCTTGTTCGACGACAATACGAGGGTGTTCTCGACCTTCTGGGCGAATCAGACGAGCGCGTGAAGCAGTTAGAATCAGACGTCTTCACACTCGATAAGGCAAATGAGGACAAGGCGCGCGCCATTCTTGATCTCGAGGAGCGCAACGCTGCCCTGACGGAACTATCTAACCAACAGGAACTCACTCTCGCCGAACAAGATAACGCAATCGCTGGTCTGCAAGATGAGAACCAAGACAAGGACGTCTCTCTGGCACGACTACGCGAAGCTCTCGAGAAGTATCGTGTGGACCTCGACAACGTCACCGCCGCCGCAACCGAATTCGAGACAAACCACCACGAGACGATCGCACGCATGGAACAGGAATACACCGAGCGCATCCAGGCTCTGGAGGCAAACCTCGATGCTGAGCAGGAGGGTCGCGATGCTGCCGAGGCCGAAGTAAAGCAAAAAGATGCTTACATCGAGGAGTTGGAGGACAGCATTGCGCGCATGGAGACCGATGTCGATAACATCACCACCGACATGACTACTCTCAGAGAGCGTCTGGCTGCGCAGACCGCCGCCCGCGAGACTGCGGAGGGCGAGCGTGACGACCAGATCGAGCAGGTCTACCAGCACGCCAACACCATTGAAAACCTCAACGAGGCCATCGTTGAACTCAAGGAACAGCTTGCCAATACCCGAGAGAATCTAGGTTCTGAACGTGCTCAACGCGAGAAGACCGAGGCTGATCTTGACGAGGCGAATGACAAGATCGAAGATCTCACCACCCGCCTCCATGACACTGGCCTTCAGGCTAATGAGCTGCGATCCAAGCTTTTCCAACTTCAACAAGAGAAGGAGACCGCTCTGGCAGAGCTGCAAGAAGACGCCGATGAGCGCGAGCTTGAACTGAACAACCAGCTCGATGCAGAGACTGAGCTTCGTCAGACTAAGGAGAACACAATTGGTCAGTTGGAGCAGCAGATCCTCGGCCTTGAGAGTGATATCGCGACACTTGAGAACAACCTGTCTGACATGACCGATGCTCGCGATCAGCTCGAGCAGGATCGTGACGTCCAAGTCGCCAACCTTGCTGCTCAACTCGCTGACCTGAAGACCAAGTACATGGCGCTGGAGAACTCCACCAACTCCACCATCACCTCACTCCAGGCCAACATCACGGACCTTAACAACCAGATCCAACGGCAACAAGCTGAGATCAACGATCTCTTCGATCAGGTCACTGAGAAGGAGCGCATCTACCTTGAGGATACGACTACCCTCCAGGGAAGGATCGATTCTCTTGAGGAGGATCTCACTGTTCAGAAGGCGGAGAACGAAGGCTACCGCAAGGAGAACTTGTCTCTCTCAAGGCGTGTTGAGTCCGAGGCCAACGAGCTTCTGAACATTGTCGACGCCCACGCTAACGAGGTCAATGCCCTTAATGCTGTCATCAAGACACAAGAGGCCACCATCAAGAGCCTTCAAGATGCGTCTGCGAAGCGCACTACGGAGTACGAGGAGATGATTGAGGAGCGTACAACTGAGCTCACAGAGATGCGTCTGCTAGGCGAAGCTCGCCTCGAGACCATCATACTTCTGGAGGCCCAGATCGAGGAGATGAAGGAACGCTTCCGTCTTGCTGAAGAAGACACTCGTGCCACCATCGACGCCCTCACTGCCTCGCAACGTCAACTCCAGGAGCAGAATGAGCGTCTTGCTGATGACTTGAAGCGCCGCAACCAAGACGCTCTCCAAGCCGTCCAAGAAATGAAGCTCAAGCGTGTTGAAGTCAAGACCCAAGGCGTAGGCGACCTCCACCGTGTCGCTAATGGCAAGGTCTTGAAGACCAGCGAAAAGGTCAAGATTGGAAAGAAGGGCAAGAAGAAGGTCTCTTCTAGGCGTCAATGGGACTCCGGCTTCGGCGTTGATGAGAATGTCGAAGACGAGGAGCTCAACGCAGAGGAGCCACTTGCTGCATAGAGTGCAGTAGCTGATGATTGCAAATTCGCTTGACTACTTTGCAGGTTCAGATTATATTTGGGTCCTATGTTGTTGCTGTCACTGCAGAGCAGTATTCTTGTCTTTTCTTCTCCCTTATATTTTTGGACACATTACTTTGGGTAACAGATTGTTTCGTTTGTCATGATACATCCGGCGCTGGCATTTGCTATCTTACGACTCGACGACCTGGCTTCAACGCTTTGTTTGATAGGATAAATGGTGGTAACGATATCGCAGTGTATTGCATAGCGCACGGTGCCTGGGTTCCAGTTACGGTCACGGGGAAAAGAAGTAGTGTAATGACCCTTGTTCTATCTTGTACAGATTCTCCTTTTTTATCATCAATCACAACAACGAGATCAGAACTCCTTCCTCTCCATTCGCATCACTGCATCCGTGAAAGAACCTTGTACGAGCATGTTGTCTCCCAGGATGCTGGTTAAACTTTTTGGAGCCTTGCGTGGCCCCAACGTTGAACGCTGGACGGGAACTGTCAACATGGGTCTTCCCGTCGTGTTCTCGTATCCCTGAAACAGATCTGCAACAACGCGTTACGTTGCCTATCAATCGGTCCGCACCCCACCCAGCAATCGGAAGTTTAGCAACTTCCGAGGACCAAAGGCAAACCAAAATCATTCAACTCCTTTTCTTTTCTTCCCTTCCCTTTACTCATCGCCGGCTCCACATATTCACGCCTAGCAAATATCCCCCCCTTCTCATCGACAACACAGGCCAAGCACAATGGGTAGCAGCAGCCTCAACCCATCCTCTCCTCGCGACGATGAAACCGTGCTCTTCCTCTTCATCGCCTTTGCTATTCTCATCGTCCTTCTACTTCTGCTGGTGTTGATCTCGTGCCAGACGTGGATGTTGTGGAAGATGGCAAAGGCGGTTGTTGAGCAGGACACTCAGATT
>Ga0265797_10010601_pt1 | contig 11712 bp, 11 predicted proteins | sample P2T30metagenome_FD_192433 | JGI IMG/M metagenome (GOLD analysis project Ga0265797, IMG submission 192433) | Plant litter microbial communities from East Loma Ridge, Irvine, California - P2 T30 | ecosystem: Environmental > Terrestrial > Plant litter > Unclassified | place: USA: California... | reverse complement strand
GTCCGATTACTACACCCGACTCGAGCAGGGTCGACACCTCACTCCGTCCCCGCAGGTTCTCGACGCGCTCGTCCGTGCGCTCGGCCTCGATGACGCCGGCCAGGCGTACCTTCGCACGCTCAGCGCATCGGCGGGGACGCGACAGCCTCGGACCCGGCCGGCGGCGCAACGCGTCCGGCCGGGTCTTCACCAGCTCCTCGGCTCGTTCTCGACGCAGCCCGCGCTGATTCTCGGCAGCCGCACCGATGTCCTGGCCTCCACGGCGCTGGCGCGCGCCTTGTTCACGGATTTCGAGGCCCTGCCCGCGAAGCACCGCAACTACGCCCGATGGCTGCTCCTCGACGACGACGCCCGCACCCTGTTCCTCGACTGGGAAGAACAGGCTCGGAACGCCGTTGAGGCTCTCCGGCTCGATGCCGCACATGCTCCAGATGACGCGGGCGTGCAGCAGCTCGTCGGGGAGCTCTCGGTCGCCAGCGCCGAGTTTCGCCACTGGTGGTCCGACCGACGCGTGCACCAACGGACCCACGGCACCAAGCGCCTGCACCACCCCGTCGTGGGCGAGCTCGACGTCCAGTTCGAGACCTTGACCCTCCCGGGCGATCCCAGCCAGGTCATCTACGTGTACACGACCGAACCCGGCTCTCCCTCCAACCAAGCGCTGACACTCCTGGCGAGCTGGGCGCACCCCGACACCGACCGCTCAGCACTCTCGTGAGATGCCTAGTCGTGCAGATCGTGGTGCCAGGAATGGTCGGGTGGGGGCCGTCACCACGCGGTGACGGCCCTCGCCGGACCAGTGCCGGTCTGGCTCCGTCAGGGGCGCAGCGCCTCGAGGTCGTGGAGCAGGCTGGGATGCGTCGGTTCCCAGCCGAGGGCCCGGCGGGTCTGGGTGCTGGAGGACGGCTGGTCCATGGCGAAGATCGGGCCGAAGGGGCCGAAGGTCTCCTCCGGCACGGACTGGACGGGCAGGCCGAGTCGACGCCCGATCACGGTGGCGATGTCGATGACCCGGTCGCCCTCGTCGGCGACGGCGTGCCACGCCGTGCCCCCGGGCGCCGACTCGAGTGCGAGCCGGAACAGGGAGGCGGCGTCTCGGGCGTGGACGGCAGGCCACCGCTGTTCGCCGTCACCCGGATAGCCGGCGACGCCGGAGCGTCGGGCGGCGTCGGTGAGCAGGCCGGCGAACCCGCCCTGGCCGTCGTCGTGCACCGTGCGAGGCATCCGGACGGCCGAGGCCCGGACGCCCTGCGAGGACAGCGCGAGCAGGGCCGTTACGGCGGCCGCGCGACTGGCGACCGGGCCTTCCGTCGGCAACGGATCGGCCTCGATCGACGCGCGGCCTGCGACCCACGGGGTGCCGGAGACGGTCACGAGCGGCTTGTCCGTGCCGACCAGCGCGGTGCCGAGTGTCGCCATCGCGTCGCGCTCTTCGGTCAGTCCCTGTTCCAGCGCATCAGCGCTGCTGTAATCGCGACTGAAGGCAAGGCTGATGACCCCGTCGGCCCGCTCTGCCCCATCGCGCAAGACATCGAGGTCGGTGAGGGAGCCGTGCAAGGCGTCAGCGCCGGCGGCTTCGAGGGTGGTGACGGAGCGGGTCGAACGGGCGAGCCCGAGAACGGTGTGGCCGTGAGCGAGCAGCTCGGCGACGACGGCGGTACCGATCGTGCCGGTGCCACCGGTGACGAAGACGTGCATGGGAACTCCTGACATCAAGTGAAGGGACATGTGTCCCGTCACTGTAGCCCAGTGATGGGACAATTGTCTCATCGACTATGATTGGTCCATGGCGCGTTGGGAACCCGGGGCACGGGAGCGGCTCGTGGCCGCTGCTGTCGACCTGTTCACCGAGCAGAGCTACGACGCGACGACCATCGCGGAGATCGCAGAGCGTGCTGGCGTCACCAAGAGCACTTTCTTCCGGCACTTCCCCGATAAACGTGAACTCCTCGTCGCCGGACAGGAGGCGCTGAGCGCCTTGCTCGCAGAGGGCATCACCGGCGCGCCCACAGACGCCACCCCGCTGGAGGCCGTCGCTGCTGGACTCGATCGGGCGTCCAGTGTGATGGGACCTGGGAATCGTGAGCTCGGGCCACGGTTGAGGGCCGCAGTAGCGGCCAGCGTGGAGTTGCAGGAGCGCGATGCGTTGAAGAGCGTCGGCATGGCTGCCGCGATGACGACAGCGCTACTCGAGCGCGGGGTGCCCGAGGCCACAGCGCACCTGGCCGGCGAGATGGGCGTCTTGGCGTTCAAGCAGGGCTACGCACGCTGGTCAGAAGGCGAGCGCAGTGACGACGAGGGCCTCGCGCCCCACGCCCTCCAGGCCCTGCAAGAGCTCCGGACAGCGACGACGGCACTCGGCTGACGAAGCATCGCCCGCAAGTAGCCGCGATCACGCAGTACCGACGGCCACGGCATCGTGTATCCGTCGGAGTTCTGAGCGCCGGTCATGTCGAGACACGAGGGTGCCCGATAGCGGATCTTCTACCGGACAATCAGAAATCATTTTTCTGAGGCGCATCGATGAGGGCCGGCGGAAGATGCGACCAGTTCCTCGCTTGTTGATGATCGGTTGTGTCAGAGCGAGTCGAGGGCGTCCTTGATCACGGTCGATCCGCTGGTGAGTTCGAACTGCTGCCGTGTGGTGGAGGGCGTCTCGAGGGCGATCGTGATGAGACGAGCCAGGTCAGCGCGGGGCAGGGAGCCTTGAGGGACGGTCGTCCCGATGCGGACCCGGCCGGTGGGGCGGCTCTCCGTCAGGGCGTCGGGTCGGATGATCGTCCATGCAAGAGACGTGGCCCGGAGGTGCGCGTCGGCGGCGCGCTTCGCGCGGAGCAGCCGGATCACGTGATAGCCGCCGAAGTCCTCGTCGGTCCGGTGGGCGGAGACGAGGACGAACCGATCGACCCCTGCGAGAACGGCAGCGTCGACGGTGCGGATGATCGCTTCACCGTCGATCTGCGCGACGGTCTCGGCGGACGCTCCCGAGCTGCTGCCGGCCGCATACACAACGACTTCGACCCCGTTCATGGTCCGGCGCAGGTCATCTGTCGACGCGGTGGCGAGATCGAGAACGGCACCGTGAGCGCCTGCGTCGTGGAGGTGAGCGATGTGCTCGCTTTGACGCACGATACCGGTGACTGCATGACCCGCTTGCACGAGTTCGTCGACGACGCGGCTGCCCGTTCGACCGTGGGCGCCGACGACGAGGCAGGTGGTCATCGGAGCATGACGGTGCCGCCGTCGACGGCGATGGTCTGTCCGGTCACCCAGCCCGCCTCCGAGCTCAGCAACCATCGGACGCTCGCGGTGATGTCCTTCGGCTGTCCCACCCGGCCGACGAGAGTTCGGGCGGCGGCGGCCTCGACCATGGGGAAGCTGTCGCCGAGCCCAGCAGCGTCGAAGAAATCGGTGTCGGCGACGAACCCGGGGGCGAGGGTGTTGACGGTGATGCCGCGCTTGCCGGCGCGGATGGCGAGGTCGCGGCCGTAGCCGGCGACTGCAGCCTTGGCGGTGGAGTAGGGGCCTCCGGCTCCGTCAAGTCCGGCCGTGGAGCCGATCAGGACGATTCGTCCATCCGTGTCGAGCAACCGAGGAAGAAGACCCTCGACGGGCAGGACAACGGTGAACAGGTTCACTCGGAGAGCGTCGGACCAGGCGCTCTGAATCGCGGGGAGGTCAGCTCCGGGCTGGCGGAATCCCCCCTGCCCGCCCGCAGCGGCGACGACACCCGCGATGGGCCTGTCCCCCACGGCCTCGAGGATGCTGCTGACACCGTCAACGGTCGAAGCATCGGCAACGACGGCGGAGATCCGCTCGAGGTCTGCCGCAGACCGGCGCGTCTCCGCGAGCGGATCCTCGCGTCGACCAACGATCAGGACGTCATGCCCAAGGCTCGCCTGATCCAGGGCGATGTCGCGGCCCATGCCAGTGCCGCCGCCGATGACCACGACCAGGGGGGAGGCGTGTGAGGAAGAAAAAGTCATGTCAGGTCCTTTCGAGGACTCTCGAGGAAGGGCGTGCACGCATCGAGCGCGTGAAGGAAGGCCAGTTGTTCCACGGTCGTGAGGGGACGCAAAAGCTCTTGCTGAGCACGTTCAACCGCCGGCTCGGCCTCCCGCACCGCCCGTGTCCCCGCGCTGGTCAGTGCCAACGGTCGACGACGGCCAACCGCTTCATCGGCATGTCGGACAAGCAGACCTCGAGCGTGAAGCTGCGCAGTCAAGCGCCCCAGCGCTTGAGGTGTGATGAAGAGGAACCGCGCCAGATCGGCGTTGCTCGTTCCTGGGTTGCGGTCGACGAACACGAGTGCCCCGTACTCGGTCCCGGACAGCGCAAAAGGTTGGAGCGCAGTCTCGACCGCGTGCCGTGTCGCGCGATGGAATCGTGACGCCGCAAGACCGAAGTCGTGACCGGGTAACGCTTGCGACTCACTCATGTAACCCTAGGTTACATGAGGACCCGAGGCTGGCAGCCGCGACGGAAAGTGGGTCAGTTTCGAACTCGATTGGACCGGTCAGGGCTTGCGGGTCGGCCGTCACGCCGCCGAAAAGCACCGAGCCAGGAGAGATTGTTCCTGACCGCCCGAAGAGGGGGACCACCTATCGGGCGTCGTCAGTATGGAGAAGAAGGAAGCCTCACCCGAGGGCGCGGCTTTCTTCTTCTCGTCCAGGGGTCTTCTAGGTCCCGAAGATTTGGGCGCCCCGAATGGCGACGTCAGCGCCGCCATCGACGAACAGGACCTGCCCCGTGATGTGGGAGTTTTGGGCCGATGTCAGCCATGCGAGGGAGCCGGCGATGACCGATGGTGCGGCAGGGCCGTTTAGGGGCATCGGCACGGCGGCCATGAGCCCTTCTCGCCCTTCCGGCGTCTCAAGCAGTTGTTCGGTCATGGGCGTGAGGATCACGCCCGGGCCGACGGCGTTCAGCGGGATGCCGGCGCCAGCCCATTCGGCCGTAATCGACGTTGCACGAGTCCACTCCGCGATCGCTCTCTTCGTGGAGGCGTAGATGAGGTCGCCATGGCCGTTGCTTGCCAGGGTGTCGGCTCTCTGGATGGCGCCGTGTTCGTCGTTGCTGCGGAGCAATGTGACCAGCTCGGCGTCGTTCTGTTGGAGCGCAGAGAACGAGGCCACCACGGCAGCGCGAGGTGCCGCGGAATTAGCGAGGAGGGGGCGGAGTAGTTCGAAGCTGGCGACGGCTCCGAAGTAGTTCACGCGGACGGTCAAGGCAGTGGGTGCGGCGACGCCAGCGACGGCGATCACCCCGTCGATGCTGTCTCCGAGTATCGCGGTGACCGCGGGGGCGAGGGCGTCGCGGCCGGCCTGGACGGAGAGGTCGGCGTCGATGTCGCTGCCGCGGAGATCCACGCCTGCCACCGTGTGGCCCTGGCTTTCGAGAAGGGTTTTCGTTGCGAGTCCGATGCCGGATGCCGCTCCGGTGACGACGTAGCGGCGGGATTCTTCCTGCTGCCCGTTCACGGGATCAGGGCGAACTCGGCGACCATGGACTCGGGGACGGCGTATCCGTCAAGGTCCCGGATCTGATCGATGTGCGCGGCGACGTCGTCGGGAGTCGCCACCGGCTCGTCGACGTTGACGTGCCACCCCGGTGCCACTCCCATGAACACGCGTCCGTAGCGGCCTCGAGCGATCGAGTACATCTCGCGGTTGTGCTTGTTTTCTTCGCTGGCAAGGTAGGCGACCATGGCGGTGATCATCTCGGGCTCGCCGTGCGCGGGCGTTGTCGGCATTCCGACGAACTGCTCGGGAGACATGTCGGCGGCCATGCGGCTGTCTGCTGCCGGCAGGATCGTGTTCGTGAGGATGCCGTGCGGGGCGCCTTCGAGAGCGACGACGTTGGCAAGACCGAATACTCCGCCCTTCGCCGCGGCGTAGTTCGCTTGGTGGGTGGACCCGAACAGGCCGGCCGCGGACGCGGTGAACACGATGCGGCCGTACCCGTTCTCGCGCATGTTCGCGAACGCCGCCTGAGTGACGTAGAACGCGCCCTTGACGTGGACGGCCAGAAGGGCGTCGATGGCGTCGGGTGTGAGATCGGTGAAGGCGGCGTTTCTGATGTTGCCCGCGTTGTTGACGAGGATGTCGACCTTCCCGAACGTGTCGATCGCGGTCTGGACGATGCTGCGACCTCCTTCAGGAGTGGCGACGGAGTCGTAATTCGAGACTGCTTCGCCGCCCGCCTCACAGATCTCGTTGACGACCTGGTCGGCCATGGCGGTACCACCGTTAGTGCCGGTGATGTCGCCGCCGAGGTCGTTGATGACGACCTTCGCGCCGCGACGGGCAAGTTCAAGGGCGTGCGCTCGGCCCAGCCCTCCGCCGGACCCCGTCACGATAGCGACGCGGCCGGCGAATGAAACTTCAGACATGGTTCTCTCCTTTGAGGCCCGGGTTCTCCAGGTCATGGCACAGTCTGCCACTTTGCGGTGGTGTGCCAAAGTTAGTCAGGGATACTTGACCCATGACAACTGACGCGTGCACCAGGGCACCTGTCTCTGCAACTCCGCTGCGTGCACGCCGACGCGCTGCCACTCGACAAGACATCGCGGATGCGGCACTCGAGCTGTTCGAGCGCCAGGGCTACGAGAACACGACTGTCGAACAGATCGCCGAGGCGTCGGGGGTGTCGTTGCGGACCTTCTACCGCTACTGCTCCAGCAAGGACGACGCACTTACTTCCGGCCTGACGACCGGCCCGGCAACCCTCGCAACAGCAGTTCGCGCCCACCCCGAACTGCCGTTTGTCGAAGCAGTCATCACGGCGTTCGTTGCAGTGTCCGAGACTGAAGCCCGTCGCCGAGAGCTCCGGTTGATCATCAATACACCAGCCCTGCGTGCTGCATGGCTTGCTGCCGGTAGAGAGGCCCAGGACGATCTCATTGAAGTGATCCGCGAACGCTCCTCTACCATGTCACCGCTCCATGCCCGGGCACGTGCCGCCGCCGTGACGGGTGTGCTGACCATGGTCATCGAGACATGGGCTTCCGATGACGCGGCACGGTTGGAGCCGCTGACACGTGAAGCACTCGACGTCATCGCTCGGGAATGAAATGATCGTGAACGTCTCATCCGACGGGCCTACTGGACGTGGAAATACTCATTTGCGGCTGCCCGTACGACGACCCGTCAGCGAGACGGTTCTACCTGAATGGTGGGACTGTCGAATTGGAGTTCGAGGCTGGCGTCCCCGTGTCGAGCCGAATGCGCGACGACGCGGGCGAGGCCGGGGGTGCCGGTTGAGCGAACCACTGCGAGGGCCCGGCCTCGGTAGGTGGCGTGCTGCAGGTCGGTGAACGATCCAAGCGTCGTGGGTGCTGCTGAGCCGAAGCCGGCGAATTCGCCGACACCTTCGAGGTGGAGCTCCACGTTGTCGTCGGCCAGCTGCTCGACCGTACCGGCTGCGTCAGTGACTTCGACCGAGATGAACGCTGCATCCTGACCGTCCGCACTCAGGGTCGTGCGGTCCGCACGGAGTGTCAGCTGAAGGGGCCCCACGGTCGAGGACTCGCTCGAACGGCTGACCTCGGCGCCGACCCGGAATGCGATCGCGGTCAGTTCTCCTTCTGCCCAGGCCACGGTGAATCGTGCGACGTTGCCTTTGCGGTGTCCAGCGGGCTTGCGGCCCAGGGTTCGCCCGTTCAGGCGCAGCTCGATCTCATCGGCGTCGGAGTACACCTCGACTTGCGCTCTGGCGCCGTCTTTGCCGCGCCAGGCCCAGCTCGGGACGGCGTCGGTGGTGCGCCAGGCTGCCTTCGCCACCGGCATTCCGCTGCGGTCGAGGGGTCGGACAGCGATCAAAGGCACCGAACTGAGGCCCCAGGTGGTCTTCGCGAGCTGCGCGAGAGCGCCGGCTGTTCCGGTGATGTCGATGGCGCCGGCTCCTGCGGTGAGGTGGGGGAAGGGCTTGGCCATCGGGGCGATCCGTTTGCCGGGGATCCACTCGCCGAGGCCTGCCTCGCCGAGGTAGTCCCACGCGGTCCAGGAGAAGTCTCCCAGGGCCCGAGGTGAGCTTTCGACGATCGACCAGATCTCGGCGATCTCTCCGGGCATCGATTCCGTTCCCATCAGGAAGCGGTCGGGGTATCGGTCGAGGTCTTTGCCCATGCGGACTCGTCCGTAGTTGTAGCCGGCGACGTCGATGACGGAGAACACGTCGCGTGTGGCGTGGTCGGTGAGGGGTGTGCGGCCGAGGGCGTTCATGATCCCGCCGATCTGGCCCATGGCGACGTTGAACGCGGTGCTGTCCATCGCGGCGCTCATCGGCCCTGCGGTCTCGGTCGGCGGGGAATCGCGGTGCCGGTCCTTGCCGTAGGCGGTCATCGCGTTGATCATCGGGTTCACGCCGAGGGTGACGGGGCGTCCTGGGTCCTGGGCGTGGATGTGCTCGGTCATCTCGCGGGCGGCCTGGACGCCGTAGGGGGCGCCGGTCTCGGGGATCTCGTTGCCGGTGGAGTACATGATCACGCTCGGCCGGTTGCGGTCCTTCGCGATCATCGTGTCGATCTCGCGCCGCCAACGCTCGTCGAACCCGGTCGCGCCTGTGGCGACTTTCTGCACGTACCAGACGTCGGTGTACTCATCGAGGACGTACATGCCGAGCTCGTCGCAGGCGTCGAGAAACGCCCGCGACATCGGGTTGTGGGCGCTGCGGACGGCGTTGTAGCCCCACTCCTTCAAGATGCGGACCCGACGCCGTTCGGCAGCGGCGAGGGTCGTCGCCCCGATGACGCCGTTGTCGTGGTGAACGCAGCCTCCGCGCAGGAGGGTGGGCACGTCGTTGATCAGCAGGCCCCGGTCGCGGTCGAGGACCACGGTGCGGAGGCCGATCCGTTGCGTCCATCGGTCTCGGACGTGACCGTCCGCGACGAGCGTCACGCTGAGTTCGTACAGGTTGGGGGCGTCCGCGGACCAGAAGGCGGGGTCGTCGACGACGAGCGACGTCGACACGCCGCCGCCAGTCGTCGATGCGGTCGTCTGGGCCACGGTCTCGCCGTGCCGGCTCAAGGTCACCTCGGCGGTCACGTCGGCCACGGCCGGGTTGGCGAAGATCAAGTCGATCGCGAGCACAGCTCCCGTGTCTGTGGTCGTCGTTGTGGTGCGGACGCCGTCACGGGTCAGGTGGACGAGGTCGTCGACCCGGACGGAGACGGGACGGTAGATGCCCGACCCGGTGTACCAGCGCGATGTCGGCAACGTGGTGTTGTCGACCTCGACTCGGATCTCATGGGTCGTCGCTGCCTCGAGGGTGGGCAGCTCGACGGCGAACTCGTCGTACCCGTTCGTGTTCGTCCCCACGGAGGTGTCGTCGATGAACACCTCGCACGACCCCTGCACTCCTTCGAACACGAGCGTCACGTGGCGTTGGCCGAGGTCCGCGGGTGTCGTCCACTGCCGGGTGTAGCGGTAGCGGCCGCCCGGGAAGTACCCGCCGTGGGAGCCGCTCGCAGCCCTGGCTGAACGCGGCTCGGCGAGCATCGCGTCGTGCGGCAGGGTCACCTGCTCGGCTGCTGAGCCCTGGCGGTGCAGGGTCCACCTGTCGTTCAGCGCCTCGGCGTACGAGCGCGAAGCGCCCTGGCCGCCGCCGGCTACCACCTCGCCCGTGAGGTCTGCGTTCGGCTGGGCGTGGCTGTGGGTGTCGTTTCTCGTCATCGAGACCTCCGGAACGTCGTCGTCGGGCACGCTGCTAACGCGCGTAATCGCAGGATGCCACACGGTGCTTACGCGCGTCAACAATGTGGGAAACTGGAGCCTCGACGGGCGGAGGGGCCTCATGGCAGCGAAGAGCGACGACGTGGCGCGGATAGCAGGCGTGTCCCGGCCGGCAGTCAGCCAGATCCTCAACGGGCGCGGCCGGTTCTCGGCTGAGACGATTGACCGTGTCCGCACCGTGGCAGCCGAGCTCGGTTACCGCCCCTCTGCGGCTGCGCGGTCGCTGGCGACCGGGACGAGCGACGTCGTCGTCGCCCTCATCCCGGACACCACATTCGGGAAGAACCTCCAGGACGCGTTCGACGCCCTCACGACGGAGCTGGCACGCGTCGGCCTGACCCTGGTGCTCAGGCTGTCGAGCTCGCCGATCGAGCTCCTCGACCACTTCATCGCAACCACCAGGCCGGCTGCGGTCGTCGCCTCGTTCGGCCCGGTCTCCCCGGAGGTGCGGGTCGTCCTCCGCGATGCGGGCGTGCCGCTCGTCGGTGGCGACGATCAAGCTCTTGAACAGCTCAATGTCAACATCGGGCACCTCCAGGCCGACCACCTCATCGCGGCTGGGTGCAGGCAACTTGTTTACGCCCATCTGAGCGACACCCGTCAGGACGTGTTCGGCGATGCGCGCGAGCGGGGAGTCGCGGAGCGGTGCGCAGGCGCTGGCCTCGACGCGCCCCAGACGATCCGACTCGGCGTGGCCGAGACCGAGGCCATCGCGGCGCTCCGGCAGATCCGTCCCGGCCAGGTCGGGATCGCCTGTTACAACGACGACGTCGCGATCGCGCTCCTCGACGCGTGTCGAGTGCTCCGACGACCAGTTCCGAGCGAGGTCGCGCTCATCGGCATGGACGCCACACCGATCGCGGGCCTCGTCTGGCCCCGCATCACAACCATCGCCCTCGACGCTCCCGCAGCGATGGCCGAGATCGCCCAGGTCGTCATCGACCGGATGAACCGTGGCACAACGCGCGAGGTCCCCCTAGGGACCCGCCTGCGCCTCATCCCGGGCGCCACCACCTAGCAATCCAGAATTGCCGCGCGACTATCTAGGCATGATCGTGCCCGATAGGGGATCGGTCATAGGGGCTTGGTCGTGCTCCGTTGGCTATCGGAGCTGGTCGTGCGGTTGGTGCTCTGGCAAGGTCTCGAGCATGAGGATCATCAGCGACGTCAACCGGGGAGCGTGGCTGGCAGGCCTCATGCACGGATGGGCGCAGGTGGGCTCCGTGGCTGGGCACGGGTTCGAGGCGTACGTGCGCCTCCTGCACCCCCGGCCTTGGGAGCGCGGCAACGAGGAGGGCTGGTCCCGTCGCCGCTGGGCTGACATCGCTGCCCGACGGGGGCGCGTCATGCACCCCCTGGTGCAGTGGGAGCGGCTCCTCGAGGTCGACGAGTCGCGCCACTCGAGCGACGTCGGCTGGCTCGATCCGCTCGTGCTCGCCGAGCTCGCGCCTCTCCTCGCCGCGGCCACGACGACGCCGGACGACGTCGTCGCGGGGTTCTGGGAGGGTGGCAGCGGGCAGAAGCTCCGGACCCCGGCCGTCCTCGAGCTGCCTGACCGGGCGCACGTGCTCGCGCAGACGAGCCTGACCGAAGTTGGCGACCCCGACTGGGGGCACACGCTGCGCCTGGGCTGGAGGAACGGACTGCGGACGCCGTCGCTGCAGCTGCTTTGGCCCGAGGACCACGCGTGGGTACTGGCAACCGAGATTGACTGGGACTCGACGATCGTTGCCGGCGGTCGTGCCCTCGTCGACGCGATTCTTACCGACGGGCGCTTCGAGGCCTTCGAGGTGCCTCACGACGACGACCTTTCCTCGCGCGGGGACACCGTCAACCGGCCGTGAGCGCGCCCGGTAGGGGATCGCTCAGCGGCCGATGGGTCTACCGGGATCGCGTTGGGCAGAGAGCCCTTTTTTCAGGGGCCCGCTATGAGGGTGACGAGCACGAAGAGTGCCGGCACGCAGACGAGCCCGAAGAGGGC
>Ga0265797_10010600_pt1 | contig 11712 bp, 9 predicted proteins | sample P2T30metagenome_FD_192433 | JGI IMG/M metagenome (GOLD analysis project Ga0265797, IMG submission 192433) | Plant litter microbial communities from East Loma Ridge, Irvine, California - P2 T30 | ecosystem: Environmental > Terrestrial > Plant litter > Unclassified | place: USA: California... | reverse complement strand
CGATAATGGATATGGCATGTCGACGTTGTTGTTGACTAAGTGCCATTTATGCGTTCGCTCTGGAGGTACAAAATCGGCAATGCGACCCCCGAACTCTCTCTGACACATGGACATGGAGCTGTCGGTAGATGGGTACGTACTTACCTATCTAAAGGATCCCGCGACCTAACCGAAGATCAGGTTTGTCGCCAAGACACTACCTACTACTGTATAGGGCATCTGCAGCTTCAAACATAGGTAGGCAAAAAAGTGTTTGAACTGCCGTGGCATACACGTACGTAGTACACTTTCTTCTATGTTGTGTTGTGATGACCTCGAGTGATGAAAGCCCGAGCAAAGACTCGGGAATCAATCCTACCTACTCCTCGCGCAACCGGCTCCTCTGCCTCCCGCCGCTCCCCTCGCCAGCATCAAGAGCACCCTGCCCAGCCTTGCCCTCATAGCCCCCGTCCTGCACGAAGAAATCCACCTCGTCGATAACATCGTACACGACGTCTTCCGCGACCTGCTCCTTGTACCTCTCCCCAACAGGCCTGCACTCCTTCCCAGGCCTCCACCCTTGCTGCCGACCCCTCTCGCCCCCACCACCACCACCACTCCCAGGCGGAGCGTCTCGCATCTCAACATCCTGCGTCGAGTCGTGATGTTCCCGGACCGGGACGGGGACTTTGGTGTTGCGGATGTGTGCCGGCGGCGCCCAGAAGCCGGTCTTGCCGTCGCCAAAGTTGACCTCCGCCGTGCCGCCGAAGAAGCACGAGATGGCCGGGAAGTAGCCGGTCATGGCGTCGTCGAAGCCGCCCTCGCGGGCGCCGTGCTGCTTGCTCGGCTGGCTGGCGGGGGGCAGGAAGGCTAGGAGGTTCTCAAAGGCGGTCCCGATTGGTTTGCCGTTCTTGTAGACGCGGATGGCGGAGTGGGGCAGTGTGCGCAGGGGCGCGTGCTCGTGATTCGGGTTGGGGACTTGCTTGATGGTGTCTTTGCCGGCGCCGGCTGTGGCGCCGGGTTGGGTGGAGAGGGTGGTCAGGTTGGTGGTGCGGTCGGAGTAGACTTCCATGGGCCGCGTTTGGACGTGGTCGATGATCTCAAAGTAGGAGTTGCCTTTGTAGGCGACTGGTATCCGGTCGCGGATGACGTCCGGCACTTGCTCGTCGGGTCCGGGGATGGGGGGCGCGTTGATGTCGTTGAAGCCGTCGCCTACGTCGACGGCAGGGTTGTAGACTCCGCTGACGACTTTTTGTTGCAGTGAGAGTGAAGGTAGCTGGATCTCCATGCCGATGACATCGCCCTCTTTGACGTGCTGATCTTCCGGTGCGAGGACGACGGGTGTTGGGCCGGCGCCTAACGATTTGGCCTTGTTCTTCGCTTGCTTCTTCGGGTGGAAGAACTTGCCAGGTCGGGAGCGGTGCATAGTCTCGAAGCGCATGTCGGTGATGCCATAGCTGTACCCATCAAACCCTACAGGTGCATCCAGTGGTGCCTCTCGTCGTGCCCAGCCAAATCGTACAAACGGTTGCGGCCCTTCCGCAGCCGGATCCGGTCCTTCAGCAGGTACACCTTTGCGAATCTTGACTTCATAGTAAAGTGTCCCTTCTCTTGCGCACACGTTCGCTCGTACCATCCTCCAACCCTTCTCATTAGTGGTCATGAGCGCGTTTGTCGTAAAGTGCATCCATTTATCCGCGTCCTCAAAGCTCAGGCGCGCTCCATGAGGTTTTGGGCTGGTATTTCGATAGTACTGCTTATGTGAGAACAAAGGGTCGGCGATCGCGCGCTGGTATCGATAGCCCTTCTTGTTCTCTGCAAGGTCGATCGGCTTGTACAGTTGCCGCTCCTCGCCAGGCACCCAGAGTGGATTTGGTTCGTGTACGTGCATCATATCGTCTTTGGGGGCTTCAAAGTCTTGAGCCTTTGGTGGTGGAACATTGTAGCGCTGTGGCGAAGGGTAGGCATGGACCTGGTGCGCCTTGCGCTTCCCTAGGGATGAAGAGGTGGTGGTGGAGGCATTGTTGGCGGTCGGCGCGGCAGCTTCGCGCTTCTTGAGAGAGTCTTTCTTTTCTCGCTGCTCGCGCTGGACGGGAGGCGGGACGGGCGTTCTTGAAGCTGGTCGAGAGGGCGCTGGCGCTGGAGTTGGCGCAGGCGATGCGACTGTATGCGCCAATGAGGTGTTGTTTGTGAATGAGGCATTGTTCGTGAGGTTGTCGCTCTCCGGCTGAGGAGCAATCGCAGGCTGAGCCTCCACGTGAAGCACTTCTTCATCCATCGTTTCGGTAGGTCCAGACGACAGATTCGCGATGTTGACCAAGCAGATGTGATGTTTGCTCTCGTCTTGCCAATCCACTTTCGCTTCACCCTCACGACGTAAAAACCCTAACCCTAATCTTATCTGAACCTTCACGAGCCAACTGATAGTGGGCAAAATTTAGTAACAGAAGGGTCTTGAAGACTTGGAGACGGTACCAACGATTTCGCCTGGACATCACACACACATACACAAAATGCCGAAAGCCTCAAAAGGAAATTCAGCTGCTCAGCAGCGCCGACACAACCCTCTCAGCGAGGAGTATGCGCCGAGCGAGCTGAAGCAAAAAACCAACAAGAAGAGAAAGTCCGAGGATGTCACGAACAAAGAGGAGGGCTTCGTCAACTCGAAGGCGTCGCGCAACATTCTTCAACTAGGACAGGATCTTGCGGCAGAAGACGAGGCCGAGCAGGAGGCCAACCGGCCAGCACAGCCGAACCCGGCATTCGCTTTCGAGAGCAGATTCCCCGTAGAGAGTTCGGACGACGAAGAGCAGGGCGGAGCGGAAGCGGGCGAATACGACGATGAAGAGGCATGGGGCTCAGACGACGAGATTGTCGAAGAGGTGGAGATAGACCCGGAGGATCTCGCGGCATGGGAAAAGTTCAACCCTTCATTCGACCCTTCGACTCTGCTGGACCCGGCGAACGACTCTGTGGCCGCAGGCCCCGGCACAAACCTCGCGGATTTGATCTTGGAGAAGATTGCAGCACACGAAGCAGGTGCACCGCCCACTGATCCTCGGGACATCCAAGGCGGCGGTGACCCAGACGACGCCGTGGAGTTGCCGGCCAAGGTCGTCGAGGTCTACACTCAGATCGGCATGCTACTTTCGCGCTACAAGTCTGGAAAGCTCCCCAAACCCTTCAAGATCCTCCCTACACTCCCCCAATGGGACATCCTGCTCAGTATCACACGCCCGGACAGCTGGACAGCCAACGCCACCTACGAAGCGACCAAATTGTTCATCTCCTCCCGCCCTGCACTCGCACAAGCATTCTGCTGTGATGTCTTGCTCCCCAAAGTCCGCGAGGACATCCGCGAGACCAAGAAGCTGAACGTGCACCTGTACAAAGCTCTGAAGAAAGCCCTCTACAAGCCCGCCGCCTTTTTCCGCGGCCTTCTCTTCCCGCTCGTCGGCGGTGGACTCTGCACATTGCGCGAAGCTCAGATCGTGGGCTCCGTACTGGCGAAAGTCAGCATCCCCGTCCTGCACTCCGCCACCGCGCTGTACAGGCTATGCGAGATGGGCGCGGAGCAGATGCTGTCAGACGTCGAGAGCGCGGGCGCGTGCAACATCTTCATCCGAACGCTGCTGGAGAAGAAGTACGCCCTGCCCTACCGAGTCATCGACGCGCTAGTCTTCCACTTCCTGCGCTTCCGCGCGGTGCAAGAGGACGTGTCGATGGGCGGCGCCGCGGCGGCGAACTACAGCAGGAAGGGCGCGGCCGTGCAAGGTCTCCCCGTCCTTTGGCACCAGTCTTTGCTGGCTTTCGCGCAGAGGTACAAGAATGAAATCACAGAGGACCAGAGAGAGGCTTTGCTTGATCTGCTTCTTGTCAGAGGCCACAAGCAGATCGGACCTGAGGTCAGGCGAGAACTGCTCGAGGGTAGGGGTAGGGGAACGATGATTGAGCCCGAGGCCGGCGGAGCGGTGGGAGGCGATGATACCATGATGGATGCTTGAGAGGGGCGGAATTTTGAGGTTTTGCTTTTAGTATAATGATATCGTTTCAGCGCAGTCATGCTTGAACATCTTTTTATGTTTGCTTTGGCTATGCTGAGCAGTGTCGCACTTGTGAACATTGTATGATGCTCAGGAGGACTCACGAGTTTGCTGTCGAGACACGTGCAGTGCTGACTGAGCATTACAAGGAAGTGGTACACATCTCCATGTGAATTTTTTTCTGCTACCTATGATAAGCCTACACTTAGACAAACATGTCAGACGATGGCGAGACGGTGTGGAGGCTTGGAGAAAAACGGCTGCGTCAGATCGTAACCGTGTAATTTCCCTCTAGGAGCGTGGCGTGCGTGGTAGTAGTGAAGAAGGTCTCGAGACATGGCTGAATTGAACGGACCAAGGGGACGTTACTGGCTGTAACAAATTGTAAGACTGGGTTCGGAGCTCGGCAGAGTCGGATAAGTACTGTACCAGCAGTCGAGGAAAGTGAACACAAAGAAGACCAGACTAGGTTTCTGATCTTGCAGGCGAGTACTGTAGTCTCTTTTGAGTCTAACAAGACTATGCCGGTGAGAGCGCCGGTGCCGAAGTTGACGTGCTAGATTCGCCAACGGTTCAAAGTTCCAATGTATTGGGCACGGCTGCTAAGTTGGGTGGGTGGTGTGCGCTGGAGGGCGGCTTGCCAGCCATGCGACATGTGTGACTACATGCGGTGACTCCTGAAGAAATGGATTTTCGTTCAGGTGTGAGACTGAGACTCTGCTGGACGTTGGCTGTCGTCGTTTAGCACCGTTGCTAGAGCAGCCAGTCAGTCAGTCAGTCAGTCAGTCAGTCAGTCAGTCAGTCAAAGTGATTGAAGTGACTGGGTTGATTTGTTTGTGACTGTAGGTAGATGAGGGTATACGGTGCCCATGTGTTGAAATGTGGATTAGCAGTGTGGTAGAGATTATCTGGCGTGCAGGGTGACATTGATGGCTTTCCAGCGCAATTAACTGCAATACTGTGTAATAAGGCGAATGGCAGGGGCGATGATTACTAACAAGGATGAACGAGGGCTCTCTAAGCGCATGCTAAGATTAGAGCGAGGAGTGAAGTGAACGCCACCTGCTGTTGAGAAGCGGCTTGGCTTTTGCTGACCTTTCAATCCTTTGACTCGCCTGCTGCTGTGACGAGGAAGAATACACTTTTGTGGAAAATTCAATACCGCTGCTTTTACACTGCAACAAATAACAAGACTGCCTTGTACTCTCAGTATCAGAATAATACTACCGCTGTCATACAGTACTCCACCGGGCGGAGAAAGGCTTCCAGCAGCGGCGACGATCTCCCTTAGGCTGGGCTTCGGCGCTTGAGCCAGACGAGCGAGCGAGAGCCAAGGGAGCGTGCAAGAGGCAGACTGGAGGCACCGCTCCGCTCTCTCCCACATCATCACCACCCAGCCTCAACACCAACACCGACCCCTCAGCCACCCACTCCCACCCTCTCCTCTCCTCTTCACGACTCTGGCCTCACTGCATCATCGTCGCCAGCCTCAGCCATCGCGGCTCTACTCTCGACTCACTCCCGCCCCGACCTCTGCTGAGCCCCACGACACGGCAGCGCACTCCCAGGGACACCGCCTTTGTCCTTGACCCGTCCCATACTCGACTCGAAGCCATTCTCGCAAGGGACGCGGGCTTTGGAAAGACGACTCATCGACGCCGCTCTTGCAAACAAGCGACAGCGACAGTGACAGCGTCGCGCCGTGCTGACTGTTCGTCCCGGACCCAGCACCATCAGGTTTGCCCTCGATCCATCCAACAACAACCCAACCGAGCGCCACGCGCTCCCGAGCCCAGCGCAAACATGCGCGAGGTCAACTTCAGCATCCCAAACGCAAACAAGGCGTCCGTCAGCATCACCACCGCCCTCTATGACCGTCGAGCGCTTGACTGCACCTCGACCCTCCCCCTCATCAACTCTTTGAACAACCTCGCATACCTCACAACCTCGTCCGGCCGCATACGCGACATACTCACCGTCGATGGCGGCATCGAGCGCCTGGTATGCATTCTCAAGGAGGGCAGGAGCAAAGACATGATGGAGATGTGGAAGTGGAACCTGGCTTTCCAGTGTATCGTCAACATCGGCGTCAGGGGATCTGAGGCAGTACGGACCCGCGTCGTCGAGGCCGACATGGTCCCCGTCATCGCGACCATACTCGACAACTACTTCCAAGTCATCGACAAATGCAGGGAAAAGGCAGAGATCGAGAGCCGACGAAAGTGTCCTCTTGGTACTCTCGGCGGCTCGCGCAACAGCTTCTCTCGCTCTTCTTCCTCCCGCACCGATGCATACACCAATCGCTCGGAAAGAAGTAGACGGCACGTCCCACCTCCTATCTCGATTCCCGAACCTCGTGAGCAGCAGGAAGAGACTGGTTCTGCCGCTGTCACACCCACCGCAAACGCCGCAAACCTGTCCCTCAGCTCGCCGCCAGACAGGACAAACTTCCAGAGGCACCAACACCAGCGATCTCACAGCAGCCGCGTTCGCTTCTCATCTCCCGGAGCTGGCCCAAGCCGAGAGGCACTGGAGACGCCCATGACATCGGTCCCCTCGCAACAAGACAGCGGAGTCTCGTTCGGACTGAGGCCTGTCAGGGATGCAGACAGGCTGCCTTCGATGCTCCCTACCCTGCACGGTGAATTCAGCTCTCAACCGCAGTCCCCCACTACCCCCCACGCGCCAGTCACGCGACCTGACAGTCAGAGTCCGACCGGCTTGAGACGAGTAAGGCGGCCTTCTATCAGACACCAGCTCTCCATTTCCGGATCGGACGATGACGCTCAGCAAGACGAGGCAGGCTCCGAAGACACCGTTGAGCCAGAGGTACAACCAGAGCCGCACGTCGATATTCAATCGGACATCGTCATGCAAGATGTACTCGACGATGATACCATACTGGAGCCACGCGCAGACGCAGGTAACTTGGACGAGACCTTCAACATAAGCCACCGCCTCTCTACCGATGGCAGCGCGCTCAACCCGGTGACGACGCCTACACAAGCACAGAATGCGTTCCAGCCGAACCAGATGCCTGCTGCTATGAACCCGCTCAACGCAACTCCACCTAACCTACAGCAACCTCCCGCATGGCTACCTCAACGGAGCCTGCCACTCGATCGACCCGCACCCGCGCAGGTCATCGCCGCCATGCCCCGCGACGAAGACGTCCTCATGTCGCTACAGCTTCTTGCATACGTCTCCAAGTACTGCAACCTCCGATCCTACTTCCAACAATCACACCTTGTCCCGCGACTCAAGATCGGCAAAGATCTCCACCTCCTCGACCCCGATCACAACCCCGCAGCATCAGCTGTCGGTCCCTCACAGGATGAGCTCGATGAGGACTGGGATAACGAGTTTGTTGAGAAACCTGGCGAGATGCCATACAACATCTTCCCCCTCATCGAGAAATTCACCGCCAAACCATCGACTTCTTCCCGCCACTCGACTACAGGTCCCATGTCGCCCCAACAGGACGACATGTCTTACTGGGCCGGCGTAGTGATGCGCAACCTGTGCCGCAAGGACGATTCCCGAGGTGGCATACGACAATGCGCGTTCTGGCAATGCGGCAAGTGGGAAGAATATACACGGCAATTTGCCAAATGCCGGCGCTGCCGACGCACCAAGTACTGCTCCAAAGAGTGCCAAAAGGGCGCCTGGGGAAGCCACCGTTTCTGGTGCGTAGCAGCAGACGACGGCCACAACCGAGAGGGTGGCGGTGAGGGCAGCAGTGACAGACACCACCGCCCCCGCCACCACCATCACCACAACCACGGCCACTCGCATCACCACAGCCACAGCGGCGCTGTCGAGCGATGAAGTGGACCCTTTATTGGAGCAATTGGACATTTGTGTTTTCTTTTCTTTGTTTTTTACTCTCCTGATTGCAGCATTTTCTTGCGTAGCCTGCCTTGCTCTCTCTCTCTCTCTTGTTGAGGAAAGAAAGGATAGCTGATTTTCGATATGGACAGGACCTGGGAAAGGAAGGAAGAAGAATTATTCACGGGATGCATCAGCTTTACCATCAAATACCCGCGCTCGGCGCACAAACTATTGACTACTACCTATCTATCTATCATCTGTAACAGACATACAAACTTGGATGCAGTATCGCCTGTGGATGTACATAATAAGTGGCGTCCTTGGAATGATGGTCTATCTCCGTAGTCGTGTGTTGTGTACACATGGAAACATTATTAGGTGAGGGTTGTATGAAGAGTCGATTTCTGGTCACTGTGGTCGAATACTCCAACTCGGGTGTCTTTCAACAAATGCTGATAATTAGCCTACAATTCTCTTCGTCAAAATATCACAACTCATCCACCTTCTTGCGTCTCATTCTCTCCGAAACCCAAAAGTCAGGCAGAAACCCGTATACCAGGCAATCTCCAGCAGTTTCCAGTACCTCAGCAGTGATAATAATAAGCTCAGGGTTCATGCTCACGGGGTTGGATTTGCTTAATGCAAGTTGAGTTTGGACGTGACTCGTCGGTCGTACTCGGGCAGCAGTGGGGGAGATGGGCCTAGCGCACGAGGGAGGAGTGGCTTTACGTTAGAGTGACTTTCTTTCGCCAGCCTTCTTCTTCGCTCAAACGTGCATAGCATTTGCGTTTCCCATCTCTTTGCCACGCACTGTCTGTCACTCCACGACATAACATGGAAACTTCCCGAGGCTCTATTTTCCAAGGTCCCTGGACTTTCTGCGCCTTTGGACGAAGAACCACGCTGCCATCCCCTTTACTCTGAGCCTCCTGGACACGCGGCTGGCCCTCTGGCCGTCATCATATAGCGCCTGGATTATCGCCTGCCGAAATTGCTATACACTACAGGAGACTTGCAAAATCCCAACCTGAGGAGCCTTTTCGCGACATCAATCGAACATCACGGCTTGACTCAAATATCCCAAATAGACAGGCCTCGGCAGAGTGAGCAGCCATGACTACCATTCGTGACTTCTCCCCAGAAGTGCCTCGCACCACCCATCAAATCCACGGCCGCGAGCGCGCGAGCACCTGGAGCACAGTATCGGGTCGCCGCTCGGTCGAGCACAGCCGCCGAAGGTCGCCCCCGACCCGCGACAGCATAGCGATGGACCGACGCGGTAGCATCGCCTCGAGGGTCTCGTCAGCCGCCAGTAACAACGAGGGTCACATGCGGCATCGCCGGCTCGAGCGCACCAACACCATGAAGACTTACGACTCGGAACCCGAGAATGACGTCTGGCAGCAGCCTGGTGCCGAGCCCGGTATTGACGTTACACTGGAAGATGACAAGGTGCCCCCTCATCTCATCAACCTCATTGCACCGTGCGAGATCCAAATCGTGGACTTTTCGGAAACGAACATTGCTGTGCGAAAGGCGAGCAATGAGACCTTGAACGACATTCTCGAGTTGCCGAAGCCGGAAGACACCAAATGCCGATGGATCAATGTGAATGGTCTCTCTTGGGATGTGATCAAGCTGATTGGTAACCGGTTCCGCTTGCACAGACTGGCTATTGAGGATTTGATCCATACTCGCTCGCGTACAAAGGTGGACTGGTACAACGACCAGGCATGCGTGATTCTCACGTTGCAGAAGTTGGTGCGACTGCATCAACACGAGGACCACGAGGATTGCGAGGCACACGGAGACATGGAGTCTTCAAACGGCGGTGTCAAGGGCGGGTGGTGGCCCGGTCCTAGTGAGGCGGACAGGGAAAAGGGCGTTCTGCCTTCCTACCTTGACCGTGATCGCGACGGCAAGGTCGATGACTTTATCAAGGCCCACAGCACCACCTCGGAGCAGAGTCCAATCAAGGAGATCAGGACTTTACACCGCTACGAGAACGCGCAGAGCCCCAAGCATACGGCTTTCATGGAAAAGCATAGTGTGCTCTCCGGTGAGGACATGGTGGTCAGCGTTGAGCAAGTCTCGATCTTCTTGCTAGCCGACAACACCATTCTGTCGTTCTTCGAGCATTCGGCGGAAGATATCGAGGAGCCCATCTTGAAGCGTTTGCTGAGCGAAGAGACGGTCCTCCGAAGCAGCTGTGACGCTTCATTGGTCTTGCAAGCCATCATCGACGCGATTGTCGATTTGGCGATGAAAGTCGGCAATGCTTACAACAAGGCTCGAAAGGAACTACAAGTCGACGCAATGACAAACCCAAACATCCGCACCTCACGCGCCCTCCACGTCTTTGGCGAGGAAGTCGACATGCTCCAAAATCTCATCAAGCCAATCGTGCACCTCGTGAACGCGCTGCGCGACCACAACACAGACTCCAACATGCTCTCCTTCTCCGAAATCCACCTCACCGGCCCAAACACAACCTCCTACCCCGTCGAAAACCGGCAGCACAAAGAAAACACCCCAGCCAGATCCCAACCACTCCAACCCTCCAAGCCCACAAACAAACACCTCTCCCAAGCCGCCCAGCTGCGCGGCCGCTCCGCCAGCCCCAAACCAGTCCTCAGCCGCGCCGTCTCCGAAGCCCTCGGCCCCCTCAAGCGCAACCCGGACGCCGCCACCGTCCAGATCACCCCGCTGGCCCACACCTACTTCGGCGACGTCCTCGACCACTGCATCACCCTCATCCAGGCCCTCGAGCAAATGGACGCCTCGGCCGCCAACATCTCCTCGCTCATCTTCAACACCGTCGGCGCCCGCACAAACAACTTCATGATGATCCTCGCGTTCGTCACCATCTTCTACGCGCCCCTGACGGCCGTCAGCGGCTACTTTGGCATGAACTTTAGCTCGGGCGCGGGGCTGGCGCATGGGTTTTCGTACTACTTTCTTGTCGCGGTGCCGATTACGATTGCGAGTCTGGGCGGGGTTTATTTGTTTGTGAGTTGGGATGGGATGATGGGGTGGGCGAGGAAGAAGTGGAGGACTAGGCAGAGGAGGCAGATGAGGAGGCGGTTTATGATGAGGTCGTTAAGGCGGTGAGGTCGTTAAGGCTTTGGTTTTTTTTGGGGGAGTTTGCTTTGGCCATTGCCAACCGGTCGGAACGTTGTTGTCAGTTGTTGTCGGTCCGGAGCCTGTTGTTGTTGTTGTTGTTGTTGTTGTTGCGTCCCAGCCATATTGAGCGTTTTCCTTTCTTGCTTCTTGTATACAGTAGCGAGCGTTCTGTATAGATTTCCACCTTCCCAATATCCCTACGGCACCTTTTCTCAATCCCTTCCTTGCTTGCTTGGCCTGCCCTCCTCCTTCGTCTTCTCTTCAATGATACTTTCTTACCCCAATCGTTCTCGAGCTCTGCATGCGGGCGTGGCATACTACTACTACTACTACTACTCTTACTACTACTACTATACATACATACGAATACCAGGTTTTAGTTCTGGCCAGCTGTTTATACTATATCCAACTCGCGAAAACGTTTATGGCTATGGTAGTCAAGTCCGTGACAAATCAGTATGTAGAGAAAGAAACCACAAACGCCGGTTCTTGGAGTGGCTTGGATGTCTGCAAAGAATTGAACGAATGACCAAATCGTAAGATTGCAAAAACGTGGAAATCGACGGGGAAAGCATACCAGATTCAAAGGAAGAGTATACCCAATAATAACATGGATATAGGAATCTCATACAGCCACAAATATGGTTCCAACTGATCCACAGGATTGTGATGATGGTCGTTCGATGCCGGACCAACCCTAACCCTACTTACCCCAAACATGTCTTCGTGGTTCTCG
>Ga0265797_10010598_pt1 | contig 11714 bp, 5 predicted proteins | sample P2T30metagenome_FD_192433 | JGI IMG/M metagenome (GOLD analysis project Ga0265797, IMG submission 192433) | Plant litter microbial communities from East Loma Ridge, Irvine, California - P2 T30 | ecosystem: Environmental > Terrestrial > Plant litter > Unclassified | place: USA: California... | reverse complement strand
AGTTCTCGCGACCTGAGATGCCGGTCGAGCATATGAAAGTACTTGACATGGCTTGTGGCAAGGGTGGCGATCTCGGAAAGTGGGAGAAAGCTCCTCAAGTACCCGCCCTGTACGTCGGCTGTGACATCGCCGACGTCAGTATCGATCAGGCACGTTCAAGATACACTGAAAATCTGAGACGAGGTGGACGCAATAGAAGAGCTGCGCCCATGCACGCAGAGTTCTACGTGCAAGACACCTTCGGGACATGCCTTGACGACATCCCTATCATCCGCGAGGTAGGCTTCGACCCGAACGCAGGCCCAGGCCCACCAAGGATCCAGGGACGCATGTTCAGCGGAGGTTTCGATGTTGTCAGCATGATGTTCGCGCTACACTACAGTTTCGAGAATGAAGAACTCGCACGAGGCATGTTGAGGAACGTGTCGGGCGCATTGAAGAAGGGTGGAAAGTTTATCGGCGTCATGCCGAACTCGAATGTGATTACCGACAAGGTAAAGGATTTGTTGGCAAAGGAAGCGCCTGGCAAGAGCTCCAACGGAAAGAGCACACCAGCGCAAGCGCGCGCGGCAAGCAACGACGACGACGAGGACAACTGGGATCCTGAGAAGCCATCTGAACCACAACCAGGTGCCAACGGTGGCGGAGACGACGATGATGACTGGGATCCGGAGAAGCCCAGCGAGCCTCAGGCTGGCACGAATGGTAACGCTGAAGACGATGAGGACGACTGGGATCCTGAGAAGCCGTCTGAGCCAGTCGCTGCACCTGCAGAGGCTGCGCCTTTGGCTGCCGTTACGGCAGATGCAACACCCGTGCCAGATCCCGCATCTAGCACTCCTGCGAGCTCTCTTCCACCACTCGAGTTCGGTAACGACCTTTACACAGTCCGCCTTCCTCGTGCGCAACCTTTAGTGTCCAAGCCCCTTCCTCGCGATGGTATCTTCCGTCCACCCTTCGGCTGGCGCTACCACTACTCGCTACAGGAGGCCGTCGATGCACCCGAGTTCATCGTGCCCTTTGAGGCATTCCGTGCCCTGGCTGAAGAGTATGGTTTAGAGCTGCTCTACAGGAAAGGCTTCAGAGAGGTGTACGAAGACGAAGTGGAAGACCGAGAGTTGGGAATGTTGGCCGAGAGGATGGGCGTTCGCAGCCGTGATCGCAGCGCGCCTAACAATGGCTGCTTGGTCGGCGACGAGGAGATGGAAGCTGCTGCCTTCTACCACGCCTTCTGTTTCTACAAATCTTGATGGAACAATAATGACTCGTCAGCGTTTGTAGAGACCCTCTACCCGCCGGATGACTTCCCCGTACCTGTGGACCACTTCTGCAACGAGAGTCGTTATGAACCGCACAGGGCCAGTCCTTTGCATACTCCCATTACATATAAGCATCCTACCGGCACACATTCTTCTCCACGAAAGGTTCTCTCTTCGGCGCCTCGGCTCTTGGAGTTGTGGCCATCGACTCCCCAACGGCGGCTATCGACTCCCGCGACATCTACCCGGCATATAACCTCTCAGTACCTGTAGACCACTTCCACAACGAGAGTCGTTACGAACCGCACAGCGAGGAGTATTTCAGCCTGCGCTACTGGTTCGGTGCATCGAATTACAAGCCTGGTGGCCCTGTAATTGTCCTGCAATCCGGTGAAAACCTCTGGCGTGGGTAGGCTGCCGTTCTTGTTGGAGAAAGGCATCGTCGCGCAGTTGACACAGGCCACTCACGGGATCGGTATTATTCTTGAACACAGATACTATGGCACTTTCTTCCCTACGCCTGACATTTCCACTGAGAACTTGCGATTCTGAGGACCTGCGATTCTTGACTACCGAACAAGCTCTGGCCGATCAAGCGTTCTTCTCCAAGAATATCAAATTCCCAGCAAGCTTTGGTTGATCAAGCGTATTGCTACCCTCTCGCATCATCAAACGAGACCCAAAAGCATTTCTCAGCTTATGCAGGCAGCAGGAAGGAAGAGACACAAATGTGCCGAGAGCCCGAGCACGAACGGAGTTTTCGGCATTTGTATCAATTTATGTAGCATCATCACAATATTCAATCACACAGAAAGGTCAAGGTATCAAGGCCTAGATGGCGCAGATTCACGGTCGGTGTCGACTCCTGTCTCGGCGTCGAGCTCCACAAGTTCCCCCCGCTAGTTTTGTCTCCTTCCTTCCCCAGCCGTACCAGCGATTGAGCGTTGTGCCGGTCTTGGTCTTACACGTGCGAACGCGACATGCTAGATGCGGTTGCCAATGCCGGACGGAATGCACGCCGGTCGCGGTGTTTCGCAGGGAGACAATCGTGGCTGGCAAGGTGGACAGCGGGCTTCCGCCGTTGACTTGAACGGCTTGAAGGGGTAGTCTAAGGGATCGATCGCGTCGCCCTATAGACACGTCGGACGCGAGACGTGCATTGTCTATCTACTGACTGCACAAAGTGAACGACGCGAAATGAACATGCAGTGTTCGAAGAGATTAGAAGAGCAGCTGCACAATGTCGCTATAGCTACTGGTTGCCGGAGGCCTGATTACATTACAGCACATCCAGCATGCAAGTCTCAGCACACTGCCGGTGAGAGCAAGGCAAAGTCCGTCTGGAGTGGCCCTCGCTCCCCTATACATGCCAAAAATGGCTCTGGCGCTAGTCTATTCGTGGCTTGAAAACGATATCTGAGCCTCGTTATAGGCATACGGGAACCCCCAAGCAAGCCGAAAGACAACTTCACCAATGCACTAGCCGTTAAGATGTCTCTCATGGCAGCGATCACAATTCAGTCAACGCGCTGTACCACAGCCATTGCAGTGCACAGGAGGCTTATGGCGCGATATCTGTATTTGATACCGTGCCAGCGGTCAATCGGTTAAGTATCTCGAGGTCGTTTCTCATCTCGACGTTTCCCATCTCTCATCTCCCATCTCTTCCTCATCTCCCTCTCTCATACCCTCACGACACTCTTTCCGTACCATCTCACCGAAAGTCACTCTTTGAATCTTTCTGGTTGCCAACGCCCGATCTCCATTCTTTTAGAAAAGCGGAGGGTCCCTTCTTTTCGCTTCATCACGATCTACATCGATTAACTCAAACTCAAGCATCATGGTCAACAAGTCCCTGGTTTTGGCCTTCGCGGCTATGGCCGCAGCTGCTCCTCAGCTCGGTGCCCTTGGTGGGCTTGGTGGTCTCGGTGGCCTCAGTGGTCTGAAGCCTGGCAGCAAAGCTGCGAGTTCGGCCACGGCAGCTCCTTCTGGAGAGACTATCCCCGACGGACTGAACTACAACAAGCCTCTCCAGGATGAGGACGACGAGCAGGACTGGTCCAACTGGGAGTACAACGAGGAAGACTACACCGAGGACCCTGAGGACCCTGGTACCGTTGGCTCCACTGTCGAGAACAAGGCAGACCCCAACCCGGATACCACCACAGTCGTCCAGCAAATCACCTCAGTCCCCTACGAGGAGTTCCCAAGCACAACTCTCCACAGGAACATCTCTACTTCGACCACTCTCCATGTTGTCAAGACCACCTCCACCACACTCCGTGAAGTCAAGTCGACAGCCCCGGCTTACAAGCAATCGACCACCTCGACCACTCTGCGCCAAGTCCAGTCCACTACTTCTCCTAAGCACTACTCCACGACTAGCTCCTCAGTCAAGCCCAACGTTCAGACACCGTACCAGAGCAGCACTACCCTGAGGAATGAGGCTCCTGAGCCTTACCACACCAGCGGCACCCTGAAGAACGAGGTCGCTGAGCCTTACCACTCCACCACTGTTCAGGCCGCAGTCCAGGAGCCATACCACTCTACCAGTGTCCAAGCAGCTGTTCAGGAACCTTACCACTCTACCAGTGTTCAAGCAGCTGTCCAGGAGCCTTATCACTCTACTACTGTTCAGGCCGCTGTTCAGGAACCTTACCAATCTACTACTGTCAAGGCCGCTGTTCAAGAACCTTACCACTCTACCACCGTCCAGGCCGCTGTTCAGGAGCCCTACCACTCTACCACTGTGCAGGCAGCCGTCCAGGAACCCTACCACACTACTTCTGTTCAGGCGGACGTCCAAGAGCCATACCACACCACCTCTGTTCAGGCAGCCGTCCAAGAGCCATACCACAGCACTACCTTGAAGAACGAGGTCGCCCAGCCTTACAGCACCAGCGTCCAAGCTAACGTGCAGTCTGCCTACCGCCGCGACCTCGAGGGCTACGGCAAAGCCGAGTTTGAAAAGCAATCGCACATCCCTACCACCACCGCCGCACCCGCCTGTGCTATCAAGCCGTCGGCTGTCGCACAACCCGCTGTCGCAGAGCCTGCTGTCGTCTCGCCCGCTGTTGCCTCGCCTGACGTTGTCTCGCCTGCTCCTCGTTTCGGCGAGCCTGCGGAGAGCCACGTCTCCAGCCTCCCAGTCGCTGCTGACAAGCAGTCTTCGTCATCCGTCTGGTCCGCTGTCCCTTACTCCACCCCAGCAGTCACCAACGATGTCCCCAAGCAGCAGCAGCAAACCCCCACTGTCAGCACATCCATTCCTGTGCTTTCCGCCTCAAACCCTCCCGCCGGCGCTGTCCCTTCAGATGCACGCATCCTGGTCAACACCCTCCGCCCCGTGAACGCCACAACCGAGAGCATTGCAAAGAACATCGCCTCCCCGGCTGAGAGCACTGTCAAGCTCGAGAAGGTCGCTTCCACTACCACTGCTTCCATTGCCACCGCTTCTGCATCCAAGCTTCTCCAAACCTTCTACCCTACCACCACCGGCGCCGCTAACGCCACAGGTGGAATCGCCGCCGCCACCACCGGTGCCATCTCCAACAACACTCTCCCCGAGTTCGAAGGTGCCGCCGTGTCATCATCCAGCTTCATGGCTGGCAGCGTGATTGCTCTGGCGATCGCTGCCTTCGCCTTGTAAACACCATGAAGTATTACAACAGCGAGAGCTTTAGCAGATGCACACTGGACGAACAACTACGAACTTGAGAGGCTCTGGGAGCTGCGGAAGGAGTGTTGGCTGTGTAATGCTTAATTTCCTTGCTTCCAAAAACAGACAAAATTTCCTTGTGTGTGGTATGATCGAGTGGGCCATGTATTGATTACTGGCGGGAAGGAGGATGATTTGGGATTGCGGGTTTTTTGCGACTTTGTGGTCGCCTGGCGTTTCTATGGGTTGGATACCTTTTTGACAGAAAGATGTTTATAGTATGTAGCATTAGAATGAAGATCCTTGAGAACATGTCCGCTGCTCTTTTGTACTATTATCACCGTTTGGAAATGGTTGCAGCCTACCCTCATGTTGCAGCACAGTAGATCTCTTTCTGCGTGACGGCATCGCGCTCTATCGTAGAGAGCTGATCAGGTCTAGTTTGTGTGGTGAGCGGGCAGACTAGTTCATAAAGGCCTTATTAAATGGGTATGTTACTGACAGTAGTTGTGGCAAATATGTTGTAATTGTTATACACTTGTGAGCCCTCGCAGTGCCTATAATAGCTAGCATTTTTGCACCATGTAATCATAATTATCGTCATTCGTCGGTCATCAAGCAACGCCCATCCATCAAAGCTTTCCTCAATAACCATGCAATAGCCTCTGGATATCCGCCAGCCGGCCAGTCTTGACCTCGTCTCGTTTGCCCTTCTTCTCACCCAAGGCCAAGCGCATTAACTTTCTCTTGTCCTGCTGAATGCTGAGCACACTGTCCTCAATGGTAGCCTCAACTACGAGGCGGAAGACACGGCAGTTCTTCTTTTGGCCGAGCCTGTGAACACGATCGACGGCTTGGTCCTCGATGGCGGGCGCCCACCAACTGTCAGAAAGGATGATTTGGTTTGCACTAGTAAGGTTCAATCCAACAGCGCAGACACCCAATGATGCCAGCATGATTGTGGAGTCGTCGTCGTTTTCGAGAGCGCGGAGCGAGGCATCACGGCGGTGGGCAGGCATGGTGCCATCGATGCGGCAGAACTTGTAGCCTTCCTTCTCCAGGCGCGCCTGGACGATGTCTAAGAAGCGGGTCCACTGACTGAAGATGACGGTTTTGTCTTTCTTCGCCTTGGTCGCGGCAAGAATGGTCATCATTGATTCAAGCTTGCTGCTGGAGGCATTGAGATCCATCGTGTCATCGGCAGCTTCGTCTCCGCAGTCATTCGCTGGCTGCACAAGACAGGATTCATCCTTCAACTCAGCACGGCACATTGGGCACTTGTGCTGGGTTTCGATGACCTTTGAGATGCAGTCGAAGCCAAAGAAATGGCCGCAGGTTGTGATGACTGGGTTATGGAGATCTTCCAGGCAGACAGCGCACTCCTCTTGCGATTCAATGTGCACTTGCAGAAGATCTTGCAATCCTTTCTTCGTTTCGTCATTGAGAGCCACAGTTCCTGATCTCTCGAGCTGCTCCATCACCTCCATGACACGCTCACCACAGAGCTGCCAATGGTTGCAGCACTGTCGCATGCGCAATAGAATCTCAAGCAACGTCTGGAATGCCTTCGCCTTCTGAGTTCCACCTGGGCCCGGGTTGGCGAACTTGGCAAGCTGTCCTTTCGCTTGTTTCTCAAATGCTTCATAGCGCGATTTCTCCTTGTCGGTGAAGGTAACAGCATGCTTGTACTCCTCGATCTTCGGGAGCTTCAAGTCGATGAAAGACATTTCCTTCCTGCGGCGAAGTGTGAAAGCGGCCATGATAGCCTGTAGAAGGAAGGTTGCGTCGATACTGTTGTTCTTGAGTGGACGGACCAGGACGCTGTTGAAGACCTCCAGCTGTTCGAGTCCTCCGGTGATGCCAATGAAGCGGAGGTGGGCGTAGAGATCACGCAGGGAGTTGATTATCGGAGTGCCCGTGAGTATCCAACGGGCCCTGGAAACGAGGGACATCACAGCACCCGCACCTTTGGAGGAAGGATTGCGCACAACGTGACCTTCATCCAAAACAACTCTGCGCCAATCCGCACTGTACAAGCCAGTAGATCTCAGTCCCTGCTTTGGCTGCTTCGAGCCAGCTTTGCCACGTGGCATCCAGTCTGATGCAAGAGTCTGGTAGGTCGTGATCACAACATCGTGTTCAGCGAAGTCTGCAGCTTTCATGCTGCTTACACGGCCAGTGCCATGGTACGTGTACACTTGAAGCGCATATTCATCGTGGATATGACGAGCAATTTGGTCGGACCAGTTGGACATGACTGACAGAGGGCACACGATCAGTGTGCTGCCGCTCTTGCCGCCAACCTTGGCATTGTCAGCCACCAACAATGAGATCACCTCAAGCGTTTTGCCCAGACCCATGTCGTCAGCAAGGATGCCTCCTCTGGCGAATTTGGGCGAACCTTGAACGCTATAACTGGTAGCGAGATTCATGTATGCGCCTGCGGTCTTGGGGTGTTTCTTCCAAAGCTGAATAGCATCAGAATCTTTCGCACCCGGCAGTGGGGGGTCCTCATGATCAAGCAGCCACTGAAGAGCTTGAAGCTGATAAGGCAGCATCTTGGTCTTGATGGCGTCTGGCTGTGTAGCCATTGGCATGTCCTGCAAAGCAGCTTCTTGAAGACCAGCTTTGTCGGCGGTCTCCCCAATCTCTCGGGGGTTGAATCGTTGCGATGCCTCAAGGATGTCCTCCATCACCGGCTCGCTCGGGTCGTCACCAGGAGTTGTTTGGTTTGAAAAATCGCTGTTAGGATTCGACGCGGGCACACGACCGCCTTTACCGCCACTCGCAGCGCGCAAAGCTTCAGCACGTCGGCGTTTCTCCTCCTGTTGGCGGCGCTTCTCCTGTTGCTGGCGTTCTTTCTCCCTTTGCTTTCGGGCGCGCTCAGCCTCTTTCAGTGCCTTAGTCGACAGTTTGTCTGCGGTCATGCGGCTCGCCAATGCTCGGCCAGCATCTGAATTTGGATTCGGACCGTACAAGCGTACAGTCAGAGGGCAGTCAAACTGTCCCACTGCTCCGGCTAGCTTGCCTTCGCAACGTAGTGACTTGTCATCGATGTACTTCGACAGCTTTTCGGCAACCCTGCGTGGAATATGCCCGATCTGCTCGCGGTTGACGTTGTCGATACGGATGGCATTCGCGTCGTAAGGGTTTGCTGGCTCTCTCCGGATCAAGATAACTTCGCCTTGGCAAGCAAATCCACGGTAGTATTGTACACCTACGATCTTAGTGTCGAGATCGCCGTACAGGTGAAGCTCGTCAGTTCCGTTGGCTGCGTCCAGCTGTGTTGAACCAATTGTTTCGTTGATGTCGTCTTCGTCTTCACCCAGCCAGTCTCGGCGTTCAGCTTCAGAATGTTGACCGCTTGCTGGGAATGAATTGCCACTGAACGGATGAGACGAGCCACGGAAGCTTGATGAGGTGCCATTGTTCAAGCCCACTGGTTTCCTTTCGGGGCGCTGTTGTGATTTCGGTGTAGATGAGATCTCCTGTCGCTTTGGTGACCTCGCAGGCGCGTCGAGGTCATCAGTGTCGTCAGTGTCGTCTGCGGTCAGGTCCACAGTTTCCACGCGCTTGCGTTTGCCATTGAGATCCGACATGGCTCAACTTGTCGCAGGCTTCCAAGCTTTGGAAACCTCCCGATTGATGTGTACGGATGGTGAGGTCAGAGAGCGTACAGAGAGGAGTCGTGACAAATTGGAAGAACATAAATGCTGATACAAGAAGAAGAGCAGGAAGCAACCACCCCCACGGGAGGTCCAAGCTTCTACCACGCTAATCGCGCGGGTGCACGTGACGTCTACTCCACCGTGCGCATCTGCATTTACAGACTCTCGCATTTGGAGTTGAACGAGCTCATTAAATCACTATATCGAGGTTATGATTTTTTCGCAAAGGTTCTATATCGCTATATCAAGGACCATCACGATGAGAGACCATCTTTGTCATGCTCATTCTGTACATTTTTGTGGGCCACTTCACTTCGATACGCAACCTTGACACAGTAAAATTCACTGAAAGGGTCGCATTCGTTTATGTTGACATCATGTAAACCATGGGGTTGCAGAAATTTGTTCCTCAATGGCAAGCACATGCACTTCGCTGGGTGTGTTGAACAAGATCATCATGCAAGTCACTGGAATACTAACGTGCCTCTGCGACTGCAAGTATTTCGATGGCAAGTGCTGCTTGCCAAACGCTGATAACACATGACAGTAGCTTTTTGTCCTCGAACCCACAGCCTAGTATCGCATGATTGATTGTATCGACGACGAAGCTCCACCGAAAGTGTAATCGATGGAACGACAGGACCGCCATGTAGCAATCGCTGATCAAACATTGCTGCGGGTCCAGCCACCTTCCTTCTCGAACAATGCTCCCACGGTCTTTGCGGCATGAAGCAAGCTCCTATCGGCGTACCTTGCGCCCACCAGTGTCAGCCCAACAGGCATTCCATTCTCGCCCTTGAAGCCAATCACGTTCAGCACTGGCGCGTGTAGTATCGTCCACATCGAACAGAATGACTGATGAGAATGTTAGCTTCCTTTGCATGTAAGTCGCTCAAGGGCAAACTCACCATGTCTCCAGTATGTTCAAGACCCAATGGCGCTTCGTCAATCACACTGGGAGTGACAACAAAATCATACTGTGCCGCGATCTGATCCCAGACAGGTCGCAAACGAGCACAATTATCGTAAGCCTCCAGCTGCTTCCTTCTCGAGAGGCCAGTCCTGTTCTCGACGTGACCTTGGATGTCGTCGTGCAACTGGTCTTTCGCCTGCAGATATTGTCCTAAGAAGGATGTCCGGCCTTCGCCTGCTAGCACATGTGCGTGCCAATCCAGAACGTGCCCGAAATCGTCAGGCAGCTCCAGATCTTCTACTTTCGCTCCCTGAGCCTTCAGAATGTTCTGTGCATCTTCCCATGCTTTCTTAGTACCAGCACCGGCTTTGTGCCAATTGTGAGTCTTGCAGAACGCCACCTTTGCACCCTTGACCTTGAAGTCTCCCTTGGAAACCTCCTCATCGTCTTCAATCCTGAAAACATCGGCAATCAACTCGAGGTCTTCGACGGACCTCGCAAAGAACCCGCACGTATCAAGCGTCATGCTCCACTGTGCCAGTCCTTCTCTCGAGATCGCTCCCCAGGTAGGCTTGAAGCCGTACGTGCCGTTGAAACTGGCAGGTCTGACCACACTGCCGCCCGTCTGCGTTCCAAGTGCCATGGGAATCTGGAAGTCTCCTACCGCGGATCCAGAACCAGATGAGCTTCCACCAGGAGTTCGACCAGGGTCGTGTGCGTTAGATGTGCGATTCTGATGCCAGTCGCCTTGCTTGCTCGTGGCGAACTCCGTCGTGCTCAACTTGCCAAAGATGAGAGCGCCGGCCGCGCGCAAAGTCATGACAGGTGCGGCATCGATGCCGATGGGCTGCTCGGACTCGAAGATACGCGAGTTGTACTGCGTAGGCATGTCCTTAGTGAGGATCACATCTTTCACGCCGCAGGGTAGGCCGTGAAGTGGCGAACGCCGGTCGAAAGGAACAGCGTCGAGTGCACGAGCATTAGAGAGGATGAGATCCTTTGGTAGGTGGACCCATGCTTTTGTTAGTTCGTCCCGCGAGGATATGCGGGATAGAAGAGAAGTGGCGTATGATTCGATCGTGAGCTGTTTGGTGCGGATCAATTCGAGGGCTTGCGTGGCGGTCAGACGCCAGGGCTCGTTGGGTGAAGTCATTGGGTGTTTGTGTGCTGAGCTGTTGTGACCTGTTAATGAAGACAAGTAGGTACCCGTATTGGTCGTCGGGCAGTATGCGTTGAGCAGGAATACAGGGAAAAGTGTATGAGCAAAGAGACAAACCTACACCAGGAGACGAGCCTTTATTTTAGCCACTCTATCTTGAATTTCTTATTATAATGCGAACGGAATGTATGTGTCGGTCTGTCCGACGTAGATAGCAATTACATAAGGCAACCGAGGAGCCTTACAATACCAACACCCGACATCGGGTTCACAAGTCTAGAGCCAAGGTCAACCGATCACAAGTTTGCGTGCAGCGATCAGTTGTCTGTGTGCGTTTGATCACATAGGAGGTAAGTTATCAACCAAGAGAAAGTTGTGGTACCAAAAGAATTAAAGCTTCCACCTCCGGTTAGCCACAAAAATGAATCATACCGAGTAAGCAGGGGATTATTACATGCATTCAAACTCGTAGCGCTGACAAAAAGAAGCAAATGCTTATGCCATTATCTTGTGGTACCGATGAAGCACTTGATCCTTATCTCAAAGGTCATAAGCTTTTATTGCATAGAGATCGGCGCATGGACTGCCATGCATTGCATGATATGTACTTAAACTCGCCCTCAAGTCGGACTGACTGACTCGATCAACCTGATGTCTGGTATGAGAGAATCAGCATGGCTTACGAAACCATTTTAGTTGAACAGAACGGGCGAACAGACGCTATGATCTCCGCGTGGTTCATTCCTGCACAAAAGTCAATCGCAAAACACCGAGTTGAGTCGTCCGTGTGGTGCGGTGCGGAGCCGAAGCCACGATTTTCTCAACGGCGGGTGCACCATAAGGCTATCGCAAGGGTTTTCGAATATAGTCCAAATGTATAAAAGAAATCTTCATCCCCGTCTCGTGCTCTGACACTTTCGCAGGGTTCTTCAGCAGGCCAGGTCAGCCCACGCGCTCGGTACGTGATATCTTGGTATCTTCAGCCCCTCCCGCATAGACTAGGGCAGCGTGCAGATACAAGTATCGCCGACGTGCAGCTGCAGGCATCCGACAGACA
>Ga0265797_10010597_pt1 | contig 11714 bp, 8 predicted proteins | sample P2T30metagenome_FD_192433 | JGI IMG/M metagenome (GOLD analysis project Ga0265797, IMG submission 192433) | Plant litter microbial communities from East Loma Ridge, Irvine, California - P2 T30 | ecosystem: Environmental > Terrestrial > Plant litter > Unclassified | place: USA: California... | reverse complement strand
ATCGGCCAGGGTATGGAGCTTCTCGCCTATGCGCAGCAGGTCGGCTTGGATCTTGTCCTGCCCGCTGTCCTGCCCACCGCCGCCGATGATCAGGTCCACCTGCTCGGGGAACTGGTCTTCGGGGTCGTAGCTGTGCAGGACCGGCTCGTAGCCACGCCACTGGAGTCGCCGCTTGAGTACAAGCGCATTGCCGAAGTCGCCGTAGATGTTCATATCCCGCGGATAGAGCTGCAGGACATGAATTGGTTTAGTCGCTGCCATCAGAAGGCCTCCACTTCGGTATAGGCGCCCAGGAACTTCCGCAGGGAGAGCATCGCGGTGTAGGTGCAGAAGATCCGTGCCGGCTGCCCCGGATTTGCCGCGAGGAACTGGGTCAGGGCCAGGCGAAGGTCCGGCTCCACGGCGTCGAACTCCACGGCGTCGTATTTGAGGCGAAGCGCCATGTCATAGGCACGCACACCGGAGATCATTCGTACGCCCTCGGCTGCCAGGGAGTCGAATTCCACGTCCCACAGCCAGCTCATATCCCGGCCATCGGCGTAGTTGTCGTTGATCGCGATCATGGTGGCGACCCCGGTGGGCGCGAAGGAGCTCAGTCCGAGTCGGAACCCCGAAGGGTTCTTCACCAGGACCAGATCCAGCGAACGGCCCTGGACGGTGAGCGATTCGCCGCGTCCGAAGGCCGGAGAGACCTTGGAGAGCGACTCGATCAGTGCCGGGGAGTCCACGGTGTCACCCAGTGTCTGCCGGACCACTGCCAGTGCTGCGGCGGCGTTGAAGGTGTTGTACGCGCCATTAACGGTCAACAAGGTCTCCACCGACTCGCCGTCGAGGGTGAAGCGGCCTCCGCCTTCGGTGAGCTCCTCGAGCACCACATCGGCATCCGGGTGGTCATCGGCGGCGGCGGGACCTGAGTGGAAGTCGTCGTCGCTGGGGAAGTGGCTGCGCAATGACTGGCTCAGACCGAAGTAGTCCACCTCTTGGGTCTTCAGGCTGTGCGCGATGGCGCGGACCCGGGGGTCCTCGCGGTTGAGCACGACTCCCTCGGTGGTGTGCTCCGCGATGGTGCGCAGCATTCCGGCAGTGGTGTCGATCTCCCCGAATCGGTCCAGCTGATCTCGCATGACGTTGAGCAGCAGGCTGTGATGAGGTCTCACAGCTTTCACGAAATGCACCGCGTGAGCTTCATCGAGCTCCAGGACCGCGATATCCGCCGCCAACTTTCCGTTCAGTCGCACCTCACCCAGGATTGACGCGACGACGCCGCGGGTGAAGTTGGATCCGCTGCGGTTGGTGAAGACCTTGAGTCCCTGTCCCTGCAGGAGCTCCACGACCATCTTTGTCGTCGTGGTCTTGCCATTGGTTCCGGAGACGACGATCACTCCGCGCGGGAGTCGGTGCAGGGTGCGGGCGAGGAAGGTCGGGTCCACCTTCTCGACCACGAGTCCGGGGAATGCCGAACCGCCGCCGCCGCGCAGCTTCGAGACTGTTCGAGCGGTGCGGCCCAGCAGCACCGAGCCGACTGAGCCCAGGGCTGCACCGAAGGAGCGTGGTGTTGCGGAGAGTCGGGACATGCCGATGATTATTTCATCTCATTCCTGGGGATCGTGTGCAGCGGGCTCAGACGCGGGTGGCTGTGACTTAGGGAGCGTTGTTCCCGTTGGCTGCGTCATTGGCATTCTCGCCGCCGTTTCCTCCATTGGAGTTGCTATTGCCACCGCCGTTATTGGAGTTGCCGCCATTATTGCCGTCGTCATTGTTGCCGTTGCCGGAGTCACCGTTGCTTGAATCGCTGTTCTCGGAGTCGGCGTTGTCGCCGCCCTCGCTGTCATTGCCAGCTTCGTCCTCCGTGTTGTCCTCACCCTCACCCTCGGGATCTGGGCTCTCGTCCTGCGAGGGATCGGGTTCGGGCTCCTCCTCGGGCTCCGGGTCTGGTGCCGGTGGCGCTACCGCGACGACCAAGGTCACCTGAGATCCCTGCGGGATCGGGTCACCGGCGCGGATCGACTGACCATCGAGCCGTTGGCCAACCACGGTGCCGGCAGCGTAATCGGTGCGTTCGTCTTCGATGGTGTTCACGCTCAGTCCGGCGTTCTCAAGGATCGATCGAGCATCGCTGAGGCTGCGGTTGAAGACACCTGGCATATCCACCAGGCCGGTTGAAAGGACGAGGTTGACCTCGGAGCCAGGAGACACGGAGGTGCCTGATTCGGGGTCGGTGCTGATCACGAGGCCTTCCTCGACGCTGGAGTCATTCTCCTCACTGACGTCTCCGACTTCCAGGCCCGCTTCCTCAAGGGACTCGCGGGCTTCATCCTCCGAGAGGTCCTCCAGGTCGGTGGGGACTCTCACGCTGTCAGGTCCTGAGGACAGGTAGAGCACCACAGAGTCCTCGGGGGTCACCACGGTTCCCGCACCAGGGTCGGTACGTGTGGCGTGATCTTCCTCGATATCGGTGCTTGGTTCCGTCTCGATGCTGTAGCTGACGTTCGCAGCGTCAAGGGCCTCGATCGCTTCAGCGCGTTCGAGGTCTTCGACTTCGGGAATGGAGGACTCAGGGGTATCGAGCATGTTCATCAGGACATATGCACCACCCCCGAGCAGTCCCAGGATCAGCAGGGTCCAGATCAAGACCAACCCACCACGACGACGACGACGCGGACGCCTCTCGGGGACCTCATGGTTCTCGTAGAGATCTGGGTCCTCTGGGGTGCGCGCGGAAAGCCTGGTGCCTATCGGTGCAGCCCCGGCTGCCAGGACCTGGTTGAAATCCTGACGTCCGCCCACTGCACCGAGTGCGGCAGTGGGGTGATCGTCCTCGTCGACGCCGATGCCGATGAGGGCCTTCTGGATCGCCTGATTGAACTCCTCGGCCGTCTGGAAGCGCCGTGCGGGGTCCTTGGTCAGCGCCTTGCCCACCACTGATTCCATGGCAGGGCTGACCTGGTTGTTGAAGTCACTGACCAGAGGCGGGGCTTCACGGACGTGCTGATAGGCCACCGACACCGGGGACTCGCCCTGGAAGGGAGGCCGATTGGTGAGCAGCTCGAAGAGCACACAGCCAGCGGAATAGAGATCCGAGCGGTGATCCACTACTTCTCCACGCGCCTGCTCCGGGGAGAGGTATTGGGCGGTACCCACTACGGCCGAGGTCTGCGTCATGGTGGAGGCTGAGTCGGCCAGGGCGCGGGCGATGCCGAAATCCATCACCTTGATCTGACCGGTCTGGGAGACCATCACATTCGAGGGTTTGATATCCCGGTGGACGATCCCCTTGTCATGGCTGTATCCCAGGGCCCCGAGGATGCCGTGCATATAGCCAGCGGTCTCGCGCTCGGAGAGAGGGGTGTTGAGCGCATGATCGATCTTGTACTGCAGCTGGGAGCCGACCTGCTGGGCGGGGATGTGCTCCCCGTCCGCGTGGACACGGCCGGTGTCGCCGAGGGAGAGGACGTCCTCATCCGCTGCCCCAGGTGGCGGTGGGGGCGTGGTGGAAGAGGCGGAGCTGACCCGGGTCTCTTCGCCGTCGACGTCTGAGGTGTCGGTGATCTTCGGGGTGCCGTGGAGGATATGGCGCAGCGTCACGCCGTCCACGTACTCCATGACGATATATGGGGTCTTGACCTCATGGTGGGCGTGGTCTTCGACCTCGGCACGTCCGGAATCATAGACCGCCACGATATTGGGGTGGTTCAACGACGCGGAAGACTGTCCCTCACGCCGGAACCGGCCCTGGAACTGCGGATCCCGCGCCAGGTCCGGGCGAAGCATCTTGACGGCGACCTTGCGGTCAAGAGTGAGGTCATGGCCCAGATAGACGTCGGCCATCCCGCCACGACCGATCAGCGAGGTGATCCGGTAGCGGCCATTGAGGATACGTTCAGCAGGCTCGGTCATATGTCAGTTCCTGTCTCCGATCCTGGACCATCCTCGGCCGAGATGCCAGCCCGAGCAGGATCTTGGACGCCCTCGGCATCCGGGGCCGAGTTGGTGTCATCAGCTTCTGCATCGTCGGTTGGCTCTGCGGCAGGAGGCTCCGTCTCGGTGGACTCTGCACCCTGAGCGTCCTCAGTTTCCTGGGCCGCATCCTGGTCATCGGGGTCCGGGGTCTGCGTCTGCTCAGCTGGAGTCTCCTGATCGGGACTCTGCTGGTCCTGCTCCTGGTTCCCGGAACCGTTCTGCTGGTCCTGCTGGTTCTCATCAGGGAGCTCCGGCTGGGAATCCTGACCCGAGTCCTGGGTCCCAGCAGAGTAGAGGACCGTGACAGTTGAGCCTTCGGGAAGACTGCCGCTTGGGCCGACTCCGGTCACCACGCCAGCAGGCTGGCTCGAGGCGACAGGTTCTGCTTGGACCTGAAGTCCGAGCTGCTGCAACTGCGCACTTGCCTCATCCAGCGAGAGTCCCAGGTAGTCACTCTCGGAGATCTCGACCATCTCGGCATCTGGGGTGAACGTCTCGGTCACAGTGGGGCTTGGCTCGGGTTCCTCGCCGTCATTGCTCCCGAGGAGTTGGGGGACGAACCAGGAGCCCACGAGCGCGATCAACACGAGAACCAGCAGGGCGATGAGCGGCCAGTACCAGCGACGCCCGCCGGGCAACTTGGGCTGATCGCTCTTCCGTTCCGTCCCCGGGGCAGGGTTGCGTTGCCCGGGGCGCGGGCGGTTTGCTGCAGTTCGGGTGCTGTTGCCGCCGGGCGTGACTCCATAGGGGGCGGTGTGCTCCGAGCCTGCATCCTGCGAGGGCTGCTCCGGCGTGCGGGCCGAGCGCGCTGCGGCTGCACCTGCTGCCCCTGATGCTGCTGCGGCGCGAGGCACGACGGCGGTGGGTTGCGTATCGGATCGCGGGATGGCCTGGGTCGCGTCATCGGGCGTGGCGCCATCCATATAGGCCGCCATAGTCGGAACGGCCTTCAAAGCTGCGTCGGTGTCATGGCGCAGCAGAGCGTCGGCCGCTTCGGCGAGTTTGGTCGCCGTCATCGGGCGATTGCCGGGATCCTTATCCAGCATCGACATGATGAGCGCCCGCACGCCCTCAGGCACAGTGTCCGGCAGGGCCGGTGGTGGTTCATTGACCTGCTTCAGCGCGATCGCAATCTGCGATTCCCCGGTGAAGGGTCGATGCCCCACCAGAGCTTCGTAACCGATGATGCCCAGTGCGTAGATATCAGAAGAGCCGGTGGCGTGCTGACCGGTGGCCTGTTCCGGGGACAGGTACTGCACGGTGCCCATGACCTGGCCGGTAGCCGTCAGCGGTACCTGATCGGCCAGTCGAGCGATCCCGAAATCGGTGATCTTGACCCGACGGGTAGGCGTGATGAGCAGGTTGCCGGGTTTCACGTCACGGTGAACAAGGCCCTGGTCGTGGGCGACCTGCAGGGCGCGGCCGGTCTGGGCGATGATCGAGAGCGTCTTCTCCCAGGAGAGCGTCTTATCCGTCTCCAGCAACACCGAGAGTGGACGTCCCGGGACCAGTTCCATCACCAGATAACCGGATCCGGACTGCTCGCCGTAGTCGTAGATATCAGCGATGCCGGGGTGATTCAGCAGCGCTGTATGGCGAGCTTCTGCCCGGAAACGGCGAAGGAACGCCTCATCTCCGGTGTATTCCTCTTTGAGGATCTTGATCGCGACTGTGCGGCCAAGCACCTGGTCGGAGGCTTTCCAGACCTCGCCCATGCCGCCGATGGCAATGCGTTCGGTGAGCTGATAGCGCTCACCCATCAGGATGCCTACTACTGGCCTCATTCGATCGCCGCCTCGAGCATAGTCAGCAGCTGTGGAGCAGTGAGCGAGGATCCGGTGTCGTAATCGATCCGCTCATAGGCCACCGTCACGGCGTACTGCGGGTCATCAGCGGGTGCGAAACCGGTGATCCACGAGTTGACCAGGCCGGTGTCGCCGATCTCTGCGGTGCCGGTCTTTGCAGCGACCTGGAAATTGCCAGTCTGAGCACGTGTGGCGGTGCCTGTCTCCACCACGCCGACCATGAGATCGGTGATCTCGTCCGCGACGTCCTCAGACATCGCCTCGGAGAGCGTCTCGGGCTCGGAGGATGAGAGCAGCTGAAGGTCCGAACCTCGTATGGCGTCCACAAGATTGGGCTTCATCAATGTGCCGCCGTTGGCGATGGCGGAGGCCACCATGTTCATCTGCAGCGGTGTGGAGGTGACGTTGAGCTGACCGATGGAGGACTGGGCAAGGGCCGCATCCGAGAGGTCCTGCTCGAAGCTGGAGGTCTGAACGCCCAGCGGAATCTGTAGGTCATCGTCGTTCCAGCCAAAGCCTTCGGCGGCTTCGCGGATGGGATCCTCACCAAGCTCGATGGCTGCCTCGGCAAAGGGGGTGTTGCAGGACTGAGCCACGATCCAGGCCAGATCGGCCTGGGTCCGCTGGGAGCAGATGCCGCGGTCGAAGTTCTCCAGCTCGTTATTCGTATTTGGCAGGGTGATGGAGTTGGGGTTCTCCAGCACGGTCTCTGCGTCATAGTCGCCGGATTCAAGCATGGCGACGAGGTCAATGAGCTTGAAGGTCGAACCGGGAGCGATGGTGGTGGAGATGGCCGGAGATATGTAACGCAGGTCCTCATTGGTCTCGAGCTCAGCCTTATTCGCCACGTACTCAGCCGAGTCCTGGACCGCGAGCACGTTGTTGTTATAGCTGGGTTTTGCTGCCATTGCCTTGATATCGCCCGTGGCCACTTCGGTCACAATGATGCTTCCTCGGGTGCCCTCGGGGATCAAGTCATAGGCGATCTGCTGGAGTTCGCCGTCCAACGTGAGCTCCACCTGGCCGCCGTCCATCGTGTCTCCGGTGAAGACCGAGGCGATCCGATCAAAGAACTGGCTGTCCGACTGACCCGAGAGGTACTCGTTCAGCGTTCCCTCCAAGCCAGTGGCAGGCTCCGCTATGGAGTACGTACCAGTGATCCCGGAGTAGAGATCAGGCTCGTTGTAGACGCGCTGATAGTCGAAGCTCGAGTTCTCCGCAGGCACCGACTCGGCAATGGCAGTGCCGTCCACGGTGATCGCACCGCGGGGGGCGCCGCGATCTTCGTAGAGCTGGCGCACGTTATTGGGGTTTGCATTGAGCTCGTCGGTCATACCCACCTGAATGATGGACAGGGCGGCGAAGAGCGTGATGAACAGACCGACGGAGACGACCCAGGTGTGGCGAATCGCGTTGTTCACTGGGTCCCTCCTCGTTCTGCCGGAACATTGTCCAAACGTGTGTGTTCATCATCCGGCGCGGGTGGAGATGCACTGTGGCGTCGCACCGCAGCCTGCCTCGTCCCCGCCCCATCGGTCTGCAGCCGGGACTCCGTCCCGGAGGAGGCTTCGCCGGTGGCGTTGACCATAGGTCCGACGACCACAGGCTGCCTGGCTGCATGAGAGATCAACAGCACCAGTGCCACGATCAGCCAGTTAGCGAGCAGTGCGGAACCACCTGCGGCCAGGAACGGAGTCGCAAGACCGGTGAGCGGAATGACTCGCGTGATGCCGCCGACGACGACGAACACCTGCAGCACGAGGACCACCGCGAGTCCCACAGCCAGCAGCTTCCCGAAGGCATCGCGCGTACCGAGGCCTGCGCGCATATAGCGACTGAAGAGCAGGAGATAGAGAAGGAGCATGGCCGAAAGCCCGATGAACCCAAGCTCCTCGCCGAAGGCGGCAATGATCATGTCTGAGTTGGCCAGGGAGACCATATTGGGATTGCCTGAGCCCAGGCCCGTACCGGCCAGACCGCCGTGGGCGAGTCCGAAGAGTCCCTGCACCACTTGGTGGGAGCCACCGAAGGCTCGGTTGTAGATCTCTGGATCGAAGGCGTTGAGCCAGATCTCGACGCGGTCTCTGAAGTGCGAGACGAACTGGTAGGCAAGTGCAGCACCGACGAGCATGAACACCGCACCGATTGCGATCCATGAGAATCGAGAGGTGGCAACGTAGATCACGGCAACAAAGAGGCCGAAGAACATCAGCGCGTTGCCGAGGTCATTCTGGACGACGAGAACGCCGATGGCGACGATCCAGGCGATGAACATGGGGGCCAGGTCGCGTAGTCGGGGGAATGTCACGGGTCCGACCTTGCGGCCAGCAAGCAGGATGAGGTCACGGTTATTGGCCAGGAAGCCTGCGAAGAAGACAGCAAGCGTGATCTTCGCGATCTCACTGGGCTGGAATGATGCGAAGCCGAAATCCACCCAGATCCGGGCGCCGTTCTCCTCGGAACCGAGTCCCGGCATGATGGGCATGAAGAGGAGCAGCACGCTGACTGCCAGCGAGATATACGTGAACTGGCGCAGCCGGCGGTGATCCTTGAGCAGCCACATCAGCACGATCGCAGCAAGGATCGAGACGCCGGTCCACATCAGCTGCCTGTCGGCCACGCCGGAGTAGTTCGGGGTGAAGTCCAAGCGGTGGATCATCGCGATCCCCAGGCCGTTGAGCGTCACCACGATGGGAAGGATGAACGGATCTGCATATTTCGCGCGGAACCGCAGCACAATGTGAAAGGTGAGGACCAGTGCGGCGAAGACTGACCCTTCGATGACGTAGTCCATGCCGATGGGCTCGCCGAGGGCGAAAGCCACCAGCACCTGCGCACCGATGGCGACGGTGAGCGCCAGAAGGAGCAGCACGAGTTCAAGGTTTCTCCGAGTTTTGTACACCTGGTGAGTCTGCGTGGTCACTGGCCACCCCCTTCATCGGTCTCCGCATTGGCTTCTGCCATCGCCCGCAGTTGGTTCACGATGTGTTCGGCATGATCCCGGTCATCGGCTGCGATTCCGCGTTCCACGCGTTCCTGGTGATATTGGGTGAGCTCGTCCACGCCGATATTTGTGTGTTCGTCCACCTCGGAGAGACGGATCGGTCCCAGGGACTGAGAGACGCCGCTGTAGATCGCGACCTCACCCTCGTCGTCACCGACGTAGTACTGGGTCTGTGTCCACACGTATCCAAGGAACGTGATGACGGCGACCAAAACGGCCAGCAGAGCCACAAAGGTCGGAAGGAACCAGGAGCTGCGTCGTCGGGCGGTTCCGAGAGCTTCAAGCTCGTCCTCCCCGAGCACGAGCTCTTCCTCCTGGATGCTTGACGGGTCTTCTCCGAGGCCGGCACCCGCGCGATGCGGGTCAGAATCTTGGCTTGCCGGGGAGGAGGACTCATTCGACGCGGCCAGGGCGGATCCTGCCGTCCCGGTCGCGACCGCACTGGTCTCGCTGGAGTCAGAATTGCTCGACTCAGCAGCGGAATCTGACTGGTCGGAGTCTGCCGTGGCAACTTCGGTGTCACTGACTGGCTCTTCCGCGAGCTGTTCCTCGTTGGTGTTCCCTGCGGAATCACTGGGATGGTCATCCAGCAGCTCTGAGTAGGTCTGACGGACCGGGCGCAGGGGTTGACCGGTGAGCAGCGCAGCCATGGGATGCTCATCCACATTGCGCGCGACCACCGGAATGGTGCCCGTGTCAGCGGCCTTTGTGGCAGCACCCACCAACCTGTGCGGGCGTGCGCCGAGCTTCTTACGGACCATGGCTGCCGAGAGCGGGGAAAGGGTCTCGTCGTCGTCGTGATCTGAGAAAGCCTCGGTGTTGACCACCGGCACCACGTCGAGCTCCATGGTCTCGTCGGACCCGCCGTAGTTATTCGAGGCGGCTGCTACGGCGGCCTCACTCAGTGGAAGGTCGTCACTGGGAGCCAGTGCGGCTTCATCAGCTTCGACCACCTCAAGGCAGACCACGGTCACGTTATCCGGCGCGCCACCGCCCAGGGTGAGGTCGACGAGGTCATCGACGATGGACTCCAGCGACTGCGTGGAGCGCATCTTCTGCTCGATGAGCCGGTCGGAGACCACGGCATTGAGTCCATCGGAGCACAGCAGCCAACGCTCGCCGGATTCCAAAGGGAAAGAGGTGATGTCCAGCTCGGGGGAGGCGTCCACATCTCCGAGCACTCGCATCAGGACGTTCTTATGCGGGTGGTATTCGGCTTGGTCTGGGTCCAAGCGGCCTTCATCGACCAGGCGCTGGACGAAGGTGTGGTCCTTGCTGACCTGACGGAAGCGACCGCGCTTGAGCCGATAGGCCCGGGAGTCACCGATGTGTGCGAACTGCAGGCGATCCGAGGTGATCAGCAGCGAGGTGATGGTGGTGCCCATTCCGGCCAGCTTGGGATTGGCTTTGACCAGCTTGTTCAAGAAGGAGTTCGCAGTCTGGATCTCATCGGGCAGCACCGTGTCCGGATCAGCGAAGCCGCGGGTGTCCAGGTGTGCGAGGTCAAGCACGGTGGAGGCTGAGGCCACGTCTCCGCCTGCGTGACCGCCCATTCCGTCAGCGACGACGGCGAAATACCGACCCGCGTAGCCGGAATCATCATTCTTGGAGCGCACAGCTCCGGTGTCAGAGCGCGCTGCAAAGCGGAATACCAGGGCCACGGGCTAGGTCCTCAGCTCCAGGACGGTCTTGCCGATGCGGATGCGGTCGCCAGGCTCCACAGTTGATGCCCGCGTGAGCTGCTCCTCACCCAGCCAGGTGCCGTTCGTGGAGCCGAGATCTTCGAGGAACCAGCGTGAGCCCTGCGGGAAGAGCCGGGCGTGCTTGCCGGAGGCGTAGTCGTCGTCAAGCACCAGAGTGCATTCCTGGGCGCGCCCCATCATGATCGACGCCGAGCCGAGCGGAAGTTCGGTTCCTGCCAGCGGGCCTTCGCTGACCAAGAGCCGACGCGGGCGCGGGCGCGGGGTGGGGCCGCTGTGGCTGGGTGCTGAAGGTGCTGGGGGTCCGCTGCGTGGCCCCGATGCGGCGGCTGGTCCTGCGGATGCTGCGCGCGCTCGGGAGCGCTTGGAGATGGTCATATCCCGGCCCTGGGCACCGATGATGGAAAGGATCAAGATCCAGAGCAGCAGCAGCAGACCAAACTGCAGCACCGTGACGGCGAGTTCACTCATGTGGTGGTGTCCTTCAGCTCAGGCGGAAGCGCAGGCGCGCATTGCCGAGCGAGATGAGGGCGCCGTCGGTGAGCTGAACCTTCGGCTGGTCGCCGGTGAGCTGCTCTCCATCTACATAGGAGCCGTTGGTGGAGCCGAGGTCCCGGGCGTACCAGGTGCCTCCGGCGCGGAAGATCTCCACGTGCTTGCGTGAGACGCCCGTGTCGGGGACGGTCACGTCAGCCGAGGTGGAGCGACCGATCACGGTGGAGTCGGGACGTACGGGATAGCTGCGTTCTTCGTATTCCAGGCTTGCGGCGGGCTCGGCCTGTGGCGCGGGAGCCGGTGCTGGAGCGGCGCGGCGAGTGACCCTTGGCTGGGCCATGGTCGAGGGCAGCGGGGCACCAGCTGATGGTCCTGCTGCGGGGGAGGACTCGTGCGGAGCAATGGGGCTGGATTGCGGGTCCCTGTCGGTCCTCGACTCGATGCTCAGCTGGCCGCGCTTGAGCTCGGTGTTTTTCACGAAGGTGGCCTTGACCGGGCCCAGCAGGGTGTATCCCTGGGATTCGGCGTGGCGCAGGATCTCCTCGCAGAGCTCCTCGGCAAGGGTGACGCCGTACTTCTTGGCCTCAGCGAAATCCTCACCAGCCAGGCGGATCTTGTACAGATTCGGCGCGAGGTTCTGGCCCTCGGCGATGGTCTTGGACTCTCGGTCCATATGGCGGCGTACGGCGGTGGCGATCTCCACGGGTCCGAGACTCCCTCCTCGTCCTGAGAAGGCACCGCGGACGGCCT
>Ga0265797_10010595_pt1 | contig 11716 bp, 13 predicted proteins | sample P2T30metagenome_FD_192433 | JGI IMG/M metagenome (GOLD analysis project Ga0265797, IMG submission 192433) | Plant litter microbial communities from East Loma Ridge, Irvine, California - P2 T30 | ecosystem: Environmental > Terrestrial > Plant litter > Unclassified | place: USA: California... | reverse complement strand
GCCGCCAGTCTCGGGTACATTGTGGTGACAGTGGACGGGCGAGGTACGGGTTTCCTTGGTCGGAAGCTTCGATGCATCACGAGAGGCAACATTGGATACTACGAGGCGCACGATCAGATCGCCGCGGCCAAAATCTGGGCCAGCAAGAAGTACGTGGACGCTGATCGACTCGCGATCTGGGGCTGGAGTTACGGCGGTTTCAACACACTCAAGACGCTCGAGCAGGATGGAGGAGAGACGTTCAAGTACGGGATGGCTGTCGCTCCTGTGACTGATTGGCGGTACTATGGTAAGAAGACTCACGGTACTCATCTATTTCGCTAATTGTTTACCGCAGATTCCATCTACACGGAGCGCTACATGCACACGCCGCAGAACAATGCCGAAGGCTACGACAACTCCACCATCACTGATGTCACTTCCCTAGCGAAGAACGTCCGCTTTTTGGTCATGCACGGCGTCGCCGATGACAACGTGCACATGCAAAACACGCTTACCCTGCTTGACCGGCTGGATCTTGCAGGTATCGAAAACTACGATGTCCATGTGTTCCCCGATTCGGATCATAGTATTTACTTTCACAACGCGAACCGCATTGTTTACGACAGTAAGTGAATCAGTGTGCCATTGATACAAGGAAACAACTAACGGAATTCCAGAGCTCAAGTGGTGGCTTGTCAATGCTTTCAACGGCGAATGGTCGAGGATCACGAATGCGGTGCCCAAATCGCAACTTGATTCGAAGTCGATAGGACGTGAGTCAAAGGCTCGGCATGTATAGTGTTTGATGCGTATAGAATGCGTAGGCGTTACAGGCGCGGAATTCCAATATCGTTACCTTGCAAAACTATTCTCATCAGCCATCCCGAATGTCCAGATACCTTTGAATTTCGCAGCTAATAAGTCGACGAATGTAGAGAAGCCAGCTAAGATGCATAATGCAGTGCTTGTGCTTGCTGATTCGCCGCTTTTGAGTACCGGAGTAAACCTGGGAATATGCTCAAGCAAGCCCCACACTTTGACGCGACCTTGAACCTACTTGACAATTGTGATATCGCGGTATGGTTATAAGAAGTCTCAATCGATGCATTTGCAGGCCCAAAAGTGGCTGTCATTGAGAAAGCTCTCATCAGCTGCTCTTTCCCCTCTCGAACCCCACTTTTGAAGCTACTACATCACACATCGCAAGCATGACGGCATCTTCGCCCATCCACTTGCCTTTTCCGCCTTGACTAAGTCGTGGCTTGATATATAACCCTCAAATATCGACAGAATGAGTTTCGAGCCTAGCAACCTAGCCGTCTGCGAAACGTGCGGCACGCAATTCGACGTTCCGCTTGAGCAGCACCCGGAGACATGTCGGATCTGCGATGTACGTCCATCACCAACACCAAGAACCTGGAATCGCCACAGCCAGGAAACAAAACACATGAGCAATAAAACTAATTGACCTCTAGGATCCCCGCCAGTATGTTCCCGCATCAGGACAATCCTGGACCTCACTCTCCGCCTGCCAACCCCTCCAAAAGAACACTTTTGAAACAGATAAAGAAGACTCTCGTATTCACTACATAACCACTGCACCTCTGTCTCCATCGGAACTTCCTCCCGGTCTGGCCGATTCTAGCACGACCCGCAAGCAACTTGGTATTGGTCAAAGAGCCATCTTACTGCAGACATCACGTGGAAACATTCTATGGGACTGCGTCGCTTTCTTGAACCCTGCTACCATCAACTTCATTAAAGAAAAGGGTGGGCTAAAGGCGATTGTGATTAGCCATCCGCATTTCTACACGACGCATTTGGAATGGGCGAGTGTGTTCGGGTGCCCGGTGTATATGTGCGGAGACGATGAGATGTGGTTGAGCCGAAAGGATCAGAATGATGTGAGGAGGTTTGTCGGGGGCGTCATTCCGATTGAAGAAATTGGGGGCGAGGCTAAGATGATTCAATGCGGCGGGCACTTTGAGGGCAGCTCGGTGTTGTGGTGGGATCGGAAGCTTTTCATCGCTGATACGTTTATGAGTGTACCTGTTAGTCTTACTGCCCCCTCTTTCCTATCAAATTGTTGGAACCTTCGTCGCTAACAATCGTGATAGTCTGGATTCAACAACGCGCACCGCGTCCCGGATACGACATCCTACTCGTTCATGTGGGCGTATCCTAACATGATCCCACTGACGCCCAAGGCTATCCATGGGATTTGGAAGGCCATAAAGCCGTTCGAGTTTGACAGAACGTATGGAGGATTCCCGGGGCAGAATCTGAAGAGGCTGGACTTGAAGAAGCAAGTGCTCGAGAGCATGAAGATTTTCCTGCGGAGAAGTGGACATGAGAACGCAGATGTTTATGACGAGAGTGTTTGATAGGAGAAAATCGTTGACTAGCATGAACTCAGAAGATGAACCAACATTATGTCTTTGGTCATGTACGTGCGGAGTCTTGAAAGATCGTCGCGGGTGTCTTCGGACATGGCAGCGAGTCAAGGGCTGACGATAGCTTGATGCTTCATTGAGGTGTGTACATCATGTTTTACTCTCACACGGATGTTACAGGCACAACCATTCAATGGAGGGAGACTTGGTGTCGTTGATAGAGTACAATGGCATGGACTGAAAGGATACAGATACATTAGAAAGCCGCAGCACTCCACTAGGCTGTTCAAACACGTCGCAAGAAGCGCCGATGGCGATGCCTCTTCCAACTCCGTGAGCTTGTTCACACTTGAATCCATACGCTTTCTCTCGTGTTGTGTGACTAGCGATTTAGTCTGCCGCTCCGACGTTCCATTTTTTTTTTTTGGCTTCGTGTGGAGCGAGTGGGTGTGCAGGCGATGCATCCCAGTGTTGATGCAGACAGATGTGCTTCTTCGAAACTATGACACGCACACTTTAGCGACCGCATATGGTGTTGTTATGCAGGTCGAGCCGCTGGGTACCCGATCAGAGCCCTTGAAAGGCTTGATACTTCTGGTTCGAGGATGCCATGCCACTGACCTATTTCTCATTCGCCGGAGCTAGAGAATGGTTAGTTTGTGAGCTTACACCGATGGGCTTTGTATCTACGAAGCTCTGGCGGTGGAGAGATGGGTATCTTGGTACGTGACATCGTATTTAAAGTTTTGATCAGATTATTGCACTTCGCTGGGTGTGGATATTAACTCTTTGATAGCGGCAGAGCAGCAGCAGCAGAGGAGAAAGACAGGGTTTTGTACTAGTTCTTAGGCGTACTTTAAGAAAATCTACAAAGTTACAGAAGTTGCGCATAATGCACAACGACATGAGTATAGGTGCGAAGGCTCATTAAGCAACCACGCTAGCAGCATCCACCACGAGCAATGCATGAAATGCGACTACCAACACCGTTAAGACTTGGCTGATTGGACCTTTACGGACGCCAACCCACAGAACAGACGCTCTTCGCTCCTTTGGATTTGGTCGGGCTGATGTAATGTTCTGCTGTTGAATACCTGGCAAGTGCATGCACACCTGGCGCAGCATCATGAAGTGCACGTCGCGGCTCCAGCGCGGCTCGGCGGCGTCCGAGTCTTGCAGCAGGTGCGTCTCATCTCTTATCTCTTCCATGATCTCCGGCTGTAGTTGGGCTAGACTAGGCGGAAGGGGCGGAGCAGGAATCGCGTGACAACAGCTACCTATGCAGCGTAACTCGTGTGGCATGCTTAGCCTGTTACAGTAAGTTGGGTAATAGCTCTACCGGGGCGCGGTGCTCCATCAGGCTGAGACTCAGCCACCACCGCGCGACGAGGTTGAAAACTGCACAGCCGCTTCATTATAAGCTAAACATCATATACAGGGCTCTGAAGCGAGTTCTGCGTGCTGTGGGCTCAACGTGTTGATAAAAAGGGGCCTCACGCGCAACGAAGTAACTTAGTAGTTGCCATGTCGTTACCGCAATTTCCCCACCCACCCGCCCTTAGCCTCCCTACCCTCAGCCTTCCCACACCAACTTACACAAACATCACACAACACGAAGCACCACCTACGCGAATCAAATTGCGGCTATGTCAAGTGTGCTTGTCACACTTCGTATTCCAAAAGCATGTTTCCCTGCTCAAAACCAATTTCGGCACATTAAACGAGATCTCCTCTCGAAGACCGTGCGTCATCTGCGACTACCTCTACATAATTCTGCAAAAGCAGATCGATGCGCCCCTCACACGCCGCGATGAAAACATAGGCTCGAAGAATGTCGGATGCTGGATACGAACGAATATCATGCACCCCACGGAAATACTGGTAATCTACGACGGCGCAATGCGCTTTCGCTGTCAATTGATCGTCGATAGGCCTTGGAAACAACAGTCTGCTATGGACGTAGCCACTCAAGCCCCTCGAATGCGCAGCTGGCCATTTCATGGCGATGGATCCTTGATCAACCCTCGCTGGGTGTCCGGCTTCATTGACAGTTGCTGTGGTGCACTTTCTGTGCACGACCGTGCCAATGGATGTGGCAGCAGTAGTAGGCGAACATCAGCTGAGAAAACGATGAAGCTTATTCTCATTGATACGCAAAGGCTTTGCCTTGTCGAAGCGGATACGACCTCGCGTTACTGTTCGCTCAGTTATGTCTGGGGTGGTGCTCAGGTTCTCAGGACCACAAGTGAGAATCGTGAGGTCCTTATGCGACCTGGGGCACTCGAAAAGCTTCGCCCAGCGCCGGTTGTCCAGGATGCCATACAGCTTACTCGATCGATAAAGGTGAGATACTTGTGGGTCGATGCTCTTTGCATTCCACAAGACGAAGGGGTACTCACGGCTTTCTACATCAATCGTATGGACTACATATACTCGCAGTCGGTTCTCACTATTGTAGCCGCATCCTCTACAAGTGCCATGGATAAGCTTCCCGGGATACGAACTGGGAGCAGGGCACCGCAGCAAACGCCGAAGATCGGACCCATGCGCTTAGTGAGAAGAACTCAGGAATTGGGAGTGCATCTCGACGATGTCACATATGAAGGTCGTGCGTGGAGTAAGCGCTGTATGGAGGGTTCAAAACGAGATGGTCACTAACCTCACTTCAGCCTTCCAAGAACGAATCCTGTCGACCCGATGCCTCGTCTTAACACATCTTGAAGCGTTTCTGACCTGCCCTTCGGTGCTATTCAGCGAGCTGTATGGCAGTCTTCCCAAGGCGTGCATACGCTTCCATCCGCTGCGAAAGCTCATCCCGATAGAAGCCAGATGGGACAGCTTACGTGACATTGCATCGTATTGCGATCTTGTCATCTCATTCACGAAGAGAAATTTCACATACGACACTGATATCCTACGCGCATTTGCCGGAATAAGCGCATTTTTGGAATCCAAGATGATCAAGCCCGAACGCATGATCTATGGTCTTCCTAGTACAGATCTTATCCTGGCAATATCGTGGGTGTCTCAAGGTCTCTCAGCTAGACGCTACACATGCACATCCATGGATGGGGTAGGGATCTTATCGCTGCCCAGCTGGTCTTGGGCCGGATGGACAGGCAGGAAGAGCTGGCTACCGCCGTTTGGCTTCAACCATAGTTACCGATGTCTACATGTCAAAGACGTTGAGATCGTGTCATTTGACGAGGACCTCGTTGGCTATTGCCTGCCAAAGGGCACGGCAACACCGTGCATGTTAAAATTCTCAGCAACTTGCCTGCCGACATCACAGTTCTTCACCAGCGAGTACAGAAGTGAACAATCGAAAATGGCGCATCCGCACGCTGCAACGGAACATTACGAGCTTCCTTCACCTATAGTAGAGAGCGTGTTTCTCGGATCTTCTCACCGGATTTTAGTGGCTTTTGGTGTCGAGATGGAGGAGCTGCAAGATCGAGGAACCTTTCTGATGCATCTAGCTGACTCAGGATTCGTGGAAACACACGAAGACAGAGATTCCTTCGAGTTGTATCCAAAGCCCTTTGATGAATTTGAAGCCCGTGCATTATTTAGAGGCTACTGGGCATCTCACAGATTCTTGAAGATCAGCCTAGAGGAGTGCCTTGTTGCTAGGTGGATTAACGACGACTGTACCGTTTGCGAACGTATAGGATTCGCGCAAATAGGAGGCTGTTCGATTAATAGTTGGTACATAGAAACAGAGCAGCGAGTCTTATATCTTAGTTAAGAATAATTAGAAGTAGTGTTGTTAAAGTTCCTAATGCTGCTGTTGTTGCTATTGCTGCCTTTCTGTGTTAAAATAGAAGAAATCCTACTTTGCCTTAGCAGGCTTAGAATTTAACATTAATTACACTTCTAATAGCTCTTTGTTAGTAATTGCACCTTCAACAGCTCTTAGTAATAAACAAAAAATAGAGATCTATCGCGCGTAAAAGCTATCTTAGAAGATCTAGGTATCCTTATTATATTCTACCCCTGACAACCCCCCTACGGTGCGCGCGACGGTGTGGCACGGGAACCGTTGAGCTTGATTGGCACGCGCGCCACGATTTAGAACGCATGAAAAGCGTCGTAGGGCTACGTGTAAAAGTAGCCTGCATCCTCACCGCTTCAACTGTGACGTCATCTTGATTTATGGTCATTTTGAAATGCTGCTCATTTGACTTCGATGTCATAGCCTTGCTCCGCGCACCCATGGTGTCATATGCGATATCATTATTGAATGATATCTCAGTGGCTAGGTGCAGTGTTGACGCATGGGCTTTTCTATCCCGACGCCAGGCGTACACAGCTCTAGGCGCACGATACCTAGGTAAGGCTGATCCGATGGCTGAGCCGCATGTCTCAACCAACCAGTAAGAGCATATCAGAGAGCGGAAGTCTTCACAATTAAGGAACACTAATTCAGGACACCTTAGAAGTGCGATGCTCGTGACCAGGAGTAACAGTGCCGAGTCAGCTTGTTGATCTAGCAATGGTACACGGCTAAAGAGATGAAAGCACACGCTAGCAAGTAGAAGAAACATTTGCAACCGTTTTGTTGTGCCACTCAAGCAATCCAGTACCAGATCTTCTGCCAAACATTCTTTGGCACAGGTGCACCGGTGATATCGTCCTTGCACAACTCGTTCATCTCTCGCACACCCGTTATAACATCGATGTGCTCGACCTTGATAGCAAACGACGTCCTGAAGTAGATCTTGTGGCCAGCGTAAAGTACGATGAAAATCGGAATGGTGATATAAGCAGCAAGGAAGTCGGACACAGACCAGTTCGCTGGCACAAATACTTGGAAACCGTTGGTCAGAGTCAGGAGCGACACTACGCCGAGAACAAAGTATGTAAGATATGGCTGGAAGGGCGTGCGGTAGGGAAGAGACTCAAGCAAGTTGTTGAAGATCATGGCCTTGCGGAAGCGGATGTATGTGATCATGACGACGATCCAGGCAATGAACCCAGAGATGGTGGAGATGTTGGAAAACCACAAGAAGACCTGGGCGCCAGTACTGGAGACATTCAGGTACGCGAGGAGTCCGATGGCCCATGTAGCGAGAACAGCCACATATGGTACACCTTTCTTGCTGGTCCTGCCGAAGATCTTAGGCGCTTCCCCGTTGAGAGCCATACCATACAAGACACGGGATCCAGAGAACAAGAAAGCGTTTCCGGCAGACCACGCTGATGTCAAGACGGCCGCGTTGACGACGTGGTTCAGACCTACGATTCCCGCACGCTGGATACCAATGACGAATGGAGAAGCGGAAGCGTTGGAGCTCTTGCTGAGGAGGCGATCATCGTCTGATGGGACAATAACACCGATGATGAAGCTACCCAGACCGTAGAATATAGCAAGACGGTAAACGAAGCGGCCAGCAGCCTTGGGGATGTTCCGGCGTGGGGCAATAGTCTCTCCGGCAGCGAGCGCAATCAATTCAGGCGAAGTGATGAAGGCGAATCCAGCACGGACAAACGCAGTCCAGTAGGCCAGAAAACGTCCAGAGTTCCCTTCCACAATGTACGGTTTGAAAGCACCCGGATTGTTCCAGTATCGAAATCCGAGCCTTCCTTGATCGTTAGGGCTACCGCCTAGCATGATCACAAAGCCGAGAATAACGAGACCAATAATGGTGATGAATTTGATAGAAGCGAACCAGAACTCGGCTTCTCCAAATACCTCGACTGCGACAATGTTAAGGAACAAGACCACGACCAGGAAGATGGTAATCCAGACAGCATTGTGGACAGGCGTCTCCCAGTACTCGACAAGGATTGCTCCAGCTGTAGCTTCAGCGGCGACCAAGATGGCGTAGGCGTACCAGTAGTTCCAACCGGCGGCGAACGCGAGACTCGGGTCTACGAATCGCTTGATGAAGTAAGGAATAGTGATACCACGCATGGGAAGGTAAGTGACGATTTCAGCCAAGTTGTTCATGACGTTGTAAACAACAAGCATCATACTGAGGTAGGCCATGAACAACGGAGCAGGACCGACAAGGGCTAGAATAGATCCAGATCCGATGAAGAGACCTGTTCCGATAGCACCACCAAGCGCACTGACAGAACGTTAGCGATTGGTTCAGCGACAAGAGAGAACGCAGACTTACAGAAACTGGATGTGTCGACTCTTCAGTCCACGATGTGTGTCTCCTCCTCGTCCAGTCTCACCACCAACAGTAGCGGCGCCATGGACAAACGGCTCCTCAAAGCCAACTTGACTCTCGTCGTAGCTATACGGCACAGCCTCAGGCTTCTCATCGGCTATGTGGTGGTTCGGCATGGTTAACACGAGACAGAAGGAAGGCTTGGTCGGCGGTACCAATCTTGCTTTCGCCCTAGGGGGGTGCCTAGTGGTTATGTAGATGGGATGTCAAGGGCGGGTAAAGAATGCGCCGGTCGTGATAGCAGACTTTTCAGCAAATGTGGTGTATGGCCCGGCGCGAGAGGAAGATCATTCCACGTTCGCGGTTCGGACCTACCCAAACGTGGTACGGCTTCGGTGGCCAAGTCCTTATCGAACGTATGGGACGATCGTGGCCCAGACCCTTGTCAAAACGGGTTCTGGGAAACCAATTATCGTTGGCTAGTGCGAACTACCGGTAGGGAAAGCGGGGAAAAATATCTCGAGCGCTGTGATGGTTGCAGCCCGTTGCTTAACTCGTATGATGACGTCCCCTCTGCGCGGCGCGCATTCCTTCGGGTTTACTTCCTTGCGCCACGGGCACTGTGCATCTGTTGGTGTTTGGACATGCGCCCTGCGCCCTACGTGTGGAGTGAGGTGAAAAGAACTGAGCCGACGTAAACCGCGCGTATCGTGTGCGTGAGGCTCAAACTGGGCGTGTCCAGAGCTCGAACAAGCTTCTGGAAATACGCCTAGAAGCCTTAGCGCTCATGGTACCCGCCGCTGGTTTGCGAGCTGGGTCTGGGTAGAAATGGAGCTGATCATGGGGCGCATGGAGAATGCACTGACTGACAGTTCACTGCAAAACCTGGGGATCGCGGGGATTGCGGTTCGTGCTTCATCCGGCGGCGCGATTGTCTGGTTTCACCGGACAAGCCGCCGATGATACGAACCAAGACTGTATGCGCCGTATACCTAGGTAGTAAAAGACGCATTAGCTCGAGATGTTGGTATTCGCTTAGAAGATTCTGACATTTGACTACAATGCTATTAGGCCTCCTTCGTTATCATAATGTGCTACTCTTATCTTCAGTATTCGTGCCGTTGAGGATTTCAAACGTAACACTTTCACCCAGGCAGGATCTCAGAAGCTTGGACGTCGCTTGGAGGATACTCACTGCGGGTCTCTTGTGGGTACATCATCCGTAGGGCCATGCAACTCTGGCGCGACCCACCGTCCTACTATACATCAATCTAGCAGCATTATCATGTACCCGGATACCGAAGTGAAGGAACCCTCCATCGCGCTTCGTTCCAAGTACTTTCTTGCCAACCTTCAATAAGAAACTGGCTGTCAGCTTTGGTAAACGTCAGTGCGGTAACACTGCGTAGGCGTCCACCCTAGTCGACACGGTTGGTCCTGCAATCCTGCGCACACCAACATGTGGGTCTCCTGACACCATTCAGTCCACCTGCATGCCCTTTTGAAGGCAGGTAGCAACATGCGACATGTACTCTTGGAGTACATACCTTTCATCTTTGTCTTTGAGCACACATGACCCTTGACATCGCAGGTGCGAGTTCCATGCTTGGTCGTGTAAGCTCGCAACAGTCCCCCAATATCCTCTACAGTTGATCATATCTCAAAACGTAAGTTGCGTCGTTCTCGTGGGCCTGTCGAGTTGGTTGGGTCAAGCTTCGAGGGTCCTTAGAAGGAACAATAACCCCTCACCAAGCTTTCTGCACCCGCGGCAGGAAGCGAAGGCGCGGAGATGACAGCATATGCGCGCGTCGCGAACGTCATATCGCAGACGTGTATGCACGCGCTTCGAAGCTACAATCCCCGTCGATTCTAGGAACCAACATAAAGCATCAATCGAGAAGTTCGCGAAATGATTCTACAGGTTGTGATCGACAAGGTTCTCTCCAAAGCGCAGGAAACTGCGTCACATAGCTGGGAGTACGGCACCGTTTTTGAAGCGCTACTCGAGTACAGAGATCCTCATTACAGCATCTTTCATGACCCATTTCCCGGAGGCGAGATACCAGAGTTGACGGTAGAGGATGTAGAAGCGTTGCAATATGTGAAACCATTCATACAGACGAATAGCGCGAGACTGTGCGAAGGTAACGGTAAGCTCTCTCCTCTCACATTTCGTCCAACGCATGCTAAGGGCAGTAATCAGGTTCGTCGTCCGATCCGACATCTCTCTGCATTCCGGCCTTGTTGCTCTACAAATCGACAACCTTCCAGTCGTCTGACAATCCTTACCTCTCCGCTGCCGATCGCCAGCTGCACGACCTGCTCTCCACCACGCCCAGATACGGCAATGGCGCGATATCGCATCGCGATGCGTATTCTTCTTTGTGGGCAGACTTCATCTACATGGTGCCGCCTGCTCTTGCCTACCACGGTGTCTTCACCTCAGATCTAGGCATGGTGAAAGAGAGTGTACGGCAGTGCCAGTTATACTGCGAGGTGCTAGGTACGTCGAAAGGGTATTGGCGACACATCGCCAATGCCGAGGGCACAAACAGCGTAAAGAGCGATGATGGCGCGTGGTGTACGAGCAATGCCTGGGCTGCAGCTGGGATGACTAGGGTCCTAGCAACTCTGCGCAAATCTCGATATGCGTCGGAAACCGCTGATGAGCAGAGTATGCTACTAGATATGACCAAAGTCATTTTTGACGGCGCGATGGAGGCTGATACTGATGCATCCGGCCTGTTGCGCAACTATCTCGATGACGAGACGTGGTTTGCAGAGGTTGCTGGGACAGCGTTAATGGCAGCTACGGTCTTCAGAATGGCGGTTCTCGAGCCTGGCACATTCGGGGAACGGTATGTAGGATGGGCGACGCGTAAGTTGGAGTCTGTCAGTCACCATCTAGATGAGGAAACTGGTGTTGCGGCACCTGTGGTCAACTCACTGAAGGAGGGGCAGCAGACGCCGCTCAACGGTATCAATCCGGAGGGACAGGCTTTTGTCGTATTGTTATACGCTGCATGGAGAGACTGGAGGACTGCTGCAGATAATGCATCAATCGCGATGACCGGAACTGACGCGTCGAGGACATGAGCAGCGCGTGCGGCAGTGGTCGCGTCATTTGTACCTCGGCAAATCGGACTCCTCACGTCAACCATGACTCTCCGACATGCAATGGAAGCCATGCTTTCAATCACGGAGTACGTGACATAAGTA
>Ga0265797_10010594_pt1 | contig 11717 bp, 7 predicted proteins | sample P2T30metagenome_FD_192433 | JGI IMG/M metagenome (GOLD analysis project Ga0265797, IMG submission 192433) | Plant litter microbial communities from East Loma Ridge, Irvine, California - P2 T30 | ecosystem: Environmental > Terrestrial > Plant litter > Unclassified | place: USA: California... | reverse complement strand
TTAGAGAAAATCTCCAAGGCTATACATCTTATCTAAAAACTGTCAACTTATTTTAGGACGCAACATAATAAAGGGTTGTCTACATTAGATTTTGTCAGGTGCGGAGCCGCTTTTAAGTATGCTGATGATCCTATACTTGTAACTTGTAAAAAAATATAGCGGTCAGATATGCTGCACGTTAAGATTAAACTCTTTTAATATGCGGCTGGTGAAAGCGGGAAGGTCGTCGGCATTCCGGCTTGTGATCAGACTGTTATCTACAACTACATTTTTGTCAATCCAGATTGCACCGGCATTTTCCAGGTCGAGCTGTATAGTGCAATATGAGGTTAGTTTTCTGCCGATTACCACGTCTGCATTGATCAGTAATTGCGGACCGTGACAAATGGCTGCCACCGCTTTCCCTGAGTTAAAGAATGACCGGACAAATGCAATCGCCTTGGGATTGGTTCTCAAAATATCAATGCTCATTACACCTCCCGGTAACACCAGTGCATCGTAATATTCCGGACGTGCCATATTTAAAGGAACATCTACCTTATGATCATGTCCCCAGTCTACCCGGTTCCAGCCTTTTACTGAATCTTTATTTGGCGAAATAACATGGGTAGTCGCACCATTTTGATTTAGTACTTTTCTGGGGCAAGTCATTTCGACCTGCTCAAATCCATCTGCAACCAGTATGGCAACCCGGAATGAATTTGATGAATGTTCCATATTGAAAATGTTAAAATTGGGTTTAGATTATTTTATTAATTAATTGTACAAAAATTATGCCAGTAAATATTTTGTACAATTTATCTTCTATAAGCATTGGAAATGTGGTTTCTAAACCACACCTGTGTAACTGCTTAATAACTTATAAATCAGCACAAAAAAAACCGGAGTTACTATTCAGTAGCTCCGGTTTTAGCATTATATTAAGATTAAATCTCTACGCTTCCTACGTTTTCGAAGATCAGGTCTCCTTTGGAATTAAGCTCCATCATGATAACAGAATCTTTCGCAACGATTCCGCTCAGAATGCCTTTTGACAACTCATTCAGAATCCTGCGCTGCAGAACACGTTTCAACGGACGGGCACCGAAAGCCGGGTCGAATCCATCTTCTCCCAGTTTGGTCAACGCTTCATCCGTAGCATCCAGGGTAATTCCCTGTTCAAGCAGCATTTTCTGAATTCCTTTAAATTGGATATCCACAATCTTACGGATATTTTTCATCGACAAAGGTTCAAACAGAACAATCTCATCAATCCGGTTCAGGAACTCAGGTCTTACCGATGCTTTCAGAAGATCAAGAACAGCTGTTTTGGCTTCTTCCAGTATCAGTGTATGATTCCAGCCTTCATCCTCTGCAAATTTCTCCTGAATGATATGGCTGCCAATGTTGGAAGTCATGATGATGATCGTATTCTTAAAGTTAGCAACCCGTCCTTTATTGTCTGTCAAACGGCCTTCATCCAGAACCTGAAGAAGGATATTCCAAACGTCCGGGTGTGCCTTTTCGATTTCATCCAGAAGAATCACACTGTATGGTTTTCTCCGAACGGCTTCGGTAAGCTGTCCGCCTTCGTCATATCCCACATATCCCGGAGGCGCCCCCACCAGTCTGCTTACAGCGTGGCGTTCCTGATACTCACTCATGTCTATCCGCACCATGGCATTCTCGTCATTAAACAGATATTCTGCCAGCGTTTTTGCGAGTTCGGTTTTACCTACTCCAGTTGGTCCCAGGAAAAGGAAGCTTCCAATCGGCCGCTTCTGATCCTGCAATCCGGCACGGCTGCGTCGTACTGCATCCGAAACCACTTCAATGGCTTCATTTTGTCCGGCCACGCGCTGATGCAGATGTTCTTCCAGATGCAGAAGTTTCTCACGATCGCTTTGCAGCATTTTGCTTACCGGAATACCGGTCCATTTTGCTACCACTTCGGCAATTTCTTCCGGTCCGATTTCTTCCTGCATCAGGCTTTCTGCATTTTCAGATTTCTGTAATGCTTCCAGTTTAGCCTGTGCTTCAGGAATTCGCGCATACCTGATTTCGGCTACCTTGCCAAAATCACCGGCACGCTCGGCTTGTTCGGCTTCCAGACGAAGCTGTTCCGATTGTTCTTTTAAAACCCGGACTTCATTTACCTTACCTTTTTCATTTTCCCACTGCGCTTTCAGTGTGTTTCTGCTTTCGCTCAGGTCGGCAATTTCCTTGTTCAGGATCGTTTCTTTGTCTTTATTATGTTCACGGCGGATCGCTTCACGTTCAATCTCCAGCTGCATGATCTTTCTGTTCAGCTCATCCAGCTCTTCCGGAACACTATCCATTTCCAGACGGAGTTTTGAAGCTGCCTCATCCATTAAATCAATGGCTTTATCCGGAAGAAAACGGTCGCTGATATAACGGTTTGAAAGCTCAACGGCTGCGATCACTGCATCGTCCTGAATCCTTACACCATGGTGCAGTTCATATTTTTCCTTGATACCGCGAAGGATACTGATGGCATCGGGAATGTTTGGTTCATCTACCATCACAGCCTGGAAACGACGTTCCAAAGCTTTATCCTTTTCCATGTACTTCTGATATTCTTTCAGCGTGGTAGCACCAATTGCATGAAGTTCTCCGCGAGCCAAAGCAGGTTTCAGCAGGTTGGCTGCATCCATCGCGCTTTCGCCACCGCCTCCAGCGCCGATCAGCGTATGGATTTCGTCAATGAAAAGAATGATTTCGCCTTCGGCATCAGTTACTTCTTTAATCACGGCTTTCAGGCGCTCCTCAAACTCGCCCTTGTATTTGGCACCTGCAATCAGAAGTCCCATATCCAGTGATACGATGGTTTTGGATTTCAGGTTCTCAGGCACATCTCCCTGTACAATCCGCTGCGCAAGCCCTTCGACAATCGCAGTTTTACCAACACCCGGTTCTCCTAAAAGTATCGGGTTATTTTTGGTTCGCCTGCTCAATATCTGAAGTACGCGCCGGATCTCTTCATCCCGGCCAATCATAGGGTCAATTTTTCCGGCTTTGGCCAGCTCATTTAAGTTTTTGCTGTATCGTTCCAGTGAACGGTACTTTGCTTCTGCATTTTGATCTTTCACGGGGTTATTTTTTCCTCTAAGTTCTTTAATGGCGTTAATCAGGTCTTTTTCTTTAAACCCTACTTCTTTCAATAATGTTGCTGTGGCATCTTTTCCTGCAAGAATACCAAGTATCAGCAACTCTATACTGATGAATTCGTCTCCAAATTCTTTCAGGTAATGCTGTGCTTTTCCGCCTGCCGCCGCCATATCATTTCCAAGATAAGGCTGTCCTCCGCTGACGTGCGGATATCCGTCCAGAATTTTCTGAAGACGCGTATTTAAAATTTCAGGGCTAATATTTAATTGGTTGAGGATAAACAGCGATGTGTTCGGATCCTCTTCCAGTATCGATTTCAAAACATGGCCGGTTTCAATGGCCTGCTGCTGGTTGCCCTGGGCCATTTGCGCAGCATGCTGAATGATTTCCTGCGCCTTGATGGTGTATTGGTTAAAGTTCATGGCGGTAAATGTTTCGTTGATTTCGTTTATGGTATCAGCAAAAAGGACGTACCAGAAGGAGTAATCGGAAATTTTGGCCGGAATTTTTTTAATAATGTGGTTTTGATGTCATTATGTCTGATTCAGGGGATGTAATACTGATACGCGTCTGATAAGTATGAAGTACTAAATATTCTGTTTGTTATAATAATTTTATAAAAAACTATTATAATTTATAGATTGATTTCTCTTACTTTTGATTGGAATATATCCTGAGCCTCATGAACTTATCTTTACATCGTTTCGATGCTTTTGATGATAAAGTATTATGGCAGCGATTTGTCGCTGGTGAAGAGAGTGCTTTCGATCAGCTTATGTCCTCCCATTTCCGTCCGCTTTTTCACTATGGAAGCAAATTTTCACGGGATAAGGAATTTATAAAAGATTCTATTCAGGACCTGTTTTTGATCCTTTGGGAAAAACGCGGCAACCTGAGTATTGACATCGCTGTAAAACCTTATCTGATGGCCTCATTGCGAAGACTGATGCACAGAAGCCTTACCGCAAAGTCACGATTGATGGATGAGCCTTTCGAGAATCAGGAAGGTAATTTTGAAATCGAATTTTCTGTTGAACAGGATTATATTGAGCATGAGACAACGCTGGTGCTGACCAGCAAACTTCAAAAATTACTGGACGAACTTCCCCGCCGTCAGAAAGAAGTAATTTATCTTAAATTTTTTCAGGAACTGGAAAGAAACCAGATTTCCGAAATTATGGAAGTCTCCCCGCAGACCGTTTCAAATCTTCTTCAGATTGCTATTAAACAGCTTCAAAAACACTGGAAAGCAGAATTTCTGACACTTTTAGTGATTCATTTATTTATATAAAAATACCTGATAATGATATCGGGAACAGGTTTTTTATATTTTTTTTAGAAATACTTTAAAATTAATTGGTATCTGAAAAGGGTTTATGTCTATAGCCATATAGATACACAAAACCCCCGAATGGAAAAGTATAAAAGTTTTGGCATTGAGGATTTTGTCTGGGATATATATTTCAGGCAGTGGGTTCTGTCGCCAACACGGGAAAGCGATACTGAATGGAATCAATGGCTTTTGGAAAATCCGGAGGTCTTACCACTGGTGCATCAGGCAAAAGAGGTTATTTTATCGCTTCATGTAAAAGAGCTCCACCTGACGGATGAGGAAATCCGGCTTTCTGTTCAAAATACGTTATCGCTTGCCCGGCAGCGCAGATTAGGGGAAATAAATCCGGACAGCCCCAAGCGCCATTTTTACCGTTCAATATGGTTTCAGGCTGCGGCGTCTGTACTGATTCTGTTTATAGCCGGCTGGTGGTTCCAGACACACCGGATGCATCCGCTGGCCGAAAATGTAGCAGACCTGGTTTTCAATGGGCAGTCGGGTTTTAAAAATGATCTGATTGAAAAGCGTAATGATACAAAGTCTGCTTTACGTATATACCTATCGGACAATAGTTCTGTAACGCTTACTCCCGGAAGCAGTCTTCGTTATCCGGAGAAATTTGCAGATGCCAAGAGGGAGGTTTTTTTGAAAGGAGAAGCTTTTTTTGATATAGCAAAAGATCCTGATCATCCCTTTCTGGTATATGCCAATGAGTTGGTGACGAAGGTATTGGGGACAAGTTTTATAATTAAGGCTTATGAGTCATCACGGGAAGTAACCGTAGAGGTAAAAACAGGCCGGGTATCTGTATTTGCAAAATCCGATCCTGACCTGCAGGCAAAAATTACCCGGCGTGAACTGGAAGGTGTGATTTTGTCACCAAATCAGAAGGTTATTTTTGAACGTGATCAGATCCGGATGGTTAAAACGCTGGTTGAAAAACCTGAAATTATAGTTCCGAAGTCCCAGATACCGCATTTTGAATTTGAGGACACTCCGGCCAGTGAAGCTTTTGCTACCATCGGCAAAGCATATGGTATAGATATTCTTTTTGATGAAGAATTGCTGAGTGGCTGTCCTTTAACTGCAACACTGGATAATCAGACGCTTCACGAAAAGCTCTCCATTATCTGTAAAGCGGTGGAAGCAAGTTATGAGATCCTGGATGGGCAGATTATTATTCACAGCCGTGGCTGCCGCAATTAGGAGGGAAGTTGAGTGTAGAAAAACCGGTTTATGTGTACCGGATAATTCATAGATATTACCAATTGACTGTTTACTAAACCTTTATCTTTTTTATTTATCCTAAACTGAAAATTTATTTAATAACCTAAATCCTCAGATATATACGAAACAGGAAAAATTACTGATTGCAAAAAGAAAGAGCCGATGATGTTCCCGCATCACCGGCCCTACGGATCTTCCCCTGTGATTGACGTCATTTCTCCTTCCGGAGCCGGGGCTGTTTTGCCAACTTTTCAATTTACAAAACAATCAAATCTATGAAAAAACCTTTAAAGTACCGTAAGGTATTACTGTGGACGATGCGAATAACAGCTACACAACTTATGTTTGCCCTCATTTTTATGGGGACCGGTTATGCACGTGATGGCAGTGCACAATCACTGCTTAGCCAGAAAATATCCGTTACTGCCAGTGGAAGTGAAGTAAAGAAAGTGCTGAATCAGGTAGAGAAGCAGGTGGATATCCGGTTTGTATTCAGTTCAAAGCTGATTAAGTCGGCCCGAAAAGTAACTATTGCTGCACAAAACAAGCCTCTTTATGAAGTTCTTGATGCTATATTGACTCCATTAGGTCTGCAATATGAAGTATCAGGTAAAATTATTATTCTGAAAAGACAGGAAAACCTGCCGGAAATTGCTCCGCAGGTAATGACGCCAAAAAAAGATATTTCAGGAAAAGTACTGGATGAAACAGGTACGGGTTTACCGGGTGTAAGTGTGGTCATCAAAGGCACGCAAACCGGTACAACAACCAATACAGACGGAGATTTTCAACTGAATGTACCGGACGGAAGTGTGGGACAGGCCATCGTTGTATTCAGTTTTGTAGGTTATAAAACGCAGGAATTGCCGCTGGGCAGCCAGTCGGTAATGGAAGTGAAAATGACGCTTGAAGATAAATCACTATCCGAAGTGGTGGTGGTAGGTTACGGAACGGTTCAGAAGAAAGATCTTACCGGTGCTGTTGCGACGGTTTCCGGTGATCTGATCGCGAACCGTAAAACAACGCAGATTTCACAGGCACTTCAGGGTGCCATGCCGGGTGTAATGGTAACAAGAAGCAACAGTGCTCCAGGGGCTACTGCCACCATCCGTGTGAGGGGTATCACTACAATTAACGATGCAGGTGCCAATCCGCTGATTATCCTGGATGGTGTTCCGGTGGATGATATCAATTCAATAAACCCCAATGACGTGGATAATATTTCCGTATTGAAAGATGCAGCTTCTGCTTCTATTTACGGATCAAGAGCAGCTGCGGGTGTAATTCTGGTGACTACCAAACGTGCGAAAAACGGTCAGCTGAATATGGACTATACCGTTGAATATGGTTTTGAAAAAGCAACAAGGCTACCTGATTATGTTGGTGCACAGCGCTATATGCAGCTTACCAATGAACTAAGATGGAATGACAATAACAATGGTACAAACGAATATCCAACCTACGCAAAAGATCTGATAGACAACTACGCAACACTTCATCAGGAAAACCCGGATCTGTATCCGGATACAGACTGGAGAAAGCTTATTCTTAACAATTCAGCACCCCGCCGTACGCATAATCTGAGCATTTCAGGAGCAGGTAAAACACTGAGATCCCGGGTCTCGCTTGGCTATGATAAAACGGATGCACTGTATGACGGACGTTCTTATGAGCGTATAACGGCCAGAGTAAACAATGACATTACGATCAACAAATATCTTTCTGCCGGCGTTGACATCAATTTCAGACGTGCCAGATCCATTCAGCCTGTGACAGATAGCCGGACGAGTCCGATCACTTATCCGATCTATAAAATGGGTGTAATGCCAGCGGTATATGCAGCTGAATGGTCTGATGGACGTATCGGTGCGGGAAAAGATGGTGCCAATGTGTATGCGTTAATGAAGTACGGCGGTTCCAACACGGCCTGGTACAATCAGCTGGGAGGTAAAGTAAGCCTTGATTTTACACCGATTGATGGTTTGAAATTATCAGGAATCGTTTCGCCGTTTCTAAACTTTGATAAAATAAAAGTATTTACCAAAAAACTTCCATATACGTCTTTCACCAATCCTGCGTCGATTTCAGGTTATATAGAAGGTGCAACGGAAACAAAATTACAGGAAAACCGCAACGACAATTACCGGTACACAACCCAGTTTCTTGCCAATTATACAAAAGAGCTGGGTGACCACAGTTTCAACCTGTTAGGTGGTTATGAATTTTACAAAGCCTTTGATGAAGATCTGGGAGCATATCGGGGGCAGTATACACTTTCCTCATATCCTTACCTGAATCTGGGGCCACTTGAATTCCGAGATAACACCGGCAGCGCAAGAGAGAATGCATACCGTTCCTGGTTTGGCCGCATCATGTACAACTACAAAGGAAAATACTTACTTCAGGCCAATGTCCGTTACGATGCCTCTTCCCGTTTTGCAAGCGAATACAGGTGGGGTGCATTTCCATCTGTATCAGCAGGCTGGACGGTCTCAGACGAATCTTTTATGCAATCAACTGCTTCCTGGCTTTCGTTGTTTAAAATCCGTGCTTCCTGGGGTTCGCTTGGTAACGAACGGATAGGTGAGAGTTTCTACCCTTATCAGGCTTTGCTGAATTTTGAAAACAATTCACTTTTTTATCAAGGGAATGCAGCTGTCGCAGCACAGGCCGCAGCACAATTTCAGTACATTATCCGGAACATTTCCTGGGAAACTACCCAATCATATGATTTGGGTGTGGACATGAATTTCTTCCAGGATCGCCTGCGGTTTACAAGTGATTACTATAAAAAGACAACCAAGGACATGTTGCTTCAGATCGAGATCCCTGATTTTATTGGTTTCGATAATCCATTCCAGAACACAGGTAAAATGTTTACCAATGGCTGGGAGGCACAAATCGGATGGACTGATAAAGCAGGCGATGTAAGATATTCCGGTTCATTTAACTTATCTGATTTCAAATCGAAAATGGGTGATCTGGGCGGTACAGAATTCCTGGATACGCAGGTGAAACGTAAAGGAAGCCAGTTTAATGAATGGTACGGATACCAGTCAGATGGTCTTTACCAGACTCAGGGAGAAGTTGATGCTTCACCAAAACTGAATGCCAATGTGAAACCCGGAGATATTCGTTACAAAGATATCAGCGGACCTAACGGCATTCCGGACGGAAAAATTTCTCCTGAATACGACAGGGCTCTGTTAGGCGGTTCGTTGCCAAGGTTTATGTTTGGTGCCAATTTTTCTGTTGGTTATAAAAACTGGGATTTTTCTATGGTGCTGCAAGGCGTAGCAAAACAGACATCCCGTCTGAATCCGGATATCGTTCAGCCGCTTCGGGAGAATTTCGGAACATTCCCGGCAATCCTGGATGGAGGAAACACATGGAGCAGATACAATACAGCCGAACAGAATGCTGCTGCTAAATATCCGCGTTACTCTAATACGGCCGCCGGTAATAACTACGCAATGTCTGACTACTGGCTGGTGAACGGTGCTTACTTCCGGTTGAAAAATATCAGTCTGGGTTATAACATTCCAAAAGTAATTACTGACAAAATTCATATCCAGGGAATACGCCTGTATGGTACTGTGACGGATCTGCTTTCACTGAATCATTTTCCTAAGGGCTGGGACCCTGAGCAGAATACGCTGGGCTATCCGATCACCACGTCTTTTGTTTTCGGAGCTTCTGTTAAATTTTAAAACTGACAATCATGAAATTAAAAATATTTATTGCCTGTATCGGTTTGTTTGCCATTAGTTCCTGCGAAAGCCTGGACCTGCTGCCTTTGTCCGACGGATCCAGCGAAACCTGGAATTCCAACGCTGAGGAAATAGAAATGTCCCTGAATGGTTTGTACAAAGATGCTTTCTGGCCAAAAGACAACGACGAGTGGACAGATGACTGGATTTACCGGGATGCCTTATCACCCATTACAGGGGCTACACTAAATGGGCAGAATGATTTTATAATAAGCTGGTGGACCAATAGCTACAAAGCAATCGGTCGTGCTAATATTGTAATTCAAAGTGTGGACAGAGCTGCAAAAGTGCTTACGCAGGCACAGATAGACCGGTATGCCGCAGAAGCCAGATTTGTACGTGCCTGCCAGTATTCACGTTTGCTTGCCCGTTACGGAAATATCATTTATACAGAAAAGGATCTGGATATTGAAGAAGCATTAACCTTAAAACAGGAAGACAAGACAACGGTTCTGCCTAAAATTTATGCAGATTTTGATTTTGCTGCTTCTAAGCTAAAAACAACTTATGGCAACTCGGAGCTGAAAAGAGCTTCCGCCGGAGCAGCATACGCCATGAAAGCCAGGATCGCACTACAGATGGGTGACTGGGCTACGGTAAAAACGGCAGCGAAAGCGTGTATGGATTTAAAACTGTACAATCTGCACAGTAATTTTGACAACCTTTTTATTTCAAAAACAAAAAATTCTGTTGAAACCATTTTCGGTCTTCCACGTTCTATCGCTTTAAAAGTCGTTCAGACGGATGCGCAAAATTACGTGACCCGTAATGCAGGTGGTTTCGCAGCGAAAGACCCTTCCTGGGATTTGTTCTGTGCATTTCTTTGTACGGATGGTTTACCCATAGATAAGTCCCCGCTTTACAATCCCCGCAAACCTTTCCTGAACCGGGATCCAAGATGTAAAGCAACAATTGTTGAGTTTCAAACCAACTTTTTAGGCTATACCTATCAGCCACATCCGGATTCACTGACAGTTTTCAAAGTAGCCGATAATAAATATGTGGAGAACAAAGACACCCGTTCGGTAGCACAGTTTGCTTCATTTAACGGTTTGGTTTTGAAAAAGGGCGTGGATGGCGACTGGCTGCTGAATTCCTGGACCACAGAGCCGGATAAAATCATTATTCGTTATGCTGACGTTTTACTGATGTATGCAGAAGCAAAGATTGAGTTGAATGAAATTGATCAGACCGTTCTGGATGCGATTAATACCGTTCGTGCAAGGGCTTATGGTGTGGCGGTAACAGCCAGCACGTATCCCGCAGTCAAATCCATGAATCAAAGTGAATTGAGAAAAGCAGTACGGATTGAACGCCGTATGGAGTTTGCTTTTGAAGGAGTCCGGTATGCAGATCTTATTCGTTGGAAACTAGCTGAAAAAGCACTTAATAAGGTTAATTACGGTCTGTTGGATCCGGCTGATCTTCGTACAAAAGTAGTGAAGCCCGGACTGTGGTTTTTCCCATCGACACCTTCAATCGATGAAGATGGTATAGCCGATTTCACACCCATGTTTACTGCCGGTCTGATCAAACAGATTGCAATTCGCAAGTTTGACGCAACCCGCCAGTATCTGTGGCCCATACCAACTACTGAAATTTTAACAAGTGGCCTGAAACAAAATCCGAACTACTAATTTCTGGATCAGGCAGGAGCATCAGGAATTTTGCACCAGGGCTTTTACTAAGCCTGTTTATGTTCGGTATTGCCTTTGCAATAGCAAAAAAACCATACTGCCACAAATGAGATTCGCAGATCAGAATGCCTCTGGAAAGGAAATCTAATATGTCCAGAAGGTTTGATACACATTGGGTGGACGTAACCTCTGATAGGGACAGCAAGGCAACGTCCTGGTTTAAATAAATAACAAGCGTTTTTTTAATAAAGAGAATTCTAAAATATGAAAAAAGAACGGAAAGTAATATCCGCATTTCTGGCAGCTGCACTGGCGGTTACGAGTCTCAGTCCTTTGCAGGCACAAACAGCAAAACAGCCATTTATCAGCGGCGTTTATCCGGGATTGGCCATGTATAATAATGAAGGTGAATGCGGAACCGGTGCGGTTGTTCCCTGGGCAGGCCGGCTATGGGTAATTACCTATGGGCCGCACATGCCGTTCGGTTCATCGGATAAACTATATGAGATCACACCGGATCACAAACAGATCGTACGGCAGGAAAGTATTGGGGGAACGCCCGCCAACCGCATGATCCATCCGGAAAGTAACCAACTTTTCATTGGGCCATATGCCATTGATGCAAAAGGAAAAGTGCGCGTG
>Ga0265797_10010593_pt1 | contig 11717 bp, 9 predicted proteins | sample P2T30metagenome_FD_192433 | JGI IMG/M metagenome (GOLD analysis project Ga0265797, IMG submission 192433) | Plant litter microbial communities from East Loma Ridge, Irvine, California - P2 T30 | ecosystem: Environmental > Terrestrial > Plant litter > Unclassified | place: USA: California... | reverse complement strand
TACTTTTGCATCGTCCTCAGACGTGGGTTCTCACCACGTCTCGCGTTGTTTGCATTGTGCGTATCATTCTATGTATCCCATTGATCATTTTCTTGCTAGGTTGCACCAATAGTTTCGCTCTTCTACCAAAGGTTGCCTATTCATCTGCTGGTAAACCATTGCGAAGCGCTTACGTGGTGGTCGTGTGAGCCATGGAAATGCAATCGGTGAAATGTCGGTACGATATCGAGCAAACAACCGTAGTCCTAGCAAATAACGACCGTGGTCTTAGCAAACAAACAATGGTTCTATGGTCAAGTGTACAGTACGATTCAGCCTATCGCGCGTCTTCGTTGCTCTTACCGTCTCTTTTCTCACCCATGGATACTTAACTGCGTTCAACAGCTGGAGTGCGAATCTCTTCAGCCTTCCGCATCTGGGTATATCGCGAAAGTGTACTATCGCAGTGAAACGGATGGTAGCGATATATCGCGAATTATGGCCCTTTGAGTCCGTCGTCTATCGTCATCCCTCTCATCCACGGATCGTTCACTACATCCGATACTTTGTTTGGAAAGTTTCCCGTTGCGGGTTTCTTCGCGCTCTCGTTCGCTTTCGCATCCATAACCCACGGTGAGCATCCGCCTTCCTCATGTGGATATGTTTTGAAGATCAATCGATTGTTGCCGCGGAACATGGCCATGCTGGTAGTTCTTGAGAACGGCTCTTCTGATCATCTGTCGTGGAAAGCCTTTTTTTCAACCACGGTTTTTTCACTGTGCTCGATATGTTGTCGCAAAGTTTCCTAATGTGGCTCTTTCTTCACCGTTGGCTCGCGCTGTGTACCGTGGATGTTTTACTATATCCAATGCTTGTGGGTAAGCTTCCTGATGGGGAAAGTAGCATGGAGAAGCAACATGCTAATCACACACGAGCATTGAGCTGGGGTTTAGTAAGTTGTGCTTTTGGTGAATTCCGTCTCGACTTCGAGCTATGGAAGAACTGCTGCGTTCAACACTGCTTTGTGCTGTTCCCGATTGAGGCGTATCGTGACTTTAGCTTCGTGGTGAGAGTATCTTGAACCTTTGTGCTTATATATGTTTTTCCCATGTCGTGCCCATTGTTTTTTTTGGGATCTCTTCAGCCAAGCGCAAAGGCATAGGCTGAAGGCCCTCGCAACATGGCAGTGTTGTTTGTATGATGTCAAATGCTCTTGCGGTCTCAAGCTATACCCAGCTTTGCATGACTCCTCCTTCATCTCTCTGGTTATGTTATCGAGCTGGACCTCGCCGTGCCAAGGGGATGATGATGTGGCACCACAGAGTCTGCAGTGGTTTCAATTGCTCCATTCGACAGCTAGGCTCTGGTATAACCACGAAATTTGTACTGTGATCAACACCTGCCGTCGAGGAGCTGCCTAATCGGGGTACGTTCTGGGGAGGTGGTAGCTCCAAGTAGCAGGAGCGTATCAAGTGGGCTATAGATCTTGTCTGTCTCATATCACATCCACGGGTACCCATCTACTTTCAACGTGTTGACGACAAAGTTGCCGGATGAGGGCATACAGAAGAGAATTAGAACTTCCCACGGCAAGGCAGCCAAAGCCAAAGCCAGGGTCATGTGCAACATGCTATAGAGTCTTGGAGAGCCAGAGTTTGCCTCTTATCCTCAACGGTCCATAGAGATTTGCTTTCCCGAACGCTTGTTCTTGTACGAGATTGTGGTGATACGGCGGAAGCCTGCGTCTCTACCCATTTTGCAGAGTTCTTAGGCGCTCGAAGTGTCCCTCCGTCGAGAAAGTGAACCAGGTGAAGATGTGCTGCGTTCAACAGATGGAAGAAGTTGCCTGATTAGGCAATATTGTGAAAGAGAGGAGTCCAGAAAGGTTTGGTCGGTGGTGGTGAGAAGTGGCAAGGAAGATGGGGTCGTGCGAAGCTGGTTATTGGCTGTATTTGCTACCATACGTACTAGCTCCACACCATTTTGAGCGATATCCGGGGAAAGTTGCCGACCACGAGTGCTCAGGGATCCAGGAGAGAATGCCTTGAGCGAGCTGTGGCACACTACTAGACTATAGGTAAGCGCACCAGGGTGCTCATATGGACCTACTACTCGTCCAAGTTGGCTTCAATTACCAGAACCTTCACTTCTCACGAGCCCAGCCTCCTCTTTTGTGCCTCAAACATACCGGCTTTTAACAATACGTCCTGGCACTAATGGCGCCATTCTCAAAGCCACCTCTTCATCCTTCCCAGAATGCTCGTGAAAATCTAGATGGCTTTGTGAGAGGGCCCGAAGCGTACGGCACCAAGCTGTGTCGATTGAGATGTGGAATTGTGATGTGCGTGCGCCGCACTTGAGCGGCCGGTACCAAAGTTATGTAGCGACTTGAAAGGCAAACTATGCACACTCATCCGGTGAGGGAGCGAACTTGTGAAGTTGGAATCCTGCTGTCGGCGTGAGGCTGAAGTGTTCGTATGATGATGCTGAGCTCAAGCTGAGAATGTCTCAAGGGTACGACGGTGATCAATGGCGAATGGAGTCTCGCAAAGCAAGCCCAAAAAGGACGAAGCGTATAGGACGGAGTCGCTCCGCATACAACAGTCAGGTTCGAAGTATTGTCCAGCGTGTTAGTCTGTGGCTCAGTCGCCTGGATCACCTGCGCCTTCGCCACAGCTTCACCAGAAACAGATCCGGACCTCTAACGTCACTCCCGGGCGAGAGACCTTCACTCACCTCCGACTGTACTGCCCTAGACACAACATGGCACCATGAGTCTGTTGTCTTCCTTCATTATTGATCCTGTCGTGCGGCAAGCCAGGAGGTTGTCTGGTGTTTCTGTGCCTGCCGAAGCGAGCAATGACGAAGAGCAGCCGCCTCCGCTGTCACATGCAAATTCGACGACGTCGCCAAACACCTTTTCACTTCACGAAGTCAGTGCACACGCTCCCACCACACGCGATGCTATTCCTATGTCTGCCCCCGAGCAAAGGCCTGATGTCTTGAACGACCAGTCTCGCCGGTATCCTTCGTTCTCCCGCCAGGCGCAAGATGCTGTCATGGAGGAGGACGACAATGGCCAGTCTCGCCCTACGATTGCAGCACCGATAGCCATCCCAGCCACTACTGCTACGAACACGCCCCAAAACACCTCCCGCCTGATAGCCTACCCTGCCACTGCGAGAATGGCACGGCAAACCTCCCGCCTGCCCGACGACGAGCTCCGTCAGCCGGTCCTGGACCCTTCATTGTCGAGCGCGCCCGCCGCACCCTCGCTACTGCACAGCAGGTCGTCAGCACTCGCCCAAAATGCCTCACCCCTGTCCGAGTCGCTGCCAGCGGATGATGGCATGGCCTATCTGCGGGCGCGCATACACGACATCAGGGACCTCAACATTACAGACCAGGAGCGGGCGCGCATGGTGCACAGCCTCATGACGGAGCGCTATAACTTGAGGTCGACGTCACCGAGCAGCTTTGTCTCGCACGACCGGCCCTTCACGCCAAACTCAAGCCTCTCTGTCTTCTCGGAAGCTCAAGCATCTTCGCCTCTTTCAGCCGCGTCCGACCTCGACCCTGAGAACCCATTCAACTTGCGTCCTGGAGACACCAGCCCTTCTTACCGGCCTCGCCCTACGGGGGAAAACCAAGTAGCAGGCGAGGAAGAAGCTGCTGAAGCAGAGCCTGAGCTCGGATGCGAGCACTACAAGCGCAACGTCAAGGTGCAATGTTATGACTGCCGCCGCTGGTACACTTGCCGGCATTGCCACAACGCCGTCCAAGACCATGAGTTGAACAGGCGGCGTACACAGCACATGCTTTGTATGGTGTGTCGAACTCCCCAGAAGGCGGCAGAGCGCTGCAGCAATTGCCTGACCGAGGGCGGTTGCTACTACTGCGACATCTGCAAGCTGTGGGACAACAACAGCGCGAAGCCGATCTATCACTGCCAGGATTGCGGAATCTGCAGGAGAGGCGAAGGCTTAGGCAAAGATTTTATGCACTGCAAGGTATGGTTCACCAGATATTTACACAATACATCTAACTGTAGTAGCTTTGCGATGTTTGCATGCCAATTCCCCAGTTCGAAAGCCACAAGTGCCACCCTGGGGCCCTCGACGGTGATTGTCCGATTTGCAGCGACAGAATGCACAGCTCTGTGTATCCTGTGGTTTCAATGCCCTGTGGACATTACTTACACAAGGAGTGTTATACCGCCTACATGCAAACCGCCTACAAGTGCCCTATCTGCCAAAAGAGCGCTGTCAACATGGATCTGAGATGGCGCAAGTTGAACCACGCGATTGAGAGTCAGCCAATGCCGGAACAATTTTCGAATGCCCGAGCCATTATTATGTGCAACGATTGCTCGGCGAAGTCTTCGGTCAAGTACCACTGGTTGGGAAACCAGTGCGGGACGTGCGGATCCTACAACACCAATGAGCTGCGGATTCTCAACGGAAACCAGAGCGAAGAGACTGCCAACGCTATATTGGACGCCGGTATCGACATCAGGCCGAGGTCACCAGCCAGTGTAAGCTCTCCGGTTCCGCAGCCGCTCCGCTCTCCCAGGTATTACTTCCAGCCGGACGAGCCCGAGCAGACTTGGTTGCCAGCCCAGCTGCCCGCGTTCCCGTTCCAGATGCCCAACTTCCCTGGCAGGCCTCGCATGCCCCAGATGCCCCAGTTTCCACAATTCTCTTACCTTTCCCAGGTTCCTCAGATGCCACAGTTCCCGCAGATGCCGCAATTTCCACAAATCCCTCAATTCCCTCAGATGCCTCAAATGCCAGAAGCGGCCCAGGAGATCTTAGAGCGCGTACGCAAGACCTTTGATACCTACTTGAATCCGACCGGAGACGTTGCAGTAGAAGACGTTCCGTTTATTGATTTGGGAGAGGACATTCGTCGCGAGACGCACGCAACAGATGGTTCCACCGTGAAGGAGCCTTCCCTCCCCCAGTACATTGTCGAGCGATTTACGCAATCACTCCAGCGCTTCGGAAACGACCTCAATCCTGGATTGGGAGACATACCGACGCTCGATCTTGACGATGAAAACGACAATGACCCAGATGAATTGCAGTTCTGGGGCAAGGACGGCGATCGTCTGCAGCGCAGGATCACTCCCAACGAAGATTACGAAAGCAGTAGCGATGATAGTGATCACGAAGATGAAGAGGAAGACGAGGATGATGATGACGAGACAAATGGAAAAGGAAAGGAGTTCGATCTACCCGGGCATCGGTAAATTAGGTTAGAAAGGCGTTTTGGGTAGCATGGCAACCTTGGAGTTACGACGTTGATTGGCGTTGAATCAAAAACCTAAATCGGTTGCCATTGTATCTTTAGAAAAGAATCAATTACCTAGAGAGTAAAACACCGTATTTTGTGCATGACTGAAACCACGCAACGTATCCGATGATGCATCCTCAGATGCTGCCCATATGCAGGCGAGCGGATTGAATAGTCCATCACGTGTTGCGGGTCGCTTATTAGCGTATCGCGCACGGACCCGACCACAGCGAAAATCGACCTGTGGGAGAACTTCGAGATCAAGCGATCTCTGAACACCGCCGTCGACTAACCCACAGCAAGGAACTCCATCAGTATGTACCATCGGTCCCAATCCTTCTCCATCGCCTCTAATGCTACTACGAATGCGAATGGTGGATTGCACGGGCGCACAATTGCGCTGCAACCCGAACAGGAGCTGACAACCTCTCCGCAGAAATGGCACCCACAGCAAAGACCAGCAAGAAGCCTGCGGGCAAGACCCAACGCAGCGCTATCGCCGATGTCGTCGCCCGCGAATACACGATCCACCTACACAAGCGAGTATGTTGATTCAGTTTTGTGAAGTCCAACGACGGCCAGCACAGTTGGGGGCGGGGATACTTGAGCAGAGCGAATGCGCAGGCAGCAATGCCATGCCCATCGTCTGTGTTGCTCAAGTGTCATTGTCCCCGGCTCCCTGCGGGTATCGGGCGGAAGACTGAAGAGGAACATAAGGCTAATACTGGATGACCAGATTCACGGCGCCAGCTTCAAGAAGAGGGCTCCCCGTGCGATCAAGGAGATCCGCGACTTCGCGACCAAGGCTATGGTACGTCGACACCCTGTCGCAGTTGGCAAATCTCACTGCTGCCGGCTGCGACACACGCTCCACACACATTATGCTTACGTGCCCCAGGGTACCAAGGACGTCCGCCTAGACCCCCAGCTCAATAAGAAGGTCTGGGAAGCCGGCATCAAGGGCGTCCCATACCGTCTCCGCGTGCGCATCAGCCGCAAGCGTAACGACGAGGAGGGCGCAAAGGAGAAACTGTACTCGTACGTCCAGGCCGTCAACGTAAAGGACCCCAAGGGCCTGCACACCACCGTCGTCGAGGACGCGTAGAGGAAAAACGAATCGGCACGAAATGGGTTGGGATGCATATCACAAAAGGGCATGGCGTTCCGGCGGGGTCCGCCGAGTAGCTAGCTTTTTAAACGTATAGCGCGAAAGGCTTGAGAGAAATGATAACTGAATGACAGCTTTCATACCCGCCATTCTATGTTTTTCTGGCCTAGTGACGTTGGTGTCGAAAGTACGGTACGCGCTGTGTAGCGTTCACGCGGACATAAGCCTCTCCTCTTGCACAGACACTAACAGCACGTCAAACCACGGTACGCTTTGTGGGCAATTTCGGCCTGCTCCACGCCACGCACGCACTCGCCCCGGTCTACACCTGCCACCTGCCACAAGGGGCATGTCCGTCGCGAAAGTGTGCATTGCAGCATGCGTTCCGTGGTTGAGAGCGCGACACCATGGTCATGTAGTGCGATGCTAATAGTTGGTACGCAATTTGTTGGAATCGGTGACACGGGCATGCTACTTGCGCCTTTTCTACCTTACCCGTAAGAGGCATGTTCATACCAAAAGTATGCATTGCTGTATACATTCCATGGTTGAGACCTACCCACCAGAGTCATATAGCGCCAGTCTAAAACATTGCACATCGTCCCGAAATTTAGCATATAATGTCCATTAAGTCCACTTCTCTATTCCTGCCGTCTCCTCCTCTCCTTCAAGAACCCGGGGCGCCAAGTGACATACTCACCCTCCTGATGCATCAGCAAATCAGGACGCACAGGCTGCGTGCGTACTGGCGTGCTGAAGCGCACTGGTGTGTTATGCAGCTCGTTTTCGACGTTTTCAAGTTGTGCTTGTAGGCGCTTCTTGCGCTGAGTCAAGTGTTCCAAGGAGGATGATAACGGCCTGTCGGGTTCTTTCGTCTGCGTCGGCGACTCGTTGAGACGCTGCAGTTGCGTAATGGCCATGAGATCCATTTCCCTATCCACGTCTTCGAGTTCAGCCTGTAACTCTGCTTTGTTCCGGTGCGCCGTTTCCCTCTCTGTCTCGCGAGGCGTGTACTGCGAGAAGTGTTCGTCGTTTCTGCGCCATCGATGTTCTTCATCGTCGGAAACTACGCGGCCGTGCCTGATCTGCGGCAAGCCGAGGAACCGCGTGATGCGTGCGCTTTCTTCCTTGTGTATGATCTTCATAGCGGCACGGTCATCTTCATGGTCCGGATGCGTCCAGAAGCGATAGGTGTCCTTGTCTCTCAGCTCGCGGTGCAAGTCGCCGACAAAGTACAAACTGCCTGTGAACACTATGACTTCGTCTAAGTTGGCTTGCGAAATGTATCGCGCTGCACACAAGGCGCGGAGGGCCCCTGCTTTGGGCAACGCGGAGCCGGTAATACGTGGTTGGACGGATCTCGCAATGTCGAGGAGGGCGAGTGGGTTCATGGGCTTGACCCAGGGCATGCCGTCGACGGGACCGAATGTCGTGGTGATGACTTTATCGCCGGGCTTGAGGAGTTTCTGGAGGTACTGCCTCGCGTCCTTGCCTTCGGTCATGGCGAGGACCCATGTGACGGGCCACCCCATTCGATCCGCCGGCCTGGCACGGTCACCCGCAGATATATATCTGCCTTTCGCTTTCTTTGGAGAGTGAGTTAGGTATCTCTCCCGCACCACGTAGTTGTTTAGTGCCTCCGCGGCGTCTGGGTTGTGTGCGCCATCGACTAGGATTTCTCTGCCTGCGTCGCCGGGTTGGCCAAAGACTGGCGGGACTTTGATGAATTGGAGGCGTCCTGGATGTACTGCGCGCTTCTTGGTGAGTTCTTCTGCGATCATGTCGTACTTGATGGCTTTTTTCTCGCTCTCGAGGGCTGTTTTGACGGCTATGGTAGCCAGGACTGCATTGTCTAGCTGGAAACGCCGGTGGTTGCGCGCAAATCTTTGCCAGTCTTCAAGAGAGTACAGCTGTTTCCGGAGTTGAACAGAGTCTCCGACGAGGCGGGGACCGGCGCCGATTTTCTTTGCGTATTCGTCGATGACGTTTTGGACGCTGCGAGGGTTCATGGGATTGACAATGTATGGCACGTTTGGTCGGAGGATTCCGGCCTTGTGTCTTGCGATCTCTTCGAGTGTGGTGCCAAGGAAGCTCTCATGGTCTTTGGCGATCTTTGTGATGACGGAGACGGCTTGGTTGTTGAGGATATTGGTGGCATCGAGGGTTCCTCCCATGCCGCATTCAATCACGCCAAACTCGATCTTTGCCTTGTTGAACAGAGAGAAGGCTGTAGCAGTCAAGATCTCGAATGGAGACGCGTTGATGCTCTCTTTGATGTTCATTTCGGCAAAGTGTTCCTCCATTCGCTTGAACTTATCTTCTTCCACAGGCTGTTCCATTACCTGGATGCAGTCCCATCTACCATTATGAGCATGAGGCATCACTCCACGTGACAAACACATACCTGTCCACAAGGTGGGGAGATGTGAATCTCCCAGAACGAATAGCTCTACGCCTCAGCAAAGTGCCCGCAAAATGGCACGTAGATCCTTTGCCATTGGTGCCAGCAACGTGTATGGCCTTCCATGGGAACGTCACATCCTTGAGCAGCAGGCTTATTCGCTCCAAGCCGGGCTGGATCATATCCGTTGAAGACTGGGCGTCAAGGCAACGGAGGGAGCGCTGGACCCAGGCAGACGTGCATTTGTGTTTTGAAACTCGTTCCTGCAGCTGTTCGTGAGTCAAATCTGCCACTGGACAGGACGGCGCGCGAACAGTTCGGCCTTTCCGGAAGTGGCAACTACGCTAGTCACGCCTGCCGACCTCACAGTGTGCGATTGTTTGTCCAAAGCGCTACAAGACGGAGCGGGTGAGTAAAGATTGAACAGGCTGTTCTAGTACGAATCAGCTCAATTCACTGTTTTGAACTGCACGATACATCTATTATTCTATGTAGCAGCCGTGTTCTCAAACCACCAGTTTGCTGCGTCCTCAGCGTCAGCCTCACTACTTCGCTAGCGCCATTGTCGCTGCCTTAGAATCTGGGGCTGCGTGCATCCTCCTAAACGTCAGGGCGCGTTCCCATCACAATCGCATCTCCACCCATCATTTTCGTCACCCCTCCACACTATACCTTTGCGCCATGGGCATCCCGATCGGTTGGAACATCGCCAGAGAGGATGCAAAGGAAAAGGACGTGTTGCGCGCCGACGTTACGGGCCAGCGCTCGCCCATTCGCCGTCGCAGCAGGCCGACGCGATCACCGAGGTTGCAGAGCGCATTGGAGACGGGCTTCCTCGACTACCCATCAGGCTTTGAGCCCGTCTCTCGCTCGTCGCACGCCCGCACGCGACTGCCCCCTCCACCTGTCCCCGAAGTCTCGCGCTCTGCTTACCGCAGCAGCAGCGAGGCTTCACGGGACCCGCCCAGCCTCCAGCGCGAGGACGCCAGCTTCCGGCGCCCGCGATCGCGCGTCGATGGCTACATGCGCGCGTACGAGACGCGCGCTATGCTGGACAGCTACCGCCCCACTCCAGCCTTGACGCCAGGCTTTGCGCCTGCAGGCCCCGTCAATCTCGACGCTGAGCGAGAGGCGCTGCGTGAGTCGCGACGGATGGCGCGCATCGTAGACCAGACGGAGTCACAGTACCCCGCTCGCCACAGGTCAGACCCGCGATCTACGCGCTCGCGGAGTCCCCGTGCTGAGCCACCCGCGCTCAGGGGGAACGACGGCGCTGAAGCTGGCGAAGACGGCCACGAGAGCAGCGACAACGCCGTTGGCTTCCCCCCACTGCGGAGGATGGGTCGCCGCAACATCGCCGATGGTCCGCTGCCATCGAGCTCACTGCGCGAGTCCTGGAGCCCCGTGTCCACGGTCGACGGTCTGGGTGACCGCGAGCGCAGCCTGAGTCCCTTCGACGAGAACGCGCAGTGGGACAGCTTCCTCAACACAGTTGTACCGGACCCCGTCGCGCCCACCGCCGAGTCCTCCTTTGCTTCGGCGGCAGCGTCAGCCTCATTCTCGAATTCGCACCCAAGCTCGCGTGCTGGTAGCACCAACACCTCAGCATCGTCCTCGCGAACACATCTGACCGTACCCTCGCGGCGGTCTCCTCCGACCCATGACCAGTTCATGCGCGCCTGCGACACTTCAGACGATGACACAGCATCGGACACCGACGCTGACGAAGATGCGGAACCGGTGCCAACTGCGGGCGCCTGGCGGTACAACCCCGTCACACTTCGTCGCAGGAGCCGGCCGTCCTACTTCTCCGTCTGGCCTCCGCGCCGTGACACCGAGCGATACTCCAGGCAAGTCATGGATCGCACCCGCGACGCCAGCGCATATGTCCGCAGCTTCTACAGTCCGAACACCGCGCCGTCTGGAAGTTTGCGCGGCGTCATGAGCAGTCCAAATGGAACTACACGGACTCGCGCTGACGCACCCCGCATGGAGCAGTTGGATGGCCCAATCGACGAGGCTGCGACTCCCAGTGACGACGAAATACCACCCCTCGTTTCCATACACTCACCGCTGGACCGGGAGTTGCAGGAGGCGCGATCATTACTCGACCGCTTGTCACGGCGCGAGGATGTCGGCGACGACTTTTGGGCGTCGGTTGGCCTTACGCGCTCTTTTGCTGATCACGTCGAGCACTCGAACGAGCGCGAGCAGCTTTAATCTTTCTTTTCACTTGTAGACGAGTGCTAGCTGGCTAGCCTTGTTCGATTGTTGTCTTCTTGCGGTATCACTAGGCGTTTTGTTTTCTACTAGTCAACTTGGCCACTGTTTGCGGTCTGGTTTGGCTGGAAGAGTCTTTGGGTTTAACACTCGGGTTTACGAAAAGTCATGTTGGGTCAGAGGGTGTGTGGAGTTGTATCGAGCGAGCGGCTGTTGAGGGATGAGCATTTATGAGGATGGGATAGCTTGGGCGGGATGTTTTGTATTATTACGAATGAGCTGCGGCTTCTGTCGAGTGACGAGGAATCAAAAAGCGTTCTGTGTGTCTATGGACATGCTTTCTGTTCACATACTGGTCTTGGTTATTGTTCCATCTCGCTGTGATTGTGCTGTGTGATTTTTGAAGTTCCATTTGAAGTTCCCAACGCAAGCCACTCAAACAACAGCCGCATTCCGCAGCCAGCAAACTAATCCAGTCCCCACCGCAAACAAAAAGAACATCCACAACACCACCAGCAAAAAAAATAAAAAGCATCTCAGGCGGGGCTCGAACCCGCAGCCTTTGGATCCCGAGATTGCACGTATGCGGTAGTAGAAGTCCAACGCGCTACCATTGCGCCACTGAGACCAGTAGATGTAGATTGGAAATATGAGACTTCTAGCACGGTTCAAGAATTATTATGTTTATTTAATAATTTAAAATGTGAGTAAAGA
>Ga0265797_10010591_pt1 | contig 11719 bp, 3 predicted proteins | sample P2T30metagenome_FD_192433 | JGI IMG/M metagenome (GOLD analysis project Ga0265797, IMG submission 192433) | Plant litter microbial communities from East Loma Ridge, Irvine, California - P2 T30 | ecosystem: Environmental > Terrestrial > Plant litter > Unclassified | place: USA: California... | reverse complement strand
TCGTGCATGAATAGTATTGTTCAGCAATAACAAAGCAAAAAGACTCAGTACAAACGGCGTAGGGTATAAGAAAAAAAGTATTTGTATTAACCATTACTTCATATCCGATCTCTCAAATTTGGGATCCAGGATCTTAGTATCTCTATAATCTATCTTCAAAAAGAAAAAATCGACAAGGAAGACAACGTCTCTACTCCGCCTTCTTCGAAGCCTTGGTCCTGACCTTCATCAGCGCATAAACAAGCGCATACCCCGAAAACGCAAACAGCACGCAAATCGCCGCGTCCCGCCACCCATAGTAGTAATCCAGCAGGTTGACCGTGTACAGGTAGTCGCTGCCGCGGGTGTACTGGCACACCCTGCACTCCTCGAACGCGTCCGGGTTGACGAGGTTGTTCCTCGACCCGGGCCCGGCGAGGTACGGGGCCAGGTATTCTGCGCAGGATTGGCCTTGCGGGGGGTTGAAGATTGCGAATTCGGATTCTTTGCATTGGATTTCGCGGTCGAAGTCGGTGAAGACGAGGAGGGCGCCCATGAGGTAGTTGAAGGGATTGAGGTAGTAGAGCTGTTGGGATGTTTTGTTAGCGTTTGTTTTGACTTTGTGCTGGTGTTATTTAGGATGGGGGATATTTACCCAGTAGCGCCAGAATGCTTGGATCTGTGCATAGGGGACGAGGACACCGCAGAACGACACGAGTGTTCCGATGAGGAGAGGGTTGATGAGGGAGGCGAAGACTGCATTGGGCGCAGGAGCGGCGACGAATTGGCCAATGCCGGTGTAGATGAACTCGTAGACCAGCATGACAAAGAAGACGGCGCCGGCCTTGTTGGAAGCAGAGGGGAAGCCGACGGTGTAGTAGAACGGCAGGAAGTAAGCGATGGCGCAGATGACGAGGTAAGGCACCTCGGAGATGATGAGGGCAGTCGTGAAGGGGAACCAGTGGTACATCTTGCTCTTCTTCTCGCGCGTCTCGTAGATGTCGCGGCGCTCGATGAACAGAGGTTGGAGTTGGGCGATCACACCGGGAGCAACGAAGATGAAGTTGAAGCAGGCGAAGAGGACTTCCTGCTGCTTGTTGACGCTGTTGCCGATCATCCAGAAGGTGAAACCGTTGAAAAGAGCGGAACCGATGTGCAGAGCGACTTTGTTGTTGACATAGTCGACGTTGCGGTAGAGGGCCTTGTTCATCCGCCTTGTGACCAGACGGACCTGCTCGATAATGGGAGTAGCGAACTCGTGGCCATCGTCGACAGTACCAGGTGGCTTGGATGCAGCGTCCGAGATGAGATGATCGAGCTCTTGCTTTTGGTGGCTAGCTTCAGGCGAATCGAGCCAGACTTGATGCCAGTCTTTACCCTTCGAGAGACTTCCGTTGACCACGTCAATCATATGTTCCGCAGGGTTGGCATCCTCAGGGCAGGGGCAGCCATGTCTTCCAAAGTATTCCTTGATGGACTTTGCGTTCTTACCAATATCGCCGAAGTAAACGGTTTTGCCGCCTTTTGCGAGGAGAAGTAACGTGTCAAATTGTGCGAAGAGCTGTGCCGAAGGCTGGTGAATAGTGACAAGAACAGCTTGGCCAACGTCTGCCAGCTTCCGCAAGAACTGCACAGTGCTGAAAGCAGCCTGGCCGTCGAGTCCGGAAGTGGGTTCGTCCAAGAAGATGAGAATCGAGGGCTTAGAAACAAGCTCAACACCAATGGTAACACGCTTGCGTTGCTCGACGCTGAGTCCGGCTCCGACCTTTCCAATAAGAGTGTGTTCCATGTCGCGGAGTTGCAGGAGATCAATGATGGTGTCCACATAGGCCAACTTCTCCTCGCGGGGAGTCTCGCGACTTTGACGAAGGAGAGCAGAGAATTCGAGAGCCTCGCGGACAGTGGCATATGGCTCGTGTACATCAAGCTGTTCGCAGTAACCGGCGGATCTTTGGAAGGAGACGGGGAGAGGGCGGCCATCGACCATGATCTCGCCATGAATAGTACCATCGGTCTTGCGTTGAGCCAGCACATCGAGCAGAGTCGTCTTACCAGCACCGGAAGAGCCCATCAAAGCACCCAACATACCCGGCTTGACGTAGCCATCGATATTATCCAACAGAACACGGTCTCCGTCGGGAGTTTTGACAGTGTAGGTAAGGTTTCTCCAGGTGAAGACCGAAGTGTTCCGAACCAACTTCGCAGTAGACTTCTGAGCAGGCTTCTCGGTCGAACCGCCATCAATACTGGGTGTCCTCGTCGCCATAGCGCTATTAGCCGGGGTCGATTCGGAAGAGCTGCTGAGCTGCCTGGGGGCCTTTTCGGACTGAGATTCTTCATCGGTGCGTTGGAAAGCAGCGACCTGGTCCTGGCATTCGCGCGGCACAACCATGTTCGCGCTAGCTCCAGCGGCGTTGTCCCAGCGGAGAGTGAAGTAGATGGTTACCGCCACGTAAAGAGCCCACCACGCGAAGAGGATACCCACATTTCTCCAAACGTGAGAGTGCGAATATGAAAGGCTTTCCAGGTAGTCGTCGCCGTTGACAATAGTAGCAAAAGGAGCTGCACCGCGTACTCCAGAGCACGCCTGTGAGTCGGTGTTCTCGTACTGAGGTAGAAAGTTGGGTATTAAGTTGTTGTTCACACAAGGGATGACCCTGTCGTGAAACTCGTTACCCATAAGCGATTCGAAGCCGTAACTTAAGGGATTGATCCAGTAAATCCACACAAACCATGGATGCATGTCTGGCTTCGGTTGTTGGTACCCTACAGCGTAGTTAGCATAAGCAGTAGAGCTATAGACCTCATACACGAGTTCGTTCTTACCAATAAAGGTGATAAGGGCGTTGATGGCAAAACCAGAAACTTTCGAGGCAGCGTCGAAATTTGGAAACGCAGCACCGCACATGCGGAAGAACGCAGTCATAGCAAATGTAACAACGTAAGTAACAAACCAGTAAGTGAAGAAGGCTGCTGCCGTGGGTCGGAGGCCGGTCATCCAATAAAGGATCAAATCGAAAACGGTAACTTGAACGAACAAGATAGGGATATCGGCAGCGATCTGAGCGATGCAGAAGGCAGCAGGGTTGTACAAAGCGAATGCTTTGTGCTTGGCGAGAACGGGTCGGCCGGAGAAAGAGTCAGTCACTTCTGACATGGCGAGGAGGGCGTGGTACAGAAGAGCCAAGAAGAGAGAGCCTCCCTTGATGAAGAGGCCGTTCGAGTCGTCCGGGGCGTTGTAGAACAAACTTCCACCGATGAGAGCCTGAATAATGGTCGCCACCTGCTTAATGATGAAAGTGGATTTATCTCCCCAGAGAATTTGGTATTGGCGGACAACACAGGTCCTGACCTGGTCGACGAAAGAGACCGTCAAAGGCGACTTCTTGCCCAGTTTCCCTGACTTCTCCATCTGTACCGACTCGGCGAAAGCCTTTGTCAAAGCCTCCGCTTCAGGTGAAGTCGGGAAAGAAAGCTCCTCGTCCATGCGCCTCTTGATCGGTGACGCTTCGTAGGCATGTCTGAGCTCAGGGGCGTTCCGAGGGAAACGGGACTCGAACCCAGGGAGAATCTCTCGCTCATTGGGGACGGTAACACCAGTGAGATAGTCGCCAACGTTGGCACCAGGACCGCAAACGAAACCTTGAGACTCCATGAAAGGACGCGCCTCTTCGCGGGAGCCGTAGAACACTTGCTCACCATCGTCCAACACCAAAATTTTGTCGAACAGGTCGTAAATCCCGTTACCGGCTTGGTACAGGGTGACAATCGTAGTCAGTTTCCACTCGTCGGTCATGGCTCTGAGTGCGCGGGTGTATTCCAGTGCTGTCGACGCGTCCAATCCACGAGTAGAGTTGTCCCAGCAAGCCACGCTGCTCCTCGTAGCAAGAGTCTCAATGATGGAGACACGCTTTCGCTCGCCACCAGACACACCGCGGATGAATTCGTTACCGACTTTGGTTCCCTCGGTGTGTGAGATTCCCATCGAGTCCATGAGGAATTGCTTGTACTTTTGACGGTACTCCTCGCCGTTCTGTGCATCCTTGGGTAAAGTCGCGGGGACTTTCATGCGAGTGGCGAAATCCATCGTACGGCCGACAGTCAGCGAAGGGAAGAAGATCTCTTCCTCGTTGTTGATAACGATCTGACCGCGATACTGCTCCGCCTGCTTGTGGTCCATCGAGCCGTATCGAACGTCGCCAGTAATCTCCTCGTAACCCTTTCGTTGGTTGGCCAGGATCTTGAGCAGAGTGGTGCATCCAGAGCCAGGTCTACCCAGGACGAGAAGCATCTCGCCGGGCTTGACGCATCCAGAGCTTTTGTTGAGGATCGTGCGTAGCTTCTTCGGTCCTCGGGATTCTTTTGATTGTTTGACGACGTTGAACTGGCTGAGGACGTTTTCTTGCATCACGGCACCGGCGCTCATGCCGGTTACTGTGAGATCATCCCAAGTCACGCCCAGTGCCTTTCCGGGAGTAGTGTCGTTTGCAGCCATCTGTTGAACATCGGGAAGTAGACTCCAGCCGGCAGCTTCGCCGTTGGAATGGTCGCCATCTTTCTCGGTCCTTGCCACTTCCTCTGCGCCAGAGTTTGAAAGAGTGTGAGCGAGTCTTTGGCCAATATGCTCGCCACCATCAGCACCGACTGCCGGAGCAACGCTGTCAGGCCCAGTCGAAGCCATCATGCACGAAGTGTAAGTAGCACAAAGAAAAGCAAAAGCCACATGGAAGATCTGGGCAAGTATAATAAAGACAAAGCACGGAAAGCAAATGAAGGCAGCGCTGCGCTACGCTACGCCATCGACTGACCGGGCCGGATGCAGCAGCAAGTACCGAGACGAGAAGAACGGCGTTACGGATCTACGCAGGCAGGGCTGGGCAGAGAAGAAGATCCATCGGGAAGTCTTCTTCGCCATGGACCGAGAAGGAGAAGGGAAGGGCATCTGCTCGCGCGCATCGTCCCGGTCTAGCAGGCGGGAGCAGCGCCCTACAGGCTACAGCACGCGAGATGAGGTGGGTGGAGGTGGTAGGCGGTGGTGGGATCTGGCAACGAGCCCTAGCCGGGAGACGGGCCCTGGGCGCATCCGAGTCGGCCATCTGGCGCCATCACCTATTGAGGCCCCATGTCTAGCGCAGGCCTCTCGGTAAGTGGCTCGGCGTGGTAAGAAATGGATCACCCATCGAGGTAAGTTCCCCCAAAGACAGGCAACGGCGGCAGCTGTCAGTCAGTCAGCGTCAGATCCAGATCTCCAAGCACGCCAGATGACGGCCACTATTCACTAAGCAATCGGGATTTCGGGCGCAGCCCTAACCCCGACTCGAGCAAAGATACTAGTAAAGACGTTTGGGACCGTTTTGTCAGAAAGGGCTCGCTCGTGAGAGTGGAGCATCTTAGTCTTGGATCATTGATCGTGACTGGAGAGAAGAGAAAGTAGAAAAGTCTAGGCTTCTACAAAAATAATTGTGACCGATTGATAATGGCGTTGGGTTTTTGACTTTTGGGAAAACGAGAAACGCACGCACGTAACGTAACGGTCGCGGATTCGGAGAATATTACCAGGTCAATAGTTCTATCATTCGTCTCCTCTGTTCAAATATTCATACGCTCGCCCCGTTCCTGCGTCCAAATTACAAAGTACCACACCAGGTCCCAAATCCTCCATGAAGATCTCATCTCGGTGTTACACACACACAGCATACCAAGGGCAGCGGCAGATACACAGGTAGCGAGAAAACAAAACAAAGAGAGATCTGACCGACGGACGGACGGACACCAGCCAATAACAGTCTAGCCCTACACGTGGCGTTACCCATGCTCATTCTCGCAGAGAAGCAAAAAAAAAAGGAAAGCTGGTAAATCCGCCGCGCACGGAAGAAGCCATCCTGAAACCCTCCGACTCGTCTCGCTTCTTCTGGTCGCTCTCTCGCTTTCGGATCATGGAAGTTCCAGGATCCGGCTTGCCGGCGTCAGATCTGATCTCTCTCTACATGTGTGTGTGTGTGTGTGTGTGTTAGTTAAAGTGAACGCGTAGCCTACATTCAGGGATTCCATTGCCTATCTCTCGGGGGATAAATCAATAGAGACAGGCTACTGCCAGCATCGTTCGAGTCTGATCCTGTAAATCCGTCCCCCTAGAGCCTATCTAACATGTCTACCAGTTCGGATGTCTTTCCGCGGTAAACATGACTGAGACTGTTTATCGATTTGCAAGCAAGCAAGCAAGCAGGAGACGGTGTATCTCTTAGCGGCTAGAGCCGAGATTAGTTTGTAAGCGGCACGGACTGATGGCAGTGCTTCACTGCTCACAAACTTACTTAGAAATCAGGACCAAAATGGTTGAGATGTTGCTTGTTAGCAGAGGACAAGCAGTCATATCACTGGTTTTGATTGTTGTTCATCGCCTAGAACGTCGTCCAAGGAGGCTCAAGCGAACGTTTTGGCATTCCATTCCTCAAACGACAGAAAGGCAAGGAAAGTATTCAACGCCAAGTTGGAAGGCTGGTCACATACAAGTACCGAACCACGTACGCTCACACGGGGTATAGAAGTAATCAGAAAGAAAAAGAAAAAGAAAAAGAAAAAGAGGGGAAAAAAGAGAACGACCACAACCACAACGACAGACACTGCCGGTCAGCCAGCCTTTCCAGCTAAAAAAAACGCAACATCATCCAATCGGCCGCAATAACCAACACAGCTCAAATATGACCTGGCTTCATTCCTCTCCAATCTCAACGTAGGCGGACTGTTTCAAAAACAGAAAAATGCAGCTTTCTTGCCCTCAAGAAGACCGATACTGATCATGCCGGCTGATCATACTCTGCACCGGCTCCATCTGCGCAAACGGCGCATCAACCGTATCCTTAGTATCAAGCCTCTGCAACTGCTCGTCCAAACTAGCAACCGCAACAGGAGGCGCTTCCGAACCCGGGATCGAAGACGAAGATGCAGACGGTCTAGCAGTAACAGGATGCTGAGCAGAGGGATGGGAGAAAGGCGAGCCCACGCCCGTAGACAGACTCTTACTGCGCACGCGCTCGAGGCTTTCCGACTGCGGAGGAGCGAGGCCGGTCTGTGGGCCTGCGTCTGAGAGACTGCGGTCCGGGTCGGGGGTGGGCTCGATCTCGCTTGTGGATTTGCCGCGCTCGCGACGTTCCTGGGCGCGCGACTTGGGGACCTCTTCTTTGGATTTGCTGCGGAAGGATTTGAAGAGGCCGCCGAACATTGAAGGACGTTTGGTGTGGGTTGGGCGGCCATTGCTAGTGGCGCCGTTTGGTTTGGGCGATTTGGGCGAGGCGGCGGCATCGGCGTCGGGCGTGGTGGGTGGTTTCTGCTCTGGTTTGGGTGTTGAGGGTGCGGCGTATGGGTTGTAGCTGAACGAACCACCGCTGAGACCGCTGTTCTCGCGACTTTCTCGCGAGATGTTGTCAAGTGCCTGCTGGGTGGCGATGATATACTGCGGGTAGTCGTCCTTGCAAGCGTCTTGAATCAGCCTGAGCTTGCTGACGTCTTGAGCGATGCGAGCGCGGTCGGCGGTCAAATGCCAGCCAAAGTTACGAATGTCCATGCGCATGGCCCGGTCGACGCGGTCGCCAACAGCCATGGAATCGACGAGGAAGTCAATCTTCTCCTGCGTCAGACGGATGAAAGAGGCGAATTTGCCACGGTCCGAGATGGTCCAGCTTTGCATGACGATACTGTTGGTGCGGCGCGAGTTGATACGGGCATAGCTTTCGGCGACCTCTTTGAGCAGCTCATACTTCTCCCTGAAAGCTTCGAGGCGTGTAGTATCGAGAGCTGGCTGGAAGTCGGGCGTGAAGCGCTTGGGAGGCTTGAGGCCGAATTTCTCCATCATCTCATCGCGAGTGGTGTGGGCCGAGCGATCGACGATGGTGCTCAAGGCGTCTTCGATCTGCTGGCGAACATTCGGCTCGTCGAGACGCGCATCGCGAGGCGCGAAGAATGTCGGCTCCTTCAGATCGGGATATGCGGCGCTGGGATGTTTGGGTACGGCCTGATTGGTGACAGACGGAGGCGGCGACGAGACACCGAGAATGTCGCCCCAGATGAGTAGGCGAGCTTGCTGGATGCCCAGTCGCGACAGTAGTAGCTGCTCCTCCCTCTCCCAGCGCTGTGAGGCGCGGATTAAGCCAAAGGCTTCGACTGTGTTACTAAAGAGGTTGGCAAGGGCCATGACGCCGGGGAGAAGAGCTTCGTGCTCAGGCTTAGGCTCAGGCAGGCCTTCATTGTGTTCTGCGCCGGCCTTGGAATCCATGTTGGCGACAGCTCATTCCCTCGTGACAGAGTAGCGACGTGAAGACCTGTATTGTCGGTCTGCTGTAGCGGTATGGATGTGCGTATGTAAACTGTGAGCAGGCAGGTAAATTCAGTAGTTGACAAGCTCAGTGGGTAGGTGTTAAGAAAGTGGCATGCAAAATCAGTCGAGCTGAGGCAAGGCGTTGTCAGTCAGTACAGCACAGTACCTTCGTATTGAGAGTACGCGTAGAGGCAAAGAGCGCAAGCACCTTCCCAGCCGCCGCCATGCTTTTCCTCTTTTCTCCCACCCTCGTTTCTGACGAGGTTCTGTTGAAGCGGGGCAACAACGACGACGCCTCAATTCGGTGCATTGCTCGGCGGTCCAAGATCGTCATACCACCTTGGAAGTAGGTATTTGGTACATGCAGTAATTAGCCCATGCAATAATACCTCAAACATTCAAGTTGTGGGCCAAAGGTATAGTTTTTCACTGTGGCACTACAGTCAGGACTGACTAACATACAAAGATTGGCAAACTCGTCGATGAGGGTTGAGAAGACGGAAACTCACAACGTCGAAGGACGAGGCAAGTTCCCGCTAAGAGAGGCTGGGCTGGGCTGGGCTCTTAGCTTCTAGCGTGCGCGTGATATGCATCATACCTTGTATGCATACAATCATACCTCACGCTTCACTGCTAGCATGATGATGAAACCGACCGATCGAACAATCCCACAAAAAAGTACAAACTCAATCAATAGCCGTCCCCATTCGTTATTACAAGTCTCTCGCCGACCGTACAATGATGCCTCTGATCTATCCTATAGTAGGTATGCACAGAGCAAAAGCAACGCAGAATAGATCCCGAGTAATAGTCCTAAAGATCCCCAAAGTGCGCCTTCCATTTGCTGCCTTCCCCGTGCCATGGTCATGCCCAAATCCAGGATAAACGACGGAAAAAAAAAAGAACAAGAAACATTACAAAGTCCTCCATGACCTTCAAGCCGCCGGCGCGGAATCAGCAGTCGGTGCACCCTCAGCGCCATCGACCTTCGTGTCCACAGAAGCAGGATCAGCATTACTGCTCACGCCCTCCGCTGTCACCGCCGCGGGATCCTCGGCTGGGACTTCAGGTCCATTGCTCGACGCTTCTCCAATAGGCGCAGCATCAACAGCAGCAGCCTCAGCCTCGCCCTCAGCCTGCGTCTGTTCCTCAGCAGGCGGCGGGGCAAGAGCCGCGGCGGCAGCAGCAGCCTCCCTCTCAGCCCTGTCCCTCTCCCTCTGCGCGACGCGTTCGTAATTCTCCTTGCGTGCCCGCTCCTCCTTGACCAATCTGAGGCGCTCAACCTCTTCGACGCCGCCGCTCTTCTTCAACTTGCCCTCTTCCACGAAGTTGCCCAGTTCCTTCTGGAACTCGCCTCCGCGACGACTCTCGAGCTCGCGTTGGCGAGCTCGCTCCGCTCGTTCGATGGCTTCCAGTCTTGATTCGTGGTTCGGCTGCAGAGCGCGGACTTCGCCGAGCACGCCGTCTTTTGCTTTCTGCGGATCGGCGTTCTGGTCCTCGGCGAAAGGTCGCAGGGTACGCGAAGACGAGCGCACGGTCTTGGCTTGAGGATCGTCGTTCGCTCGCGGGTTGGCCAGGTTCTGCTGCTTGGTGGCTTCTTCCACGAGAGCGAAAGTGGCAGCTGCCTTCTCGAGGTCGTCTTCGAGATCCGCTGCGAGCTCTTCTTGCATGGTGAGCAGGTCGCGGTCGTCGCACACGACTTGCAGCTCTTTCTCCCAGATCTTGGTCCACACGGGTTTCTCGCGCTTGAGGAACTCTTTGAGTTTGCGCAAGTCTGCGGTTGCCGTGCTGATGTCTTTGCTAACGTCTTCGAGTTGGCGGGGGATTGGTCGCACACCACGGGTCACGACGTCCTTGCGCAGGTCTTCGACGGTGTCTTGAAGGTCATCCACGCGGTTGACAATCTTCTCGCTGTCGTCCGAAAGTGTCTTCTTGCCGCCGTTGACGTACGCGCGTCCAGAGTTTGGATCCATCTCCGGTACAGCAGCTTTGGCTGCGGCAGGGCCGATGGATGCGGCTTTGGTGCGAATCGTGGCCATGTTGGCTTTGATGTCGTCTACGAAAGTCGTGTACGTCTGTCGTACTACAGCAAGATCACGACGAAGGGACTGAACCTCGTCGAGCTGGCCGGTCTTGTCTTTGATTGATAGGGTGCGGGACGGCGTGGATGAGGCTGTGGTCGACGGCGTCTGGATAACAGTCGCTGCTGGAGGTGCCGCGGCGATGTTGGCAATCTCTTTGGCAGATTCCTGTTGGCGATCCCAGACTCGCTGAATCGCGGCCTGTTGATCTTCCACGCTCGTTTTCACGCCCTCAATCATCCGGCGTAGTCCTCCGATCCCATCGTCAATGTGGCGCTTCACTTCGTCGAGCTGCTCCACGTTGAGGACCAGGACGCTTCTTTCTTTGATGTCGGAAAGATCCTCAACCTCGTGTCTAACGCCAGAGACTGGGTCTTGGATGTAGATTTCGGGCAGATCGACGCCGTTGTTATGCGTGTTCCATGCGAACTTCTCAATGAATGCCAACTGCAGCCGCGGCACCGTGAGATCGGCACCGTCCGAGAGGACAAACTTCTTGATCTTGCTCTTGTACTGTAAGAACAGTGTAAGTTCCTTTCCTGGCTGTGGCGAACTCTCGGCTATGAACTGTGATTGCGGTGGAGTTCGTTGAGGAGGATGGCTAAGCCGGGATGATGTACGCCGGACAACAGACTTGCGTTCTGCTATGGGTGTGGCGGGCTGTGTCGACAGTTCTTGAGGTGTCATTTCACCCGGCGGGCCAAAGTGATCCTCCACTGGGCCATTGACAGTCGCACCAATCCCTTCACGTTGGTCTTTGGTTAGGTCTGGGAATGGATAAGCAGGGCCAAGTTTGTCTTCAGGGGTCTTAACGACCGGACTGTCGGGCTCGCCTTTCCCGGCAAAAGGCGGCTGTGGTGGTTCGTTCTCCGATGTTTCTGATATCCTTCTGACCTCGTGCTGCAGTCTGGAAGGAGACGGCTCGTACCCTTCGCGATCATTTCGTGATTTCGTACGGTTGTGTTGCAAAACACTGCGTCGAGAGCGGACAGCATTCATCGATTCTCGCGCATCGCGACCTCTATTCGGAATGGGTGAGTTCTGTGCGGGCGGGATAGTCCCAATGCCGTTGACCGATGTACCCAGATGCTTCTGTATCTGGTATGCCGAAAATCGACGTGACGCTCTGCGCTCCAGCTCGCCTCCTCTTTGCAGCGCCTGTAATGCGTCGTTCTGTTTCGGTGGCGGAGGCGGTGGTTCTGGGGATGGCTGCTGCTCGCGCTGTTCGAATCCCTGGTTTGTTGGCATCGTGTCGTTCTCGGGATACGGCGCGATGACCGGTATGTTCTGCATTGTGTTGCTGGACAGGGTGGAGTCCGATGTATCTCTGCTGGAAAGCTGTTGT
>Ga0265797_10010590_pt1 | contig 11719 bp, 6 predicted proteins | sample P2T30metagenome_FD_192433 | JGI IMG/M metagenome (GOLD analysis project Ga0265797, IMG submission 192433) | Plant litter microbial communities from East Loma Ridge, Irvine, California - P2 T30 | ecosystem: Environmental > Terrestrial > Plant litter > Unclassified | place: USA: California... | reverse complement strand
GGCGATCCGCGGTTGCTGGCGGAGAACGTGGCCGATGACCTGGCCCCGGCCTTGCGCGGCTATGACCGTTCGCCCGAAGCCACCCCGTCGCCGCACCTGTGGCGCGGCGCGCTGGCCACCGACCTGGCCCTTGGCGAGCACAAGGTGGACGTGCGCGCGACCCAGCCGGATGGTTCGGTCTACACCGCCAGCACCCGTTACGCGTTGCAGTCAGCCCAGCCCTGAGCAGCAGGCGAGGGTAGCGCCGGCCAGTGGTTGGCGAGCGCAGCAGGCCGCAGAAAAAAAACGGCAGCCGCCCATCAAGGCGCGGCTGCCGCGGAGAGAACGGACCCCGCCGCGAGGCGGGGTTTTTTCAGCTCAGAACTTGTAATTCAGGCCGAAGTACAGCTGGCGGCCACTGTAGATGTTGGAGATCAGGCGGGCCTTGGTGTCGCCCCCCAGGTGCATGCGCTGTTCTGACTTGGTGGCATTGAGCACCGAAGCGGTCAGCGTCAACGCCTCGGTCAGGTTGTAGGCCGCATTGAGATCCAGCTGGTCGTAGGGCTCGGTGAACACGGTCATGCCGTTGTTGAGCCCACCGACCACTTCGCCGCGGCGGTTGTAGGACGCGCGCGCGAGGAACTTGTCGTTCTCGTAGAACAGGGTCACGTTGGCCTGGTTCTTCGCGCTGCCGACCAGCGGCGAAGCGCCGATGTTCTCTCCGTCCAGCACGATCGAGGCCAGGTTGGTGTCGTTGTAGGTGTAGTTGGCCTGCATGCCAAAGCCCATGTCGAAGGTGTACTGGCCGTAGATTTCCACGCCCTGCGACACGCCGTCACGGCCGTTGGCCTCGGTGGAGTAGTTCTGCACCGTCACCATCTCGCCGCCCACGTCCATCTGCTGGTCGGTCACCACCGGCACGGTGAAGTTGTCCACGTCCTTGCGGAACAGGGCCACGCCGGCGACCGCGCCCGGCTTGAAGTAGTACTCCAGGCCGAGGTCGTACTGCAGGGCCTCGAACGGCTCCAGCTGCTTGTTGCTGCCCGAACCGTACCAGCCCGGGGTGGTGGTGCCACCGGCCACGCGGCGGTCGTTGCTGTATTCCTCGCTGATGTACTCCAGGCCGCCCGGGTAGGCGATGCTGGTATAGCCGGGACGTGCGATCACCTTGGACGCCGCGCCGCGCAGCACCAGGTTTTCGGTGATGTCCCAGGCGATGTTGAAGCTGGGCAGGACGTCGGTGTAGGTCTTGTCCAGCGAGGACTGCTCGTAGGTTTTTTCGCGCACGTCGCGGCGCACGAAGCCGGATTCGCAGACCGTGCCAGCCGGCGGCGCGCCGGTCGGGCAGGCCAGCGGATTGCCGTCGGCGCCGTCGACGAAGTAGTCCATGAAGCGCTCGACCGAGTCGCTCGATGCCGCGTGCTGCTTGGTCTGCACCAGGCGCACGCCCAGGTTGCCGCGGACGCGTTCGGTGCGGAAGTTGGCCTGGAAGTAGGTCGAGTAGATCTTCTCGTTGACGTCGTAGACGAAGTCCGGCTCGATCCGCTTCTGCATGCCGCCGTAGCGTTCGTTGAGGTAGGCCAGGTAGGCGGGGAAGTTGATGCCCGGCATTACGTTGGCGTCGAAGCCGCCGGCGATGTCGTCGATCGGGCTGGACAGGAAGAAGCCCGGCTGGGCCACGCTCTTTTCCGGATCGGCACAGTTGCCGGCTTGGTAGCGTGCCTCGTAATCGTTGGGATCAGCACCCTGGCAGGCCCAGTAGGTGTTGCCGGTGTTGCGATGGACCTTGCCGTCGCGGTACTTCACGCCGAACTGGAACGAATCGATGAAGCCGCTTTCAAACAGGCGGGTGAAGTCGGCCTGGAAGTAGTTCTGTTCGATGCTGGTCTCGCGCCACGACGAATCGGTCGAGCCGGTGTCGATCTCGGCGATGCCGGCCATCAGCTGGTCCTGCAGGTCCGGCGAGAACGTGGCCGACGGCGTGCCGGTCAGGTCGTACGCGCTGTAGCTGTTGCCGGATTGCCACACGCCATCGACCTGGCGGCGCGGCTTGGCCGACATGCGGAAGTTGATCGACGGGCCGCCTTCGGACCAGGTGCGGCCGCCCTTGAAGGTCACCTTGGACAGCGGGCTGATTTCCCAGTCCACGGTCAGGTCGCCGGTCTGCGACAGCGCCTTTTCGCGGCTGTAGGCACCACTCAGCTGCGGGGTGGGGATGGTGCAGTCATCCGGGCCCCAGCCACCCGGCGCCATGCCGGCGGCAGCGGCCTGTGCTTCGCTGCAGTAGTAAGCCTTGCCCGGCAGCTTCTCGAACTGTGCGCCGGTGACGACGCTGCCGCTGGAATCGAAGTCCATGCCATTGAGCAGGCGTCCGCCGGCCCAGTTGCCGTCGCCGTTGTAGCGGGCGATGTTCCACTCCGGGATCTTGGCCTGGTTCAGCGTGTAGTCGCCGGACAGCTCGAAGCGGAAGTAGTTGGCGGTGACGGTCAGGTTGTCGACCGGCTTGAACTGGAAGGTGAACTGGCCGCCGGTACGCTCGCGCTCTTCTTCGCGCACGCCGAAGTTGACCGACGTCGGCATGAAGAATTCGCTGTAGTTGCCACCGGTCTGGTTGTTGAAACCGGACTCGCCCCACCAGTAATGGATGCCATCCTGCGGCAGGGTATTGCCGTAGGCGTCCTTTGCTTCGGTGCCGGCGCCGTACCACTGGTAGTCATCTACGGTGACTTCCATGCTGCGGTTGGTGCGCTTCTGCTTGGTCGCCCCGATCAGCACGCCGAAACGCTCGTCCTTGCTGTGCCAGGCGTACATCGCCGACAGGTTCGGATCCACGCTGTCGCTGGTATCGGAGGTGACCCCTTCGATGTTGACGAAGCCGGAGTTGGCTTCCATTTCCAGCGGGCGGCGGGTATGCAGGATCACCGTACCGCCGATGCCGCCTTCGTCGATGCGCGCTTCGGGCGACTTGAACAGCTCCGCGCTCTCCAGCATGTTCGACGGCAGCAGGGTGTAGTTGAACGAACGCGAAGCCTCGTTGTTGGTTTCCGAGGTGGCGATGTAGTTGCCGTTCAACTGGGTCAGGGTCAGGTCGGCATCCAGGCCGCGCACGCTGACATTCTTGCCTTCGCCGCCATCGCGGGTGATGACCACGCCGGGCACGCGCTGCAGCGCATCGGCGACGTTCTTGTCGGGGAACTTGCCGACGTCTTCTGCGGTGATGACTTCGACCACGGCATTAGCGTCACGCTTCTGCTGCAGGCTCTTTTCGATGGCGTAGCGGTAGCCGGTGACATTGACGCTGTCCAGCGTGGTGGCGCTGGGCGAAGCGGCGGGGGTGGCGGGTGCTGCGTCCTGGGCGAACGCCGGCGCCGCAGTGGCCGCCAAGGCGAATGCGATGGCTGCCGACAGGGCGTGGCAACCGTGCTTGTGTGACATGTAATTCATTCTCTCCCTCTCCTGGATCGAACCGTTGGCTGATACGAAATACTTGAATCGATCTTATGTTTTGACGCGAGACCGCAAGCGTGGGGCGGGAGAGACAGGGCACCTGGGGGCGTTGCTGTCGGATTCCGAACCCGGCAATCGTGACCGTTTGAAGTTGGATCGATCTAAACGATTGCCGCGCATTTTTTAACACGGCCTGACTCAAGTCGCATGCTGCTGCGCAATATGAAAACGTTTGCAGTTCGCCCGCGCCCCGGTGGGCGGTGTTCCATGTTGCGCTGCAGGATGCGCGAGGACAGACGTTCATGTTTACTTCAATCGATCTAAATTGACGAACAGGCATCGGGCCGACCTCCCGCGACGCGGGCCTGTCGGCTCGGATCCCGATCTGCCAACGCCCGCCAAGGAGCCCGTGAACGTGACCTTCCGACGTTGTTTTCCCCTGCGTGCCTTCACGCCCATCGCCTCGCTGGCGTGCGTGATCGCGTTGTCTGCCGCGCCCGCCCTGCAGGCCGCGCCGGCCGCGCTGGAGCGCGAAGTGAACACCTTCATCGGCAGCAAGGATGATGGCAATACCTTCCCGGGCGCCTCGGCGCCGTTCGGCCTGATCCAGGTCAGCCCGATCGGCAGCCATTACGCCGGCTGGCGCTACGACGACGAAAAAATCCGCGGCTTCGGCCATTCGTTCCTGTCCGGTGCGGGCTGCTGGGAGCAGGGCGGTCAGGTCTCGGTGCTGCCGGTCACCGGCACCATCGGGGCAGGCGGCGATTTCGATACGTCCAACCCCAAGGCTTTCGACCACAAGGCCTATGCGTCCACCTATGAGCATGCCGGTGAAGTCGGCCAGGCCGGCTACTACCGCGTGCGCTTGACTGGCTACGGCGGCATCGATGCCGAAGCCACCGCGCGCACCCGCGCCGCCGCCGAACGCTACACCTTCGCCGCCGGACAGAAAGAAGGCCACGTGCTGGTGAATGTCGGCCAGGCCAACGAGCGCCATTCGGTGATCGGCAGCGTGGTCGACGTGGTCGGCGACCGCGTGGTGGAAGGCAAGCTGGTCACCAAGAGTTTCTGCGGTGGCCATCAGTACACGACGTGGTTCCGGATCGAGTTCGACCGTCCGTTCACCGCACACGGGGTGTGGGGCGAAGAGCGCGGCCTGCCCGGCGCGCGCCACAGCATGCAAGGCGAGGCCAAGCCGAATGGTGCCTGGCTGACCTTCGACATGGCGCAGGGCCGCGCCGTCACCGCGGTCAGTGCGATCTCGCACGTGGATGCCGAAGGTGCGCGCACCAACCTGCGCAGCGATGGCATGCAGGGCGGCAAGCTGCTCGGCTTCGATGGCATGCGCCGCCTGGCGCAGGACGCCTGGCGCGAAGAACTGTCGACGGTGAAGCTCGGCGGGGGCAGCAAGGACGACCGCACGGTGCTGTATACCGCGCTGTACCACGCGCTCCTGCAACCGTTGACGGGCAGCGATGCCGACGGCCGCTATCGTGGCTACGACGATGCGATCCATCGTGCCGACGGCTGGACGTACTACGAGTATTTCTCGCTGTGGGATACCTATCGCGCGCAGAACCAGTGGCTGGCGCTGACCCGCCCGCAGGTTGCGCGTGACATCGGCCGCACGCTGCTGGCCATCGATGCACAGGGGGGATGGCTGCCGCGCTGGGGCTATGCCAACTTCGAAACCAACATCATGACCGGCGATCCGGTCACGCCGTTCATGGCCGACCTGTGGCGCTTCGGCGCGCTGGAAGGCCGCGAGCAGGAAGCCTGGTCGGCGCTGCGCCGCAATGCGTTCGACGTGCCGCCGTTGAACTCCCGCGCGGCCGGTCGCTCGGGCAACCCGTCCTACCTGGACAAGGGCTACGTGGTGTATGACCGCGCGTTCCCATCCAAGGGCATGGACGTGGACCCGCACCATGGCGGTTCGGCGACGCTTGAATACGCCTTGGCCGATTGTGCGCTGGCGCAGATGGCCGATGGCCTGGGCCATGCCGCCGACGCGGCGACCCTGCGTGCCCGTGGGCGTAACTGGCGCAACGTGTGGGATGTGTCGGTCCGCGATGACGAGACCGGTTTCACCGGCTTCCCGCGCCCGCGCACCGACGGTGGCCAGTGGTATGCGCCGTCCGACGGCCACTACAGCCCGCGCTCGCACCATGGCTTCCATGAAGGCACCGCCTGGCAGTACCAGTGGCTGGCGCAGCAGGACGTACCGGGCCTGGTGGAGGCGATGCATGGCCGCGAGCAGGCCGGCAAGCGCCTGGATGCGTTCTTCGCGATGGATGCGCTGCTGGCCGATCCGCTGCAGGCCGCGCGCAAGGAATGGGTGGTGGGCCCTTACAGCTATTACAACCAGTACCGCTACAACCCCAACAACGAACCGGACCTGCATGCGCCGTGGATGTACACGCTGATCGGCCAGCCGTGGAAGACCGCCACCGTGGTCCGCGCAGCGCAGCAGTTGTTCACCAACGCCCCGAACGGGGTGACCGGCAACGATGACCTGGGCACGATGTCGGCCTGGTACCTGTTCAGTGCGCTGGGCCTGTATCCGGCGGTGCCCGGCAGTGGTGAGTTCCTGCTGCACGCGCCGCGCTTTGCCAAGGTGGATGTGGCGCTGGGCAACGGCCGCACGCTGAAACTGCGCGCCCCCGGCGCGGACGGTCGCACGCTGCAGTACGTGCAGGGCGTGCAAGTGGATGGCGCCGCGCAGTCCGCGGTGTGGCTGGACTGGGAAGCGCTGCGCGCTGGCCCGACCCTGCAGTGGTCGCTCGGCACGCAGGCGCCGGAACAGGGCTGGGGCACGGCGGTCAATGACCTGCCGGTCTCGTTCTGCGCCGCACCCGGCAGCGTCCTGAAGTGAGGCATTCGGCCGCCCGTGCTGCGCATGACCGTGCACGCGCGGCTGGGGCCGTTATGATTCAGGTACCTATCCAGAGCTCAGGGTCCATTACAGGATGAATGACGCCACCGGCAGCAAGGGGCCGCGCAAAAGCGGCGACCGCGCGGTCACCGTGACCGACATCGCACGCGCGATCGGCGTGTCACGGGCGACCGTGTCGCTGGTGCTGCGTGGCAGCCCGCTGGTGAACGTGGATACGCGCGCCAAGGTGGAGGCCGAACTGCGCCGCCAGCGCTATGTGTACAACCGCGCGGCGGCCAACCTGCGCCGGCGCACATCCTCCAGCGTGGCGCTGGTGATCAACGACCTGTCCAACCCGTTCTTCGCCGAGTTCGCCGCCGGCGTCGACGAAGCACTGGGCGACCAGGGCTACGTGACCCTGCTCGGCAGCACCGGCGAATCACCACAGCGCCAGCAGGCGGTGCTGGGCACGCTGATGGAGCACACCCCGGCCGGATTGATCCTGTCACCGGCCGAAGGCAGCGATACCGCGCAGGTGCGCCAGGCGCTGGGCCCGACCGCCAACGTGCTGCTGTTCAACCGTGCACTGGCCGGCGCTGACTGGGATTTCCTTGCGCTGGACAACCAGCAGGGGGCCTATCTGGCGACCCGCCACCTGATCGAACGCGGTCACCGCGAAATCGCCTTCTTCGGTGGCCACGCCGATTCCAGTTCCTGCGAACAACGCCGTGCCGGCTACCAGCAGGCACTGGGCGAGGCCGGCCTGTCGGTCACGCCGCAGTGGCTGATCGAATCGGCGCCGAACCGCCTGGAAGCCGCGCGGCGGGTCGACGAACTGTTCGTCGGTGGTGGGCGGCCCAGTGCGGCGGTCTGCTACAACGATACCGTCGCGCTGGGGCTGATGCTGGGCCTGACCTCGCGCGGGATCCGTCCCGGCGGCGACTTCGCCGTCACCGGTTTCGATGACATTCCCGAAGCGGCCGTCGCCGTGCCGCCGTTGACAACCCTCACCGTTGATCCGCGGGCGCGCGGACGCCAGGCCGCCGAGCTGCTGCTGCAGCGTGTGCAGACCCCGGATGCGCCGCCGCAGCGTACCGTTGCCCCCGTGCAGCTGCGCATACGCGAAAGCAGCGCCGCCCGCCCGAACTGATTCCCCTTCCTCATTCAACCTACGCGCACCGAGGCGCGAACCCGCATGCCGATTTCATCAACGCCCCGTTTGAACACCACGCCCGGGCAAGGCGCACCACCGGTCAACACCCGCATGGCGCTGGGCGTGGCCACCACCATCTTCTTCATGTGGGGCTTCCTGACCTGCCTCAATGACATCCTCATTCCACACCTGAAGGCGGTGTTCGAACTGAATTACGCGCGCGCGATGCTGGTGCAGTTCACCTTCTTCGGCGCCTACTTCCTGATGTCCCTGCCGGCCGGTCGGCTGGTGGCCCACCTGGGGTACAAGAAAGGCATCGTGGCCGGCCTGTTGATCGCCGGCGTCGGCGCGCTGGGCTTCTGGCCCGCCGCCGAGCTGCGCGAGTACAGCGCCTTCCTGGGCGCGCTGTTCGTCCTGGCCACCGGCATCACCGTGCTGCAGGTGGCCGCCAACCCGTACGTGGCGCTGCTGGGGCCGGTGGAAACCAGTTCCAGCCGCTTGACCCTCGCCCAGGCACTGAACTCGCTGGGTACGGCGATCGCGCCGATCTTCGGCGGACTGTTGATCCTCGGCAACACGGTCAAGAGTGCCGATGAGATCAACGCGCTGTCGGTGGCCGAACAGGCCGCTTACCGTGCAGCCGAGGCGCAGTCGGTGCAGGGCCCCTACATCGGCCTGGCGATCGCCCTGGCGCTGCTGGCACTGTTCGTTTACCTGTTCCGCCTGCCGACGCTGAGCGAGAGCACCGAGAAGGTCGATGATGGCCCTCAGCAGAGCTACGGCGCGGCCCTGCGCCACCGCCACCTGCTGTTCGCGGTGCTGGGCATCTTCTTCTACGTGGGTGCCGAAGTCTCCATCGGCAGTTTCCTGGTCAACTACCTGTCGATGCCCACCATCGGTGGCTTCACCGAACAGCAGGCCACCCATTACGTGTCCGCCTACTGGACGATGGCGATGATCGGTCGCTTCGCCGGCTCGGCGCTGCTGACCCGCTATTCGCCGCGGCACATGCTGGCCCTGTTCGCCGGCATCAACGTCGTGCTGCTGGGTGCCACGATGGCCAGTTCGGGCCAGGTCGCGCTGTACTCGGTGGTGGCCATCGGCCTGTTCAATTCCATCATGTTCCCGACCATCTTCGCGCTCGGCATCGAACGCCTGGGCCCACTGACCAACAAGGCCTCCAGCCTGTTGATCATGGCCATCGTCGGTGGCGCGCTGGTGCCGTACCTGCAGGGCGTGCTGGCCGACCACATCGGTCTGCAGCCGAGCTTCATCCTGCCGCTGCTGTGCTATGGCTACGTCATCTTCTTCGGTCTGGTGGGCGCCCGCCTGCCGGCTGCCACGACCCGCGGAGGCTGATGCAGATGGGCACCATTGTCTGTTTCGGCGAGATTTTGATCGATCTATTAGCGCAGCCACCGGCCTCGCCGGCCGAGCCGCGCGCGTTCCTGCAATACGCCGGTGGCGCGCCGGCCAACGTCGCGGTGGCCGCCGCGCGGCTGGGCGTGGATACCCAGTTCGTGGGCATGCTGGGACGGGACATGTTCGGCGATTTCCTCGCCGACAGCCTGCAGCAGCACGGCGTGGGCATCGACTACATCGCGCGTACCGATGCGGCCAAGACGGCGCTGGCATTCGTCGCGCTGGATCCGCATGGCGAGCGCAGTTTCAGCTTCTACCGGCCGCCGGCGGCGGACCTGCTGTTCCGCGCCGAGCATTTCCAGGCAGCCTGCTTTGCGCAGGCACGCTGCTTCCACGTCTGTTCCAACAGCCTGACCGAAGCGGCCATCGCGCAGGCGACGTTCGAGGGCATGCAGCGTGCGCGCGCGGCCGGTGCACTGGTCAGCCTGGACCTCAACCTGCGCCCGGCCCTGTGGCCGGCCGACGCCGATCCGCTGCCGACGCTGTGGCAGGCGCTGGCGCTGGCAGACGTGGTCAAGCTGTCGCGCGAAGAGCTGGATTTCCTTGCCGCACCGCTGGGCGAGGACGGCGCCGCGCAGGTCCTGCAACGGCTGTTTGCCGCGCAGGCGCGCTGGGTGGTGGTCACCGATGGCGCCGCCGCACTGCGCTGGTACACGCGCAGCGCGCAGGGCCAGGCCACCAGCTTCCGTGTGGCCACCGTGGACAGCACCGCTGCGGGCGATGCCTTCGTCGGCGGCCTGCTGACCGCGCTGATCGAGCGCGGCGTGGATGCCGCCAGCCTGCCGGCGTTCTGCAGCGATGAAGCCGCCATGCGCGAGGTGCTTCGCTTTGGCGCTGCGGTGGGCGCGCTGGCGGTGACCCGCAAGGGCGCATTCGCGGCCATGCCCTCGCGCGATGAAGTCAACGAACTGCTGCTGCAAACCGAGGAATCGCACTGATGACCCAGACTCCGGACTTCCGTTCGCCGGCTTTCCTGCGCGGCCACATCGCCCACACGATGGCGTTCTACCATCCGCGTTGCATCGATCCGAACGGTGGCTTCTTCCATTACTTCCGTGACGACGGCAGCGTCTACGATGCAGGGCATCGCCATCTGGTGAGCAGCACGCGTTTCGTCTTCGACTACGCCATGGCCTACCGCGAGTTCGGTGATGCCGCTTACCTGGACGGAGTCAAGCATGGCGTGCGCTACCTGCGCGAGGTGCATCGCAACCCGGCCACGGGCGGCTATGCCTGGACGCTGCGCGATGGCGTGGTGGAAGACGCCACCAACCACTGCTACGGCGTCGCCTTCGTGCTGCTGGCGTACAGCTGCGCGCTGAAGGCGGGCATCGAAGAAGCGCGTGGCTGGATGGAGGAGACCTGGCAGCTGCTGGAAACGCGGTTCCATGAGCCGGCGCACGGTCTGTACCGTGACGAAGCCGATGCGCAGTGGAACTTCAGCGGTTACCGCGGGCAGAACGCCAACATGCACATGTGCGAGGCGATGCTGGCCGCGTTCGAGAGCAGCGGCGAGCAGCGCTACCTGGATCGCGCGCTGCAGCTGGCCGACATCATGACCCGGCGGCAAGCCGCCAAGGCAGACGGGCTGGTGTGGGAGCACTACGACAGCGAGTGGAACATCGACTGGAACTACAACCTGGATGATCCCAAGCACCTGTTCCGTCCGTGGGGCTTCCAGCCGGGTCACCAGACCGAGTGGGCCAAGCTGTTGCTGATCCTGGATCGCCATATACAGGCGGACTGGCTGGTGCCGATGGCGCGCCATCTGTTCGACGTGGCGGTGGAACGCAGCTGGGACAACGAGCGCGGTGGGTTGTATTACGGCTTCGCGCCGGATGGCAGCGTCTGCGACGACGACAAGTATTTCTGGGTGCAGGCGGAGTCGCTGGCGACCGCGGCGGTGCTGGCACAGCGCACGGGTGATGCGGTGTACTGGGAGTGGTACGACCGTTTGTGGGCGTATGCGTGGGAGCACTTCGTGGACCATGAGTACGGTGCGTGGTTCCGCATCCTGGATGCGGACAACCGCAAGTACAGCGATGAGAAGAGCCCGGCCGGGAAGGTGGATTACCACACGATGGGCGCGTGCCATGAGGTGTTGAACGTGGTGCGTTCCGGAGCCGGAGCTGCGGCGCCTGTTTGATTTCGGGTAGCGGTGGCGGGGAGGCCTGCGCAGTACACGCCGCAAGTACGTCCCCGTAGGCTCGTTTTCCGCCCGTGCGGGGTTCCAACGGTCCTGCGCAGGCCTCACCGCCGCCGCCCAGCCGGATTCCCGCGTGCGCGGCGGGTTCAGAGCCAGAGACGTTCGGTGTGGGGCTTTCCAGGCGGGATCATTGTTGCGACGGGGTGTTCGGATGCGGATCTGGAATGCGTGGGTGCGGTTCGGTGCGGTAGTGCTGGCGTGTCTGTTGCCGGTGCTGGCACAGGCCGGTGTGCTGCAGGCACGCTGGGAGTTCCGGCTGCTGCCGGGTGGGGCGCAGGTGGCCGTGCATCCGGAAGCGGCAGGCTGGGGCGCAGCGCAGGTGCCGGGCAGTGTGCATACCGACCTGCTGGCCGCCGGCTTGATCCGCGACCCGTATGTCGGTGCGCCGGAAGCGCAGCTGCAGTGGATCGGGCTGGCGGATTGGGAATATCGCGCTGGCTTCGATGTGGATCCGGCGACGCTGGCGCGGCCACACGCCGAGCTGGTGTTCGAAGGGCTCGATACCTTCGCCGAGGTGGAACTCAACGGCCAGCCGTTGCTGCGCGCAGACAACGCGCACCGGACGTGGAAGGCGCGCGTCGACGGTCGCCTGCAGTCGCGGGGCAACGTGCTGCGCATCGTCTTCCGTTCGCCGATCACC
>Ga0265797_10010589_pt1 | contig 11720 bp, 11 predicted proteins | sample P2T30metagenome_FD_192433 | JGI IMG/M metagenome (GOLD analysis project Ga0265797, IMG submission 192433) | Plant litter microbial communities from East Loma Ridge, Irvine, California - P2 T30 | ecosystem: Environmental > Terrestrial > Plant litter > Unclassified | place: USA: California... | reverse complement strand
CCCTGCCTGGTCTCGTAATCAAGCGACGCGTCGTACGGATGGAAAATCTCCTCGCCGGCTTTGATGGGCTGGGTCGCCCGGATGATTATCATATCGCCTGCGAACTCCTTCGTTGTGTTGGAAAGACAGGAATGGTTGATATAAGCGGCGTGGCGCCAAAGACCCGTGCTAGCGTTCCGTGCGCTTTCCTCGCCGAATTGGCTTCCAGGCCCGAAACCGTTCCGCGACATGATGTCGTTGACGCGGAAGACGTCCACGATGGCACCGTCTTCATTGCTGAAGATCTGTGGGCCTTCGCCTTGGTAGTCGCCGAAGAGATCCATCAATTTCTCTGTTTGAGACGGCTGGTTTAGGCATTTCTGTACGAGTGCTTTTGCGAGACCGACGGGTGCGACGCGGATCCGGTCGTCGCGTATGTCGTATGTCATAGCTGTTAGGGTGTCTTCTTCGTGGCCCCAGACTACGCAGAAGGCTTTCTCGCACATGACGATGTCGCCGGTGGCCAGTTCGCGCGTTGCGTATAGACCACGGCCTTTTCCGGGACTGTCTTTGATGAGCGTGTTCTTGGTGAAGTTTCCGGCGTCGACTCGTGAGCGGGCTTTGGAGAGGTTGGTGCGGATCTTCATCAGGTCGTAGCCTCCTGTTTCTTCTTCGCGGAGGCGGCCTTCGATTTTCTTGAGTGAAAGTTTGGCGTCTTTGTCGTCAGGGGTCAGCTTTTGTTGCTCCTGGAAGAACTGTTTGGCTTCTTGCCAGTGGCTTTGCGAGTATGCGGCTGAGCCGGCGCGGTAGTATGCTTTGCTGTCTAGTTCTTTAGACTTTTGGTCTTCGCGTCCCGTCAGTGAGGCGCGGGCGTCTGTCTTTACTTCATCTAGTCGGCCCAGCAGCAAGTTCACGTATGCGCGATTTCTGGAGATATCGCGGGCTAGATCGGGGTTCGATTCTGCTGAGATGTCTTGCTTTGCGATCGCTAGACCTGCTGTGTACTTCTCGTGGGCCAGTGGGAGATCTTGCTTCTTCAGGGCGTTGTTCCCTTGGGTCTTGAACCGTGTAGCTGCCTTTTCTGCTGCTGCAGCATCCTCGAAGCTCTTGGGGCCTTCTTCATGGCAAATGACCAGGTCTGAAGGGTGGTCGATGCGTAGTGTAGGCTCGCCCTGTTCAGTGAGGGTAAAGTATGGCTCCTTGATGATGAAGAGCTTGGTCGACTCCAGTACATCCTCGCTATACCGCGACTTGTGCAGCAGTATCTCCAGACGTTCTGCGTCAGTCCCATCTTCATTCTGAACCATAGTCCACGATCTCGCTACGAGTGTGACTACAGGACTTTCTCGCTTGACCACCAATTTGCGGCCTCGATGATGCGTCTCCATCTTGAGGTCTGACATATTCATCGGTTCAAGTTCCGACAGCGGGGTCGTGCATGGTGGATACGGCCGGCCTACGCCAATGACCGGAATCGTAGTCGAGGTCTTCCCCTGGGTTTGCAGCATGTCTGGATCTGGCGCACCGCCCATGTCTGCCATTAGAGCCGCGCCAGTGGCCGCCTGGTGAGCAGCCAGTTTGTCTCTTGGAGCCTTTGCATTGCCGCTTTGCTCGTCGCACTTTTTTAACCGGTCTTGGATGGTGTTCTGGATGCGTTCCGCCTCTTTTTCTGTGAGGTAGATTGTGTTGTCTTCTCGTTGACTGTTCGCCATCTTTCCGACCTGTGCCGTCGAGCCCCGACCGGCTTCTGCAGATTGGTTACACAGCGTTGCTGGGGCCTTCCTTCACCCACCAAAATTTCGACCGTTTCCGGAATATCTTGCTGACAGTTGTGGCCTGTCAGATAATTGCGCACTGGGCTGGCGGAAAGACTAGAAAAGAAAGACGAGACGAAAGTACGCGACGCGGCACCCAGAGTTAAGAATGACAGGATTAATTCCTGGTTGAGTCAGATTCTTCCTCACTTGAAGTTTGACACCACACGCGCAGGCGCGTTCCGAGGGGTCGAAGCTAGCTGAAATTTGTTATCGATAAATGCGGGGCTAAAAGCGACACCTTGGAAAGCGGAACTTGAAGCCGCTGTTGAAGATTACCAACGCCGAACATTGACCGCGCCAAAGAAAGACCACATCGATTCACTTCCAAACACTCGAACTTTTTGCACCCGCCTCTTTCCCCTTTTGATAAGTCTCGCTCAGACTGTTGTATAGACTCTTGACTCTGTCGATCTCACCCAGTAGCCGCTTCCTCTCGGTCTCATCTTCAATCTCCCCAACGACATCGGCAAAGCTCTTCGCGGTGAAAAACTTGTTCTTGCGATTGTAAAGCTGCCTGCTTTGTACCTGCTCTTCAGTCTCGCCCTTTCCTTGTACCCGAAATACCTCTTGCAAGATGTCGATATCGTAGGGAATTCCAAAGAGATCCCGGCTATCTTCGTATGTGAACAAGTAGTAGAACTCGTTGAAGCCCGCCCATGTGATGCCGCTCAGACACAAGGAACATGGTTCATGAGTAGCGAGGAAGATGCAGTCTTTAGCGGGATGAGGTCGTGTTGATGGGTCAGGAAAGTCGACGGTGCAGAATTGTTGGATGCAGTTGATCTCGCCATGTAAGAGGGGTGAAATGCGCTCGTTGTTTGTCGCGAGAGTGTATGGTGTGAGGTCTTTGCGGGATAGGATGGCTGCCCCAAAGAGTTTGGAGCCGCTTGAGACACCTTTTCGTGTGAGAGGTATGATGCTATCCTCGACGGTAGATAGCAGGCTTGAGACCAGGTCTTTGGGTGGTAGTGACGTTGAGGTCATGTGGGAAGACATTTTGTGGACGAGTAGCTGAGATGGATCTCGCGAGACGGGAAATTCAGCCTTTGAGAGAGAGGTGTAGGTGTCAATTTAGACTAAGATACTGCTCCCGCTTATCGCTCACTGTGTTATTGGATAGGGTTGCTCTTCATCTGCATGTCGGAGGCTACCGATGGCTTAGCCGCGGGGCCTCCCGATGGATTCGTACCGGGGCGCTACCGACCGCATGCGTGGACTTCTGGTTCTTTGATTTTGTGGTTCTATATGGTCTTCTTCTTACTAAGACTCAGCCCAGAAATCGCAATTGTGCAACGATCATGCCGCTGAAGGCCCGTGGGGTGCCATCATAAACCTGGAGCCGACCAGCAGTGCGTTCACACTCATTGTGCAGCTCTTTCGATCAACGGATCTGGATCATTCCTGGCCTCGATATTCCCGACAATAGATCGTCGAGTGGGTGAGGAACGCCTTCCGTCCTGTTCCTGTTCAACGCTGCCATGTATGAACCGCCAACGATACGATAAAAGTCATCCTGTGGACGTAGGATCACAGGACAATCGGTGTTCCACAATAGGGCGACGTGATCACCAGGCCGAGCGGCGGCTGGACACTTCCCAATACAGCCCCGCTTGGTAATAAAGAGCCTGTGACGATAGAATTGGTGATTTGTCTCTTGGTCTAGACGGAATGGGTCTTGTACAGATGCAGTCTCGCCCATGTCCAACAGTAGCTGCGCTATCGACCTTAGCATGCCGTCTTTAGCATACTTTGCTATCGTCTCTGGAGATCTTACGCTCCGATGTTGAGAAGCCGCATAGAAAACACTGACGTGGTTTTCAGAAGTCACGTGGTAGGTAGCAGTCTCACACAAATCTGTCATGATAGCCTTGTATCCGTTTGTCGCTTCTCGAGGTCTGATATGCTCTTCCCAGAAAAGTTCTGTTTCGGTCTCCGGGCTTTCCATGAGGTGAATGACTTGAATGATTTTCGAGAGAGCGGCGATTTCGTCTACGGTAGTGCTCAGCACATTGAGGGTATCATTAGCGAGTGGGTCGAAATTTGATGGCAATACAGACATTCGTTCAGAAACAGATCCTGTAAACGAGATGCCATTCTCTACGGTAAGACCACCAAATCTGCAAATTTTGTGCAGAGCGTGACAGAGTGGAAACTTGTCGAGGAGGGTCAAATCCCAACGTGGTGCCCATGACGGCATGTCGCCTGGCTGCCATTGCGCCAGCTGTTCCTCATGTTGAATCGCTAGGAAAATATCTTCCGTCAGATCTTGTTGTAAAGCCATGATAGCAAATTTCCGGTAGACATGCTCCACAGGTAAAGAATAGTCCGGTATGGTCGCTTCAGCTAGCGATCGTCCAGTAGGGTCTGCTACTGCCCAACGGTCATCGCCGTACCCAAGTCCCAAGATTGCAAAGATTCGATCGCGATCGTCTGAACACTCAAATCCCCTGGCCGTATGAATCGTTCCCATAAAACTCTTGGCGTAAGAGCGCTGATCCTTGATCGCAGACAGCTGGGATATGGCTCCGAGTATTCTAGACTTCCATGGCATGTGTCGCCAAGTGACTTCTGGCTTTTTGAGGTTGCTGACAGCCAGGTTGATGTGTGTCCACAGAATTTCTTCCGCGCCCCATAAGAAGAGCAGGTCTTTTGCCAGTGCAAATTCCTGTATGATCCACACACGCCTCCACCATGGACACTGGTTTAAGGCGTAGAAGGATTGCCATATGTCGTCTATCCACATTTTCATTTCCCTCCCGATTCCCATATTAGTCAATGTAGTCTCGAGCTCTTCGTGATCCATATCTCGCTGGCCCAGCTGAAGACAGGTATCAAATGCCGCGCGGGCGCAGACTCCTTGGTCGCGACCTAGCCACACCAGGACTCGATGCGCATTGCGGAAGACACGTTGCATGAGCTGAACCTGATGCGACTTCTCGACATGGTCAGTTTGATTGATACACATTCCGTCGATCCATACTGTCCGACGCCGATCCGGTAGCCGAATTCTTTTGAGAGCCTGGTGCAGACTACGAGTTACTGCGACGATCTTGGAATCGCACGTGATCGAACGAGACAGATCTGAGTTGCCCCAGACGTATGAAATAGCCTCATACTCCGGATCGTTGTTGAGGTCGCAATGCTCCAGGCTGCACGTGAGAGGATCTGGTTCGGAAGCAGGGTGAACGTGCAAAACCCGAATTGTCGTTGGCGAAGCTAGCTGCTTATACATGGCGTAGAAGGATTGCTGAATTAGCGTATGGGTGAGCGTGCACTGGACAGTCTTGTAGGAGCTGAGAGTTTTGTAGGAAGGCAACAGCGTTTGCAAAAGGATGACAGCTGCAGGATAGATGATAGGCCAATGATACGCCGAACAGACTTCTGCCTTGCATGCCTAGGTACAGAAGGCTGGTCAGAGGCTATTGGGTATAGGGTGGAGAGGCGCATGGCCATGGGGACAAAAGTTCAGCCCCATCGGCTCAGAAGCTATGAGGCGCATGTTAGGTTCGAGCTGGGAAAACAATTGGAGATGGGGTGCAAGTAGCTGCCAGAATGCAGACGAGATGCCCAAGTGCTCAGGTGGGCCCACTAGCGGATCACGTGTGGAGGCGCGGGACGCGCTCGACGCGTTTTGCGTCCTAACATGCTTCAACAACGAGCTCAGACGACACCCATGCGCAAAGGGAAGAGCAGTTGTATATTTAAATGGAAATCTGATTGTGTACTCGATTATCGCTACAGCGCCCTCATAAATCGACAAATTCACCCTTCAGCAGCGGATCGTCGCGCACCTGCTGCAAGTAGCTCTCCACCTTGGCCGTCAACGCAGGCACATCGAATCCGAAGTACTTGTAAGCAGCTTTGCCCGGCAAGCTGTGCCCGAAGCGCTTCATGCAGCAAGCGGCATCGGCATACCTCTCCCACCCGTTCGGCGCGAACGGCTCAATGACAACAGCCGGGATCCCACGATGCCTTTGCAGCGTCTCCCGCTTGTATTGTGTGGGTTGGGCATCGAACAATCGCTGACATGGGAAGCTCACGACACGCGCCTTGATATTCTTCGCCTTCAGCTCCTTCGCTGTGTCAACGGCATGGTGCAGTTCTGCGCCGACACCAATAAGCGTCACATCCGCGTCCTCAACCTCGTCGATCACGTACGCGCCCTTCGCGACCAAGTCCCGCTTCGTTTGCGGTAGTTGAGGCAGAGTATGCCGAGACGTCGAGATGATGCTCGGTGTGTTCTTCGCCTCGATTGCTATAATCCACGCGCCTGCCGTCTCCTCGCTATCGGCCGGTCGAATGTACAAGATATTGGGCATAGCGCGGTAGAGATTGGCAAGTTCGATCGGCTGATGGGTTGGGCCATCTTCGCCCATTCCGATGCTGTCGTGTGTGGCCGCATGTATGACCTGAAGGCGTTGCAGCGCACCCATACGAACGGCTGGGGCAGCATAAAGGTAGAACATGAAGAAAGAAGATGTAACTGGGATAAAGGTGTTTGGTGCGTATGCTGCCAAACCGTTGGAGATGGCGGCCATGGCATGCTCTCGCACACCGTAGTGGATATAGCGTCCGCTGTAGTTGCCGACAATGCCGCATGTGGTCTTCAAGTCAGGCTACGGAGGGTTAGCAACCTCGCATTGAGCTGGATGAGGGCATGACTTACATTTTGGAAGTCGACTTTGCCTTTCCAGTTCATGTTGACTGAAGGCGTCAGATCAGCGGTGCCGACCATGAAGTTGTTGATCTTCTCAGCAATCGTGTTGAAGACAAGGCCTGACGCCTTCCTTGTAGCTGTAGGCGCCTCAGGAAATGAGCTTGGGACCAAATCCTTCCAGTTGTCTGCTAGACGACCTTCGACCCGGCGTTTAAAGTCAACGCCCTCTTCCGGGTACTTGCTCTGGTATTCTTCCACTTTCTTCTCCCAGGATCTCACGAGCTCCTCGCCCCTCGCTGGAATGTCTCCAAAGAAGTCACGCACTTCTTCGCTGACAACGAAATGTTCCTCAGGGTTGAAGCCGTAAGCTTTCTTCATGTTGGCTACATCAGCTGCTCCGAATGCCATACCATGTGCAGTGGCGTCGCCTGCGACCGCACTACCAAGTCCAATCACTGTCCGAACGTTGATGAATGTGGGCTTCTCGGTGGATGATCGCGCTTTGTTTAGGGCTTCGACAAGGCCCTCGATGTCAAAGCACCCATCCTCAATGTCGATGATATTCCAACCGCATGCTGCCATCTTGGCGTTGACGTCTTCGGTGTTGGTGAGATCGACGGAACCGTCGCAGGTAACTTGGTTGTTATCGTAGATGATCGTAAGGTTATTAAGTTTCAGATGGCCAGCGAAGGAGATCGCCTCCAGAGCAACACCTTCCTGCAGGCATGCATCTCCGATCATACACCATGTGTGATTCGATACAACGTCGAAATCCGGTTTGTTGTAGATTGCCTGGAGATTCTTCGTCGCCATCGCCAGTCCGACCGCATTGGCTACACCTTGTCCTAATGGACCAGTCGTCACCTCGATACCTTCATGTTCGATCTCGGGATGTCCTGGGCACAGCGCATCGGTGCGCTCTGAGTGGTACGACTTCAACTGGTCGAAAGTCATGGCTTTGTAGCCTGTGAGGTGAAGGAAGGTGTACTGGAAAAGACAAGTGTGACCATTTGACAGGACGAATCGGTCTCGGTTGAAATAGTCAGGCGTGTGCGGTGCGTATCGCATGACATATTTCCATAAAGCGACACCAATAGCCGCCATACCGATAGCTCCTCTATACCATGATCAGCCTTACGCCTACAAGAGTTGGTTGTGGACCTTACCCGGGATGCCCGCCATTGAATTGCTGGCATAGATCCGCGATGAGCAACCTAAATGTCTTCAAGACATGATCTTGCTCTTTCGATAACTTCTGGACAGACGACTGTTCCAGCTTCGCCTCTTTCTTCAGTCCATCTACGACGTTCTTGCCGTAACCGGTCGAGCCGCCGACCTGCGGTGAATCTTGCGAGGTATGCATTATGTAAGGTTATGCGGAAACTTGCGAGTTGCGAACTTCACAATGCAAACATTAGTAGTTCTACAGATCAAACAACATCAGGAGGCGCATCATACATAAGTACACCCCGTGCTGTACTGAAAACTAATCTTCGACGTCTATCCAGAACATTTGGCCGGGCATGCCACATTCGGTAATCCGACGCGTCGCTATTGCGGAGGCAAGCTCGGTGTCTCCAATTCCTATTGGACGACGAGGCCATGGACTAGACAAATGCAGTAACCAGAGCCACCAACACACTACGTCGTCAGTCCCGCTGGACGTTTCCCCGCATTTTGCCACGACTATTGCGCATTCCGGTCTCCAGGTTGGGGGACGGGATTTCCACTTTGGCAAGAATGGCAATCTGGCGCGCTGAACATGTGGGGCTACTTGATGCATCGCTACCCTTCTCCCCCAGGTTGACAGCAGTTGCTCTTACTGGCGGTAATCGAACTTCACACCGCGACAAGTAAACATGACCCCAGCACTGGTAGATGCGTCTTCCGCTTCCGAAGCCCATGTACAGAAACCTACTATCAAGACACCGCTGCCGAATCCCTCGCTGCAAGTCACTGCAGACCACAACTTGAAGCTACAAGAAGCGCCTGTGTATGCACCAGCAAAGGGAGAAGTACTATTGCATATCAAGGCTACGGGTGTTTGTGGGTAAGATGCTTCAACTTGACGGGCATGTCCAAAGCTTACAACGATCCGCCAGATCTGACATTCATTTCTGGAAAGCTGGGAGGATAGGCTCGCTCGTCGTCGAAGGAGATTGTATCCTCGGTCATGAAGCAGCTGGCATCGTTCTACAATGTGGCGAAGGTGTTACGACTTTGAAGCCTGGTAGATGCGCCTCTCCGATTTCAAGACCACTACTAACATATACTCCAGGCGATCGCGTAGCAGTCGAACCCGGCGTTCCATGCGGCACATGTTTCCTCTGCATGGATGGTCGATACAACCTCTGTGAAGAAGTCCAATTCGCCGGCGTCTACCCCTACCACGGCACGATCCAACGCTACAAAACGCATCCCGCGAAATGGTGTCACAAACTCCCACCTAGTGTATCCTATGCCGAGGGCGCGCTCCTCGAACCACTTTCCGTCGTCATGCATGGTATCAAATCCGCCGGCCTATCTCTAGGACGCGGTGCAGTTATTTGCGGCGCAGGTCCTATTGGTCTCATCGCGCTTGCTGCAGCGAGAGCAAGTGGAGCGCATCCCCTTGTTATCACGGATCTTGAGCCTAAGCGCCTGGCATTCGCAAAGCAATTCGTACCATCGGCCTTCACGTACCAGGTCGACCGCAATATAGATGCCCAAGGCAATGCGAAGAAGATCAGAGAGTTGTTCGATTTCGAGAACGTGGGTGAGTATGGTGCACCGGAGACTGTGCTGGAGTGCACGGGTGTGGAGAGTAGTGTTGTTACAGCTGCGTACACAGCGAGGAGAGGGGGCACGGTTATGGTGATTGGGGTTGGGAGGGAGATAATGAATAATTTGCCGTTCATGCATCTGAGTCTTGCTGAGGTAGGTGGACTGCACCTGATCTTGTTCATGTTGGTGAGCAAGTTTGAGATTGTGTTTGCTAATATTGCTACAGATTGATCTCAAGTTCATCAATCGATATCGCGATACTTGGCCTTCTGGTCTTCAATGCCTGGCTGGTGGTATCCTTGATCTCAAACCACTTGTTAGCCATACGTTCCCGTTGGAGAAGGCGCTTGATGCATTGCACACTTGTGGTGATTTGAGCAATGGCAGTATCAAGGTGCAGATCATCGATGAAGTGGACGATGTGTTGTAGAATGTTTAGCTCGGCTAATCAATGGCGGAAACGTTCGATCTGAAAGCAGGCTTGTTGATGCTAGCAATCACCTTCGATGGGATAGATGGCTCCTTCCCCGCGCGCCCAACATGCAGCTTGATTATGCTTGGTGTGTCTTTGATTCTGTCAGCCCAAGATGGCTGGTCGGACGTAGAAAGAATTGGATGAGATGTTTGTTAATTGTGTCAAGGCGAGAAGGTTTGGGACGCATATGACGGATGCGGAAGCTATGGGTCAGGCGATCGAGAAGAAGGAAGCCGCATAGATTGCTGAGGTAAAATGTCAATACAGCAAACCGAAAGGCCGCTTGAGCAGCAAGCTCAACACCTATATAGAGGAGCCGACACATCCCGCTAAACTTACTCCTAGACCGTCCGTACTTGACTCTTCGCATACATAGGCGACCAGACACACCTAAAGAAATGCCATTTGACTGTACAGGTCTATCTGATCTATTGACGCGCTTCACACCAGTCCAGGACAGCGTGTTGCGCCATCTCGACATCGGGGATATCATCGCACTCTCACGCGCCGCAAAGGCGTTTAGTGATTATGTGCGCCTGGTCGAGCGAACGCAGTTTAATATCAACGAAAAGCTGAAGGTGTTTGTGAAAAGTCCGAAAGCGTTTCGCTCGCTACAGGCGAAGCATAACATCCTTATCAGCGGATCTTTTGCGTTCAGCTTCATGCTGAGAATACCGCTCAACTTCCGCTTGTTTGATATCCCTACGACTATGCTGGACAGGCTCTTAGTGGAGAGAGGCCCACATGCCGAGGCCCTGAGATCGTTTCTCGAAAACGAGGGTTACAGGGTCAAGGACAGCTCCATCCCAAACGTAGGTGCTCTGTTGTAGCATCGACGAGCTTTTGCCGTACTTGAAGTAGCTGACCGCAGGTTTAGCACCCATTCATGGAACGTGATACCGTCGAGGGCCGTCAGACCGTCTACATTCGAGAGACGGAACATACTCCTCTCTTCGTGATATTGAACTCGATCTTGACTTGCGACGTCAACTTCATTACCTGGAATAAAGCATACTCTGTGTTTCCATACCACACTTTCATTCTGAAGCAAGGTCACCTACTTATGGACATCAAGCATTGGGAACATCTTCCACAGGAACTGGCTAAATGGATGCGTGTTGGGATTGACATCGCCCCTTGTAGTCTTCCGGATGCGCTTCTCCCACACGCGAAGACTGACTCTACGTCTACATTGCTAGGAAACCGGCTGGTCGGCGATCAAAGTTCTTGGGTGGTACCGCTGAACACTGACTACGTCACGCCATCTCCCTTCCCCGATCTTCTCATCGACTATGCTGGCTTTGAGGTGACTACGTTCTTGAACGACGAAACCGAGACTCTGCTAGACTCTCCATCTCCTCAGTTCAATCATTACACCCTTGAGATGACGGTCGTCAAGAGCTTTGTTTTACGCCATCAGTACATCTTCGCCGACAAAGCTTACCCGGAGCAACACCATTTCAGAGGTCGTACAATCGTACAGCTCTACGCTCTGGGCGCTGCAAGGCGACCATCGGTATTTGCGCAGATCTTAGCTCAAACAAACCATCCGAATCTACGTGCCATCGCAGGGTTTGTACCACCGGATAGCTGGAAGTATTACGACAACAAGATGCTCAAGATGTTGGAGATGAGGTATCCGGGGGCTTTCCAGGTAGCTGCAGGGGAAGTAGCGGAGAAATAGGATCTCTGTATATTGCGATCGTGAATGAAGTAGCATCAAAACGTTGTACGTCGCATCACGAAGAATTTAACTACCATGCAATTGCTCTCTGCGATGCCACCGTGAGTTGCCATACATCCCCTAGTACGCCATTCTCCCCACGATTTCACATGCAGCAACCCAGCAGCCCGTAACTATCTTTGTCCCCAAACACCCATACTACCCCAGCACCTCTTCTCTCTGTTCTCTCAGCCCCAAACGCCATCCTCCGACTCCAATCTTTATCCTGCAACCCGAATCCTCCCACCTCCTCGGTAACCGAAGACCCCGGACCCATCTATTTCAAGTACCCACCCGCGCATATCT
>Ga0265797_10010588_pt1 | contig 11723 bp, 11 predicted proteins | sample P2T30metagenome_FD_192433 | JGI IMG/M metagenome (GOLD analysis project Ga0265797, IMG submission 192433) | Plant litter microbial communities from East Loma Ridge, Irvine, California - P2 T30 | ecosystem: Environmental > Terrestrial > Plant litter > Unclassified | place: USA: California... | reverse complement strand
CATGTATATATATATATATGTGTGTGTGTGTATAGAAGAAGGAATGTCGGCTGCCAAATCCTCTCTGCGTAAAGGGCTGGATTTAAGCTTTTTTGGGGTCTTGTTTATCTCTTGGTTCTTCGTCTTTTGTTTTCTTCGTGGAGGTGTGTATGACGCAGAAGGGCTTAAAACTTTCAAGATTTATAAATCTCACCTTGTTGTTTTTTTCGCTGCATTATTTGGTCTGGTTTGTTCGTCTACCTACCTCGCCGGCTACCCTTTCGCTGAGATCCCTCGACGACAACGACGACGACGAAAGAGAGGGCTGGTTTCGCTTTCACAGCAATAGCAAACGACGACAACTATGAGTCTTGCGCAGGAGAAAATGCAGGAGGATGAAAAGCTCGAGCGGGCGAGTCGCGGCAGCGAGCAATTAGAAGCGGGGTTTGGAGAGGATAGCAAGGTAGTGAGAGGGTTATTGCGCAAGATGGATTGTCGGTATGTTGTTGGTGTTGTTGGTGTCTTCGGCTGTACTATTGGTTTTGACAAGACTGAAATGAGAGCTGACAATGGCTGATAATCACGACAGCATTCTACCAGTCCTTGCGATGCTCTTCCTTTGCTCGTTCATCGACCGCACAAATGTCGGTAATGCGAAGATTCTGGGTTTGGAAAAGGACATCAATATCAATGACCATCAATATTCGATTGGGCTTTGTGTGTTTTACGCCACGTATATTGCGAGGTTGGTTTGGATACACACGGCTACATTGGTTGTGCCGATGGACTGACGCAATGGTAGTGAACTCCCATCGAACCTGGTGCTCAAGAAGGTCTCGCCAAAGATCTGGTTACCGTTGTTGACAGCCGTGTGGGGCGTTTTGACAATGTGTCTGGGCTTCGTCAGGAATTTCGCGTCGTTTGTTACGGTTCGCGCGCTGCTCGGGGTAGCTGAAGGTGGACTATTACCAGGAATGGTATGTATCCCACCATATCCCATATATACACTTGGCCATTCTCCTAACACCTCTTTCTCCAGGTCTTATATCTCTCGCACTTTTACCGTAGACAAGAACTCGCCCTCCGCATCGGCATCTTCTACACGGCAGCCTCACTCTCCGGTGCATTTGGCGGCCTGCTCGCCCGCGGCCTCAACGCCATCGGAACTGCTGGAGGGCTTGAAGGCTGGCGGTATATATTCATCATCGAGGGGATAATCACCGTCCTCGTAGGCGTCTGCTCCGCCCTCTTCCTCCCCAACTCGATTGAATCCGCGCGCTTCTTGTCTCCCACGGAAAAGGAACAAGCCCGACTGCGGCTCGGTGCCTCGTCCGCCAAGCACGAACACTTTGCCTGGTCAGAGATCAAACGCGGGGTATTCAACGTCCAAGTCTGGCTCACGGCCACGGCCTACTTTGCCATCCTATCCGGCCTCTACTCGTTTGGTCTGTTCCTGCCAACGATTGTCAACAACGGATTCGCAAAAGACCCAAACAAGGCGCAGCTCTGGACCGTCATCCCCTACGCCGTCGCCTCCGTCTTCACCGTCATCGTCGCCTTGTTGTCTGATCGCCTGGCCCTCCGCGGCCCAGTCATGCTCTGTACCCTGCCCGTCGCCATCATCGGATACGGCGTCATCAGCCAGTCGACCGACCCCAAAGTTCAGTACGGCATGACGTTCCTCATGGCAACAGGCATGTACGCAACCGTGCCCTGCATCCTATCCTGGAACAGCAACAATAGCGCTGGCCACTACAAGCGCGCTACCACGTCTGCGCTGCAGCTTGCCATTGCAAACGCAGGTGGCTTCGTCGCCAGTTTCATCTACCAGAAGAGTGAGAAGACGGATAATTTTCATCGCAGTCATAGGATCATTTTGGGCTTGCTTTGTGCGGCTTGGGTGTTGTAAGTATAGTAGTTTTCTTCTGGTTCCTCTCCTTTGTCTGGTTTCACCGTTTCCTTCTCTCGAACAAATTACTAACCCGGACTGATAGAATTGCCATGAATGTGGCGTGGGTGTGGAAGATTAATAGGGATAAGGCAAGGGGCAAGTATGCAGAGTTTGAGGGCAAGGGAGATGATAGGGATCCCGAGTTCATCATGGTTATGTAGATGGTTTTACGAGACTGGAATTTAAAGGCGTTTACTTGTCATGTTCTTATTTCCGGTGAGTCTATGGCAAGGCTTGATTTAGTGGCGAGTATTGGAGACGTATGGTGCAAATGTTGAAGAGATTCATAGTATGCGGAAAGTGTATGTTTGTATATATGTGTGTATGTTCTACGTAATACATATGTATACGTCTATGGAGGTCTAGATCCCACCTTTGCACCAAGAGTTCTATGTGTACATTACTTGCTGGACTGTCTGCCTGATATGACCAAGTTCTGAAACCGATGTTGATTTAGTCACCGTGCAAGGACGGCAAGCGGATATCTACAACTTCAACCTAAGCCACCACCTACTCGTACCCAGCAGGCTCAGGCTTCTCGGGGAAGGCGGGCGCATCGAGTCTAGACGTGCAAGCCGCCTTCCAGTTCTTGGGTGTGTATTTATCCACAATAGCTTTGAACGCGTCGAGTGTGCAAAACGTGGTGTCGCCGGGCAGATGCTTGCCTTCGACCTTGCATCCGGGAATCTGCATGATTTTGTCGTTGTAACGTAGGCGCACGTAGTAATCATTGAGTTTCTCGCGCTGGGAGGCCGAAAGCTCGTTAATGGGTTTGCGGGCTATGCCTTCAGGGACAAGGCTGGAACTGGACGTCTTTGTGCCAAAGAGGGAGGACCACCAGCTCGGATTCTTGGAAGTGGATTCTTGTTCCACTCGAGAGGGCTGAGCGAGGTTGTTAGTATTTCGTTTCTTGAACATTTCGATGGCAATGTGAGACGTGAATGGTGGCCATTTCTCGCCGTCAAAAGCACCCAGTGAGGTCAGCATGCCGGCTAGAGTGGTATCATGGCATCCAGACATGGCAAAGCGAATGTCAGTTTCGCCGCCGCGACCTTTACCCAGTTTGCCGTCTACGCCGCCGACTTCGACGATGCCAGAGTTTCCGTTGCGTTCGACGCTGCCGACCATTCGTGAGGTGATGTCGCCCATGAGGCCGCCAATGCCGAGCATGCGGTATTCAGATGACTCGTTGTAGCCCTGGTACCACTCTTCAACGGCGATCTTGTCGATGATTGAGCGTGCCTTGGGGTCGTAAAACTCCTTTGGCAATTTGGTCTCTGGGCCATGAGCGTCAGTGGCGTTTAGAGTATCCATTATGCCCGAAAGTCTGGGGTGGGAATCAACAGCCACCTTTTGCTCGCCGGGCATCCATTTTGAAAGGACTTTGGTGAGATAACGCATATCATCCGTGTCGTTCCAGTTTTCGGCTGCCCGTTGTGCGAACGCACGGCTGAGTTGGGCGAAGCGCCTGCAGCTTGCATCATTGGGGAACAGTGTTTCATCCGCAGGTGTTCTGGTGATGATTGTCGGTGGAGGAAAGTCGGCTGTGCGTGCAGATGGTGGGTAGAAACCCCAAAACGCTTGTTGGACCGACTCAAGAGCACGTGGAATTGGGGTCGCGCGCAGATAGATCATGTCGCTATCAGAAATGAGCTTCGGCATAAACTTGAGTTGGTCAACGTAGAGGTGGCGCAGGCGTTCGCCTAGAGCTAGAGTCGTTTCCCGGCCTTTGTCTGTAAGTTCACCGGGCTGGCATATGGCATCGAATTCGCCCATGGGGCCAGATGCAATGGCTAGGTGCGTTAGTATTTGCGGTGATTAGAGGGTGAGGCAGGAATACCGGGTCCATCGTCGGTGCCAAAGGTTTCGAGCCTGCGTCGGTACTTGAGCTGGTCCCACTTTGAAAAGTCCTTTGTGTTTAGGATTACGCTTGTCAGTTGGCGGGCAGAGTTGCAGTACGGCCAGTCTATGGTGGTCAGTGGGCTGTTCATGCTAGCCGCATTGAATTGCGTACAAGGCGGTAGACCAGTCTGTGACATCTGTTAGTAATCCATATGACATGAACAGGTATTGAAACCCACATTCTGGAATCGAGGAGATACAGGGCTTCTTTCGCCTTGACATGTGTCAGTATCTGGGTCGTAGTATGCCAACGAAGAACTGACCGTGCCGCAGGAGCTGTCATCGCAATTAGTGGTAGGCTAATATGGAAGCTATACAGCTGATCTTACAACTTGTACTAGCTGCAGCTCAAGCTCTTTCGGATAAAGCTTCTCAAGCTCTTCCTGCGAGTAAAAATGTCGCGGTATCAAGGTCGTCATCTTGTTTTCTCTCAACGGTTCAGGACAAGAAGGAAGAGAATATAACAATTCAAATCTTTTGCCGCACTCGATTCAATCACTGTGAGAGAAGTCGAGTCCAAGAGTCGAGTCGTATGATGGATGTTGGCAGTCACGTGCAACGTGTGGACGTCATGGCGTCTCATTGGCCGGCCTTATTCCGCACGATTCGCAAGCCACCAGCACAACTTTTGACGACCGCGCCCTTGCCATGCAACAAAGTGCCTAGAAAGTCGCCAACTGAGCCTTATACTCCTCGTTCGCACACGCGCTTGCGCAAATGGGCGCCTGATTCGTAGTTGTAGGTACAAAGCCACTCGTCCCCCATTTGCTGCAAAGCTCGCATAAGTTGACCAGCCAGCAGTATTCACACATCCCACCTCCCGAAGCATATCGAAGCAGTATGCTAAGCGCCTATGTATGCCGACAATGCCGCATACGTCTTTCGCGACACATTGGCGCCGCCCCACGCTCCCAATGGCAATCTCGAGCCATAGTTTCACTGCAGACACCAAAACAACAAGATGGCGCTGAACAGGTACAAGAGGAGGCACACACTCCACTTCGGAGTCAGGAAGAGCCTCAACGGGGGTCAATACCAGACTTACCCAAGGACCGTTTTTCAATGCGAGCCAGTCGATATTCGCGTATGCTACAGGACACAGACACCATCCCCAGCTATACTGGCGAAGAAGGCCAAGCAGCACACCAAGAAGGGGAGCAGGGTGACTTGACACAAAAACAGTTAGGCCATGCTGAACGCCTCAATAGACTTCTGTTCAGAAACACGGATTATGCCTGGAAGATGTTTGAGGAAACCTATACTGCAAGAGATTGCAAGGCCTTTATCGAGCCACCAGAGGGCGATGTCTATTTGTTGGAGCACGGCCGAGTTTTTAATCGCCTCCTTCGTAACGTCACTAAAGATTTTGCTTCAGGTAAAACGGTGGCAGTTACACCGACTGCCGTGCTGTTTAGATATGCACAGCTTGGTCTTGCTCGCCCTGAGTACTGGACTGAGCCAACTGTGGAATACCTAACATACGAAGTTATCCGGGCCATGTACAAAGTCCCGCAGAAGCCTCAAAGGGATTTGCCTTCGTTACTCAATGAATTGCTATCCGTCTGGCGACTATTCTTCCAATGTAAGGGGCCGATGAACGACCCGCTGGATGCTATTGCTTCCGAATGGCAGCTGCCACCTATTGAAACACTTCCGAAAATGTACAATACCAAAGACTTTAGTGGCCGCTTGCAGATATGTGTTCCCAAATATCCCATCAACTGGAGATTGGCCTTTTGTGCTGCCTACCTGTATGCCATAGCAGAAGGGTTGGACCAAAACACACGCCAGCAAGCCTCGCGTTTTCTGCGCCTTCTCGAAAATTTACTTGCCTCGTCAAAGGTAGACACCAGGTTTGTTCACTCTGCGCAATTCGAAGAGTTTCCAGAAGATGTTCAAACCCAGATCAAGCAAGCGGTCGATATGATGCCGTATAAAGCCATGACCGCCATTGGGCAATCAGGCGCAACCCTGGGCTCACAAGCCACGGAAGACAAGGAGACCAATTTGCTGGAATTCAACCTTAGGAGAATAGCGCGCGCAGTCGAGACCAAAAGCTCGCCTCTAGCGCTAGATGGTTTATGGAAACAGGTTGAGGAGGCATATACTGCCGACGGCAAGACTGCGATACCCCTTTTGCTATACAACAGCTTCCTTTCTGGGTACTTGACACTTTTCAACCCGGATCGCTCGGTTCAAGTCTGGAACCACATGATTGCAAGTGGTGTTAAGCCAAACATGAGGTCGTGGGTTGCTCTTCTCGAAGGCTGCACAAAGGCGAGAGATTTGGATGGTCTGAATGCAATGTGGACGCGCATGCTCAACACTGGACTCGAGCCAGATAACTATGCTTGGACGACCCGCGTCAACGGCTTGCTGAGGTTTCGACAAGTCACCCAAGCTCTTGCTGCGATGGATGAAATGGGCAAGCGCTGGCTTGCAGCCGAAAACCTTCTACATCCGCACCCGACTAACAAAGGCTCCAAGAAGCAGAAGCCGTCGAAAAAGGCAGTCAACAAGTGCACCAAGCCTTCTGTGGAGGTCATCAACGGTGCCATTTCCGGCCTCGTACAGCTGCCTACCAATTCAATGACGTATGAAAAACGAGTCGAATTCGTTCAAAAAATCCTTGGCTGGTCCACAAGATTCCAGATCCAACCAGATGCCATTACCTACAATTCGCTGATCCAGCTGTACCTAGGCGCGGGGGACAAGCGCACCGCTTTCATGCTTATTGAGCAGATGGAAAAGCAGGGCCTAAAGGGAGACGTTGCAACACACAACATGCTCATCACTGCCGCTTTTGATAGTAACACCTTCGATGGCCAGTCGGAGCAACAGCAGACGGACAAGGTTCTCAAGATCTTTGACGAGTTGGAAGCGACCGGTACGAAGGCAAATGCCTATGTCTATTCTACGGTGATCGATCGCCTTCTGAAGAAATATTCCAACTACAGCGGCGTTCTCGCCGTCATAAAACACATGACTTCTCGCGATTTGATCCCTTCGGCACAAGTCTACACTTCCCTCATCACATACTACTTCACATCCGAGCCACCAAAGATAGCAGAGGTTGATGCTCTGGTACATCATCTCTTCACAAATGTCGGTGCGGCCAACGATCGCATCTTGTTTGACCGCCTCATCGAAGGCTACGCGGCACACAACGAAGTGGGCAAGATGCTCAGCGTTCTCACACGCATGTCCAAGGAGGGTAAACTACCTGGCTGGGAAGCACTCATGGCCATTGTGCGCGCTCTGATGCAAGATGGTGATCATGAGCGAGCGCAGGCCATTGTCCGCGACGTTGAGCGTGGCGAGGGTGTTGCCAGGGGCGGTATCATGGGCGACCAACGGGGCGAGGCGAGGTTCATGGCCATGGTGAGGAATTTTGGACTCGGGGAAGAAGACCAGCGCATGGGTGACTTTATGAAGAGCGCCGAGCATGAACAAGGCACGGATTACGAGCAGGGCGGGTCTAGAAACGAGAGGCTAGATTAAGAAGATGAAGACTACCAAAGAAGCGGCGATGGACAATCTGACCTAGTCTCCGAGTCTCATTAACCTCTTTTTTTTCCCCTTCCTTGGAGAAGAAAAGAGAAGTAAAGAAGGAGAATTGTTACAGTAAAAATGTATCTCAGCAAGCAGTCTGTACCCCATCTCAATGCACACCTTGTCATCTCTAACGATGATGTGGCGTGAAACTCAGCTGATCCCCCCCTCACTACCCCAGTGTTTTCCCCGACGCCCTTGATCCATGTCTCACTTTGTTCTTTGGCGTTTTATGCCGTTTTTTCTTCTATGTGGGTGGGTGGATACTCACTCTATGCACGACGGGGCTCTGACATGACTGCCTATATGTGTAAAACGAGGCTTTCCAGCGCGTACATGTGTGTGTGTGTTATTTTGTATGCAATTCATCATCTCATATCTAATGCACAGCCTATTGTATAATGGGTGCAATGAAAATAGTAATGTGTATGAACTTAAGGATGGAATTGGAAAGAGCTACATATACATGCATGCAAAGAAGAAGAAGAAGAAGAAGACGTGATAAGTTACTCCCCGGCTCAGTTTTGACATACTTTTACATCGCTTCTCATATAACGCGCGCAAAAAAAGTAAAAAAACCCAAAACTACTGAGACATGGACAGCAAACTTTGCTGACGAGTTTCTCGTCTTGTCTCATGTCGTCTCGTCCTCGTCTCAACAAGTTTGTGTGCGGAGAAGGAAGTTGTGAAACAGAGGACGACAGGTAACGACCGTGCATGCATCACATCTATCCAGGTGAGAGAGAGAGAGAGAGAGAGAGAGAGAGAGAGAAATGATATGAACAAACTTACATATAAACGCTTTTTTTTTCATTACAATCATCATGCAAGATGCGATGTGCACAATGGCAAATTAGAAAATTAAAAAAAAAAGATTCTTCCATCTTCTAGAATGGGAAATTGCTTGTGTTGCGTTATAAAAGGATGAATAAAGGGTCAATGGATGGATGGGGTACAGATGATTTTCCACGGGCGTCTTTTTTTCTCACACACCATGTCTCTCTGCCCTTTGGCCAGAAGAAGAAACGGGCCGAATGTGTTTCTTCAAAGGCACACACTTCCATGCCTAATTGGCTGCTTTGGTCTGTATGCAGTTTGGACCAGACAAACAAGGGTCCATTGATAAGAGAGAAGAAGAAGAAGAAAAAAAACGACGTGGATTCTTTTCTAACCCCCCGCTTGGCTTATCACTGCCTGTTTTTATTCAGTCCTGCGGGCTACGGGTTATCGTGATTATTTTACATTGAGATTAAAACTGGAGTAAGAAAAGATGGGAAGCCGACTGGCGCTGATGTCATGTGATTGATAAGGGGAAGGGACCTTCTTTCGGCCTAATATCACGCGGAAGGGGCCGGGGGCGGACGGGTTGTGGTGGTGGCTTGCGGGACCAGCAACCGGCAGCTGGAAATCGTGTGACCGTTGCGATTGTTGGTTTGGGTTGGGCTGGGGCAATGATGTCATTAGCGACGATGCGTTTTTTTTTATTTTCTCTTCTTCTTCCCTTTGGTTCTTCTCCCAACTTGGTGAACAAGTCTGACCTTGGTGGTGTTGACGCGGCGTTTTTCTCTTCTGTAACCAAAAATAGTAGCTGGGTTCTTATTTTCCCGTTTGTGAGTGGTGATGTATTGCAAACTACCCCTCACCGCCAGGATTTTCCTTGGCTAGGTGTTTATCAGGAACGAAAAGAGAGTGATTGCGTTGGTGCCAAGGAGTCAAGGGACGGGAGGTTTTTTTTTCCTGCCCTGGCTGCCCGATTGCCAATGCTTGCCTTGTCTGACAGGCCTAGTGCTGAGGGCTCGGAGGCATGGCGCTATGGGGCGAGGGCCGATGTGAGGCCGACAGTTTGGTATTACGCTCATTATCAAAGTGCAAAGGATGCAGTGATGGATGGTCATGTTGCTTGTCGTCCAAGTGTTGGAGGCTCACGGCTAGGACACGAACTACAGTTGGCCAAGGGGTGACGCGGCTTTTGTGTACTACTCTACCAAGTTGTCAGGCCTGTACCCAGTGACAGCTGGCTATTTTGTGGCGCAGTGCCGTCCTTGTTGACATAGGGCTGGCGAGATAGCAGGTATCGTGTCGATTGATGTGACGGAGGGTGGGCTTCAATGCAGATCTTAGAGGGCAGGGTTATACCTAGTGGTGGGCTTGGGTTATGCTGCTTGTGCAGAAAGTGGCTTTGCAGTTGCTGTTGGCTGGAAGGTGCCGACGCAGTGACAGCTTTGAAGTGTTGATCCAAGACGAGTGTTTCGCAAACGGGGCCTTGGACATGGCAGAGCCAGTGGCTTCTGCTACACTGTGGAGGTAATGTGATGCTGACTAGGCTGATGGTGCTATGTGCTGCCGCGGCTTGCCGGGCTCGGGGTTGGGAAAGAGCGAGAAAGCGAGGGGTAGGTTTGGGGTTTGGTGCAGAGCTGGTGCTGACGGGCTGTACACCGCAGACTGTGAGTTTAGTCGGGCGTATACGATGTCCATGACTTGGGTGAGTAAGAAGCTGAGGCTAGACTTACGGCCGACTACTTACGAGGTCTCGCATGCAAGTGCTGGATAGGCCAAGACCTGGCAAGCTGTCTCTCTCTCTCTCTCTCTCTCACTCTCTCTCGTAACAAACGCATCTGCGCCGTCGAACCGTTTAATGTGCCGGCGGACGAATCACAAATTATACAGCTTGGGTTTGTCCGCAACGAGCAAGTGTGTATGACAGCACAGCCTCAGTGGTGGTGCAGGCTGGCCAGCCCTGATTGGCCTACACGGCTTTCACCGTCGGCCAGAGCCCGCCGACAAGTGCATCAAGTGCGTAATGCGGTAGGATGCAATACGCCCACACACATACACACAGAGAGGAAGACATGACTGTGTGTTGGTGCCGCGGATAGAGGGAGGTTGGGACATGTGATGGGGAAGACATGTTGTCGTCGTCCAGGACCAAAGCAGAAAGGCAGCGATGCCGACAAGACTCAGGGGAGAAGGGACAGGACAGCGGTGCCAGACTTGGCCAGCAGCAGACTAGCAGGCCGAGTGACGCTGGGCAGTGATCGCCCCATGGCCGACCAACCGGGTTTAACCTGCTTCTTCTATTTCGAGAGGGGGCGACTCCGCCTCCATGTGAAACGCCTCCCCGACGGACGGTGGGCCCGCGCACAAGAAGGCCCTCAGCACCCTCATTTGCACCGCTCTGCTTCTGCTCCTACTCCTACTCTCCCATATACCCTCTTTCAACACGCCCCTTGGACCATCACCGCACTGTCTACCACCGCTCTTGTCACCATACCCGGCACCCGCCCGCTACACACACACACACACACACACACACACACACCCGTGCCCAACAAGTCCCGGACATATCGGCACAGCCACACTTCCGGCACACCCGGCATCACAGACAAGCTTACGACGACTTTGCGGCCGCCTAACCGCTCCTGTCAGGCTCGCATTGCCCGCGATACAACACCCCCAAGACATCTGCGAGTCGGCCAAAAGAACTACCCAAACAACCGCCGGCCACTCTCCACAAGGTCAAACAAACAACATGGCTACCGCAGTCCAGCCTGCGATGACCATGGCGCCATTCAACGGCCTCCCCAACCAATGCGTCGACCCCAACGAGTTCTTCGACTTTGGCCAGATGCCCTCGCCCACACAACCTGCCACCCTCAAGAGAGAACAGAGCTCCGTCTCCAACATTGCCAGCCCGACTAGCACAAACATCGACGACGACCTCCAGACGCCCGCAAAGCCCAGCCACGAGTACGAGCGCTTCAAGCAGCAGACTGGCCTCCCCTCGGGCTCCATTGCCGGGCTCAGTGCCGGGTACAACCCGGGTTTTGCAGGCTTCTCGTCCACTGGCTTGGACGAGATGGCCATGATGGGTGGCGACTCCATCATGGACGGCACCTGGGGCAACGGCCTGCCCATGGACGTTGGCATGAACATGGGTATCGACTACCGCCAGAACAGCTTCGTCTTCAGTGAGGCCTCGCAGGACGACTTTGTGGACCCCAGCGCCATCACACAAGAGGTGCACCAGCCCAACCCCAACGTCAGAGTCTGGCCCGGCATGCATCAGCAGGCTGCCCTTGCCAAGGCGGCCGCCCAGCAGCAACAACAGCAACAGCGCGTCGCCGCCCAGCTAGCCCACCAAAAGCAACAGCAAGCCATGCAGCAACAGCAGCAGCAGCAACAACAGCAGCAACAACAGCAGCAGCAGCAGCAGCAACAACAACAACAACAACAGCAACAACAGCGCAGCCGAGTGGCGTCCACTAGCCACGCCGGCCGCAAGACATCGAGCCCTCTTAGCGATGCCCATACCGAAGAGATGATCACGCGCGTCGTCGCA
>Ga0265797_10010587_pt1 | contig 11723 bp, 9 predicted proteins | sample P2T30metagenome_FD_192433 | JGI IMG/M metagenome (GOLD analysis project Ga0265797, IMG submission 192433) | Plant litter microbial communities from East Loma Ridge, Irvine, California - P2 T30 | ecosystem: Environmental > Terrestrial > Plant litter > Unclassified | place: USA: California... | reverse complement strand
CTTCGAAGAAGAACAGCCTGGAAGGGTACTGGGAGGTTGTCGCTCAAGTTCTGGAGCCGCCTGGCAGCATTGATGATCCCGCTCAGGCAAACCGTCTTTGGTAAGAGGCAGCTACTTTGCAAATACACCAAGGAATTGTGTACTAACACTATAATGCAGGGCCCCGGATGTTCACAAGGTCGGCGATACCTATTACTGCTACTACACCGTCTCCGACTTTGGTGTCTCAGAGTCCTTCATCGGGCTGGCCACCTCGAAAACGTTACAGAACGGGTCCTGGACTGACCACGGCATGGTCGTGTCTTCCAACAGCACCGACGCTCCGTTCCCGCTGAGCAAGACCAACACCATCGACGCGGCTTTCATCCAAGACGCCAAGACCGGCAAAAGCTACCTCTCCTACGGCTCCTGGTGGGCCAACCTCTGGCAGTTCGAGTTAACCAAGGATCTCAAATCGGTCAAAATCCCCACTGCCCGTCAGCTGAGCTATACCTACGATCCTGTGCTGCCGACTAAAGAGCAGGCGTACGCCAATATGTCTCTTTCCTGGGGCGGCGCATCCGCTGAGGAGGCCCCATATATCAACTACAACAAAGAGCAGGGCTTCTACTACCTCTGGTACTCGGCGGGCCTGTGCTGCGGCTACAACCCCGCTGCGCTGCCTCCGCCTGGAGCTGAATACACCATCTTTGTCGGTCGCTCAAAGTCGCCCCGCGGACCTTTCGTGGACCGTAATGGAAAGGATCTCGCCGAGGGTGGCGGTAGCATGGTCTACGGCAGTCACGGCAACACGTACGCACCCGGTGGACAAGCGGTGATTTCCGACTACCGCGGAAGCGATGTGCTGTACTACCATTACGTCAACACGACATTCGACCCGCTGTACCGAGACAACTTCAAGTTTCTGGGATGGAATCCGATCAAGTACGTCAAGGGGTGGCCGGTGTTGCAGAAGTAATTGGAGGAAGGACATGGAATTCAAGAAGACTATGTATCATAAAAGAGAAATGGGTATAACATAAGCAACCGAATCTACCAAACTCCCTACACCGTATCACCCACTAGACATACCAAAGTTGTAGTGGCCAGAGCGGTGTGATTGCAGCGGGGACTAGCGCCCAATTTCGTTTCTCTTCACCGCTTCTTTGAAATTGCCGATATATTGCCAACCATCAACCCAATCTTTCACATACGACCATAGGACACTGAGAATTAGGCTTCCCGTCCGCTCAGCCATATACAAGCAGTGTACCGGCGGATTAGTAGTTAGGTGGGTGACCACTAGCGAATCCCCGCTGTTGTATGTTTTTGCCTTCTTTTTGCCCATGCAGCATCGCCAACACCAGCGCGTTCAAGCAAGAAAGCGGCATCTTTTTTTTGCTTGTGACCAGATCCCTCCAACGCCATAAGGCTCGTGTCGCAATCTAGCTATTGTAATCCTTCAGCGGTCCCTGGAACAGAGCTCCCGCGTACACGGAGGATTATCACGGCTGATGCAGTGGATCGCGTGCTATGCCTTCCCAGAAACTAACAGCGTAATACCCTGCGTCTTGTGGATTGCTGAAATTGTTGGAGTCTTTTTCCTGTCGCAAAGTTATGCAGACGGATTAGACGTTTGGTTTTTACGCCAGGGAAAAGAGCGCTTTTGCTTATTACAGATACCAAACAAGTCGTCCGCGATTTCCTTAGCTTCCCGCCCAAGCTTTTTCTTGCGCTTCTCGTAAAGCGGAAGCGGGAAGTCGAACTTGATGCGATGTTTTCGGATGCAATCGAGCGCTGCGGGCCTTCCCGAATCCAATGCGAGATCGAGCGCAGTGCGTCCGTTCCACTCCAGCTTCGTGATCTCAAGTGACGCGTTCTCAAAAAGCGCATCGAGAGCTTCATAGGCGCCCTTAAACAGAGCCCAATGAATTGGGTATCTCCCTTGGTCAGGCAATAGCTGGCGTAACATCTCTGGGCTTTTTCTGAGCAGGCCTCTAACGCTAGCAGCATCGTCTTGCTCAATTGCGGTGCGAAGTTGTTCTTGCATATGGACTTTCTGCTCCGGTGTGAGGGCTTGCTGATCTTCTGTCGCGTCCATTTCCATAGCTGCCGTCTTTCCAGTCTGACCTTGGACCTGGTTATGTGGTATTGCCCCTATTGGGTCTTGTGTTTGCGCCGTTGGATCTTGCATTTGAATCCACTCGGCTCGCATAGAGTGCTCGCTTGGATGTGTTGGATGCAGAAGGTTGTTTTGAGTATCTTGATGAGTGGTTTGTGGATCGGCGATCTTCGTCGGGGAAATGGTTGTATCTGAAATGCTGTGGCGAGCGTCTGGCTCTAGTAACGCAAAGGGCTCGTCAGATCGTCCCTGGCTAGGCCCGCGTCCTTGAGCGTGATGATTCTGCGGAAAATACAATTCTTCTGAGATGTCGCGATATTCGTACGTTCTAGGCGCGAGGTCATACGAGCGCCAATCTCGCTGCATGGTGGCAAGTTTGTTGCGCAGCTCGGTCGCTCTTATCCTCTCGTTCCGATTGACGCGAAGAACCCGTCCAAAGATAACTTTCAGTATATCTAGAACGTATCTCTGCGCAACTTCAAGGTCGTACCTTGACCTGAGTAGTGTGTTGGACCAATCTATGAGCAAGGGATGGAGAGCAGCGCTATGTTGTCGTCCTGTTCCTGGAATAATACTCGTTTTCGAGGCCTGCGCCTGCTCCGGAAGATAATAGCAGACGTACTTATTCCGGTTATCCCATTGATATGAGTCACTCCTTACGTAGAACAGTGGCTCTTTACCAGCGCAGTCCGAGAAATTGACCATTAAGAGTGTCTCCAACGCACTGACTGCCGTTGACCCGTCGGCAATGAACGCAAGTACCATGAGTGTGACACAGCCCATAGACCAAACATCACTATCCTGACCTGCTAGACTTGTCTTCTCGTCCTGGATCTCTGGAGCCTGGTATAAACCTGTCGGTCTCGTCGCTGGCTGAGTAGATGTTCGCGATGTAGCTGTGGAGGTTTGTGCAGATCCTGCCCTCTGCTTCTTTGCATCTCTCTTGCGAGCCAGACCAAAGTCGCTGAGCTTCCAAGTAAGCTTGTGCTGCCTTTCGCGCCCAGAGCCGGAACAGGTTTCGAAAATCAAGATATTGTCAGGTTTTATGTCAAGATGTAAAGTTTTGAACTGATTGTGCAAGCATTCTAACGCTTCAACGATGTCAACCAGGCTGGCGAGCTGGCGAGAGGGTGCGATGTCTTCCAGGGCGCGCTTTTCACCTTTGAGGAGATCACCCAGACTGAAACTCGCCAGTTCGAAGATAATGGAATGTCGAGTGGGATTTCCTGCCCCATCGAGTTCAGTTATGCTACCTAAATGTAGCATGATCATGTTGTGCTTGGTGTTGTATCTTCTTAGTTCTTTCAAGATGCTGAGCTCGATTCCAAAGTCTGACTCCTTGGTGGCCTCGGGCTGATCGCGTACAGATTCTACCGCCTTGAAGACTTTGAGAGCCACGACTTTCGTTCTCTTTGGATTACCGGTGACGAAATCGCAATCTTCCTGGTCCTCATTTTCTCGAATCTCCCAGTGACATTGCGCTATTTCAGCTTTGAAGACTTGGCCTTGAGAGCCGCTCTTGATTGGTTCCTGCCTGCCAACAAAAGGTAAGCGTTCGCTACTGCTGATGTTATGATGCTTCAGCTTCTGAATCGTCTTCGGTTTGAAAATCGCTTGCTCCCCAAGTATGGATGCGTGGTATCTGTCAGGGACTCCATATTTGACTAGCTCGATCTCTTTGAATGGGATCGAATTATCGGATGGGACGAAGCGGTTGTGGTCGGCTGCAGGTCGATCAAACTCAGAAGTCACCCAACCCAAGAATAACAAAAGCAACTCGAGTCGGTCTTGGTACAAGAAAAACGCAAGTAGGGACGTTCGAGACGGCGTACCCGTTGTCGCTGAAATGCATTTCTCAATGATCTCGTCGGCACACGTAGGGGAGGAGCCATCCTGTTCGTCAGCGGCATCGCTGGTGGTAGCTTGTGAAACATCACCGACTCCGGAGGAAGAATTTAGACGAACAAGCTCCCTGAATAAAAGGTCCAACGACTTGTAGTTGAGTATCCGATTCAGATCGGCTTTTGGCATGAAGCGGCGAGAGTGTCTGTCATTTCCGGGAATATCTTCCACAGTACGTCCGACAGCCTTTTGTAATTTCTTAGCCAACTGCTCTACTTGAGACTCGCGCCTCAGAGACGTGGTGGTCCGCAAGGTTGGGAAACTAGGCATGTCGCTCATTGATTCCGGATGCCCCGAAGATCGACTACCTTAGCATCTCTGTGTCAAGATTGATTCGATCGTAACACGAGTCGTGGCACGCGACGGAACACGCGACGGGACGCGCGCCGCAGTGCGAGAAGGATCCGCTTGGTAGAAACGGTAAAGCGCAATCGTCCCTGCAACGCAAAGAGAGGCCCGTTAGCCTGTTGCTGGGAGGGTGCCACTAATAGCGACGTTGGGGTAAGATGTGGAACGCGGTAGCAGAAGTGTGGGGCGTAGATGCAGCAAGACATTTCTGGGTGATAGGCAACATCGCCTATGGGGACGGCCTCATTTGGGGGTGGCCAAGGAGCTGCATGGCGCGGACCCCCGCCGCCCGCGTGTCGCCAGACTCGCCACTTCTACCCGCAGGAACGTGCCGTCACAACAGGCAAATCACCGCATGTTCTCTTGCCACCATCAGATACCCGCCTGCCCAGGCGTATGCTACCTAGCCTTATGACAACGAACCTTGTGATAACACGACAACGGTGTTTGGGTCATGAGCAGACCTATGGGCATGCGCCAGCGCAGACATGCCTCAGCATGATCGAGGCCGAGTCGACCTTACTTCAGCCTTGTCCAAATCATAGTAGGTTATAAGAGTCTTTCAGCGGTAGGTAGTTGCAATCTTGCCTTATCTCAGCTTAGCCACTACCAAGCCATGATACAACATCAAGTCTTCCACCGTTACCACAGCCGCGACAAGCTACATGAATTCCTCAAGAAGAAATTTGGTGATAAGATCAATTTCCAGATTCAAAAAGCTGGAGACTACATCACATTTAAGGCTCCTGAGCAATTGACTGATGTAGGTCTCCGGAATCGCTCATCAGTTCATGCTGACACCTTTAGGAGGACTTGAGGCAACACAGCCCACCCATTGTTTCCGTGACCGGTGAACGCTGACAGGACGCATTCTTTAGTGCTGCCAAAGTCTGAGGCGCCCTCTCTGTCGGCCTGCTCAGGCAATGCGGGGCTCCCGCGGGCTCGAACACGGTCATCCCGCGTTTTGAACAGGCTAGAACCGACTACATAGTTCAAACACATACGACGTATCCCACTCAACAACCTATCATCTCGCCTTTCAATTTACTTCTCCAAGATGTTTCTTAGTTCTCAGCAGGACGACAAGGACGCGCATGACCCCCACACCCTCGCTCTTTCAACGCCACATATACAGGCTGGCATCTTCGGCTGCAAGCAGTTGTTCTCGAAGCACAAGGATAGCCACTTGCTCGAACTATCTCGCTTCACATGTGATGCGTCGCATGCTCTATCAACGCACAGCTTTACTAGCTCTTTGCAACTGTCGGCTTACCTTGACAATCATATGAATGATACAGGTGGAAAGGGTAGTAGTTTGGAAATATAGTAAGTAAATCTGAAGTAATCCTAGCTTTAGGCTGATGGAGTATTAGCACAGTTCACCAGAAGAATACATGGGCGCCTCTCAGCATCAGCAGCGACATGATATCTCTCCTCATGAACCGTTACCACCTCAGCCCCGGCTTCCTTCAGATATTAGCATGCTTCAAAGACCGATATATGCCGACTGAAGAGGAATTCTCGAGCGCGGCGCAGTCACATCTCACTGATGACCGTTATGGTATGTTAGCCCTCATCAATATCTTAGGTTGAGGTCGTAATGACTATTAGAGTTCGGTTGGGTATACAAATATTCGGAGAAGAAAGCCGTCGGCGAAGGAAATCCGTGGCGAATTCGACAAACAGGAATTTACCACTTCACCGAGCTGAAGCGGGCGAGATCAGTGTTGTTCATCGTACATCCAAGCCCCTCCGCCCACTTCAAAGATCACCTCAGTCAGGTGCTACAACAACCAAAGGCCAAAATCAGCCTATTAGCAAACCCCATGCTAATCCATTCGATGCTCATATCTATACATCTCGGCTCTTGGCGTGATTATCTCGAGTACCACGTAGCCAAGCTTTTGCAATTAGTGAGTGCTCTCATCGATGATGACAGCCTAATGAAGTCCCTACTGACACATGCGAAGGATATCAAATCGGCCTGTACATCCATCGAACAACCGCTCGTCACGTTCGAAACCCTCAGAGACACCCGCGCTGTTGAGAAGAACATCCTGCCACTCGAGCCTATTCTCGCATCCTTCGAAATCCTTTTAGACGATCTTCAAGAAGCCAACAGAATCTTTTCTGGGTCGAGCGGAGCAATAGAAGGCACATCTGAGGTCATAAAAGCGGCGTTCGCCCAGTTCCGCAAGGACGCTGCATCATATAGAGGATATGCTCTATACATGGGCGGAAGAGCACAGTCGACCGCTCAGTCAATGCTGGACACAATAAACCTGGGCTTCCAACAACTGGCGCAAAGCCAAAACAATTATACGATGGGTATGGCCAAATCGGCGCGAGAGGACTCCATCGCCATCAGAGCGGTAACGCTGGTCACTTCACTTTATCTACCGTTCTCTTTCGTTGCCGTACGTATCACATTCCCCGTAAATCTTGGCCGGTACTGAAGACTTGCAGACTATGTTTGGCATGAATCTTTTCGACTTCGACTCTAAGTCTCGCAATCTTGTCCTCTCGAAACAACTCTGGCTCTATTTCGTGATATCAGTCCCTCTGACTGCTCTAACGCTAGCTTGTTGGAAGTGGAGAATGTGGAGGTATGAGAAGAGGAAACCTACTACAAAAATGGAACGGCCGAAGACCAACTCAGATATTGAACTGGGTCAGTACTGATGCAGCAATTCTTGTCGTTGTCGCAAAGCCTTGGAACGGTTGATGCCGTTTCACTAACATGACAATATCACGTGGAAGAGGTTTGAAGTAGACAGCAGACGCTGTCTGTTAATTGCAACATTACGTAGTTAAGAACAAAAGCCTGATGTCAGTATCTATTTGAGTATCGTTTGCGGGGTGCGGTGCTGCAATCATGAGATATCGCAATCATCATGGTACCGCGATGATGCAGAGCGACGAGTGTCACATTTCCCGCAACACATGACACCCCATACAATCAGGTACTGCGATTTCGCGATTACCAGAGACAACCTTGAAACTACCTAGGTATGTGCTTGCAACTTGCGGCGTGAAAACGTGGCATGTCTCTTCAACCCAAGTATGGCTTCAACCGCTAGCCTAAAACAAGAGTGGGCAGGCCCTAATCTGATTCAAAGGGGCGTCGCCTTATTCGTTGGCACTTTGCGTGCAAAAAGTATCATACACCGCAGCGGAGGTTCGGTGGTTGTCAAAGAAGCCCGGCTGGGCTTGGCAGAAGCCCGGGCGGGCGCTAAGTACCTAGGTATTGGGGGCGGCGCTTGGAGACGCGTTTCCCTTGCGGCGTCCTTCGCACTCCATCGCGACATCATCATCTTCGACCATCTTCAGGTTCAAAAAGCCCACTCAAATCCTTTTCAGTGACCGGGAGGTCTATTTCGCAATCACGAAGTATCTGTACGCTCAGTATATGTCGCTGTGCCCCTCACACCGGCGGCTGACCGGTGAGAAATGGAGGACCTTTTGTCTAAGCCGTAAAGGCGAACCTAACGCGCCTTCATGTCGTACAACAGCCAGGCGGCGCTCACTGACCCCCCCTCTCGCATAGCTGAACCGCTGGCAACGTCACCAGTGCCTGTGCAAACGCCTCAAATTTCCAGGTTGCGACGCTGCGTACCTATCGCTCATGCGTGGCAAAGCATGCTGGCATGCAGCGCATGTCGCCTTGTTGCCTTCTTTCTGCCCGTGGTCTTTGGCAGGCTTTCGATAGAGGCCGCATACACATATGAACCGTTTCCAGGTGTAACCCATGTTACGTTTTCTCCACACCTGATCGTTGCTCCTTCCGTGCTGCTCCACTCTTTCATCTGTGAGTATCCGACAACAATGGCCACACCTACGGATACGGCTACTCCACCGGTCACGCTACCGCCTGTACAAAAGCTTCATCTCGACGAGAATCCCGTGTATGACATCATTTACAATTTGTCACGAACGTTCCTAATAATGCTTTACAGTCCTTCCATCTATAACCCACTGAGTGGGGTAACGCACAAAGAAGCCCAAAGATTCCACGAGAAATATCAATTACCCGGACTAGTTGAGCAGGATGTATTCATTCGCGGTGTCATCGCACTTCGATCCCAAAGTGACATTACGAATCTATTCGAAGACGTTCGAGATGCCCGTTCCAAGACACCCAAGGAACTGCACAGACCCATTGAGTTGAGTGTCGGCGAGCAGAAGTATACAAGACTTGAAAGCCAGATTTTGTACAAGGCTTTCCTGCCCCAGAGTAGGTGGGAAACGTTGAGAGATATCTCGAGGTTGCATCGACTTTTGATCATGGCTTGTATCTTGGCAGCAGTGACCCAGTAGGTGTTGATACACAGCGCATACCACTAGTGACTGACATCTCTCCAGGGGATGGGATCAAGCTGCTATGGCTGGTAAGATACGTCGAAAGAAGTAGATACCTCATCTCAACTAACAATATGAAGGAGCTGCTATCGAAGTCATGAACGACTTGGGCAAGCCTACCACTGCAGGTCTCAGTTCCGGCTCCGGGACACCGTCGAGACGGGCAGACAGCGATCTCAATGTCAGTCTTGGCCACAATGACTGGCTGCTCGGAATCACAATCGGGGTACCATTCTTCGCTGGTGCAATACTAGGTCTCATCATCACCGATCCAATCACCAGAATCCTGCGCTTCGGTCGTCGAGGTGCTATATGCGTCGCGGGTATATTCAGCTTTATATCGGTGGTAGGTTCTGCTTCGGTCCACAAATGGGAGCATCTTCTTGGGTTTCGAATTCTTTTAGGTGCTGGCATGGCAGGCAAAGCCTCAATCGTGCCTATTCTGCTTTCTGAGACCTCGCCCAAAGATATACGCGGTTTTCTGCTGGTTTTCTGGCAGCTTTTCGTGGCATTCGGGCTAGCCGCCGGATCGGTCGCAAATATGGCGGTGTATAGTCTCAATGTGCATTCGAGCTGGCGATACATGTTCATCTCCGCCTTCATCCCTGCATTGATACTACTTTCGTTGATCCTTTTCTCTCCTGGTAAGAGGCTCTTATGACTTCAAACTCTCCATTCTTGAGAGCTGACTTTTATACAGAATCCCCTCGATGGCTGTTGAAGGAAAGCGGCGCCATCGGAAAACTTTCGAAAAACGGCAAACACTCGAAAAACAGCAAAAATTCGAAGAAAGGCAAACTTTCGAAGAACGATTCTCGCAGGGGAGAGCTCATTAGGGAAGCTTACAATTCCCTTGTCGATCTTCGAGGCGAGGTGGTTCCCATACTTGCCGCTGGCGAACTGTTCTTAATGCACACGCGTCTGATAGATGAGCAGCGCCGGCTGAAGGCAGCATTAGTTGGTCAGCCCTACACGACCAGTGAGGTCGATAGGATCACACATGCAAGTCTTCGCGTTGGCGATACTTCTCGTTCGAAACCACCAAAGAACCCCTTCCATGCCGTCATTAAGCATATCAGCTGGCGAGAAAGAATCACGTTGATCTTCTTTCGCTCGGGGTATACAAATAGAGCGCACCGAGCTGCCGCCGCTGTCATGGTCTCGCAACAACTTTGCGGTATCAACCTGATAGCTTTCATGGCCGATTCGTTTTTCCGATACTCCTTCTTCAATGGCGACATTCACACGAACCCCGACCAAAACATGCAGCTACTGGGCGCCTCCCTTGGGTTGATGTTCCTCAACTTCATAGCTACAATCCCTGCCCTATTCTTCATCGACAGGTCCGGTGGACGCAGGCGAGTGTTGAACTGGTCATTTCCAGTCATGGCTATCTCATTGCTAGGCTCTGCTTTAGTTTTGAAGGCTGAAGATCGGATTGGAGCCATTGCTGGACACTACATTTTCTTGATCGTGTTCATGATCGCATATTCCATCGGTGAAGGTCCAGCAGCTTTCGTCATCTCAGCAGAAGTCTTTCCCCTCGTCAACAGAGAACTCGGCATGAGCCTCGCAGTGTGTTGGAACTTCCTGGGGGCTGGACTCCTCGCCGTCTTAACCCCATGGCTGCTGAAAAGGCTCGATCAATTCGGCGTACTCTTATTGTTTGCAGGCACCAACGTCATCGCATGGTTCCTTTGTTACTGGCTTGTGCCCAGTACCGGCCAGGAGAGTCTAGAAGAAGTTTTCGACCAGCTCGATATCACTACCTGGTTTATGTTCAAGTATACTTTAAGGACAATATCGCATGCACTCACTGCGCCGGTAGAGTGGTGCTCGCGACCGTGCTCCAAGCTTCTGAAAGATTGTGGCTACCCAAAGAAACTCGGCTCGCCAAGACAGGAGTGGAACGAGCGAGCAAAACGATCGGCAGACACTCTTGCTGATCCTACGGGCTCTCCAGAGACAAGCGCAGATGAGATGGATCAGGTGGATCAGACGTCAAGCAACACAGAAACCAATGCTGGAATTGAACTTCTTCCTATGCCAACGATCCCCCCAAGATGATCTCATTTCATAGGCGCAGTATGGATTTCGGAAGCTGGAGGTAGCTCGTGGGCGAGACATCATCGTAATACCAGTGGTAAATAGCAAGTTTCCAAGCCCACGTCAGAGGCCTCAAGGTCTTTCAAGTCGTCACTTGTATAGTTTTAGGGTGCGATCTCGTAATCATTGAAACACATTAAACCCCTCATTACTGAGCGGCGCGGCACATTGTGAGCGCTTCAAGTATCGACGAACTAAGCAACTTCCATCAGTGCATTTCCCTTTGGACTAGTATGCACAGGAACGACTAAAGTTCTACCGAACGTCAGACACCAGAAAGTCCAACTTCCACGCTTGAAGACCTCAGGCCACCGTCAATATCCTCCCTCTAGAATCCAACGCCCAATTAGTCTCGAACCCCTCCTCATCCACAACCCGATCCCTAGCCCAGAATCTCTCTTCCATCACATCCACTCTCCTCCTACCCAGCTCCTCCAACAAGTCCAAAAGACGCCTATCCACCCTCCCCAGCCAAATCCGCACGGCTTCTCCTTCGACCCTCGCACGGCGCGTCACCCACCAGAGCGTGCCATCTCGACACATGCTGAACCACCAGCCCAGCAAAAACACGGCTTTGGGATCTTTTTGTTCGAGTAAGGACAGGAATTCGGGCGTGATAAACGCGGTAAAGTATAGGAAATCCAGTACGTTGGTGTGGGAGAGGCGTAGATGCTGGATGCGCGAGAGGATGAGGACGGGGAAGTGATAAACATTGTTCTCCTTGTTAGACTCTTCCGTGATCCCGAACAGCAGTCCCACCTTCTTAGGCACAAGACTGGTGTCGTTGCTGATCATCCACTCGGGCGGCGTAGGACACGGGCCTGTCTTCTTCTTCAGGACGCGGTTGAACACGCTATCCTCTCTTGTTGGATCTGCGATACGCCAGAGATGGCGTTTTCCCTCTCCG
>Ga0265797_10010585_pt1 | contig 11726 bp, 9 predicted proteins | sample P2T30metagenome_FD_192433 | JGI IMG/M metagenome (GOLD analysis project Ga0265797, IMG submission 192433) | Plant litter microbial communities from East Loma Ridge, Irvine, California - P2 T30 | ecosystem: Environmental > Terrestrial > Plant litter > Unclassified | place: USA: California... | reverse complement strand
GGACGCCGAGCCGGCGGCGGACCGTGCTCTTCCAGCCGTCGGCCGCGACGACGAAACGCGCGGCCGCCTCGACGGGCTCGCCGTGGCGCACCCCGCGGACGACGACGGACTCGGGCCCCTCGGTCACGGTGCCCACCTCGACACCGGTGACGAGGGCCTCCGGCGAGCGGACCGCCAGCGCCTCGCGGAGCAGGCTCTCGGTGCGGTGCTGCGGCAGGGCCGCGACGTAGGGGTGCGTGGCGGAGACCCGGTCGAAGGGCACCGTGCCGAGCGTGCGGCCACCGCTGACGGCGACCCCGCGGCGCACCGTGACGGCCTCGGCGACGAGCGCGTCGGCCACGCCGAGACGGTCGAACGCCTCGAGCGAGGGCGGGTGCACGCCGATGGCGCGGCTGAGCGAGGGCTGCTCGCTGCGGCGCTCCCACACCCGGACGTCGAGGCCGAGGTCGGCGAGCAGGGCGCCCGCGAAGGCGCCGACCGGTCCCCCGCCGACGACGAGGACGTCATGGGTCAGCACGGTGCGCCCCCCGGGACCTCGTGGACGAGCAGGAGGCGGCAGGGGCGCTGGCGCTCGACGCGCCAGCCCGAGGGCACGACGCCGCGCAGCTCGGCGGCGGTCCAGCTGCGCCGGATCGAGCGCAGCCCGTCGGTGCGGAGGAACGACCGGCGCACCGGCAGGGTCCCCGCCCACCACGCCGCGTAGGCGAGACGGCTGCGCTCCAGGTCGCCGTGCAGCACGAGGCGCTCGGCGAGGCGCTCGCTGTCGGCGAGGACCGCCGTGCGCCCGGCGTCGTCGAGGTGGTGCAGCACGTGGTTCGAGGTCACGACGTCGAACCGCGCGCCCTCGGCGACGAGGTCGGCGCTCGACGCGGCCCGGAAGGTCACTCCCCCGGTCGGCCGGCCCGTCGCGAAGGCGTGCGCCCGCGCGTCGGGGTCGACGGCCGTCACGTCGACCGGCAGGCCGGAACGGGCCGCCCAGCGGGCGAAGGCCCGCGGGACGTCCCCGCCGCCCGAGCCGACGTCGAGCAACCGCAGGCTCCGTCCCGCACCGGCCGCCTCCACCGCCAGGGGCACCACGTGCCGCCGCCAGGTGCGCCGCCAGCCCGACACCAGCCGGTTCACCACGTCGAAGCGCTCGTAGGTGAGGCGCAGCTGCTCGAGGTCGCAGTCCGGGTCGTCCATCAGCTCGGGGAGGTCGGTCGCGCGCCGGTCGAGCCGCACCCGGACCGGCGCCGAGGGCGCCTGCCGGGTGCTCGTCACGCCGTCCGCCGGGTGAGGAGGGCGCTCTCGACCGTGAGGCCCGGGCCGAACGCCATCGCGCAGACCCGGCCGGCGCCGGGACGCGGGCCGGTGGCGGGCGGGAGGTCCGTGGCGGACGTCGCCGGGGCCTCCTGCGCGTCGCGACCCTCGAGGATGCGGCGCAGGATGAACAGCACGGTCGCGCTGGACATGTTGCCGTGCTCGCGCAGCACCTGGCGGGACGGCGCCAGCTGGACCTCGGAGAGCGCGAGCTGCGACTCGACCCGGTCCAGGATGCTGCGCCCGCCCGGGTGGACGGCCCAGTGCTCGACGTCGCCCCAGGGCTCGTCGGCGAAGGCCGGCTCGTGGGCGAACAGCGGCGCGAGGGCGAGCTCGACGTGCTCCTCGATGATGTGCGGGACGTAGCTGCTGAGGACCATGTCGAATCCCTGGTCGCCGATCGACCAGGCCATGTCCCCCTCGCCGACGGGCGTGAGGATCGTCTCGAACGCGTCGAGGTCGAGCACCGTCGTGCCCGCCGGCGCCGGCCGGGCGGTGACCACGGCCGCGGCCGCGCCGTCGGCGAAGACCGAGTTCGCGACGATGGTATCGGGGTCGCTGCCGCTGTGCAGGTGCAGCGTGCAGAGCTCGGCGCAGACGACGAGCACGACGGCGTCGGGGTCGGCGAGGCAGAAGTCGCGCGCGGCCCGCAGCGCCGGGAAGGCCCCGAAGCAGCCCATGAAGCCCAGGTGGTACCGCTGCGTCGACTCGGCCAGGCCCAGCGCGCGCACGAGCCGGAACTCCGGCCCCGGGGCGAAGAAGCCCGTGCACGACACCGTGACCACGTGCGTCACGTCGGCGGCCTCGAGGCCCTCGGCCGCCTCGAGCGCCTCCCGGGCCGCCCCCTCGAACAGACCCGGTGCCCGCTCGACGTAGGTGGCGTTCCGCGCGCCGGTGCCGGGCGTGAGGATGTCGCCGGAGGCCCGGTCCAGGTAGACGGGGCCCGTCGCCTCCGCGCCCAGGTCGAGCTCGGGCTCGGCGACTCCGAGCTCGTCGAGGACGGTGTGACGGGTGTCGATGTCGGCCGCGTCGAAGACCGCCCCGACGAGGCGGCGGCCGAGCTTGGTGAGGTCGGGCTGCCGGGCGAAGACGTCGCGGACGTGGTCCTGGGTCAGCACCGTGGGCGGCAGGGCCGTCCCGATGCTCCGGAGGTGGACGGGCATCGTCTCAGCGTACGGGAGAAGCAGGAAGCCCGGCCCCTCGGGGGACCGGGCCTCGGATGTAGCGAGGGCGGGACTTGAACCCGCGACACCACGATTATGAGCCGTGTGCTCTGACCAACTGAGCTACCCCGCCGCGGTCGGCGCCCGCCGGTGGTGACCGCGCGGTCGGTGACGACCAGAGCCCCGAGTCAGGATTGAACTGACGACCCCTTCCTTACCATGGAAGTGCTCTACCACTGAGCTATCGGGGCGTGACCTGAGCGGAGCGGTGACCCGCTGCCGATCGGCACCCGTCGATGGTAGCAGAGCGCAGGGGCCACCGCGCACACGGGACCGGGCCCACCCGACGGCCGCACGAGCGCGCAGACTGGGACCGTGCACAGCATCGAACTGCTCCTCGACGCAGCGACCGACGCGGCCGTCCGCGACCAGTGGCAGGCGCTCCGCGCCGCCGACCTGCCGACGCAGGCCGACCACCAGGGCGCGACCAACGCGCCGCACGTGACCCTCGCGGCACGGCCCCTCTTCGACGACTCGGCCGACGAGCGCTTGGCCGGGGTCTTCGCCGCCCTGCCCCTGCCGGTCGACCTGGGCTCGCTCGTCGTCTTCGGGGCGCCGCCGCGCGGGCTCGTACTGGCCCGGCTCGTGGTGGTCACGTCGGCGCTGCTCGACCTGCACGCCCGCGTCCACGAGGCGCTCGGCGTCGCCGTGGGCGACGCCCGGCACACGACCCCCGACCACTGGACCCCGCACGTGACGCTCGCCCACCGGATGACCCCGGAGCAGCTCGCCCGGGCGCTCGAGGCGCTCGACGACGCCGGCAGCCCCGCCCTCGAGGGCGCCACCCTGACCTCCGGTCGGCGCTGGGACGGCACCGCCAAGGTCGTCACGCCCCTCTGAGGCCGATCGGCGGCGGGCAGGAGGCCCCACGACGGTCGGGCAGGAGGTCGCTCAGCCCCGTCCGTCGAGCGGCGTGGACGCGGCGTCGAGCGCCGCGAGGTCGTCGGCCGTGAGCTCGACGCGCGCCGCCTCGAGCAGGCCCTCGAGCTGGATCGTCGTGCGGGCGCTCGCGAGGGCCCCGACGACGTCGTCGCGGGAGGCCAGCCAGGCGATCGCCACCGCGCCCGGCGACACCTGTTGCCGCTCGGCGACCTCGACGACCACCTCGAGCGTGCCGAGGTTCTGCGGCGTCTCGTAGCTCAGGGCGCGCCCGCCGCGCGGGGAGTCGCCCCGGCGGCCGTCTCCCCGGTACTTGCCGGTGAGGAACCCGCTCGCGAGCGACGAGTGCGGCAGCACCGCGAGGCCGAAGTGGTCGGCGACCGGCGCCACGTCGGCCTCGAAGTCGCCCCGGCGCACGAGGTTGTAGGGCGACTGCACCGCGGCGAAGGGGTGGGCCCCGTCGCGGTCGGCGATCGCGAGCGCCTGCCGGAGGCGCGCCCCGGTGTAGTTGGAGGCCGCCGGGTACCGGATCTTGCCCTCGTCGACCAGCTCGCTCAGGGCGCCCACCGTCTCGTCGAGGGGGGCCTCGTCGTCGTCGAAGTGCGCGAAGTAGAGGTCGATGTGGTCGGTCCGGAGGCGCGCCAGCGACGCGTCGACGGCCGTGCGGATGCTCGCGCGGGTCAGGCCCGGCGCGTCGGGGTGCTGGCCGCACTTCGTGCTCACGACGACGCGCTCGCGGTTGCCGGGCCGCGACAGCCACCGCCCGATGATCGCCTCGGACTCGCCGCCGACGTTGCCGGGCAGCCAGGCCGAGTAGACGTCGGCGGTGTCCACGACGCGGCCACCGTCGCCCGCGAAGACGTCGAGCACCTCGAGGGCGGTCGGGGCGCCCACCGTCCAGCCGAACACGTTCGTGCCGAGGGCGAGGGGGAAGGGCGGCACGTCGCCGAAGAGGTCGGCGACGAGGGCGCTGGCGGGAGCGTTCAGGGGTCGTCCCTTCGGGTCGTGGTGCCCCCACGGTAGCGGACCCGCGCACGCCCCAGGAGGAGGAGGGCCCACGTCGGACGCCTCCCGTATCGTGGCGGCCATGCCCCTCGACGACACGACGGACGCGTCCGCGCCCCCGGCACCCGAGCCCACCGACCAGCGCACCGACCAGGCGGGCCAGGAGTGGTGGCGCAGCGCCGTCATCTACCAGGTCTACCCCCGCTCCTTCGCGGACTCCGACGGCGACGGCATCGGCGACCTCCCCGGGATCACCTCCCGGCTCGCCGACCTCGCCGACCTCGGGGTCGACGCCGTCTGGCTCTCGCCCTTCTACCGGTCCCCCCAGGCCGACGCCGGCTACGACGTCGCCGACTACCTCGACGTGGACCCGCTCTTCGGCACCCTGGCCGACTTCGACGCGCTCCGGGCCCGCGCGACCGAGCTGGGCCTCCGGATCATCGTCGACCTCGTGCCGAACCACACCTCGAGCGCCCACGACTGGTTCGTCGAGGCCCTCGCCGCCGGTCCCGGTTCGGAGGCCCGTGCGCGCTACCTCTTCCGCGACGGTCGCGGTCCCGCCGGCGACGAGCCGCCGAACAACTGGCAGTCCGTCTTCGGCGGCCCCGCGTGGACGCGGGTGACCGAGGCCGACGGCACGCCCGGCCAGTGGTACCTGCACCTGTTCGACTCGTCCCAGCCCGACCTCGACTGGACGAACGCCTGGGTGCGCGACGCGTTCCTCGACGTGCTCCGCACCTGGCTCGACCGGGGCGTCGACGGCTTCCGCGTCGACGTCGCCCACGGCCTGGTCAAGGCCGAGGGCCTCCCCGACTTCGTGCCGCCCGCCGACGCCGGCAGCATGGGCGGCGGCCTGGGCGACACGGCTCCCCCGCCCTACTGGGCCCAGGAGGGCGTGCACGAGATCTGGCGCAGCTGGCACGAGGTCGTCGCCTCCTACCCCGGCGACCGCGTGCTCGTCGCCGAGGCCTGGGTCGACCCCATGGACCGCCTGGCCGACTGGGTGCGCCCGGACGAGATGCACCAGGCCTTCAACTTCGCCTACCTCGAGACCGGCTGGGACGCCGCGGCGATCCGCACCGTCGTCGACGAATCGCTGCGCGTCTTCTCGAGCGTCGGCGCACCCAGCACCTGGGTGCTCAGCAACCACGACGTCGTCCGCCACGCGAGCCGCCTCGCCCTCACCGGCGACCACCCCCAGGGCCACGGCATCGGCCCGCGCAGCGAGGGCCTGCCCGTGCCCGAGCTCGGGCTCGCTCGCGCCCGCGCGGCCACGGCGGTCATGCTCGCCCTGCCCGGCAGCGCCTACCTCTACCAGGGCGAGGAGCTCGGGCTCCCCGAGGCCGTCGACCTGCCCGACGACGCCCGCCGCGACCCCACCTGGTTCCGCACCGACGGCGAGCGGTACGGCCGCGACGGCTGCCGCGTGCCGATCCCGTGGGAGTCCGGCTCGCCCGCCTTCGGCTTCAGCCCGACCGGGGCCTCCTGGCTGCCCCAGCCGGCCGACTGGTCGACCTACGCCCGGGACGAGCAGCGGGGCGTGGCCTCGTCGACGCTCGAGCTGTACCGGGCGGCCCTGCGCCTCCGGTCGCAGCACGACCTGGGCACGGGCACGCTGAGCTGGCTCGAGGGCTTCGACGACGACGTCGTCGCGTTCCGGGTCGGTGCCGTCACGGTCGTGGCCAACACGGGCGACGGCATCGTCGAGCTGCCCGTCGGCGACGTGGCCCTGTCGACCATGTCGATCGAGGGCCCGGCCCTGCCGCCCAACGCCGCCGTCTGGATCGTCGACGCCGGCTGACCCGCACCGCCCCCGACGACGAGGGCCCGGCAGCTGCTGCTGCCGGGCCCTCGTCGTCGCTCCCCCGCTCGGGCGGGGACGCGCTCAGTTCGCGTTGGAGGTGAGCCAGGGGAACGGGTCGACGGGCACGCCGCCGATGATGATCTCGAAGTGCAGGTGGGCGCCCGTGCTGTTGCCGGTGCTGCCGACCTTGCCGACGTTCTGGCCGACGCTGACGGTCTCGCCGGTCGACACGGCCACCGAGCCGGTCTGCATGTGCGCGTAGACGCTCGTGACCTTGGTGCCGTCGACGGTGTGCTCGATCCACACGTTGTTGCCGAGGGCACCGCCGGGGCCGTCGACCTTCGTGACGACGCCGTCGGCGATGGACTGGATCGGCGTGCCCGCACCCGGGACGAAGTCGAGGCCCTGGTGGAACGTCGAGCAGAAGCTGCAGCCCGAGACCTGACGCGCACCGAAGCCGCTCGAGATCGGGACGCCCGTCGGGAACGGCCACTGCACGGAGCCGTTGACGTCGTTCGCGAACGAGTCGGGGTCCACCTTGGCGATCTTGGCGGCGGCGCTCGTCACCGAGTAGCCGTCGCGGGTGACGTCGCCCTCGACGGCGGCGCCGTCGGCCACGAAGCTCTGCGTGCCCAGCGTGGTGCGGGCCGCAGCGGTCGGGTCGGTCGTCTCGACCTGGAAGGCGAGGGCCGGGACGCTCGTCGCGACGAGCATGCCGCCGGCGAAGAGCATCGAGCCGAGGACGGTCACCTTCTTGGTGGTCCGCCCGAAGGACGAGCGCGAGGTCGGACGGGGCAGGGCCGCGGCGCGCTCGGCGCGCGACGGGGCGGAGGTCGAGGCACGACGGGCACCGGTGCCCTGGTGGCTCGTGCGGCGCGTCGGCTGCGGGGCACGACGGGCGCGGGGGCCGGAGGCGCGCCCGGCCGGGGCGGGACGGGCGTCGGTCTCGACGTGGTCGACGACCGGGGCCTCCTGCGCGGGGGCTTGCTGCGCGGGGGCCGGGGCCTGCTCGGCGGCGGGGGCCTGCTCGAGAGGGGCCTGCTCAGCGGCCGGGGCCTGCTCGGCGGCGGGGGCCTGCTCGGCGGCGGGAGCGGCCTGGGCGGCGGCACGACGCTCGGCCTCGCGCGCCTCACGACGGGTGAGGTACTGCACGGGAGCCTCGGGGGCTGCGACCGTGGAGGCGGGGTCGGACGTCGAGCCGATCGGGTCGTCGAGGGGTGTGCGCGGCGTGGGGCCGTCGCCGGACTCGGCGAGCTTCTCGTACTTCGTCACGTGCTTGGGGATCCTCGGGGTCGTCGGGTGCGGGAGCGCCGGGGGGAACGCGTCTCGCCTGGTCCGCTCGGTGCCTGGGCACATCGGTGCCGGAGCACATCACGAACGGGTCACGAACCTCATCAGCGTAACGAGGATGGCCGGACTCCGCCACCCCAGGAGGGGGTGCACGGTCGCTCCCCGGCGTCCCCGCAGTGCTCGCCCAGGCGCACGCACCCCCGGACGGCGAGGCTGCGGAGGCTCAGAGCCCGGAGCGCGCGACGAGCGCGTGCGCCTCGTCGGCCACCGTCGGGGCGGCCGCGAGCACCAGTTCGGACGAGGGCTCGGCCCCGCCGCTGCCCACCACGACCGCGCCGGCCTCCCGGGCGACGAGGACGCCCGCCGCGTGGTCCCAGGGGTGCAGCCCGCGCTCCGCGTAGACGTCGAGACGGCCCGCCGCGACCGCGCACAGGTCGAGGGACGCCGCGCCGAGACGGCGCAGGTCGCGGACGTGCCCGATGATCCGGGCGAGCGCCTCGGCCTGCTCGACGCGGCGCGCCGCGTCGTACGAGAACCCGGTCGCGAACAGCGCCTGGTCGAGCGACGGCGGACCCGCCACCGTGAGCCGTCGGTCGCCCAGCCACGCACCTCCTGCCCGGGACGCGCTGAACGTCTCGCCCTTCGACGGGTCGACCACGGCGCCGGCCAGCGCCCGCCAGCGCAGCGGGTCGGCGCCGCCCTCGACGACCGCGACGCTCACCGCCCACTGGGGCAGGTCGTAGAGGAAGTTCACGGTGCCGTCGATCGGGTCCACCACCCAGGTGAGGCCCGTCGTCGAGTCGTCGGGGTCGCCCTCCTCGCCGTGGAAGCCGTCGCCCGGTCGGAGCTCGGCCAGCCGGGCGCGGAGGAACCCCTCGACCTCGCGGTCCGTGTGCGTCACCACGTCGACCGAGCTGCTCTTGGTCGCCGCGACCTCGACGCCCTCCCGGCGACGACGCAGGGCGAGGTCGGCCGCCTCGGTCGCGACGAGCACCGCGACGCGGCGCAGCTCGTCGGGCGTCGGACGAGGGGTGGACGGCGTGCTCATGCGGTCTCCTGTCGGGGACCGGACGGCCCCGGAACGACGAACGGACCCGATCGCTCGGGTCCGTCTCGTGGTGGCAAGTGAGGGATTCGAACCCCCGAAGGCTACGCCGGCTGATTTACAGTCAGATCCCTTTGGCCACTTGGGTAACTTGCCATGCACGCCCGACCCGTGTAGTCACCGACCGGAGGCGCCAGACGAGCATACATGCTCGCGCACCCCCCTCGGGACCACGGGCGGGCGCCCGCGTCAGCGGAAGTTGACGAACTGGAGGTCGAGGTCGACGTCGGCGGCCTTGAGGAGCGCCATGGTCGCCTGGAGGTCGTCGCGGCTCTTCGACTGGACGCGGAGCTCGTCGCCCTGGATCGAGCTCTTGACGCTCTTGGGGGCATCGTCGCGGATGATCTTGCCGAGCTTCTTGGCGGCGGCCTGGTCGATGCCCTGCTTGAGGGTGGCCTCGATGCGGTACTCCTTGCCGCTGGCGAACGGCTCGCCGACGTCGAGGCTCTTCAGCGAGATGCTGCGCTTGATGAGCTTCGACTCGAGCACGTCGAGGACCGCCTTGACGCGCTCCTCGGAGCTGGCCTTGAGCAGCAGCTTCTCGCCGCTCCACTCGACCGAGGCGCCGACGCCCTTGAAGTCGTACCGCTGCTCGAGTTCTTTCTGGGCCTGGTGGAGGGCGTTGTCCGCCTCCATCTTGTCGACCTTGCTGACCACGTCGAAGGAGCTGTCTGCCATGCCCCCACGATACCGGGCAGGAGGCGCGGTGCGTCCGCCCCCGCGCCTCCTGCCCGGCGCGTCGCGGCTACGCCTGCTGCGCGACGCCCTCGCGCGAGACGCGCACCATCTCGTCGCGGGGCACGACCTTGACGCGCGCGCGGCCCTCGGGCTGGCCGAGGGCCTGCTCGTGCTGGTCGAGGCGGTGCCAGCCGTCGAGGTCGGTGTACTCGACGCCGCGCTCGCGGAGGAGCGCGTCGACGCCCTCCTCGGAGGGGTCGGCCGGCAGCCACCACTGGGCGGCGTCGTTGACCAGGTGGCGCACGGTCTCCATCGCGTCGCTCTTCGTGTGACCGATGAGACCGACGGGGCCGCGCTTGATCCAGCCCGTGGCGTAGACGCCGGGCACGACCTGGCCCTCGTCGTCGAGCACCTGGCCCTCGTGGTTGGGCAGCACGCCGCGCTTCTCGTCGAAGGGCAGCCCGTCGAGGGGCGAGCCGACGTAGCCGACCGCCCGGTAGACGGCCTGCACGGCGACCTCGCGGACCTCGCCGGTCCCCTCGACGCCGCCCTGGCCGTCGGGGCGGGTGCGCTCGTACCGGAACGCGGTGACGCGACCGCCCTCGTCGCCGACGATCTCGACCGGGGCCGCGTAGAAGTGCAGGTGCAGGCGGCGGGAGGCCTGGCCGACCTCGCGCTGGCGCCACTGGTTCAGCACCTTGTCGATGACGAAGACCTGCTTGTTCGTCGCGATGGCCGTCCTCGACGCCTCGTCGTGGTCGAAGTCCTCGTCGTGGACGATCATGTCGACGTCGCGCAGCTCGCCCAGCTCGCGGAGCTCGAGCGGCGTGAACTTGACCTGTGCCGGGCCGCGGCGACCGAAGACGTGCACGTCGGTGACGGGCGAGGCCTTGAGGCCCTCGTACACGTTGGCGGGGATCTCGGTGGGCAGGAGGTCGTCGGCGTGCTTGGCGAGGATCCGCGACACGTCGAGGGCCACGTTGCCGTTGCCGATGACGGCGACGCTCTGCGCGTCGAGCGGCCAGGTGCGGGGGACGTCGGGGTGGCCGTCGAACCAGCTGACGAAGTCGGCGGCGCCGTGGCTGCCGACGAGGTCGACGCCGGGCACGTCGAGCGAGGCGTCCTTGATGGCACCGGTCGAGAAGATGACCGCGTTGTAGTGCTGCTTGAGGTCGTCGAGGGTGATGTCGACGCCGTAGCGGACGTTGCCGAAGATGCGGATGTCACCGCGGTCGAGCACCTCGCGCAGCGCGGTGACGATGCCCTTGATGCGCGGGTGGTCGGGAGCGACGCCGTAGCGCACCAGTCCGTACGGCGCGGGGAGCTGTTCGAAGAGGTCGATCGACACGTCGAACGAGCGCTCGCTCTTGAGGAGGATGTCGGCGGCGTAGATGCCGGCGGGGCCGGCCCCGACGATGGCCAGGCGCAACTTCGTCACGGTGATCTCTTCCTGCTGAGGCCGTCGTGCCGGCCGTTCGGTCTTCTGGTGTCCGGTGTCCTGGTGGCACTCCGGTGTCCTGCTGGCACGGGGCGCGCCGGGGCGCGGACCCCGTGGGGTTCGGGGCCGCGGGTCAGGCGGTCCGCTCGACGACCTGGTCGGCGAAGCGCGTGAGCGCCTTCTTGACCGGACCGTCGGGCAGGGGGGCGAGCGCCTCGACGGCCTCGCGGGCCCAGGCGTGGGCGAGGTCGCGCGTGCGCGTGGTGACCTCGTGCTCGCGCAGCTGGCGCACGACGTCGTCGAGCGCCGCCTCGTCGACGGTCGCGGGGTCGGCGTGGGCCTGCTGCACCGCGTCGTCGACGGAGGCGAGCAGCGCGGCCGCCCCGGCGTCGGTGCGCGCCTCGGCCCGCAGGTAGAGCACGGGCAACGTGACGACGCCGGCGCGCAGGTCCGTGCCGGCCTTCTTGCCGGTCTCCTCGAGCTGCGGCGACAGGTCGATGACGTCGTCGACGAGCTGGAAGGCGATGCCGATCTTCTCGCCGAAGGTGGCGACGGGCTCGAGGTACTCGCGCGGTGCCCCGGAGAACAGCACGCCCGCCCGGGCGGCCGTCGAGATGAGCGAACCGGTCTTGTCGGCGAGCACGTCGAGGTAGTGCGCGATGGGGTCGTCGTCGTCGCGCGGGCCGATGGTCTCGTGCAGCTGGCCGAGGCAGAGCCGCTCGAAGGTCTGGGCCTGCAGCAGGATCGCCTCGTGACCGAGGGCCGAGACGATCTGGCTGGCACGCGCGAAGAGCAGGTCGCCGGTGAGGATCGCGACGGAGTTGCCCCAGACCGACTGTGCGCTGGGCACGCCGCGGCGCATCTGCGCCTCGTCCATGACGTCGTCGTGGTAGAGCGACGCGAGGTGGGTCATCTCGGTGGCGATGGCCGAGGCCGTGACGCCCTCGGTGGCGCCCTCGCCGAGCTGCGCGATGAGCAGCGTGAGCGTCGGTCGCACGCGCTTGC
>Ga0265797_10010583_pt1 | contig 11727 bp, 10 predicted proteins | sample P2T30metagenome_FD_192433 | JGI IMG/M metagenome (GOLD analysis project Ga0265797, IMG submission 192433) | Plant litter microbial communities from East Loma Ridge, Irvine, California - P2 T30 | ecosystem: Environmental > Terrestrial > Plant litter > Unclassified | place: USA: California... | reverse complement strand
TCGAGGGTGCCGCGCTGGCGGCCGAGCTCCTGCTCGAGGACGGCCGCGATCTCCGGGTCGACCTCGGAGAGGGGGGCGTTGAAGGACTGGTCGACGGGCATGGGACTCCTTGTGCACGGTGGACGAGCGGATGCGTCGTGGCCCAGGCGTACGGCCACCAACCGTGTGAGTCGCTCCCCGATGGTGACCCATCCGAACGCCAGTCGCGACGTCGTCGAGCCTACCCGGGCGGGGGCGCGGACGCGAGGCGGGGACGGGCGACGCGCACGTCCGGACGCTCCCCGGCGAGCGCCGGCGGCAGGAGCCTCGACCGCGGACGCGACGGTCGTCTGGCCGGCCAGCGAGGAATCCCATGGGCACGAACGATCCAGCCGGTCACGAGGACCGCCCGCCCGTAGGATCAGGGGGTCGGGCGACGGTGCCCGCCGGATGCGGAGGAAGGACCGAGCATGGGGAGCGCAGCGCTCACGACCGATCCCGCAGCAGGCGGACACGACCACGACCCGGCGCACCCGGACGTCCTCTCGACCGAGGGCCGCGTCCCCGACGGCGCGGACACCGCGCCCCCGGTCGACCGCGACGCCCTCGCCGCCGACCTCCGCCCGCTCGTGGGCGACGCCGCCGACGGCCTCGCCGCCGCGCTGGCCGACGACCTCGGCGGAGCGCCCGAGTCCCGCCCTGCCGCCACCGACGCGGCCGCGCTCCCCGACCACGCGCCCGGCCTCGACCTCGACCGCCGCACCGGCGGCGTCTGCTACGTCGACCGGTACGCCGACGACCTGGCCGGCCTCGCCGCCCGCATCCCCGCCCTCCGCGACCTCGGCCTCACCCACCTCCAGGTGACGCCCGTCGCCGAGCGCGCCGACGACCTCGACGATGACGACGACGCGCGACTGGCGCCGGGCATCCGCGTGCGCGCCGGCCTCGGATCCGCCGCCGACCTGTCCGGCCTCGCCGAGGCCCTGCACGACGCCGGCCTCACGCTGGCCGTCGACCTCTCCCCGGCCGACCCGGACGCCGACCTCCCCGGGCGGATCCGCGGAGCCGTGCGCGAGGCCGTCGCCCTCGCCGCCGCGGGGGCCGACGTCGTCCGGGTCGATCCCGCCGACGTCCTCCGCGACCGCCCCGACGCCGACCGCGCCGCGCTCCTGGCCCTCATCGCCCGCCTCGCCCGCCGCACGGCCCCCGCCCTCGCGCTGGCCGTCGCCGCGGACGCCGACCCGCGTGCGACCGCCGGACTCCTCGACGGGGACGCCGTGCGCCTCGCCGACGACCCGGCCCTGACCGCGCTCGTGTGGGAGGCGCTCGCCACCCGGTCCGCGTCCCTGCTCTCCCGCGCTCTCGACCGCCGAGCCGACGCCCCGGCGGGATCCGCGTGGATCGCGCGGGTCCGGAGCCACGACGCCCTCCGCTGGTCCTTCGACGACGCGGACGCGCGCGCCCTCGGCATCGACCCCGAGGAGCACCGCCGCTTCCTCGCCGAGTACCACGTCGGACGATTCCCCGGCAGCCACGCGCGCGGGATCGAGCACCCGGGCGGCGCGGTCGCCGGCACCACGGCGTCCCTCGCGGGCCTGGAGCAGGACGACCCGGGCGCCGTGGAGCGCATCCTCCTCGCCCACTCCATCGCCCTCAGCACCGGCGGCCTGCCGCTGCTCGTGCTCGGCGACGAGGTCGGGCAGCTCAACGACTACGGCTACGACGACGTCCCCGCGCACGCCGACGACAGCCGGTGGGTGAACCGCCCGCTCTACCCGTTCGAGCGCTACGACCAGCGCGACGACCGCACCACCAGCACGGGCGTCATCCACGCCGGGATCCGGCGCCTGGTCGCCGTCCGGCGGGCGACCCCCGCGCTCGGCGGCACGCGGATCGTCGGCTTCGACGCGAACGACCCGCACGTGCTCGGGTACCAGCGCCCACATGAGGACGGCACCGTGCTCGTGCTCGCCAACCTGGGCGACGAGGCCGCGACGGTCTCCGCGGAGACGCTCGGCGGATTCGCCGACGAGGCCGTCGACCTGGTGCGCGACGAGCGGCTCCGCCTGACGAAGGGCATCGTGCTGAGCCCGCGCACGTTCGTCTGGCTCCAGGCCGCTCACGACCTCGCGTGACACACTCGCATCCACAGGCGGGACGGCACGGAGGAACGGCATGAGCGACGAGGGACGCGGCGGGGATCAGCCTCGGGAGGGCTCGGGGGCGCGCGGCGCATCCGGGTTCGCATGGCCCATGTGGGTCAACATCGGCTGGATCGCGCTCGGCGCGTGGCACATGCTCGCGCCCGTCAATGACGCGTCGGGCTGGCTCGGCGCGTTCCAGATCGCGGTGGGCGCCTTCGGCATCCTCGCCTCGCGCCGCCGGGCCCGTCGGCTCGCCGAGGCGGAGGCCGACGCGCTGCCCCTCGAGGAGGCCACGCGCGTGCCCGCGGACGTCGACGAGGACCGGGCGCGCATCGCCGAGGCGGCCGCCGCGCACGCGGAGATGGACGCGCGGCTCCGGGCGCTCGCCATGCAGCTGGAGCAGCCCGGCACCCCGGGCGCCGATCCCGACCTCCCCGAGCCCCCGCACGCCCCGGGCGGACGCACCCGAGGCCGCCGCGGCCGGGCGCGCGACGCCGGCCTCGCCGACGACGGCCTGCCGCCCGTCGCCCGCTGGTAGCCGCCGCACTCCGCCACCGCGGTCAGCTGGCGCGCGTCACCCCGCGCGACATGATCGCGGAGGTCAGCGCCTCGATCGACGCGCGCGGCCCCGCCGGGTTGTCCATCAGCACGTAGTCGACCTCGTCGAGCTCCGGCAGGCCGAGCCGCGAGGTGACCTTCACCAGGTCGGTCGGGATGAGCGCCTGCGGCAGCACCGCCACGCCCATGCCGGCGCGCACGGCCGCGAGCACGCCGTTCACGTCGCGGGTGCTGCAGGTGATCCGCCAGGTGCGGCCGGCTCGCTCGAGCGCGTCCATCGCCATCTGCCGGCTGATGCTCGGCGCCCGGTACGCGATGAGCGGCACCGTGGCGCCCGGCTCCACCAAGGTGCGGTCGAGGCCGACCCACACCATGCGGTCGCGGCCGACGAGCCGCGCGGACGGGTGCTCGTCGACGGTGGTCTTCGTGAGGATGAGGTCGAGCTGCCCCGCGAGGAGCCGCCGGTGCAGCGGCCCGCTCTGCGTGACCGTGAGCTCCAGCTCGATCTGCGGGTGCAGCTGCCGGAAGTGCCGGAGGATGCGCGGCAGCTGCGTGATGGCCAGGTCGTCCGCGGTGCCGAAGCGCAGGCGCCCGCTCACCTCGGATCCGCCGAAGTAGCTCTCCGCCGCCTGGTGCGCCGCGAGGATCGTGCGGGCGAACCCGGCCATGGCGTCGCCCGCGTCGGTGAGGCTCATCCGCCGGGTGTCCCGGGCGATGAGGGTGCGGTCGACGGAGCGCTCGAGCCGCCGCACCTGCTGGCTCACCGTCGGCTGGCTGACGCCGAGCCGCGCGGCCGCCTGCGTGAAGCTGCGGGTGTCGGCCACGGCGAGGAACGTGGCGAGCAGGGTCGGATCCAGCACTCGGGCTCCATTCGATCTGGTGATGACACTCATCATGTCGAGACGGGATCCGAATGGGAAGGCCGCCGGTAGCGTCGATCCCGGCCCCACGAGGGCCGACCCATACGGAACCGATCCGCCCATACGCAACGCACACCGCAGGATGAAGTGACCCCGCCGCCGAACGCCTTCCCCCCGACCGCCCCGCTCCCGATCCAGACCCGCCGCCCGCCGTGGCGCCACACCCTCATCGCCCTGAGCGTGCCGAACTTCCGCCGGTTCACCGCCTCCAACGTCATCGCCATGACCTCCGGGTGGATGCAGCGCATCGCCCAGGACTGGCTCGTGCTCGAGCTCACCAGCAGCGTCACCGCGGTCGGCGTCACGGTGGCCATGCAGTTCGCGCCCATGCTCCTCTTCGGGCTCCTCGGCGGCGTCATCGTCGACCGCTGCTCGAAGCGCATGCTCATGATGATCACGCAGGGCACCTACGCGGTGCTGAGCGCGCTCCTGGCCGTCCTCACGCTCACCGGCCGGGTCGAGGCGTGGCACATCTTCGCCATCGCCTTCGCGACGGGCCTCGTGACGGTGATCGACAACCCGGCGCGCCAGGTGTTCGTCACCGAGATCGTCGGGCAGCAGCACCTCCGCAACGCGATCAGCGTCAACTCCTCCGTGTTCCAGCTCGGCGGCATGGTGGGCCCGGCGCTGAGCGGCATCCTGCTGCTCGCCGTCGGCGCCGGCTGGTCGTTCGCGATCAACGCGCTCGCCTGCGTCGTCGTGGTGCTCACCCTGTGGAGCCTCGACGCGCGGCAGCTCATCCGCATCCCGCCCGCGCCGAGGCGTCGCGGCCAGCTCGCGGAGGGCCTCCGCTACGCCCGGTCGAAGCCGACCATCCTGTGGCCCGTCGTCCTCGTGGCGGTCTTCAGCGTCTTCGGGCTGACGATGCCCGTCCTGCTGGCGGCGTTCGCGAGCGACGTCTACGACGTGGGCGCGGGCGGCTACGGCTTCTTCAACTCCATGGTCGCCGTCGGCGCGCTCACGGGCGCGCTGCTCTCGACCCGGCGGGCGAGCGTCCGGCTGCGCACCATCGTGATCGGCGTCGGGATCACCGGCCTCCTGCAGGCGACGGCGGGCCTCATGCCCGGCATCGCGCCGTTCGCCGTCGTGCTGGTCACGGTCGGCATGTCGGCGCTGCTGTTCCAGACCGCGGCGAACTCGCTCGTGCAGCTGTCGAGCAACATCGCCATCCGCGGGCGGGTCATGAGCGTCTACGTGCTCGTGCTCCTCGGCGGTCAGGCCGTGGGCGGACCGCTCATGGGCGGGATCGTCGAGGCCTTCGGCGTGCACGTCGGCATGGTCGTCTCGGGCGGCGTGCCCGCGCTGGCCGCCGCCGTCGTGGCCGTGATCCTCGCCCGCCGCGGCCAGCTGACCCTCGAGGTCGTGGTGCGTCGACACGTCCCGCGGGTGCGGATCACGCCGCGCACGGCGGGCGCCGGGCGCCCCCGCGTCGCCGGAGCGGACGAGGGGGCGGCCGGTGGCCGGCTCAGCCGCGCACGTCGATCGCGCGGTGGCGCTGCTGCACGCCGGCCGGGCCGTACGGGTAGTCGGACACCACGGGCGCGCTCACCGCGCTGAGCGACGCGATGTCCTCCTCGGTGAGGTCGAGGTCGGCGCTCGCCATGTTGTCCTCGAGCTGCTCCACCGTGCGGGCGCCGAGGATCACGCTGGTGACCGCGGGCTGCGCCTCGAGCCATGCGAGCGAGACGCGCGCGGAGCTCGACCCGTGGGCGTCGGCGATGCGGCGCACCTCGTCGAGGATCGCCCACGTGCGCTCCTGGCCGTTCCGGGGCGTGAACGCCTCCATGCCGCGCTCCGGGTCCTCGCCGAGCCGCGTCGCGCCCGTCGGCGCCTCGTCGCGGCGGTACTTCCCGGTGAGCCAGCCGCCCGCGAGCGGCGACCAGGGCAGGAGCCCGATGCCGGCGTCCAGGGAGGCGGGCACGATCTCCGACTCGATCTCGCGCACCAGCAGGCTGTACTGCGGCTGGAGGGTGACGGGCGGCGTGTACCCGAGCGCCTTCGCGAGCCCCACGGCCTTCGTGAGCTGCCAGCCGAGGTAGTTCGAGAAGCCGTAGTAGGAGATCTTCCCGGCGCGCACGGCGTCGTCGAGGAAGCGCAGGGTCTCCTCGAGCGGGGTCACCGCGTCCCACGCGTGCATCTGGTACAGGTCGATGGTCTCGACGCCGAGGCGGCGGAGCGAGTCGTCGAGGGCGCGCACGAGGTGGCGGCGCGAGGTGCCGACGTCGTTGTTCCCCTCCCCCATCGGGAAGCGGCCCTTGGTCGCGATGACCAGCTGGTCCGCCTCGGTGGGGTGCGCCGCGAGCCACCGGCCGACGATCTCCTCCGAGACACCTGCGCTGTACACGTCCGCGGTGTCGATGAACGTGCCGCCGCCCGCGACGTAGGCCTCGAGGATGCGGCCCGAGGTCTCCTCGTCCGCCTCCGCGCCGAAGGTCATCGTGCCGAGCGCGTAGGTCGACACGATCGCGCCGCTGTTGCCGAGAGTGCGGTACTGCATGTGGTTCCTCCATCGGATCCGCCGCGGGCGTCCCTGCCCGCAGTCACCCTCCAGCATGCACCGCCCCGGCGTCGCGGGTCGCCCGAGGGGCGTCCGGGGACGCTCGGTACCATGGCGGCATGTCCGTCGACGAGCTCACCAGCGCCGCCCAGGACTACCTCAAGCTCATCTGGACCGCGACCGAGTGGTCCGACGAGCCCGTCACCGTCACCCGCCTCGCGGAGCGGCTCGGCGTCCGGCCGGCCACCGCCTCCGACGGGCTCCGCCGCCTCGCCGCGCGCGGCCTCGTGGAGCACCGCCCCTACGGGAGCATCGAGCTCACCGACGACGGGCGGCGGCACGCGATCCAGATGGTGCGGCGCCACCGGCTGCTCGAGACGTTCCTCGTGGAGGTGCTCGGCTACGGCTGGGACGAGGTGCACGACGAGGCCGAGGTGCTCGAGCACGCGGTCTCCGACGACTTCGTGGCGCGCATCGACGCCCACCTGGGGCACCCGTCACGCGACCCGCACGGCGACCCCATCCCGTCGGCCGACGGCGAGCCGCACCTGCCCGACGCCACGCGCCTCGCGGGGGCGCACGCCGACCGGCCCCTGCGCGTGCGCCGCATCTCCGACGAGGACCCGCGGCTGCTGCGCGAGCTCGCCGAGCACGGCATCGGGCTCGACGCGACGCTCGTGCGCACCGCCGCGCTCGACGCCGACCCGGGAGCCGTGATCGTCACGGTCGACGGATCCGCGGGGCGGCCGCTCACGCCCGCCGCGGCGTCCGCGGTGTGGGTGTCCGACGTCGGCTGACCCCGTCCGCGGTGTGGGTGTCCGACGTCGGCTGACCCCGTCCGCGGTGTGGGTGTCCGACGTCGGCTGACCCCGTCCGCGAACGGCCGCCGCCCCTCACCCGCCGAAGGTGAGCGCGACCAGCGCCACGTTCAGCACCACCACGAGCGAGACCGCGACCCAGGCCGCGATGCGCGTCAGCGGCCGGTCGACGTGCTCGCCCATCACGCGGCGGTCGCCCGTGAGGCGGATGAGCGGGATGAGCGCGAACGGGATGCCGAGGCTCAGCACCACCTGGCTGATGACGAGCGCCGTGGTCGGGTCGACGCCCACCGCGAGGATCGCGAGCGCGGGGATGAGCGTCACCACGCGGCGGGCGAGGAGCGGCACCTTCACGTGCAGCAGCCCGCCCATGATCGCGGCGCCAGCGTAGGCCCCGACCGAGGTCGACGCGAGCCCGGACGCGAGCAGGCCGACCGCGAACACGACGCCCACGACGGGACCGAGCGACGCCGTGATCGCCGCGTGCGCGCCCTCGATGGAGTCGGTGCCGGGGACGCCCCCGAGGCTCGCCGCCGCGATGAGGAGCATGGAGATGTTGACGGCGCCGGCCACGGCGAGCGCAGCGATCACGTCCCAGCGCGTCGCCTTCAGGAGCCGCCGCAGCACGCCCGGGTCCCGCTGCACGCCGTGCCGGTCGCGGCTGAGGGAGGAGTGCAGGTAGACCGCGTGCGGCATGACGGTCGCGCCGAGCATGCTCGCGGCGAGCAGCACGCTGTCCGGCCCGTCGAACCGGGGCACGAGGCCGCCCGCGATGCCGGACGCGGAGAGCGGGCTCACGACGAGCCCCGTGAGGAAGCCGACCGTGATGACGAGGAGCAGGGCGCCGATCACGAGCTCGAACGGCCGCTGCCCGTGCCGCGACTGCACCGCGAGCAGGCCGATGGACACGAGGCCGACGATCACGCCGCCGGCCAGCAGAGGGACACCGAACAGCAGGTGCAGGGCGATCGCCCCGCCGATGACCTCGGCGAGGTCGGTCGCCGCGGCGATGAGCTCGGCCTGCACCCAGAAGGCGCGGCGCCGAGTGGTGGGCAGGCGCTGCCCGAGGAGCTCGGGGAGGCTGCGGCCGGTGACGAGCCCGAGCTTCGCGGACTGGTACTGGACGAGCACCGCGATGAGGTTCGCCGCCACGAGCACCCACACCAGCAGGTAGCCGTAGCGGGCGCCCGCGGTGAGGTTGGCGGCGACGTTGCCGGGGTCGACGTACGCGATGGCGGCGACGAACGCGGGGCCCAGCAGGAGCACCAGGCGCGGGCCGGTGACGGGCCGACCCGCGCGCCGGCGGGTGGGGGCGGTGCGGGTCATGACGGCCTCTCCGATGAAGTGTTAGCCGAGGCTAACATCCGTCGCGGGCGGTGGACAGGGGCGGATCCGGATCCCGTCGCTCAGCTCGCCGCGCGACCCGGCGCGAGGAAGGCGGAGTCGTCCGCCTCCTCGCCGCGGACTACGCGCACCCAGTGCGCGAGGAGCGCGGCGCCGGCGTGGTCGTGGATCAGGTCGCCGGCCGTGAGCACCGGGTACGGCGTCGCCGGGATCCCGTCCGCCGGCCGCACGTCGACGTGCGCGACCTCGTGCCCGTTCGCGTGCAGCCAGTCGGCCATCGCGTAGTCGGTGCGCGAGTCGCCGACCGTGCGCCACCGCAGCGGCAGCGGGCCGCTGTCGGCGAGGAGCTCCAGCGCGCGGGCGGCGCCGAGGTCCTTGCCGAGCCGGATCGACTCGACGTCGGTGGAGATGATGGTCGGGTCCACGCGCACCTGCACCCGGCCGTCGGCGTCGGGCGTCTCCCGGCCCTCGAGGACGGACCCGAGCCCGTGCGCCGTGAGCATCTCGACCGCGCGCGCGTCGAGGTCGGGCTGGACGGCGAGGTAGTCGGCGGAGGCGACGCTCGTGAGCTGCTCGAGGGAGACCATCGCGAGCTTGGTGCGGTCGAAGAACATCCAGTCGGCGAAGCGCTCCGCGACGAGTCGCTCCATGTCGCGCATGAACGCCTCCGGCAGCGCGAGCGAGCCGTCGACGTGCACCTCGCCGGCGCCCTCGGGCGTGATCGAGAACCACGACGCGCCCTTCTCGCACACGGCGTGCACGCGCGCGCCGGCGGGGAGCCCCGCGTCGACGAGCGGGCCGACGACCTGCGCGCGGATGAAGGCGTCGGAACGGCCGGTGTTGAACACTATCGGCACGCCCGCGGCCGCGAGCTCCACCAGGTCGGCCGCGATGCTCGGGATGGCGAGCGTGCGGGTGATCGGGCTGGCGATGGGGCCGTCGACGTCGAGGAGGAGGCCGAGGGGCGCGGGGGTCGTGGTCACGGCACCCATCCTCCCGCACGCGCGCGGCGCGGCGCGGCCGGCGCTAGGGCGTCGGGCGGGCGGCGGCCGCGCGGACGCGGACGGCACGGCCCGCGGATCCGACGACGAGCACGACGGAGACCGCGAGCACCAGGAGGTACGCCCCCGGCAGCGACGCGATGCCGAGCCCGTCGAGCAGCGCCCCGCCCACGAGCGCGCCGCCGCCGATGCCCACGTTGAACGCCGTCGTGTAGAAGGAGCTGGCCGTGTCGCGGAACGCGGGATGCGCGGCGTGCAGCATCCGGGTCTGCAGCAGCGTCGGGATCGCGCCGAACGCCAGGCCCCACAGGAGGAAGCCGGGGATCGCGAGCGCCCACATGCCCGGCACCAGCGCGAGGGAGCCGACGCCGATCCCCGCCGCCGCGAGCCCCAGCAGCACGCCCAGCTGCGGCCGGGTCGGGAACAGGGTGCCCGCGAGGAGCAGCCCCAGCGCCCCCGCGATGCCGTAGCCGAAGAGCATGGCGCTCAACTGCTGCTCGGGGATGCCCATGACGCGCGTGACGAACGGGTCGACGTACGTGTAGAAGCCGTACTGGCCGATCATGATCACCATCGCGGTGAGGCAGACGAACAGCACCCCGCCGACGCCCTGCCCCGACATGCGCTCCCGGATCCCCGGCCGCCCCTCGGCGACGACGGGCGCGGCGTCGCGTGCGGGCCGGCCGACCGCGGGCAGGAAGCGCCAGACGAGCACCATCCCGAGCAGCGTCAGCACGCCGATGCCGGCGAACGCCGCCCGCCAGCCGAACGCCTGCCCGGCCGCCGTCCCGAGGGGCACGCCCAGCACGAACGCGAGGCTCCCCCCGCCGACCGTGAGCGCGACCGCGCGGCCGATGAGCGCGGGCGGCACGAGGTGCGCCGAGTACGCGCCGACGATGGCCCAGAACAGGCCGTGGGCGAGGCCGCCGAGCACGCGGGTCGCGGTGACGAGCTCGAACGTGGGCGCGAGCGCCGTGAGGAGGTTGCTCGTCGCGAAGACCGCGAGCACCGCGAGGAGGAGCGCGTGCCGCGGGACCCGGCGGGTGAGGGCCGCGAGCGGCACGCTGGACACGACCACCGCGATCGCGAAGACCGAGACGAGGAGGCCGACGCGCGACTCCTCGACCCCGAGGTCGCCGCTCATCTCGCTGAGGAGGCCGGTCGGCAGCATCTCGCTCGTGACGCTGAGGAACACGCACGCCGCGAGCGTGAGGATGCCGACCCAGGGGAAGCGGAACGCCGGATCCGACGCGTCATGCGGCGCCGGCGAGCGGCGGGTGCGGCCGGCGGCCCGGTCGGGATCGGGCAGGAAGATGGGGGAGGTGTTCGTCATGTGGACCCAGGGGACGTCACGGCGGGAGGGCTCCCGGGGCCGGCGGGATCCGCGCAGCCAGGCAATAGCCTAGACGGATGACCGACCAGGCCACCCGCGCCCGCGCGCCCCACCGCGTCCTCAGCTTCTCCTGCGACGACCGGCCGGGCATCGTGCACGCCATCGCCGGGGCCATCGTCGCGGCGGGCGGCGACATCACCGAGTCGCAGCAGTTCTCCTCCGCCGACACGGGCCGGTTCTTCATGCGGCTGCAGGTGCAGGCGGCGGACGACGACGACCGGCTGGCCGACGCCCTCTCCGCGGTGGTCGAGCGGTACGACGCCACGTGGCACCTCGACGAGGTGGGGCGTCCGCTGCGCACGCTCGTGCTGGGCTCCACCGCCGAGCACTGCGTGAACGACCTGCTGTTCCGGCAGCGCGCGGGTCAGCTGCCCGTCGAGATCCCGCTCGTCCTCAGCAACCACGGGCGGCTCGCCGACCTCGCGGGCTTCTACGGGGTCCCGTTCGAGCACGTCCCCGTGACGGACGAGGGGTCGAAGGCGGCGTTCGAGGCCCGCGTGATGCGCGCCGTGGAGGAGCACGACATCGAGCTGGTGGTGCTGGCCCGCTACATGCAGATCCTCTCCCCCGGGCTCTGCGCGGCGCTCAGCGGCCGGATCATCAACATCCACCACTCGTTCCTGCCCGGCTTCAAGGGCGCGAACCCCTACAAGCAGGCGCACGCACGGGGCGTCAAGCTCATCGGCGCGACCGCCCACTTCGTCACGAGCGACCTCGACGAGGGCCCGATCGTGGAGCAGAACGTGGTGCGGGTCGACCACTCGCGGAGCGCGCGGGAGCTCATGGCGATCGGGCAGGACGAGGAGTCCCGCACCCTCACGCAGGCCGTGCGCTGGTTCGCGGAGCACCGGGTGCTGCTCGACGGCGCGCGCACCATCATCTTCCGCTGACGCTGACGCTGACGCGGCCGCCCGCCGCTGCCCGGCCGTCCCGACCGCCCCGGCCCCGCCCCGCTCAGCGGGTGCTGATCGTCCGGTACTTCCGCACGGCCAGCGGCACGGCGACCACGAGGAGCACCACGGCCCAGATCAGCGTCGTCTGGACGGGGTGCTGCAGCGTCACCGCATCGGGCA
>Ga0265797_10010581_pt1 | contig 11728 bp, 9 predicted proteins | sample P2T30metagenome_FD_192433 | JGI IMG/M metagenome (GOLD analysis project Ga0265797, IMG submission 192433) | Plant litter microbial communities from East Loma Ridge, Irvine, California - P2 T30 | ecosystem: Environmental > Terrestrial > Plant litter > Unclassified | place: USA: California... | reverse complement strand
TTGGCAGCCAGGCCACCTCCCCCGCCCGCCATTACGCGACCTTCGGTTCGTTACGCAGGCGGATGTGCAGCTCTTTCAATTGCTTCTCGTCGACTTCGGACGGTGCATTGGTCAGCAAGCACTGCGCACGCTGCGTTTTCGGGAACGCGATCACGTCGCGGATCGACTCGGAGCCCGTCATCAGCGTGATCAGGCGATCCAGGCCGAAGGCCAGGCCACCGTGCGGCGGCGCGCCGTATTGCAGCGCGTCCAGCAGGAAGCCAAATTTGAGCTGGGCTTCTTCGGCGTCGATCTTCAGCGCGCGGAACACCTTGCTCTGGACTTCTTCGCGGTGGATACGGATCGAACCGCCACCCAGTTCCCAGCCGTTCAGGACCATGTCGTAGGCCTTGGCGATGCAGGCGCCCGGATTGGTCTCGAGCATGTCTTCGTGGCCGTCTTTCGGGGCCGTGAACGGGTGGTGGGTTGCGGTCCAGCGATCGCCGTCTTCGTCGTACTCGAACATCGGGAAGTCGATGACCCACAGCGGCGACCAGACGTCGTCGAACAGGCCGGCCTTCTTGCCGAATTCCGAGTGGCCGATCTTCACGCGCAGCGCGCCCAGGGCGTCGTTGACGACCTTGGCCTTGTCGGCGCCGAAGAAGATCAGGTCGCCGTCTTCGGCGCCCGTCAGTTCCAGCACCTGCGCCAGCACTTCGTCGGACAGGTTCTTGACGATCGGCGACTGCAGGCCGTCACGGCCCTTGGCCTTCTCATTGACCTTGATGTAGGCCAGGCCACGGGCGCCGTAGATCGCGACGAACTGGGTGTACGCGTCGATTTCCGAGCGTGGCATCGAGCCGCCCTGCGGCACGCGCATGCCGACCACACGGCCGTTTGGCAGGTTGGCGGCGCTGTTGAACACCTTGAACTCGACCGTCTTCATCAGCTCGGTCAGTTCGGTGAAGGCGAGCTTGACGCGCATGTCCGGCTTGTCCGAACCGTACATCGCCATCGCGGTGGCGAAGTCCATCACCGGGAACGGGTTCGGCAGTTCGATGCCAGTCGTGTTCTTGAACACGACGCGCATCATTTCTTCGAACATATCGCGGATCTCTTGTTCGGTCAGGAACGAGGTTTCGCAGTCGATCTGGGTGAATTCAGGCTGGCGGTCGGCGCGCAGATCTTCGTCGCGGAAGCACTTGGTGATCTGGTAGTAGCGGTCGAAGTTCGCGACCATCAGCAGCTGCTTGAACAGCTGCGGCGACTGCGGCAGTGCGAAGAAGTTGCCCGCGTTGACACGCGACGGCACCAGGTAGTCGCGCGCGCCTTCCGGGGTCGACTTGGTCAGCATCGGGGTTTCGATGTCGATGAAGCCCAGGTTGTCGAGGTACTTGCGCACTTCCATCGACACCTTGTAGCGCAGCTTCAGGTTGTGCTGCATCTGGCCGCGGCGCAGGTCGAGCACGCGGTGCGTCAGGCGGGTGGTTTCCGACAGGTTGTCGTCGTCCAGCTGGAACGGCACCGGCACCGAGGCGTTGAGCACTTCGACTTCGGTCGCGGTCACTTCGATCTTGCCCGAGGCCAGGTTGGCGTTGACGGTGCCGGCCAGACGGTTGGTCACGGTGCCGACGATGCGCAGGCAATACTCATTACGCACGTGCTCGGCTGCCTTGAAGACGGCGGCGTTGTCCGGATGGCAGACCACCTGCACCAGGCCTTCGCGGTCGCGCAGGTCGATGAAGATCACCCCGCCGTGGTCGCGGCGGCGATGCACCCAGCCGCACAGGTTGACGGTTTGGCCCAGCAGTTCCTCGGTGACGAGGCCGCAGTAATTGGTACGCATGGTGGACATAGTTTTCGTTCCAGGTTGATTGATTTGTCGGCGCCGCCATCGCGGGCGGCCCAGATTCTGTGATGCGTTATTTGACTGCCGCAGGGTTGGCGGCGCCGAGCGGCACATGGCTCGGTGCGACCACGCCCATCGAGACGATGTACTTGAGCGCCGCGTCGACGGTCATGTCGAGTTCTTTCACGCGGCTGCGTTCCATCATCAGGAAAAAGCCCGAGGTGGGGTTTGGCGTCGTGGGCACGTACACGCTCACGAAGTCGCCCACCAGGTGGTTGGTCACGTCGCCGCCCGGCACGCCGGTCAGAAACGCGATCGTATACGAGTCGGCGTGCGGATACGGGATCAGCACCGCCTGGCGAAAGGCATTGCCGGACGACGAGAACAGCGTGTCGGACACCTGCTTGACGCTGCCATACAGCGAGCTGACGACCGGCACGCGCTTGAGCAGGCGCTCGCCCACGCGCACGATGTACTTGCCCACCAGGTTGTTGGTGAGCAGACCCGTGACGAACACGATGGCCAGCGTCAGCACCGCGCCGATGCCCGGCACGTCCATGCCGATGAACTGGCGCGGCTGCCAGGCGGCCGGCACGAACATCAGCGACTGGTCGAGCGTGCTGATGATCAGGCTCAGGACCCAGGCCGTAATCGCCAGGGGCACCAGCACCAGCAGGCCGGTGATGAAATATTTACGCATCGGATATCCCGTTATTCTTGTTGGCGCGGCGCAGGGACGCGCCGGGCTCAGGTGCTGCTCTTGTCCCCGCCACCGCTATTGCCACCATTGCTGCTGTTCGTAGCAGGCGCGGCAGGCGCTGGCGTGGCCGGTGCAGCTGCGGCAGCCGGCGCGGCTGCTGCGCCCGTGTCAGCGCTGCCCGTGCCCGCAGCGGTGCCGGTGGTAGGCGGCGTGCCGCCACGGAAATCGGTCACGTACCAGCCCGAGCCCTTGAGCTGGAAACCGGCTGCAGTCACCTGCTTCTTGAACGATGGCTTGGCGCAGGACGGGCAGACGGTCAGGACCGGGTCCGATATCTTTTGCAGTACATCTTTGGAAAAACCGCATTCTTCGCAGCGATAGGCATAAATCGGCATTCTGGTGCTCCGCAAAAATCTTCAAAACCCTGAATTATAAAGCTTTTGCCGCAGCATTTACGGCATTGCGGCGGCCCGGGGACAAGACAGCACCGCGATCGACAAACGCGGGCCTCATCGTGTTGTTTTTCACCACGTCAGCAGGCGAACTGTTTGCTCGTGCACAGCATCGGTGATTTAATACGGCTTCTTTACCGGATGTTGGTCGCAGGAAAGCTCTGCCACTGCGAGAACACAAGAAACAGAAGGCTGCGAGATGTTCGTATCAGCGCAGCCCATAAAAGAACACAGCTTATCAAGCCCGCTCACGCGGGCTTTTTTCTTGGGCGCGCGTCAGAGGAAGTACAGCGCAGCCAGCGCGGTGCAGGCGCCCGTCGCGAGCAGGGTGAGGAACGTCAGCATGCGATTGGTGCGGCGCTGCTCAACCACCAGCATCGCCATCATCTCGCTGTTGGCGATGTGCGGATGGTGCCCTTTCGACTCGCGCTCCAGCGCCTGGTGCACGAGGCGCGGCAGTTGCGGGAAGATCTGGGCGTAACGCGGCGCTTCGGCCTTCAGGCGCTCGACCAGGCCTTGCCAACCCACCTGCTCGGCCATCCAGCGCTCGAGATACGGCTTGGCCGTCTTCCACAAGTCCAGGTCAGGGTCGAGCTGGCGGCCCAGGCCTTCGATATTGAGCAGCGTCTTTTGCAGCAGCACCAGTTGCGGCTGCACTTCGACATTGAAGCGGCGCGAGGTCTGGAACAGGCGCAGCAGGATCTGGCCGAACGAGATGTCTTTAAGTGGGCGGTCGAAGATCGGCTCGCAGCAGGCGCGCACGGCCGACTCGAGTTCGTCCACGCGCGTGCTCGGCGGCGCCCAGCCCGATTCGATGTGGGCTTCGGCCACGCGCTTGTAATCGCGCTGGAAGAAGGCCAAAAAGTTCTGCGACAGGTAATCCTTGTCGAAGTCGGTCAGCGTGCCGACGATGCCGAAGTCGAGCGCGATGTAGCGGCCCAGCGTTTCCGGCGCGGTCGAGACCAGGATATTCCCGGGGTGCATGTCGGCGTGGAAGAAACCGTCACGGAACACCTGTGTGAAGAAAATCTCCACACCATCGCGCGACAGCTTCTTGAGGTCGACGCCGGCCGCGGCCAGACGGTCGATCTGCGACACCGGCAAGCCGTGCATGCGTTCCATGACGATCACGCTGCTCGAGCAATAGTCCCAGTACATCTCGGGCACCATCAATAGCGTCGAATCGGCGAAGTTGCGGCGCAGCTGGCTGGCGTTGGCGGCCTCGCGCATCAGGTCGAGCTCGTCGTGCAGGTATTTGTCGAATTCGGCCACGACTTCGCGCGGCTTCAGGCGCCGCGCTTCGCTCCAGACCTTTTCGATCAGGTTCGCAGCCATGCGCATCAGCGCCATGTCCTCGTCGATCAGCTTCTTCATGCCCGGGCGCAGCACCTTGACGGCGACTTCCTTGCCGTTCTTGAGCGTGGCGAAGTGGACCTGGGCGATCGACGCCGAGGCGATCGGCTCGCGCTCGAAGTGGGCAAACAGCTGGTCGGGATGGGTGCCGAGCGAGCGCGTGATCTGCGCCACTGCCAGGTCGGAGCCGAACGGCGGCACCCGGTCCTGCAGCATCGCAAGCTCATCGGCGATATCGGGCGGCACCAGATCGCGCCGGGTCGACAGCACCTGGCCGAACTTCACGAAGATCGGCCCCAGTTCTTCGAGCGCCTGGCGCAGCCGAACAGCACGCGGTGACGTGATCGTGCGCCAGAAGAAGAACGTGTTCATCAGGCGCGCGGTGCGCGGAGCGTTGATGCTGGTGACGGCGATTTCGTCCAGGCCGTACTTGGTGAAGACGGTGAGAATGCGCAGCAGGCGCAGGAATTTCAATATCATCGACGATCCGGATTCTGGTCTGCGCTTACAGCAAAGGTGGAAGAAGGTTTGGCGGCGCTGCGCTGGGCCAGCGCCTGCTCGAGCCGCGCGATGCGCTTGGCGCTGCGCTCGACATCGTCGCGCAGGCGCACGACATCGGCGGCAAAGGCGTCGCGCTGGACCGGCCGCACCAGCACCGGCCGCTCGTCGGCCAGGAATTCAGCGAGGTTCTCGGCCAGGCGGCGCCCTGCTTCGCCCAGGCCACTGACGGTGCGGCGGGCGCCCTGATGCAGGCGGTAGGCAGCGACCGGCCCGACCACGCGCTCGAGGTCATATTCAGCATCCCAGCGCAGGCCGTTGGCCAGCTGCGAGATCACGTTGGCAAATTCGGCATCGCCCTCGATCTTCACGTACGACAGCGCGCGTGTGCGGTCTTGCGCGATCAGCGGCAGGTCGGCCGGCTTGATGCGGATGGTGACGTTGGCCGGCGCAGCATCCTGGCTGGCCTCGAACAGGCCGTCAGGCGCCACCAGCACGCGCAGCTGGGCCACGCCGGCATCGATGCACGCCTGCTTGCCGACATGGCGCGCGAGCGCGGCCCGGGCCCAGGCTTCCTGGGCCAGCAGGTGATTGATCGCGGCAACGGCAGGCACGGTCAGCGCATGCTGGGGTGACAAGGTCGACAGGGATGGAAGATTCGGAAACATGGCGGGACTACCCTCAAAAAACAAAACCGCCCGGAGTGATTCGGGCGGTTTTGATCTTACCAGTTCGCCGGGCACGCACCCGGCGTTACGGAATCGGCAAACAAAATAATTCCGGTTCGCCTGTGGCGTACTTAGTTCGGCTGCTGAATGCCAGCCAGCACCCAGCCACCCGCGCCCGACAGCGGCTTGGACATGTTCCAGACCTCGACGAACGGCTCTGGCAATGCATCTTTCGCGCTGCGGATCATGGCGTTGAACTGCACGCTCGCCAGGTAATCGGTAGCCGTCTGTTCGATGCCCAGCAACTGCGCATCGACATTGACGACGTCGGTGAAGTCAGCGACCGCGCCACGTTCCTGGATCTGCAGCTTGAGTTCAGCGAACACTTCAGGCGACGTGAATTCGCGCAGGTCGTTCGTGTCGCCACGATCCCAGGCTGCCTGCATGCGGATGAACGACGACTTCGCATGACGCAGGAAGCTTTCGCTGTCGAAGTCGGCCGGCACGCCCCATTGCTGGTGCGTTGCCGGGGTAGCGGTATTACCGAAATTCGCTGCATTCAGGCCGCCGCGGTCCTTTTCCAGTGCGACGCCGCCCTGGAATGCGGTCGGCTGCGGACGCAGGCCCGAACCGATTTCAGGCGTGCCAACGCCACCGGCTGCCTGCGGCTTGAAGCCGCCGCTGAAACCGGCTGCAGATGGATTGGCCGGCGTGTCCTTGCGGCGGAACATGCGCACCAGGAACATGATGACGAGGCCGAACAGCGCGAACATCAGGATGCCCGCGATGATGCTGGCCATTGCACCGCCAATACCCAGGTGCGACAGTAGCATGCCCAGGCCAAGGCCCAGCAGTGCGCCGCCGAGGATGTTGCGCATCATGCTTGGTTTTTTGGCGGCAGCCGCAGCGCCCGCGGCGCCCGCGCCGGCGGCAGCTGGCGCGGCCTGGTTCGGGGTCTGGCGCTGCATGTTCTGTGCGGGCGCCGGCGCCGGGGCCGGCATCTGGCGCACGGCCTGCGACTGGCGGCCGACCGAGCGCTTGCCGCCCATCGGACGTGCGTAAGCCTCGGCCACCATCGAGAATGCAGTGACTGCGAGGAGCGTCGTGACCAGGAATTTTTTCATTGTCTCCGTCCTTGATTGGAACTTCAGTTAAAACTACAGCTTGATACCGGTGTGCAAAGCGGCCACACCCGCCGTCAGGTTGAAATACTGGACCCGCTCCAGTCCCGCGTCTTCCAGCATGCCCTTCAGGGTGTCCTGATCGGGATGCATGCGGATCGATTCGGCCAGGTAGCGATAGCTTTCGGCATCGCCGGCAATCCGCTGGCCCAGCCACGGCAGTACCGAGAACGAATACACGTCATACGGCTTTTGCAGTGGCGCGATCACTTTCGAGAATTCGAGCACCAGCAATTTGCCGCCCGGCTTGAGCACGCGGCGCATTTCGGCCAGCGCCTGATCCTTGTGCGTCATGTTGCGCAGGCCGAAGGCCACGCTGACCCGGTCGAAGTAATTGTCCGGGAACGGCAACTTTTCGGCGTTACACAACATGGTTGGGGTGACAAGTCCTTTATTCAAGAGACGGTCACGGCCAACGCGCAGCATCGACTCGTTGATGTCGGTGAGCCAGACTTCGCCCGTCTTGCCGGCCTGCTTCGCGAAGGCCTTGGCCAGGTCGCCCGTGCCGCCGGCGATATCGAGCACCTTGAAGCCGGGCCGCACGCCCGCCTGCGCGATCGTGAACAGTTTCCAGGCGCGGTGCAGGCCGGCCGACATCAGATCGTTCATGACATCGTACTTCGCGGCGACCGAGTGGAAGACCTTGGCGACTTCCTGGACCTTCTGGTCCTCGGCGACGGTCTTGTAGCCGAAGTGGGTGGTGTTTGTCATAGTGGCATGCAGGTTGGGGGTTGCCACATTATACAAGGACCCGGCGCGAGGGCCGCGCTGCTGAGCTGACTGCCGCTGATGGGTTCCGCGCAAGCGCCAGCAAGGCCAATTACGCGCCCTGCGCCCGTTTGGATTCAACTTTTTGCGCTTGTTGGTTACCCACAACGCATCTGCCCAATAGCGTGCAATTAGTAGAAAATCATCGCAAGTGCCTCTTTTCCAAGCCGCTCGCCGCGACTAAGATCATTAGCAACAGACAAACTCTATTTTCAAATAGTTATGCGAAAAATCAAACTTTCGATTCAATATTGCATTTCTCATTAGATTTTTATCAATAGACGTGCGCCATGTATGCCGCGTTTTTGGTTTAATTGACATGATCGTTCAGCCGGCAAGCGCCGGTCGTTGCGCCCATCGACGTTGCATGGTCCCCATGGTGTGCCGGGATGCATCACAGCGTAACGGGTGCCAACCAGTCTGATGAGGATACCGGTGCCTGTAAAACGTCTTATCTGCATTACACGAGAAGGCAGTGCGCACGCCCGCGCCTGCCATGGCGCCCTGCCCGGCTGGGATGTCTGCGTCGTCGAGCATCTGGCTGCGGCGCGCAAGGTCTTGTCCCAGCAACACTACGGCGTGGGCCTGCTGCTCGACAGCAGCGACAGCGCAGACGATGCCGAGCTCGAACGTTTCCTGCACCAGCACCACCATGTGCGCTGGGTCGGCGTGTTCGACGCACACCGCCTCGTCCAGCCGGCCCTGCGCGAACTGATCGCGGCGCATCTGGTCGACTTTCATACGCTGCCGGTTGATACCCTGCGGCTGCAGCACTCGCTGGGCCACGCCCACGGCATGGCGAGCATGGCCACGCGGCCGGCGCTGCACGACGGCGCACTGCGCGTGAGCCACATCGACGGCGCCTCGGCCGCGATCGCCCGCCTGCGCTCGCACATCGACAAGATCGCCGCCGTCGACGCGCCGGTCCTGATCTGCGGCGAAAGCGGCAGCGGCAAGGAGCTGGCAGCACAGGAAATCCACCTGCGTTCACCGCGCGCCACCGGGCCGTTCATCGCCATCAATTGCGCAGCCATGGCGCCGGCCCTGATCCACTCGGAACTGTTCGGTCACGAACGGGGCGCCTTCACCGGCGCCATGCGCGACAAGCAGGGCCTGCTTGAAGCGGCATCGGGCGGCAGCATTTTCCTCGACGAGATCGGTGACCTGCCGCTGGATCTGCAGGCAAGCCTGCTGCGTTTCCTGCAAGAGCGCGTGATCTACCGGGTCGGCGGCACGCGCACCATCGCGGTCGATGCGCGCGTGATCACCGCCACCCACGTCGACCTGCCCCAGGCCGTGGCCGACGGCCGCTTCCGCGAAGATCTGTACTACCGCCTCAGCGTGTTTCCCATCCGCGTACCGGCGCTGCGGGAGCGCAAGGAAGACTTGCCGCTGCTGACCGATCTCATCTTCAACAAGTTCGCCAGCGAACGCAGTCCGCAACTCAAGGGCGTGAGCCGTGAAGCCTTGCAGGCGATGGCGCGCTACGACTGGCCCGGCAATGTCCGCGAGCTGATCAACCGCTTGCGCCGCGCCATGGTGTTGGCCGAGCATCGCCTCGTGATGCCGGAAGACCTCGATCTGCCGGGTGTCGGGCCCATCTGCCCGAACGGCGTTGGCCTGGGCACATCGCGCCTGAGCGCTGAACGCGTGGCCATCGGCGAAAGCCTGGCCCGCAGCGGCAACAACATCAGCCGGGCAGCGCGCGAACTGGGTGTATCGCGCATGACGCTGTATCGCCTGATGGCCAAGCACGAGATTTCGGTGTAGGCGGCATTCCTGGCCCGGCGTCGGCCACGTCCTACCGCGTTTGTCCTTGAATTCACACGTTTTTTATGCAGCGTGCTTGCCGAGAGGCAGCACGCTGAAGTGCCTTGCTCACTCTATAAACCCCGTCTGGCGGTTGCAATTTGATACAGTTTTTTGATCAATTCTGCAACTGTGTAACAGGACAGAGACACTTGTCGTTTCAGCTATTGGTGTGCTTCATCGTTCTGCGATCTGCCTTGCGAGCTCATCAAATTAGTCCTACAAAATCAATGACTTGCTCAAGCAGCCTGTGCTGGCACAAGACCTGCTAATACCGAAGTGGACCGGGCGTCACGAGACCTCGGGATACTTAAACCGTGATATTAGGGGAGCAATAATGAAGCGCACTATCCTGGCAACCGCGATCGCCCTGGCTTTCAGCATGGCCCACGCCCAAGAGAACACCGTGAACGACGTCCGTGGCGGCAATACCCAAACGTCGACGATCACCAATACCACCAACACGGACAGCAGCACGCTGACGGACTCCAGCAACAGCAATAACACTGCGACCACCAACACCACGAATACCGACAACAGCCAGGCGAACAGCAACAACGTCGCGACCAATACCAACAACAGCCAGACCGACAGCAACAACACGGCCACGAATAACAACACGAACACCAACACGCAGACTGACAACAGCCAGCGCACCAACACGACCACCTCCAACAACCAAGTGGACAACTCGGACAACCGCGTCACGAACAACACGACGACCAACAACAACAGCCAGACCAGCAACCAGTCCGACACCCGCACCATGCAGGTCGACAGCAACGACACGTCGACCACCAGCAACACGACCTCCAACACCAGCGACAGCAGCCGTGACAGCTCGGGCCAGAACAACAGCTCGGGTGACGCCACTGCCGAAGTGGCCGGCGCCGCAGCCGCCAACAACGGCGGCACCGCCAGCTCATCGGTCGCGAACTCGTTCAACACCTCGTCGGCAACGTCGACCAGCGCCCTGACCGGCAACGTCAGCGGCAACAGCATCAGCAATATCGGCAACACCGCGCAGAACACGGGCGGCGCCAACGGCGCATCCGGCTCCGGCGCTGCGGGCGGCGTGGGCTATGGCGGCGGGGCCAGCGGCACCGGTGCAGCCGGCGGCGCAGCCTCGGGTGCGGCAGGCGCGTCAGGCGGCGCGGGCGGCTACGCGGCGGCTGGTACGGCTTCGACCGGCTCGTCGAGCGTCGGTAACGCCGCTGGCGGCAGAGGCGGCGCCACGGGCGCTGCGGGCGCCACGGGCGGCGCAGGTGCCTCCGGGGCCATGGGTGGCTACGCTGCCGGCGGTAACGGCGCAGCAGGCGGCGCCGGCACGGGTGGCGCGGGCGCAGCAGGTGGCGAGGCCAATGGCGGCTCGGGCGCAGCAGGCGGCACGGGCGTGGGCGGCGCAGGCGGCTCGACCGGCTCGCTGGCTGGCGGCAATGGCGGCCGCACCGGTTCGGCGACCGGCGGCGCAGGCGGCGCGGGTGGCAACACCGGTTCGGCATGGGGTGGTGCAGGCGGTGCAGGCGGCATGGGCGGCGCTGGCGGCATGGGCGGCACCTCGTCAGGCTCGAGCCTGAATGCCTCAAATGGCGCGAGCGGCGGCTCGGCCAGCATCGGCGATGCCATGGCATCGACGGGTGCCGGCGGCACGCCAGGCAGCGATCCGGCAGCGGCCGGCGGCGCCAGCGGCGCATCGACCAATACCGGTGGCACCAGCACGGCCGGCAGCCCAACCAGCGGCGCCAGCACCAATGGTGCGGGCGACTCGATGGCGGGTGCGGGCGGTGCCGGTTCAGCCGGCGGCGCGGGTGGCTCGGGCGCCGCATCGTCGAATACCTCGGGTAGCGGCGCAGCAGGCGGCACCTCGACTGGCGGCACCGGTGGCGCCGGTGCGGCACTGGCCGGCACGGGCGGCGCAGGCGCCACCGGCACGGCAGGCGCCGGTGGTTCGGGCGCAGCGGGCACGGCTGGCATGGGCGGCAGCGGTGCGACCGGCACCGGCGGCGCAGGCGGCGCAGGCCAGGGCGGCACGGCGGGCGCCGGCGGCATGGGCGGTTCGGGTGCGGAAGCAACCGCATCGACCGGCGCCAGCGGTGCGGGCGGCGCGGCCACGGGCGGTTCGGCCACGGGCGGCTCGGCCACCTCGGGTGATGCAAGCTCGGGCGCTGGCGGCAGCGGCGGCGCAGGCGGTGCGACCACCTCCGGCGCAGGCGGCTCGGGCGGTGAAATGACGGCCGGTGCAGGCACCGGCGGCTTCGGCGGCGCCGGCATGGGCGGCAATGGCGGCACCAACAACGTCAGCTCGGGCTCGTTCGACATGTCGAACTCGATGAACAACATCGCTCAGTCGGCAGCCGGCATCTCGATCATCAGCCAGAACAACGGCTTCTCCTCGCTGATCCAGCAAAGCGTCAACGTGCAGTCGAACATGAACGTCGGCGGCGCAGGCCAGTGATCAGGTAGTGGGTGCA
>Ga0265797_10010580_pt1 | contig 11730 bp, 14 predicted proteins | sample P2T30metagenome_FD_192433 | JGI IMG/M metagenome (GOLD analysis project Ga0265797, IMG submission 192433) | Plant litter microbial communities from East Loma Ridge, Irvine, California - P2 T30 | ecosystem: Environmental > Terrestrial > Plant litter > Unclassified | place: USA: California... | reverse complement strand
AACGCCGTAGGTGCACAAGTCGGTATCCCCGCCTCCAATATCATCGCTGGCGTGCTGCCAGACCAGAAAGCAGAGAAGATCAAGTACCTCCAGCAAACGCTGACCAAGCCGCACAAGTCCTTGTTTCATATTCCGTCTCTATCTCGAAACAAGAACTTGAAAGAGCAAAAGATGAGCAAGCAAAAACGTGCAACCGTAGCCATGGTAGGCGACGGCATAAACGACGCACCCGCTCTCTCCACTGCCGACCTCAGCATAGCAATAGGTTCCGGATCCGACATCGCCCTTTCCTCGTCCTCGTTCATCCTCATCAACTCGCGCCTCACGACCATTCTCACTCTCCTCGACCTCTCGCGCGTGGTCTTCCGCCGTGTGTATTTTAATTTCGGATGGGCCCTCGTTTACAACTTGGTCGCTATGCCCATTGCTGCTGGCGTCCTATTTCCCATTACGACTGGTGGTAGTAGCAAGAAGATGGATATGCATCATAATGGGATTGGGATGGAAGGGGGGATGGCAATGGAGGAGTCTGGTAGGAAGCATGTTAGGCTTGATCCTGTCTGGGCTAGTTTGGCAATGGCGTTGAGTAGTGTGAGTGTGGTTTGTAGCAGCCTGGCTCTGAGGAGTAAGGTGCCTGGGCTGGGGTTTAGGGTGAACCGGGGATTGGAGGAGTTGGTGGATGGTGTGGGTGAGAGAAAGGAAAGGGCTGGGAACGAGAACATTGTGTGAGAGGTTTGGTGAAGATGGGGTAGTTTGTATGGTGTGATATTCCTATAATCAGACTGTCCTAGGTACAAACTACTCGTCCTAAGAGAGACTCTTTTGCTTCTATAGGATTCAATGGAGCATTGAATAAACACGAGGAAGTATTCCGTAAGGAGGACCCTTTCCGTCTCGATGAACTCCGCTCAGTGTACAATTGAGCAGGTTGCAACTGCTACAAACCTCTCTTTACGTCTACAATATCGATAGATCGCTGTCAAACATCAAAAACCGTCAAGACTACTGAACTTGCCACTAGTAGTCGCTTTGTGATGAGCGTTTTGATGTGTCAGTTTCTTTACTGTTTAAATGGCAATCGCTGATACGGGAGTATGGTTGGAACAAGAAGTAGTGATGAGGCTAGCTAATTTTTATAAAAGAAAACCTACTCTTGAACTCTTGACAGTCTTCTAAATCCATTGATTTGCCGTGTATCCATTTCATAGCAGTCCCATCTCAGACATATGGGGTGATAATTTTGGTTACACAAAGCGGGGTAGGCTCCATCTTCAAGTACCTCACCTTCCCTTAATTCATTTCTTATCACACAAGATATCCCTCACAATGAAGTACCAGTGTCCACTTTGCCCCAAGAAATTCACTTCCAGAAACATGCTGAGACAGCACACCGGCACTAACGACGCAGCCCTCCGCCGTGCCCACCTGTGCACCAAATGCGAGCAGACGTTCTGCAGCCAGAGGGCGATGGAGCAACATCGCGACGCTCCATCTCACGATACCATGTTCACCTGCGACGTGTGTAAGAAGCCTTTCGGAAGTAGGCAGGCTGTGGAACAGCACAATAAGAAGTCTTCACTACACGCGAGAAGGCTGGCTCAGGCAAATCTTGCAGTTGGAAATGTGGTAGGTGCGTCGTCGAACCCGCGAAATGTAGGTTCACAATCTCGTAACGCGAAGGTATACATGATCCAAACGCTAAGATATGTCCGAGCCTTCATCTTACCAGATGGAATCCCTTGAACGAGCGACGCCCTCCACTCCGATCAAGGAAGGCACGCGTAGCAGTTCCGACAGCTGGGAAGAGTACTCCGATGACGAAGACATTCTGGCGGAAGATCGCCCCGGAGCAGTCTGGGACGAGGACCAGAACTGGGCGCTCTGTGATACAGATTGTGGATGGTGCGGACATTGTGCTGATGGAATGGATTACTGAGTCGTCACGAACAGAGGTCCAATAAATGTTTCTTGACATAGAATCGTTGGTGTTGCGCTCAATTCAGCACAGCCTTTTATAAGAATGGTTTCTGGAAGCATTTGAGGCGCTCGTGGAGTCTAGAGGTTATAGTGACGCCATTGTGCTTCAGTAGCAAACGACAATGTATCGGCTGCGTGGACGTAGCTGCTTTTCTACCCCGAAGGCGCTGATGATGATGTGTATGTCGTTGTCTAGTAGCAAAATTGGCAATCTCTTTCTTTACCACGCGCTAGACTGATTGAGTTTTACATATCCAACGTTTTGCAGCAGTCGAAAGTTGAGAACCTTTGAACCAATCGAAGCTTCCTAGTAATCGACACGTGATACGGATACTAGATAATCCGCTGACAGGCCGTAACCCCGCACCTGAACGCCATCAGGCCTCAGCTGAACCAGACAGACAATACCATCGCTCCTGAGATACTACGTCAAGTTGAATCACTTGATGAAATGAAAGCTTTCAGTACATCCTTCGTGCTGTTGACAGTCGTCGTTTGCAGTGTAGCTGCCCAAGGTAATTGCGTTCTTATGACTCCAGTGTTTCCAATGCTAAGAGAGAACACAGAAGTGCTACATCCTGGTAAAATCGGAGTTCACGAAGATGATCAGACTCTGGACACTCTAGTCAATCGCGGTGGCTGGGTAAACCCTGAAGATCTGATCCCCATGCCACAGTGCATCGCTCAACAAAATTATTCCTCTTGGCTAGGTGCGATAACGAAATGTACGGGTAAAAGATGCACTTCACATTTCGGAGTAATTTGTACCCACCACCAGTGGCTCACTCAGCTTAGCTGTCTCAGCACTGAAATTTCCTCTGAGATCGTTCGGGCCTATCTCCCATATTGCAGCCGATCCGTGCTTGCTAAGGCGCAGTTATATCGATGGATACGTACAGTCACAGACCGGACATGGCTTGTTGATGTCGGCGACGCCAATGGGTTACAAAGCCTCTCGCCAGCCTCGCTCACTAGAGGGTATGCCACTATGGATGTGACTAATAAGGCACCAACGTGCCTGAAAGACTCGGCTTCTGCATCATCGATGGAACCATTCCAACGCATAATGGCCTCATGTGCTTTCGCATCCAACACTCAGCACACCGGGAATGCCGCTCGGCCATGGGAATACAGTGAATCACTGCGGTCCGTTATCGCATTGGATTCTGAGACGGTCGGTTACGATGTCACTCAGCATAGTATACGATATGGCGATTATTTCGATAAGCAATGCTTTTGTGACGCATTCAGTATAGACCTGGAGTCGGAGCCTTGTTCAGTTCCGGGGCTAGCTTCAACAAGGGAGCGGCTGTGGTTGAATGCCACTTGCGGCTCGACTTCCCTACCCATCAATTGGACAGACGGACTTCAAACGACAACATACGCTTATATTCCTACCGAGAAATGGCGTTGGCCTGATTGTGTCGCTTCTATGCCAAAAAAAGTGATTGGGCTTACTGATCGGTGTGCGACTGACGCTTGCGAGTCTGATTCGAATGGCTTTTGCAAAATAAAGCGTTCAATAGACAGGGCTTGCTTCTGCCGCGATATAAGCTATGGCATTTGCAAGGGAACATGTCATATCTTCGAAACCCGGATAAACTACGTAACATGGCTCCACGACCTTTGTGGCGGCGAGTCGGGGTGGCACGGCTTACCGAAGCATTGGCGCCAGTTAGCCGCCCCTACTCCTCTCGACATGATTCCTTGGAGATGGAGCATCAAACCATTTAAAGACTCGAAACCGACCCCTATCAATCATTCGAAATCTCTGAAACCAATGCACGCATGTGCCTCTACCGAATGGAAGCTTGGGAGCCTTGTTTTAATCAACCTAGCCACTTCTCTTGCTGGTTTATTTCGCCCGAGAAATGTTGCCAGTCCCATAACACGTATGTATCTACGCTACCTGCACTCACAACATTGGATTCTGGGAGGGTTTTCGATCGCTGCTCTTCATCTCTGTGCAAATTGGCTCAATGCGGTTCTCATTCAGTCGACCCTTGGGTACGCGGATGTCCCAATCACCCAAATGATACTTCTCTGGTGCTCGATGCCTCGATTTACTTGGTTAACAGTATTGCTGGTTGTCTTCCAACCCCTTCAAGCGACGACGTTTTCCACGGTCAAGTCGTTCTTGTTTGCAGAATCGATCCTCCAGATGTTCTCGGCATATCATATGATCACGGCTGTCAGTTATGGCCGAGAGCATGGCTTCTATAGTCAAGGCATGGCAAGACTAGATAGGGTACTATCTGCTCGATGCCTATACGCGGGAGCACTTATGTGGCTTCTTGTCACTATTGCGGCTTTGGCTCTCCTGCTGCAAGCTATATGTGGGGCAAAAACGTCAACTAGAGGCGCGAGATTTGATGGGTTAGAGCCACGAACTGACAGAAGAACAATTCCGAGTGTTTTGGAGGAGCTAGTCGCGCTATTCAACATCTTTTGGACACGATTTGAAGAGAGCTTACTTCGTTCTTGGCTTGATGAGAGCTGGGTCCAGGAGCAACCGCTGTCGACGAGTAGTGAGGAACAGATTTACACAGTCTATGGTACTTTGCCTTCCAAAGTTCCAGAAAATCAGATCATCGAACAAGGCATGGTTAGACTATTTCTGATCGCAATTGCAAGTATGATCTTCCTGTGGATCGCACAATGGTTGTTTTGGGCCGGGTTTATTGGCCTTAGCATGGAAGAGTAAGTACTCGCACAAATGCCTTGAGGTCAACCCAGCTAATTGCACCAAGATTTTGTCCTCCTAAACTTGGGGTCCTTACCGTCATCTGGATGATTTTCTCGTTGGCTATTGCTGCTGTAGCAGTACTTCCATGAGTCTTACAGTTCTTGATAATTGAGATATCTGCATGTGAATTCTTTGAACGCAAGGAACGACTACATGAACTTCTCTTGCATTGTTTTTGACGTCTGACACCTAGCTTCTCATAGCATGAACTATCATTTCCTTCAACGATATCATCAAAATCATATAAAAGAAGATCCACGCTCTCATTTGGAAGCTGTTTCGAAACACATAGCAGCAACAGTATATCAGTGTACGCTCTCCACGCTCGCTGTCTCCCATGTGCGTAGTTCTTACACGACAAGCGGCGTAGTCGGAGCGGAGAAATAGCGGCCCGACCCCGGAAAGAAAGAACGTGAAATTGTGGGAGGTAAGACTCTACCCATATGAGAGCATTCGATAGCGTCATCTCCAAGACATACTGCTCGTGACAAGCTCGTCAAGACTGGACAAAACTAGTCAGCACCAGATCTACCTCCACACAAGAAGAATACATCCTGCTTTGCTGCACCCTCGAACGACCTGCCAGAGTCTTGGCTGGACTATCTCTAAGCTAGCGCATACGCGGCCGTTACCGAAACTGTGGTTTCTACGGATAAACGGCATCCGATTGGTCACCTCCAGGAGCAAGATCGAAATCTCGTCGGGTAAGCGCAACCCGATTCGTTGACGTCAGTCCTTCTGCGATGCTTCGAAGCTTGCATCAGCAGTCCGATTTGCACGACCGCAGAACTTAGAGGGCAAGAGATCTAGGCCTACTCAGTGCGAGGAGCCAAATGAATGGTGGTTCTGAGAAACGATTTATGTAAGCTGGGGGCACCTCCACTTCTATAAAGGCTGGAACCACTATGCCATATCACTAGAGCATAATTGATGCTTACGTTCGAATTCTTGCTTTCCCCAACTCAACCTCGGCTCGAAAACCCAGCATGTCACTTCCCGTCTGGCTCTTAGCCGTGCTTGTGGGGCTCATAGTATACTTGACAACCTACGTTGTATATCAGCGATTCTTGCATCCACTAGCCAAGTTCCCAGGCCCTTTCTTCGCATCTCTTACAGATCTTTGGCAGGTCTCTGAGTTTCTCTCCCTGAAGCAGCCGTACAATTTGACTGCTCTCCACGAGAAATACGGGCAGTTTGTCCGGTATGGCCCGGATAAGATTAGCACTACAGCTGAAGATGCTATACCGATCATCTATCAGAAGGGCGGTAGAATGTTTCCTAAAACCGAATTTTACGATGCCTATGGATCGCACATTCCGAACATCTTTGGGATGCGTGACGAATCGGTAAGTTTCTTGGCAGCAATATTGCTGAACTTGTCTTTGATACGATTCCTCAGAAACACTCTGTCAGACGACGACACATGTCTTACAGCTTCTCCGCCTCGTCTGTAAAAAAGATGGAAGACCTCTTGGACGAGAACGTCAAGATCTTGAAGCAGAAATTATGCAGATATGCTGAAAGTGGCGAGGCTGTTGACCTCAAAAGGCTCTTCAAGTTGTATACCATTGATGTCCTTGGCGAGTTAGCTTTCGGTCGGTCCTTTGCAGTTCAGGAAACTGACGATGAGTCCCGCGTACCACCGGTAGTCGAGCATAGCTTGCTCGCGGCAGTGACTGGGGCATGGCCTGCGATGACATTCAGGCTGAAGCGATGGCTTCCAAAGGTGCCTTCTCAAACCTTGAGACGATTGTTCGAGGGCCGTGCAGCCGTTGCGAAACTGGCAGCAACGTGCGTTCAAGAGCGACTCACAGCCTTACGGAATGCTAAAGACCTCGACGATGATGCAGCCGCACCAGAACGGAAAGATCTCTTGACCAGCCTCATTCTGGCCAAAGATCCTGACACCGGAGAGAGGTTGTCTCAGATCGATCTCGAGGCTGAAGCGTTTGGTTTCATGTAAGTTGCATTTGTCGATGGACTGTCTGCAGAGGTGAAAACTAATCATGGTACAGCATTGCGGGAACCCACACTACGAGTGCTACCACTTCACTACTCTTTTACCATCTGCTGGAAGCTCCCCAAATCATGGCAAAATGCGTGACTGAGATTGACTCTCAGCTCCCGGCGTTGTGTGAAGACAAACCAGCATATGCGCTTGCGGAGGTCGAGGCTTCACTCCCTTTTCTCCGGAAATGCGTCAAAGAGAATTTCCGCGACACCCCAGTCTTCACAATGCCATTGGCTCGCAGAGTCCGTACTCCTGAGGGTGTAACCATAGGAGGCGAGTACATTCCCTTTGGGGTAGGTTTCTCCGTGGCTGCAAAACCGGGTATCAACTTACTAACTGTCATATAGACCTCGATTGCAGTTTGCAACCATGCGTTTCACCACAATCCAGCTGTCTGGGGCGATGACCATGCCATTTTCGATCCTGATCGATGGGATCAGCCTGAAACGGCAGCGCGTGGACGCTATTTGATGCACTTTGGTCTTGGTGGTAGGCAATGTATCGGGAAGACACTTGCGCAGACAAACATATATAAGCTGACGAGTACTCTACTACGGGAGTTCGCTTTCGAGTATGTACGGCTAGGGGGCAAAAGGGCGGTGGACCAAAGCGAAGAAAGAGGCCAGAGCCTGGGAGGATTGCCAGATATGGTATCTGTAGGTATCAGCGATCTAGAACAGCCTCTTATGGTCAAAGTCCGCAGAAGGAGTCAGTCGCCATGACGACCGCCCTATGCAAGAGACCTGCTCATGGCTCAGCGTATGAGTAAGAGAACAAAGGGTTCTTTTTTGAGTTCTCCAGTAGATCAAAAGGGTGCCTTAAGACTGTTAGTTTGAGGATGTAGAGGCTCCCAACCACCAAGTTTTCGCCTTTACCTAGGTAATCAAGGTCCGGATGGCTTAATGAAGATTGGAAATTAGCTTCGGCCTAGTGGGTGTTCTATAGAGGTACTGGAAATGTTGCGCGGGCGAGCGTGGTTTACCACGTGTCCTCGAGCGAGCATTGCGCTACCGCAACCGTACTTGGCAGCAATTTTGCGGTAGCTGATTTGCCCTTCTAGTGCAAGCGATCTAAACAGCGCGACCGCATCTTTTCCCTGACCCATGGTGATGGAGTCGTTGATGTTGAACGTTGATGATTGATATTGGTTGGAAGCTCGAAGGGCTGGGCTCGCACGCCGGCCAGCCTCGGTACCCAGTCACGTGTTGCGGGACCCCGTGGGTTGCCGACGAGCGAGTGGGCCACGATCCTTCTATCTAGCCATTAGTTCGCTAGTCACTCAATGATGGCGCCGCACTCTATCGTCACCTCGCCTCAAGATCGGGTGTCGAAACGGAAACGCGTGGCTCTCGCTTGCTCGCAGTGTCGTACTAGGAAATCTCGCGTAATCACATCCCTTTAGTCCACCGCATACATCATCTAACAAAGTGCCAGTGTGACGGGCTACGACCTTCGTGCTCCACTTGCCTCGAGTCATCTCTACAGTGCCAATATCAGCGTCTGCCATCGCCACAGCTAAGGAACCCGTATGCGCCAATCGCAACGGGATTGCACATACTAATCACACCAAATCAGGACATATGCGCAACTCGCAAGGAGAGTCAAAGACCTGGAGGCCCAATTGCTATGGGCATCAGCATTCTCCGACAAACCTCTTCAGCGAGCGCCTGAGCCATTGGATAGTCATGATGAGTCTGCCGTAGATCTGTTGGCTACTAACGCTTTTGACGAGTCACCGCAACAAGACATCGGCTATTTCGGTAAGCTGTACTACGCTTGGAATTACCACCAGCTGACATGAGAGCGCCAAAGGCCCTACCTCAAACCATGCCTTTTTCAGGCTCCTAACTGCAGCTTTGACGCAAAGATTACCTATGTTATGCCGGCTCGCTGGACAGAATACTGCTCTCTCATCTGCCAGCTTCCTCGACCAACAACACTCAAACTCTGCAAAGCAACTCTTGGAACCACTTCCACAGTACAAGCCCACCAATCCGCAGCTCAGAAGTCACGTTGTTGCGTCAACAGACCAGGACTTACATAGTTTGATAAATCTCTTCTTCGAAGCCCAAGGTTCAGTCTTGCCATATGTCGACAAATACGCACTCAGCTTCAATGGCGCCCGATCCCTCCTGGAATCGTTTCACAACAGCTCAAACGCTAAGAAGGCATTGCTGAATATCATGTTTGCTCATGCGGCACTTGCCAAGTCATTTCCAGACGCCGAGGCATTTTACCGCCGTACGCTTGCACTTCTCGATGGATTGTCTCTTCGTGGCTCCAGTTTGGAACTTGGTATGTGAGCACATCTGACCGAAAACTCTCCCACTTATGCCGTGAGATGACTTACTATCCAAAGTACAAGCGGTTCTACTGCTCTGCAATTTCCAACAGAATACACAACGCTCCATCGCAAGTTGGACCTACCACGCAATTGCAGTCAAGGCAGCTTTTCAAATGGGATTGCATACGTCTGACCTTTATGAAGGGAAAGATGCTCATTATTGTGAGATTTTGAGAAGAGTCTGGCTTGGTGTCATCATACAGGATAACACCTTGAGTATGGCGTTGGGGCGACCTCGTTTGATCCTTCCACCCCACATACGCGCATTACACGAACAAAAGAGGCTAACGAGTCTCACTGACGATGTAGTTTACTTTTATCAATTTGCGTGAGTAACCTAGGGCTGTGACAGATGAAGCTGACTTGCGCGCAGGGAATTAACCAAGGTGAGAGCTTCAATTATCGAAGCGACTGAAGAGCGCCACTTCGGTTCCTCACAACCCTGTACCATCCAAGAGATTCTTTCTCAAAGGCTACAGCATATATATAGACTCGAACAGTGGAAAAGAAATCTTCCATCAGCGAGTGCATTGGCTACTTACGCAGAAATGGTGACGTGGTCGCCACCATCGTACAGTAACAACCGCTTCCGCACCCTGCTGACTATCCATTATCATGTCACCATTCTACTCATCAATCGGCCAGTGCTAGATTCGATCACCGAACACGAGCTCGGACAAGACGCGTTCCATCCATGCACCGGTGAAATCTCGATAGCCGTGGAAAATGACTTTGCAGCAGCGAAAGAACTCGACAACATCGTATCCTGCATAGCCAAAACATGCCCAGAGTATTTGGACAACAATACGGTCTGGTGGACCTGCAACTACTATGGTGAGTTTTTCCCTCTGAGATATAGACTCTGCAATACGCGATTGACATCAGATAGTCTTCACGGCCGCTTTGCATTTGTTTGCGATACTTCTTGCGAGCTACCAACACAACTCCACCGTGCCAAACAGATTGCCTGACTTGTTGGACATTCGAAAAGCCGTGGCATCAAGCTTGCAGACACTGGAAAGTATTGACAGAGGCAGCCTGATGAGCCGGAAAGGCCGGAAGTGTTTGGAGAGATTTCTACATGTACTCGAGACGGTTGGTATGTTTGAATGTTTCACCTGTCGAGGCGGATCAGGTTGCTGACTCACCTTGTGATAAAGCGCCACATGCGGCATCTGTGCCCAATGACATGTCATTCAATGATACTACGCTTACAGGCGCGTTCGATGATATGCTTGCACAGTTTGTCGCCGAACCCGCATGCGACTTTGTTCTTCAATCTAGTCAGCTAGGCTTTTTGGATTCGGATATGGGGTTTCCGGACTCTGGTTTTGATGGCCAGCAGCCCTTTTGAAAGCAAGAGGACAACCATATATGCCTTGACCAAGGGTAGGATTACGAAAGGGAAGGCTTTTTCGGCCAACCCCAAATACTATTCGGCCAACCCTAAAAGATCAGATAAAAGCAACTAGCTACACAGATTAAAGACTAGATAGAAGCAATCAGGTACCCGAAAATAGCACTAGGTACCTAAGAATATTACTACTAAATTATAAAATAAACGCAATCCACTACCTAGAACCTTTAAGAACATTTACCTCTCCTCTTACTTACTAAAAAAAGATTAGATAGAAGTAATCCTTTACTAAGAACCTGCCTAATCGGGTAATAATACTTAGAAGTGTTAATATCTTAAGTTATTTTTACTACATTTTGGCCGCTTAGGGACCTTCCATCTCATCTGATCTTTTTGGGGTTGGCCGAATAGTATATGGGGTTGGCCGGGAAAGCCTTGCCTTACGAAAGCATATCAAGAGTCTGGTGCACTGGCAACTGCATCGTGGCGTTTCCATTTAGCAGTGACTGCTGGCCTCCGTTGTCCGCGACACACCCTCTGATTTCGATATGAGCGCTGGAATCGGGTTCAGATATCCTAACAATATCCCCTCATATTACTTCTCCTGCTTCTTGCCTACAACAACTGCCTCGCATTCCTATTTCTCCTCCTCATAGGCCCTCTGCTTGCTCCTCGGCAGATTCCACCTTGGCGATAAGAGCAATTTCGGCATTTGCCTCAAAAGCAGCGTTCGTTCTTAATCTGGTTTGTCTGGCAACACGACTTTGGTTCACTTCGAGTACTTGTTTCCGTGCTAGTGCAAAGAGGAGAGTGTTCCCTTTCCTACGTCTCCTCTTAGCCTGGCCATCTCGGCGAAAGAGGTTTTGTCGGGTTCGACTTCGAGTTCGTGTTTTCCAACGCGTCATTCTGTCCAGGATGCCTCAACGGGAGATTCCAACTTCTTCTCATACATCGATGAGATTTGAAGAATATAATTGTCGCAGGAGCGTGATGCGGTGTCGTATACGCCCAGAGTCGGATGTGGTATTAGTTGCCTTGGTAGGGAGCTGGTCTCTTCTTGCCAATATAGAGCGATGTGAGGACATTCTGCAGAGGAGCCTGGTGGCGTCCATTGTGACTCTGTGGTGTGTTATGTGTATCTGCTGTTTGTACCTGCCGTGTGTTGCGTGCGGCTTCAACGAGTCAGAGATCGGCCCTTTGGGTATTGACGATTAGTATGCAATACCCTGCGCGGTCCGAAATCATGCATCACGAACGCTGAACCTTTCAACACGCAGTAGCTGGAATGGGGTTAG
>Ga0265797_10010579_pt1 | contig 11730 bp, 11 predicted proteins | sample P2T30metagenome_FD_192433 | JGI IMG/M metagenome (GOLD analysis project Ga0265797, IMG submission 192433) | Plant litter microbial communities from East Loma Ridge, Irvine, California - P2 T30 | ecosystem: Environmental > Terrestrial > Plant litter > Unclassified | place: USA: California... | reverse complement strand
CGCCGACCTGCAGGGCGTCAGCGCTTCCTTGGAGACGAAGATGAGCACACCGCAAATGCCAAATATCCCCGGCGCCGCCGCGATGACGGACACGCTGGATTTCGTGAAAAACCTGTGGGGCAGCATGGGCGTGCCCGGCATGTCGTTGCCGAGCCTTGCCACCCCCACGTTGTCGGTCGATGACCTGGACAAGAAAATCAACGACCTGAAGGCCGTGGAATCATGGCTGAACCTGAATGCGGCGATGCTGCGCAGTAGCATCCAGGCGCTGGAAGTGCAGCGCAATACCATCGCCACATTGAAGACGATGGGCCAGACGATGGCCGAGGCGATGCAGCAAGGCCGCGACAATCCCTACGCCGCCGCGTTCTTCCAGCACGCCGACCCGGCAAAGAGCGCCGCGGCCAAGGCACCCGCCAGGCCGGCCGAGGAAGCGAAAGTGCCGCCCAAGCCGGATGCCGCCACCGCCGCCACGGCGCAGATGGCCAATCCGGCCGCGTGGTGGAACCTGCTGCAGGAGCAGTTCACGCAGGCCGTGAGTTCGGCCATGGCGCCGGATGCTGGCGGGAAGGTGTCGCCGTCGGCGCCGGTGCCGACTGCGCAGGACAACAGCGCGCGGGCGCCGGAAGCGCCGAAAGAGGCCGACGCGGAGACCGATGCCGCGCGCAAGCCGGCGGCACGCAGGGCGCCGGCGAAACCGAAGGAATAGCTGGGAGTAGCCTGGGGACAGGCCGCGCGGCCTGTCCCCGACGTTCGATGTGACGCATCGGATTGCGCTGGAGGCCGTGGCGGCGGGAACTCTACGTCGGGGACAGGCTCCTGTCACAGGGCGTTCGCCCTGAGACACGAGCCAGTCCCCAGCACCTCAGCGGACACGGACGAGGTGCCAGTCCGAAGCTAGGCCTCCGCAGGCGCCTCTCCACGCAACGCTTCCAGGTCCGCGTCGACCGCCTCGGGCGTCTGCGCGCGGCCTGGGATCAGCATCTGCAGCTGCTCCACCAGTTGGGCGAAGCGCTGCTGGCCGGGCGACAGGTCGTCCACATGCATCAGCACACCGTTCGCCTCGATCATCAACGCCTCGTCGTAGCCGTGCAGCTGCATGTGATTGATCAGCATCTGCGCGGAGTTGAACAGGATGCGCATATTGTCCGGCAGGCGCACCCGCGCTTCGCGCATCCATTCGACGGCTTCGACCAGCTTGCCCGTCTTCCACAGCAGCACGCCCTTGTTCATCATCTCGGACGCTTCGCGGCGGGCCTCGGCGATCATCGCCGCGCCTTCGTCGCCCAGGCGCGCCTTGTCGAAGATGGCCTGCACTTCGTCCACCAGCACGGGGTTGTCGTGGTTGTTGCGCACCACGTGGCACAGCAGTTCGGCCGGCGCATCCTTGACGCCGACGGCGAACAGCAAGGTCGCCATCTCGATGCACGTTGCCGTCTGCGGGCGCTTCTTTTCCTGGCCCAGCAGCGCTTCCAGTTCGTCGCCGGACTTGCGGGCGCGGCGGAAATCGCCGCTCTCGTGGTAGACCAGCCCCTCGGTGATCTTGGCGCGCAGTTTTACCAGCTCGCCGGGGAAATCGCGCTGCGCGGCGGCCAGCAGCCGCAGCGCCTCCTTGATATCGTTCTTCTGGCCGCACACGCGCGCCATGCCGAAGAACGCGTCGACCGTCTTGTTGATCGAGTATTCGCCGATGGCGAGGCACTTCCTGAACGCGTGCTCGGCCAGCGGGATATTCCCGATCCGCAGCGCCGTGTTGCCCAGGCTGCGCTGGCGCTGCACGGAATTGGGCGACAGCTTGGCCGCCTTTTCCAGCACGCCGCAGGCGTCGTCGTGACGCCCCAACAGGGTCAGCGACGTGGCCAGCTGGTCGTAGGCGTCGATATAAAAACGGTTTTCGCCGATCACGCCCTGGAACATCTGGCGCGCCGCCTCATGGTCGCCGTTGGCCATGCGGATCTTGCCCAGGCCCGTGCGCGCCCAGTTGAATTCGCGTTCCTCCAGCAGTCGCTCGTAGACGGTGCGCGCCTTGTCCGGCTCACCCGCCTTCAGCAGCAAGGTCGCCTTCATGCGCATCAGGTCGATCTCGTGCACCTTGTGCTGCGCCACCTGGGCATCGCACAGCTTTGCCGCGCGCAGGTAATCCTTCTCGATGTATGCGGCGTCGATCTCGCGGAACACCTGTTTTTTATGCCAGACGCGGTTCAGGCGCGTCAGCAGCACGCCTTCCGTGATCGGCTTGATGATGTAGGCATCGGGCTGGTGCTCGGCCGCGCCCATGACGGATTCGACGCTCTTCTCGGCCGACACCATCAGCCATACGCTGCTGGGGATCATCAGGTTGCGCACGCGCGCTTCCTCCAGCACCTGCTGGCCATTTTTGCCTTCACCCAGGTTGAAGTCGCACAGCACCACGTCGTAATGGGTGCGCAGCAGAAGAGTCATGGCCTCGCCACCGGACGAGGCCTGGTCGATGTGCTTGGCGCCGATATTGCGCAGCGATTCACGCAGCAGCTGGCGGATGCCGACGAAGTCGTCGACGATCAGGTAGCGCTTCTCGCTCCATTCGATGTTCGCGCTTTCCGACGTGGGCGCGCCGGCGGCCGTGACGTAGGTTGTACTCATGATCCGGCACTCAAGGCAGCGTGAGGACGAAACGCCCACCGCCCAGCGGCCCGGCGTTTTCCAGGCGGATGGCGCCCGTCAACTGGCGGCGCCGGTGCATGCGCGCCACTTCGCTGGCAAAGAACAGTCCCAGGCCGCTGCTGTTGGTGAGGAAGTTGACGCCCTGCCCGACCATCGTGCCTGCCTCCAGCATCGATGGCGGGAAGCCCATGCCGTTGTCGGCCACCGTCAGTTCCAGCATGCCGTCACGTTCGCCGATGGTCAGGCGGATGCGGTCGCGCGTGTAGCGCACGGCGTTGTTGACGGCATGCGCCAGCACGCCGATGACAAGGTCCTCGTCGAAGGTCCACAGCAGGTCCGCCGGATATTCCACTTCCAGCACGATGCCCTTCGATTCGAGCAGCACGCGGGCCTGGCTGGCCACCTGCTGCACCAGCTCCTGCACGGGCACCGTGTTCGGCTCGAACGGGTACGTGGGCTTGCCGACTTCCTTGTATAGCGCCAGCAACTGCATCAGGTTGTCCGACAGGCGCCGGGTCTGGTACAGCATATGCGCCATCTGCGGGTATTCGGGACCGCTGTGGGTTTCAGGTTTAGCCTGGTCGAGCAGATTCTCCAGCGTGCCACCCAGGACGCTGATCGAATTCTTCATGTCGTGAACTGTGGAAGCCAGAAACATGAACAGCTCGGGGGAGCCGGTGTGATCATCCATCCTGTGCGTCTCCAACGCGATTTCGTTGGGACGGATTATAGCGTGATGCTGTACGGCAATACCCGCAAAACCACGCCATAACCCCTGTTAAATCAAGGTTTTGGTGCGATTGCGACACTCCCGGCCGGATTCCGTTTGCGCTCTTTCAACAAAAACCGGGCCGGGTCCAGCGCCGTCGCCAGGCTCGCTTCCAGCGGCAGCGGCGCGTCTTCCAGCTGGCACGCCAGCAGTTCGGCCGCCAGCGGCGCCCAGATCAGGCCGCGCGACGCGTAACCGAGCAGCGCGTGCAGGCCGGGATGACGCGCCACGTCGCGCAGCCGTTCCGGCTGGCCCGGCGCGGCGTAGTCGGGCAAGGGTCCCACCAGCGGCAGGCGGTCCGGCGCCATGCAGCGCAACCCCACGCGGCCCTGCAGCGGCACGTCGGCCGGTATGCGGTCCTCGCCCAGGATCTCGCGCGCCCGCGCCAGGTTTTCCGCCTGGCTGGCGCGCCTGAGCGCGCGATCGTCGTCCTTGTCGTAAGTGGCGCCCACGCTGACGATGCCGTTCACGGCCGGCGTCATGTAGGCCTCGCGGCAGACGACCAGCCCCGGTCCGGCAAACTGTTCCTGCGCCACATGCGTGACCTGGCCGCGCATCGTGTACAGCGGCAGCGGCGCGGTTGGCGCCAGCGTCAGGGCGCCGGCACCGTTGGCGACGATGACGTGGGCCGCGCTGGCGATGACCACACCGTCAGCGCCGACCACGTGCCAGGCATCGTCGCGGCGCTCCAGCCGCAGGGCCTCGGCGTGGAAGATGCGGCGCAGTCCTGCGCCGCACGCGGCCAGCATGGCGCGGCAGATCGACGCGGGATTGGCCCAGCCGCCCTGACCGAACAGCCAGGCGCCGTTCGGCGTGGCCGCGCCCAGCAGCGCCGACGCTTCGGCGGCGTCGACCCAGCGCACGAATTCGGCCGGGTAGCGCCACTGCTCCACCACCTCCCGTTGCAACGCCGCGTGCTCCCCGTCACGTGCCAGTTGCAGCACGCCGCACTGCGCGCCCAGCATCGGCACGCCGTCCGCGGCCAGTCCGCCCAGCTTTTGCCAGTGGCGCATGGCGTACAGGTAGGCGGCGCGCGTCAGCCGGGTCGGGATATTGTCGTCGCGCGACAGCAGCGGCATGAAGATGCCGGCCCGGTTGCCCGACGCTTCCGTGGCCGGTTCGGCATGCCGTTCGATCAACGTCACGTCCCAGCCGCGCGCGCACAGGCGCTCGCAGGCGGCGCTGCCGGCGACACCGGCGCCGATGACGATGGCCGTGCGAACCGGTGGCGGCCGGCGTGGCGGCTGGGGCTTGCGGCTCGTGTAGCGGGCGTGCAGCCAGCCGGGTGTCGCGGCGTTCTCCGGCCACGAGAAGCCGGCCGCACGCAGGGCGCGGCGCCAGGCATCGTTGCCATCGCAGGCCGTCAGCTGCGCGTCCGGCGTCGCCAGCTTGCCCAGCGCGCGCGGCGACGCCAGCGGCGCGGGCACGTAAAACTCGTCGACCCGCGCCGTCAGTTCGCCAATGCCGGCATCAACGTCGCCGACCAGCAGATCGAGCGTCGTGCGGCCGTCGTCCAGCACGATACGGTGCAGGCCTGGAACGGCGGTCGGCCAGGCCGCGCGCAGGTCGGCGGCCGCGATGGTTTGCGCCGGCGGCAGCTCGGCCAGCAAAGCGATGTAGTGCAAGGCGCGCTCCGCACCGCGCGCGGTGGCAAAGCGCTCGCCGCGGCCGAAACCCGTATCGAGGACGACGTGCGGCATCTCAGGCGGCCAGGTGCGCGCACTCGCGCTGGCGGAAGCACGCCAGGTCGTGGTCGTTGACCATGCCGATGCCCTGCATATAGGCATAGACGATGGTCGAACCGACGAACTTGAAACCGCGCTTGCCCAGGTCTTTCGAGAGGCGGTCCGAGAGTGCCGTTTTCGCCGGCCGGTCGCCAGGTGCGGCGATGCGGTTGCAGATCGGCTTCCCGTCGACATAGGCCCACAGGAAGCCGTCCAGGGTCTGGCCCTCGTCACGCAGGCGCAGATAGGCCTGTGCGTTGGCGATGGCGGCGGCCACCTTCAGGCGGTTGCGCACGATGCCGGGGTCCTGCAGCAGCTGCGCCACCTTGTCCGGCCCGTACGCGGCGATTTTTACGGCATCCCAGCCGTCGAACGCGGCGCGATAGGTTTCCCGCTTGTTCAGGATCGTCTCCCACGACAGGCCCGCCTGCGCGCCTTCCAGGTTGAGCATCTCGAACAGGCGCACTTCGTCGTGGCAGGGCACGCCCCATTCCTCGTCGTGATAGGCGATGTAGCGGGGATTGGCGGGATTGGCCCAGCCGCAGCGGGTCGGCTGGGCTGGCGCAGCGGAGGGCTTAGGTTGGCTGGGCATGGTCGTGCGCGACAATTTGGGAATTTCGCAGTATAAAGGGTGCACAGCCAAGGTAGACGGTGCGCATGGAATGCAACAGATATGGGAGACCGGTATGTCCGCAACTGATCCGTCCGAAGCCGGTGACCTGAGCGGCGCCCATTGGGTGCAGCGCTTCCCCGGCAGCCGTTCGCCGCAGGACCTGGCGGAGCCGTTCCGCGCTTACGTGGAAGCGTTCCTGGCGGCGATGGCCGCGGCCAATATCCGCGTGCGCATCACCGCCACCTTGCGTCCCCGCGAGCGCGCCTACCTGATGCACTGGAGCTGGAAAATCGCACGGGGCAAGATCGAGGCGGCCAACGTGCCGTCGATGACGGGCGTGCCGATCCGCTGGGTGCATGCGACGCCGAAGGAAAGTGTACGGGCGGCGCAGGACATGGTGGCCGCATTCGGCATGAGCGGCCTGCGCACGGCGCCGGCGCTGGCCTCGCTGCACATCGACGGGCGCGCCATCGACATGACGATCTCCTGGCGCGGCACGGTGCGCATCCGCGATGCCGCCGGCAAACAAGTCGTACTCGACCGGCTGCCCCGCTCCGGCATGAACCCGCAGCTGATCGCCGTGGGCGCGACGTATGGCGTCATCAAATTCGTCGGCGGCAGCAGCGACAAGCCGCACTGGTCGGCCACCGGACGCAAGACGCTGGGCCGCAACGCCTGACTGGGCGATCGACGATCATGGACAATCCGCCGCGCCGCGTGCGCCCGCCCCTCGCCATCGACACCGTCTGCGACGGCGCGACGATCAGCCACAATGAAGACCTGATCGCCGTCTTCGAACACGATGACATCACCGACAGCGTGACCGACAGCATCACCGACATCCTCGTCCTCGATGGCGGCACCTCCGTGGCCGACACGGACCATATCGACGTGGAGCACGGCGACGTGGTCTGGTTCGTCCGGGAATTCTGCCGCCGCCTCGAGCCGCATCTGCGGCGCGATGTCCCGCAGGGGGACAGCGTGCGCCTGGCGCTGGCCGACGTGCACGCCGCCTTTCTCGAACGTACCCGCCGGGCCGACGTGCCGCTGCATGCGTGGCCTATCGCGGCGCTCAGCTGGCTGCGCATCGTGCGCAGCGGGGAATCGGCCACGTTGCAGGCATGGTGCGTAGGCGACTGCAAGACGCTGCTGTTCGACGGCGACGCATCGATCCAGGACATCGATCCGTACGTCAACCCGCAGGAAGCCATCCTGCAGGCGCAGTTGCGACAGTTGGCGGAAGACGGTATCGTCGACGCGGTGGCGCGCAAGGCGCACCTGCTGCCGATGCTGCGCGCCCGGCGCGAAGAGCAGAATACGGCGGCGCTGCCATCGGTGCTGTGCCTTGCGCCGCGCGGCGCCATCGCGGCCCGTACCTTCACGGTGCCGCTGGCGCCGGGCGCCGTCATCCTGGGCATGACGGACGGGTTTTACCGCCTCGTCGATCCCTATCGGCTGCTGACCGCCGGCGAACTGGCCCGGCGTTGCGCCGTCATGGGCCTGGCGCCCGTGCTGGCGCAACTGCGCTCGTTCGAGGCGGACGCACGCCGGGCGCACAGCCTGGCGGTGAAACCGGCCGACGACGCCGCGGCGGTGCTGTGCCGGGTCCTGCCGGGACCGGATGACGGACCGTGAAGCCGGCGATGCGTCGCCGTCCGGGCGCCGCTGGCGACAGGATGGTCGCGGCGCGCCGGCAGCCGCTGTTGTGACGGCGCGCCGCGCCCGTATGCGCTACCATCGCAGCTCCTAACCTGCGGGAGATCTCATGCAATTCGAAGCCAAAGTGGAATGGCAGCGTAACGGCCAGTCCTTCCTCGACCAGAAATACAGCCGGGCCCACGAGTGGGTGTTCGATGGTGGGCTGCGCGTGCCGGCGTCGTCGTCGCCGCTGTCCGTGCCACTGCCGATGTCGGTGGCGGACAACGTCGACCCGGAAGAAGCGCTGATCGCGGCAACGTCGAGCTGCCACATGCTGTTCTTCCTGTCGATCGCGGCGAAGCGCGGCCACGTCGTGGAGAGCTACAGCGACAGCGCCGTCGGCCTGCTTGAGAAGAATACCGAGGGGCGCATGGCGATGACGAACATCACCCTGCGCCCGCAGATCGTATTCGGCGGCACCGCCTGGCCCAGCGAAGAGGACATCGCCGCCATCCATCACGAAGCGCACGAGAAGTGCTACATCGCCAATTCGCTGAAAACGGAAATCACGATCGAGCCGGCCATCGAGCCCGATGGCAGCGACGAACTGCCGGAACAGCAGTTGGGTTGACCGGTAGGCGCCCGAGGGGCGTCGAAAGAAATCGGGGACAGGAACCTTCAGGAGCGTTGCGCTCCCTGAAGGTTCCTGTCCCCCACACTGCCTGACCAGACTCGTTATTGCTTGACCGGCTTGGTGGCAGGGTTCGACGGATCGAGCGGGCTATCCGTATTGCCGCTGTCTTCCTGAGCTTTCTTCATCTTGTCTTTCGACTCCGGCATCGATGCGCTGCTGCCGGTCTTGCCCGAGCCGCTGGCGCCCATGGCGGTGCCACCGGACTTCAGGCTCGCCTGCACCTGCTGCACGTGGCCCATGTGCTGGTCGATGGTTGGCTGCAGTTTTGCGGCCAGGCCCTTGACGTCGCTGTCCTTGGCACCGGATTGCGCTTTCGCCACGATCGCCTTGGCTTCCTTGTGACTCTTCATGCCGCCCATCTGCATGTAAGCCATATCGAACTTCTCGCCGGACATGCCTTCCAGTTTTTTCGCCATGGCCTTGTGCTTGGCATCGAGTTCGGTCGGCAGCGCCACGCCTTTCGCCTGCGCCACCGCTTTCACCTCGTCCAGGCCCTTGCTGTGATCGTCGACCATTTGCTGGGCGAACGTTTTCACTTCCGCGTTCTGCGATTTCTGCAGTGCGAGCTTGCCGGCTTCGACTTCCGTCATGTTCGCCATCGCCATGTCTTTCAGCGACTTCTCATCGGCCTTGCTCAACGACTGGGCGTGTGCCGCGCCGATGCTCATCAGGGCCGCCAGCAACGGCACACCCAGGAAACTCTTCCACATCCTTGCCTTGTTCATTCTGATTCTCCTAGTGGTTATCTACCGAAAAGGCCTCTTCCAGGATCTCTTGTTCTGTTTTCGACTATGGATATTTATTCTATGTTGATTGATGCGAATCGGTCGCACCGCACGCGCGACAGTACGCAGGCGTGAAAAGGCCGGGCGCCGGTCGCACACAGGCGACAGGGGCCCGGCCAGGAGACCTCCAGCCCGGCGCTACTACAACTGCTTGGCCGCCTGGGACAACCGCATGCGCATCATCTCGTTGGCGGCTGGGCCAGGTGCAAACATATAGTCCTCGTCGCTGATCGCCCGGCCGCTGTTGGCATCCATCAGGATCTGTGCGGCAGGTTCGCCCGTTTCACGGTTGACCACGAGCAGGCTGGCCCCTTCCGGCGCCAGATGTTCGTTACCCCAGGCAATAAACGCCAGCAGCACGGGTTTGAAGGCCCGACCTTCCTTTGTCAACAGATATTCGTAACGGGGCGGACGTGCGCTGTACTGGCGTTTCTCCATCAGGCCACCCGCCACGAGCCCCGCCAGGCGGCGCGTCAGCATGTTGGGCGCGATCTTCAAGCTCTTTTCGAACTCGTCGAATCGGCTCAGACCGTAGAACGCGTCGCGCAGGATCAGAATGCTCCACCATTCGCCCACCTTGCCGAGGCTGCGCGCGATCGGGCATGGCATCTGGCCAAAATCGGTATGCTTCATAGTTCCTCCTACTGTTGCGTTGCAGTGAATCAGGCGTCAAACGACAAAGGCTATGTTTTAACCTGAAAAGGCCCCTAAAATACTATCGAAAAGTCACGATCAGATAAAATTGCACCGTGCCAGTGGTTTCATTATGTTGCAGCGCCACGAGGCCTGCTTTTGCTGGAGGTGACTACGCTTTTGGCGGAGGAGAAAACGGAGAAATATTTTTAAACCGAGGCATAATAGACACCAAACTCATAGGTAGCAGCCACGCCATGTATCTCACCAGCGACGCAACCGTGCGCAATATCCTCATCGTGGACGACTCAGCGTTCGAACAACGCATGCTGGTCGACCTGCTGAGCGAGCTACCCTATCGTGTTTCGGTGGCCTTTAATGGCGAGCAGGGTTATCAGCTGGCGTTATCGCAGCGGCCCGACCTGATATTGCTGGACGTGCGGATGCCGAGTATGGATGGTTATACATGTTGCCGTCTGCTAAAAGCCAATCCAGTTACGCAAGATATTCCCATTATTTTCGTCAGCGGTATCGACTCCGTTGAAGACCGGATAACCGGACTGTCGATCGGCGGTGTCGACTTTGTTTCCAAACCTTTTACGCCGGGAGAATTGGCGGCACGAATACACGTGCACCTGAACCTGATGCGGCGCGCCCCGCCGCTGCCGCCCGATGCCACGCAGCCGGTCGATCCCGATGCCGTCACCGTCCGCGCGGCCATGCACCTGATCGCCGACAACCTGGGCGAGCTGCCCAGCCTGAACGATATCGCCCGCAGCGTGGGCACCTACCGCGAAAAGCTGAGTCAACTGTTCCGGGCGCAGACGGGCAAGACCGTCTTCGCCTTCATCCGCGAGGAACGCATCGCGCGGGGCTTGCAGCTGTTGCGCGACACCGACATGGACATCCAGGACATCGCCCTGCTGATCGGCTTCAAAAGCGCCGGCAACTTCGCCACCGCCTTCCGCGAAAAGATGGGCGTCACCCCTAGCGCCTACCGCCACTCGATCCACGACAGCCCCCGCCCAGACCTGATGGTCTAATTTTCCCAATAGCCGAGCTCGAGCCCTTCGCCGCGTGCACAGCGTATGCCTTGCCGTCTTTCGCAAAAGAAGTATACATTCTGGTCTAGTTTGATTATGCTGTCCGAACGATAAGGACAGCGATGAAACGACCGGACACCCCCAAACCCACTGCCGCGGAGCTGGAGCTGCTGCAGGCACTGTGGCCGCTTGGCGCCGCCACCGCGCGCCAGGTGCATGAAGCGATGCGCACCGAACGCCCCGAGCTGGCCTACGGCGCCGTGCTGCGGCTGATGCAGGTCATGCACGGCAAGGGCCTGCTGATCCGCGACGACAGCCAGCGCTCGCACATCTATGCCCCCGCCCAGCCCCGCGATGCGCTGCAAACGAGCCTGTTGCAGGACCTGCTGCAGCGCGCGTTTGCCGGCTCGGCCAAGGCGCTCGTGCTGGCCGCACTGAAGACCGGCATCTCGCGCAAGGAGCGCGCCGAAATCGAACGCATGCTCAAGGAGGACGACGAATGACAACGTGGATCGACGCCATCGGCTGGACGCTGCTGCACTTCCTGTGGCAGGGAACGCTGATTGCCGCGGCGACGGCCGCCGCGCTGCTGCTGTTGCGCGATGCACGGCCGCAGCAGCGCTACCTGGTCGCCTGCGCCGGCTTGCTGCTGTGCGTACTGTGGCCGGCGCTTCAGCTGATCCTGCGCCTCGACGGCGCAATGACCGTGCACGACGCCTATCCCGCACGCACGCCAGGCGCCGGCGCTGGCGGATCGCTGGCACTGCGGCCGTATATGGCCTGGATCGTCGCGGCCTGGAGCGCAGGCAGCATCACGCTGGCGCTGCGCACGGCGCTGGGTCTCGCGTGGATCGGCCGGGCGGCACGCCACGGCGGCCGTGACGCGGTATGGCAGGCACGCCTGACGGAGCTGGCACGGACGATGGGCGTAACGCGCACCGTCCGGCTGCGCATCGTCGACGGCCTGCGCGGCCCGGTCACCGCGCTGTGCTGGCGCCCCGTCGTGCTGATGCCCGCGGCGCTGTTGTCCGGCATGCCGCCCGACCTGCTGCAGGCGCTGCTGGCCCATGAAATCGCGCACATCCGCCGCCACGACTACCTCGTCAACCTGCTGCAGAACGCTATCGAGACCGTCCTGTTCTACCACCCCGCGGTCTGGTGGCTGTCGCACCGCATCCGCCGCGAGCG
>Ga0265797_10010578_pt1 | contig 11731 bp, 6 predicted proteins | sample P2T30metagenome_FD_192433 | JGI IMG/M metagenome (GOLD analysis project Ga0265797, IMG submission 192433) | Plant litter microbial communities from East Loma Ridge, Irvine, California - P2 T30 | ecosystem: Environmental > Terrestrial > Plant litter > Unclassified | place: USA: California... | reverse complement strand
TCGTCACCAGCAGCAAATGGATCGCGCTCGACCGCGCCAGCGTCGGCGGTTTCGCCGACACCCAGCTGCTCGACGCGCCGGCGTCGATTACCTCGATCGGCCAGGGCCAGATGCAGGATCTGTCGATCCGCAGCGTCAGCGATGCGAGCCGCTATGACGCCTCGATCGGCGACGCCTACAACGCCATCGGCTACGCCGAACAGTTTTCGGTGCGCGGCTTCACGCTCGACAACGCAACCAGCTACCGCAAGGACATGATCGCGATCTCGGGCGACACCCAGATCCCGCTCGAGAACAAGGAGCGCATCGAAGTCCTGCGCGGCCTGGCGGGCCTGCAGGCCGGCGTCGCGGCACCGGGCGGCATGCTCAACTTCGTCACCAAGCGCCCGACCAATGCGCCGCTGCGCTCGGCCACCGTCGAAGTGCGCGAACGCGGCACCGTGTACGGCGCGGTCGACCTGGGCGGACGCTTTGCAGACCGCCGCTTTGGCTACCGCATCAATGCCGCTGCCGAAGACCTGAAATCGTACGTACGCGGCGCCGACGGCAAGCGCCAGTTCATCTCGGCCGCCTTCGACTGGCAGATCTCGCCCGACGCGCTATTCCAGATCGATGTCGACCACCAGCACAAGGCGCAGGTCACCGCCCCCGGCTACCAGCTGCTGCGCAACGAAGTCCTGCCCACCGGGATCTCGGCAAAAACGCTGCTCAACGACCAGCCATGGACGCGTCCCGTCGACACCGACAGCAGCAACCTTGGCCTGCGCTTCGAGTACCGCATCAGCGACACCTGGACTGCGACCGTCAACGCCAACAAGCACTGGTTCAAGCGCGACGACTTCACCGCCTTCCCGTACGGCTGCAGCAACGAGGGCGACGGCTACTATCCCGGCTACTGCTCGAACGGCGACTACGACGTGTACGACTTCCAGAGCACCGGGGAGCGCAAGACGCCGTGGGGCGCGCAAGCGATGTTGCAGGGCCGCTTCGACACGGGCGCGGTGCGCCACGCGCTGACGCTCGGCAGCGCCTACGCCGAACGCCACGACAGCTTCGGCGAATACGTCTACGACTACGTCGGCTCGAGCAATATCTGGCAAAACCAGATCGTGCCGCCGGTGGACAGCAGCCGCGTGACGGGCCCGGTGATGGAACGCCGCGCAACCGAAGAACGTTCGCTGTTCGTGCAGGACATCCTGACCTTGTCACCGGCCTGGACGCTGCATGCCGGCGTGCGCTACGTCCAGCTCAAGCTCGATGCGCTGGAAGAAATCGACCAGGCGCGCGTGAAATCGAAAGACTCGTTCGCACTGCCGAACGTGGCGCTCGTGTATGCGCCAGCGGCGGACTGGCGCGTGTACGGCTCGATCAGCCACGGCCTGCAATACGGCGGCATCGCGCCGATGGAGACCGTCAACCAGAACACGGTGCTCTCGCCAAGCCGCTCGAAGCAGTTCGAGTTTGGCGTCAAGCGCAATGTGAACGAGCAGCTGGCGCTGTCGGGCGCCGTGTTTGAAATCACCCAGGGTCTCGAGTACACGAACGCCGCCAACGTCTTCGTGCGCGCGGGCGAGCAGACGCATCGCGGCGTCGAGCTGTCGGCCCAGGGCCGCGCCCTGCCCGGCCTGAACTACAACCTGTCGCTGATGGCGCTCGATACAGACCAGAAGGACACGGGCGACGCCAGCACCGAAGGCAAGCGCGTGACCAATGTACCGGAACTGCGCACGGCCGCCTGGGTCGAATACGTGGTGCCGCAAGTGGCGGGGCTGAAGCTCGACGCGCAGTGGCAGTATTCGGGCAACAAGGTGTTCGATCCGGCCAACCGGGTCAAGGTGCCGGGGTACCACGTGGCCGGGTTTGGCGCGTCGTACCTGCTGCGCGCGGGTGGGTTGAACACGATCATCCGGGCGCGGATGGACAATGCGTTCGACAAGTTCTACTGGCGCGATGTGACGCAGTCGCTCGGTGGGTATTTGCTGCCGGGGGCACCGAGGACGTTCAGGGTGTCGGCGCAGATTGATTTTTGATTTGAGCCGGTAGTGAACTACAGTTGTTAGTGTGACTGTAGTTCCTACCAGTGGCCGACGGGTCTGCACTGTCGGACATCAGGATGCGGTCGCGACGTGGACTCTTGAACAATCCAAACACGTGCGTTCGCCTCGCGGTTAGTCGTTGTAGACGGCGTCAGGTTCACGCGCACGTATTTTCAAGCTATTGCTCAGTTCGATGAATTCGGCGTGGTACTCGGTCTTGACCACGACGACGTGCCAGGCGTCATCGTAGTTGTCGAGATCGACCAGGCGGTAACCTCGCGGCTGCAGCCAGTGTGCGAATGCCAGCAGGCCTGCACTGCAGCGGGCCGGGCCAAATGGCGGGCCGGGTGGGCCGTCGAAATCGCCCAATGCACGTTGCTCGGCAAGTTGGGCGGCCTGTAGAAGCGTTGTTTCATCATCCTTGATATCCGCTTCGATTGCCTGGCTCGAATCGGCCAGCGATTCCATCAGTTCGTTGATGTCCTCTACCTTGCGCGGTTTGCCGATCGTCTCCAGCACAGCTTCGGTGGCATCCATATCGCCGTCGCAAACCAGTTCGACCCATCGTGCAAAGGCCTTGCGTTTCGACTTTGCCAAGTCGGCCTTCTCGGGCGGCGATGCCGCTATGATCTCCACATCAGCACCAATACCTCGGCCGCGCCATGCATCACGCGTATGCCGTACGTTGCTGCGGTAATACTGAACCAAGTCGCTTGGATAATAAGGATGGTTACTGAAAGAACTATCATCGACATCGTAAGCACATACAGCCAGCGCAACTTCGAACGCAAAATCACAGAACAAATCATCCTTGCCGGGACTGGTGTCGAAATCAGGCTTCCAACCGAACGGGCGCATAATGCGGCACCATTCATTCATATGGTCCGCTAACGCTTCCGAATGCATTGAACTGGGCAAGGCTAAAGCACGCAATACGGGCACCGACCAAACCTCAGAATATTTGTTTTTTTTATAAGTCTCGGCACATGAAAAATTTGGAATGAACGCCTTTTTTAAAATATCCATCAAGTAAGATCGTCTGTCAATCCACGGCGAGACGAGTTGACAGAATCGATCTGGATAACGATCTGATTCAGCCAGAAGGAGGGCAATCCCGGAAAATCCTATGCTGCCTCGCTTTGTCTCATCCAAAGGATATGGGTGAAAGCTCCGAGGATGTTCATGGTGTTCCTTCATGAACGCAGCACTGTTTATCATCAGTTCCGTCCGAGAGATGACTTCGTCTCGAATCGATGCTAATGGAGCCCCCGCGCCGTACTGGTGAACAATTATCCTTTCCGAGAAGTCGAAATTGCGATAATGGAAAAGAAGTCGTTTATCCAGTGGGGCCTTTAACAACCCTCCCTTCAAGGCGTTCTCTCGTTTAACGAGACTTTCGATCATATCGGCATATTGACCGGCATTTCCAGCGGGATCGCGTAAACGTCTGTCAGTCATTTATGGTTTCCATTTGGTCTTGGTTACGACAACATCGCCGGCTTCATCTTCGCCGATGACGTGATAGGACCGGCCGTTCGGGTCGCGCTGCGTGTACACTTTCGTGACCTGTCCCCCTAGCCCTGACCCCTTGGTTATTACGATCCAACCATGTGAGTTCTCCTCGTGGTTAATCGTTGTCGACGGCGTCAGGTTCACGCGCGCGTATTTTCAGGCTATTGCTCAGTTCAAGCAATTCGGCGTAGTACTCGGTCTTGACCACGACGGCATGCCAGGCGTCATCGTCGTTGTCGAGATCGACCAAGCGGTAACCTCGCGGCTGCAGCCAATCTGCAAACGCCAGCAAGCCCGCCCTGCAACGGGACGGGCCGAATGGTGGGCCTGGCGGTCCGTCGAAATCACGCAGTGCGCGTTGCTCGGCGATTCGCCCCGCCTGGAGCAGCGTAGTGGCGTCATCCTTCACGTCGGAGTGGATCGCCTGGCTCGATTCGGCCAATGCTTCCATCAATTCGTCGATATCCTCAACCTTGCGCGGTTTGCCGATCGTCTCCAGCACAGCTTCGGTGGCATCCACATCGCCGTCGCAAACCAGTTCTACCCATCGTGCAAAAGCCTTGTGTTTCGACTTGGACAGGTCCGCCTTCTTTGGCAGGGGCGGCGCGACGATCGGCACGCCGGCGCCGGCACCGTGCGCGCGCCAAGCATCGCGGTTGTGGCGAATCTTCGTGCGGTAATGTTCGACCAGGTCGCGCGGGTAATATGGATGATCGTTGAATGCACTGTCGTCGATGTCGTAGGCACATACCGCCAAAGCGACTTCAAACGCGAAATCACAGAACAGATTGTCACCGCCGTACACGGGCTTGAGGTTAGGCTTCCATCCCCACGGGCGCATAATCCGGCACCAGTTCTTCATGTGTATGGCGAATGCCTGGGCACGCTCACCGGCAGGCAATGCGAGCGCGCGCTGGATCGGGTCCATCCATACCGCAGAATATTTATCAATTTTGTATTTCTTGGCCAGCGGATAATTTGGGATGAATGCTTTAAAAAGGACATCAGTAAGATAAGCACGTCGCTTCAAGTCGATATCAACTATTTTATGCAACAACTCAGGATATTCCGGCGCCTCCACAAGCAGCAGCGCCAAACCAGCAAACGAGATGTTGCGCCGCCAGGTGCCATCAATTGGATACACCTGATTCATTCCTTCTTCCGCATTCGTTCGCAAAAAATCTGCATCGTCTATCAATAGATTCGTGTGCGACCGGACCGTTGACTGAATCTCGTCGAGGCGATCACCTCTGCCATAGCGATGCAACACCATCTGTTGGGACAAGCGGATCTGTTCGTAGCTATACCAAATCTGCCGCTCCAATTTGATCGTGGCGAACTTTTCTTTGCGCCAACCCATATGGCGATCGTAATGTTCGAAAAATTCCGCGTAACTCGTCGTATTACCTGCAGGATCGCGCATTCAAATTTCCTTTATATCCCCTGTTTGGGATCCCAAGGATCCCCTGACCCCTTAGTTTGTGTAGAAATTTAGACCTTGCCCCTTAGTTTGCGCCCCCTACTTTATGACCCCTTACTTTGCGTTCTCCTTGTAGTCAGCCGTGGTAGACGGCGTCGGGCGCGCGCGCGCGTATTTTCAGCCTGTTGCTCAGCTCAATCAGTTCGGCGTGGTATTCGGTTTTGACCACGACGGCGTGCCAGGCATCGTCGTCATTATCGAGGTCTACCAGGCAGTAGCCCCGCGGCTGTAGCCAGTGTGCGAACGCCAACAGGCCGGCACTGCATCGGGCCGGACCGAATGGCGGGCCGGACGGTCCGTCGAATTCACCGACGTCACGCTGTTCAGCAAGCTCACCTGCCTGATGCAGCGTCGTTTCGTCATCTTTTATATCAGCGTGGATAGCCTGATTCTCCTCGCCGAGGGCTTCCATCAGTGCATCTATACGTTCCAGCTTGCGTGGTTTTCCGATTACCTCAAGAACAGACTCTGTCACGTCGATATTACCGTCGCAGACTAGCTCAATCCAACGTGCAATGCCCTTGCGCTTGGTCTTGGTGAGGTCTGCCTTTTTCTTCGGCGGCGGCGCACTGACCGCAACACCGGCGCCAACACCTTCGGCACGCCAAGCATCACGCGTGTAACGCAGATGAGCGCGATAATACTCCACAAGATCGCGTGGATAATAAGGATGGTCGCAGAAAGTACGATCATCGATATCGTAGGCGCACACTACCAAGGCCACTTCAAACGCAAAATCGCAGAAAATCCGGTCCTTGGCAGAACGCGGCTCAAGGTCGGGTTTGCATCCCCACGGGCGCAGTATTCGGCACCAATTTTTCATATGGCGCTCCAATCCTTCGGCGCGCTCTTCGGGTGCAGAAGCAACTATCCGCAATACCGGCTCCATCCATATTGCCGCATTTTTATCTGCCTTGTATTTCTGTTGGATAGCGTGATCGGGGACAAAGGCCTTAATCAAGACATCCATGAGATAAGACTGCCGCCTTCCATCGGGAGCAAGAAGTTCTCGGAACAGATCGACATGATCTGACTGCGGCAGCAGCAGCAGCGCTAACGCAGTAAAAGCGGTATCGCCACGCCTCTCGTCTTCAACGGCGTAGAAATTTCTATTGTTATCCGTACCGTTGATACGGACGAATTCGCTGTTGGTTACCATAATGGGCAGACGAGCCACGATCTCTTGCTGGATCACCTCTACCGCATCACCGATTCCATACTGATGCAGAATGAGATTCCGGTACGTGCCTATCGTTTGCAACTTAAACCATACCTCTTGCTCCAAAGACTCAGGGATATAAGTAGTAATTATTCTCTCTGTATGCAATGTTTCCATTACAAATTGATTATAACGATCAAGATTCCCGACTGGATCGCGCATGATTTTTTTCATTCCGAAGGAGTCCACTTTCCCTTGGCAGGCACAGCGCGGCGAGGCGGGACGGATGGATGATATTCATCGTGGTTCAGGGCGCCGTGCAGCGTTCGGCAATGCGGGTGAGCGTGGTGCGCTCGTGAATCCGGACCGGCACTTGGCCATGCATGCGCGCGACGGCTTGTCGCGCGAGCGCCTGCTCCTGTGGGGTTTTCGCGCCGGCCAGGGCTTGCGCCATCATCGCCTCTGCCGCCCCACGGTTGCGCGCCAGGCTGGCTTCAAGGCGCGGCATGTCGGCCAGCGCCCGGGCTGCGCGAGCGCGATCGGCGGCCGACGCGGCGCCGCTCGCGGCCATCTGCAGCATCGCCCGGGTGCCATCCAGGTTGGGCGTGGCCCCGCCCGACATGTCGGACTCGGTCACGTATTCCCAGGTTGTGGCGTCCAGGCGGCGAATTCTGAGCGTGAATTTTCCGGTCGGGCACGCGGCAACCTGCACCAGGCCTTGGGCACTGCGGCTGGCCGGCTGCGGCTGGCAGGCCAGCGCGGCGAATGCCGGCGGCAGCGCCTGCGCGCCGGCCTTGATGCACTGCGTTAGCGGCGCGTCGCCCTTGTCGATTCTTGCGCCGCCGTCCTGGCGGGCGACCACCGAGCGAGACGCCTGGTCGCCGCTGGCGCCGTCGGAGCGAAACGTCGTACTGGCCTCATGCGGGCCGACCTTTTCGTCTTTGCGGGTGGTGTTGTCGACCCGGTACAGCCCCGGCGGCGGGGGCTCCTGGGGCACAGTGGCGGCGGCCTGAGCCTGCGCGGCCAGCGTCAGCAGAAGCCCGGTTGCGATGATCCGGCCCGTCATCAGCGCACCACCATTTCCACGCGCCGGTTCTTGGCGCGCCCGTCCTCGCTGGTGTTGACCGCAGCCGGTGCGAAGTTGGCCACACCTTGCGCCTGCAGACGGTTCGGGGCGATGCCATGGCGCGAGACCAGGGCGTCGACCACGGCCTGTGCCCGCCGGCGCGATAAATCGACATTGCCGGCCACGGCGCCCTGGTTGTCGGTATGCCCGACGATGAAGACATCGAGCGCAGCGTCAGCCGTCAGGGCGCCGGCCATCTCGCCCAGGGTAGCGCCCGATTCGGGCTTGATGACAGCCTGATTGGTATCGAACAGCACGCCATACAGGGCAACGCGGCCTTCGCGCCGGAGCGAAGAACGAATTGCCGCCGCATCGACCATCACCTTGCCACCCTCGACGCGGGCCGACTCGATCACCTGCACCAGTTGCTGGACCCTGCCGGCGTTGTTTCGGTCGCTGTCGCCAGCGCGCAGCGCAACCTGCACATCGACCGACGCGTCCCCGTCTCGCTTGCGCGCGTGGACGTAATGGAAGCCTGGCTTGTACTCGAACATCCGGCGCAGGTAGCCCTGCGAACCGGCGCTGGGAACCCAACGCATTTTTTCTACCCAGCGCACCATCTGGTTTTGCGTGCGGTCCTGCTTGCATCTGGCTTCCTCGCACTCGTACAGCACCTCAAAACCCGCCTGCCTGAGCGCCTGCTGGTAGTTGCGGAACACCTCGAGCGGTGAGCGCTGCGCCGGTGCCCAATACAGACGATTGGTCAGCTTGCCTTCGATTTCTTCGATCTCCACGCCCTGCTTGCCGGCGACGAAGACCTTGGCCGTGCCGTAGTTCTCGCCCCCGTGCAGGTAGAGAATCGAGCCGGCATAGCGGGAGATGAGCGGATGGTCGCCCGCTCCGGGCAGATCGGTGGAATACCGGTTGGCCTGCGCGCCGACAGTCGCGCTTGCAGTCGCAAACGACAGGGCGACAAGGATCAAGGGCACAGCCCGGTGGAATATCAAATGCATTACTTCACGCCTTTCTTTGTATTCAACGAATTGACTTCCCTGCACATCGCTAGCGCAGGCGGTCATCGGGTACCACATCGACATCAATCCGGCCCACATCGATGCCGGACGCGGCAACTGCGTCCCAAGGCTCGATACCGGCCTTTGCTGCCCTGACGACCGCGCCCAATCCCTGCGCGGTCGGTACGCTGCGCGCCACCATGTCACGGGTGCCGCTGCTGCCGTTGGCGCCCCACCGTGCAGCTCCAGGCGCCGCTGCCAGTGGTGGCATCGAGCGCCAGCCAGCGCTTCTTGTCCTCACTGAGCTGGCTGGCGCCGGCGTGCACGAAGCTGAACGTTGTACGCGACCTGACATGGTTCGGCAGCAGCCGCTCAGCCTGGGGAGAGGAATCGTTGGCGCGATAGCGGGAGGTTGCGTTGCCCCAGGTGACGGTCTGGACGTTGATGCCGTCAAGCCTGAAATCGCCGTTGGTCATTTCGGCCCGCGGGTCATTCTGCATGACCACTTCATCCGCGACCAGTGCCATGGCGAGGATGGTCATTGCGTGATGAGCCTGCTGCGCCGTCTCATGCGCCTTGATGAGGCGATCGAGGCCGGTGATCGTTACCGGAGCAATTGCCACGAACGTCGAGTTCAGTGACTGGATGGGCAACCTCTTGCCGAGGTCCCATGCGCGTTCCCTGGTCGGGAAAGCGGATGCTTTAAAGTCGAGGAGCAACTCGCTCATTCTTTGCTGGGTATCAGCCGCGTCTTCGGGATAGGATTTCAGGCTTACAAGCTGGACGACGGCGACCTGGTTGGCCCCCATCGACCGGTTGGTATAGGCGGCGAAGTTATGGTCCCGCGCCTGCAGCAACGCTGCACTATAGGCGCCGGCATCGGCCGCGTTCTGCAAGCGGGTCTTGGCATTGGCCAGCATGCCGCTATTGAAAAGAAGGAGCGCAATGAGCGCGGCAACGGCGCCAAAGACCAGCGTGAACGCCATTGCCTGCCCCGTCTGCCGCGTCGCTCCGAATCGGATTGAACGCCTTCTCGTCGCCTGCATCGTCGGTTGCTGCTGTTGTTCCTGCCGGCTGGATCTGGGTTGCGGAATCGACGCCGGCTATTTCATTGGCCAGGCCGGCGGTCTGGTTACGCATCGTTTGCCCAAATACCGAGTACATACCGATCGCCGCAACTGCGATAAGGGCCTCAATGATCACGTATTAAATTATTCCCTGACCGCGTTGGCGGTGCAGGCTAAGGCTATATTTTTTCATGGGCTTCTCCTGTTCATAAGGAATATGCATGCCTTGACGACTCGAAGATCGTATAAGGATTTATTAATATGAACAAGGGATTTTTCGCTTTGATCCCTATCAACATTGATAGGAAAATGTATTTTAAAAATAAGAATCTTTTGTTTCCGCGTATTAATTAATTTGTGAACGAGCCCCCTAGATTGAATATGACATTACTCGATCTCCATCCGGCAACAGATCCACAACAGGCACTCTCATATACGGCCCTTACGGAAATAAACAGAGCTACGCAACACAATGCCACGCTTTGAGAGAATATAATAGTTGTCTATTTCGCGATCATTGCAGACCATTCCACAAGTGGCTTTCCCTGAATGAGTAATCATGGAATATGCATCGTGAATAGAACCGATGCTGATATGTCTGTTTGATGAAGCAGTCATCGATTGAACCGGGCTTTTTATACTCACGACGAATAAACGGGTCTGTCGAATTAGCGAAACCTGGCGAGCCGGTCGGGTGAACTGCGGTGCCCAACCCAGGATAACTCGACATGCTCAACTTCAAAGGGACACGATTTCCGATCGATGTGATCCTGGTCCACATCGCTGGTGTGCAGCCTGCCCGCCGAACTACCGGCACCCCAACGAGATCATGCAAGAGCACGGCGTATCGGCTGACCATTCGTCGATCAACGGGTGGGTGATTCGATTTCTGCCGCTCATCGAGGGCGAGGCTTGGAAATGGAGCGCCCGGTCGGGGGCATCTCGCATATGGATCAGACGTACATCAAGGTCAAGGGCGTCTGCAAGTACGCTACCGCGCTGTCGGCAAGCAATGCAAGATCGTCGATCTCCTGCTGAAGGCGACGCGCGACATGGCTGCGGCGAAGCGCGTCGTCGGCAAGGCAATGGAGCTAACGGCGATCCGGACAAGGTCGCGATGGACAAGAACGGCGCCAACAATGCAGCAATCGATGCAATCAACGCCGGGCGCGCGGTACCGCCCCTGGTGCGCCACTCACATACCTCAATAACATCGTCGAACAGGATCACTGCGCCATCAAGCGGGTAAGAAGGCCGATGCTCAACTTCAAATCATTTCGCGGCGCCGGGATCCTGGTGAGTTCAAGGAGGCGATTTTGCTGCCAATCAATGCGTGGCAAGAGACAGGGATGGATGCAGACCGGCCATGGTTGGGTAACCTCCATCTCTGATTGACGTCATCACCGACACGTCGCGCCCCTGCGATGAGCTGCACAGATCCCCTCCGCACGCCTGGTCACACAGGACTTATTCCGACAACTCCAGCAACTTGCCCAGACACCGCCGCTCAAACCCATTCAACCCCTGCATCACGAGCGGATCATCATCACCGATCACCCCCGCGTCAAGCAGCAAGCGCAGCGTCGCAATCCGGTCACCCAGCGCCAGCGCCTGCGCCGGATGCGAACCCTCCGGCTCATGCGCGTGCGCGATCGCCTTGACCACATCCGGTGGAAAATCCCAGTGACTGGCGATCACGGACGATAACTCGCGGCTGGCGGCAAAAAACGCGATGCCGAATTCACCGGAACCCGGCACCTTGCCTTCGCAGACGCGGTCGGCCACCTGAAACGCTACCTGCAAGCCAAGGTTCTGCATCAAGCCGGACAGGTAGGCTTCGAACACGCCGGCCGACAGCCCCGGCGCCATCACGCTGGCGGCGAATGCGCAGCGTTCGGCATGCTTCCAGACGATCGGTGCAACCTGACGCGCCACGCCCTGCGTCGTCACGCGCAGCAGCGGACGGAACGCGATGCGTGCGAGCAGCATGCGCAGGCCGTTCAGGCCCAGCATCGTCACCGCGCCTTCCAGCGTTTCAATCGGCGTCACCGGGCGGTAATAGGCACTGTTCGCTTCGCGGATCACTTCGGCGACCAGCACCAGGTCGCGTCCCACCTGGGCCGACAGCGCGCCGGTCGAGATATTCTCGTCCGACAGCGAAGTTAGAAGCTGCGCAATGAGTTCGGGGATACGTGGCACCAGGCCGGATGCGCAAACGGGGTCAGCAGCGAGCGAGCGCACTTCGCGCAGGATTTGCGCCTCCTGCTCGGGGGACGCCGTGCAGCGGCTGCTGCCCGTCAACCAGCGGTAAAAGGTGGTCTGGACCTCTGTCGCCATGGCGTGACCGTCGTCGAACGTCAGCGTTGCGCTGACCGGTGCCGGCGCGACGGTTTCCTTC
>Ga0265797_10010577_pt1 | contig 11732 bp, 16 predicted proteins | sample P2T30metagenome_FD_192433 | JGI IMG/M metagenome (GOLD analysis project Ga0265797, IMG submission 192433) | Plant litter microbial communities from East Loma Ridge, Irvine, California - P2 T30 | ecosystem: Environmental > Terrestrial > Plant litter > Unclassified | place: USA: California... | reverse complement strand
AGATGCATCCAAACTCAACCCCTCACACTCACGCTCACAACTTGGGCGTCTCCTCCCTCTCCCCGATAATGTTCAAGAACGCAGTGTGCACATGCTCAGTCAAGTCACTAGCCTGTAACGACCGACCCTTCTCCTTGAACGCCAACTTGGAACACTCCCTCGTGATACACGATCCACCAAACGCCGCAAGAGCCAATGTCTCACTCCTCGACATCTCTGTACCAATATCCCAAATCTTGTCGTGGTAAGCCTTCCTGTACGCCAACAGAGTTGCCAGGCTGCCCGTCAATGTGTCTCCCTGGCCCCCCGAGCGCTTCAAGCCGCCCTCACCCTCTGAGACGAGTGTATGGGCGCCGTTAGAGATGTAGTCCTTGGAGCCCTTTTGGATAATTGTAACGCCGCCGAATGCCTTTGAAAGCTTAGCGCAGAGTTCTGAGGGATCACCCTCGTTGACATCGACGCCCTTTGCCTTAGCCAGTCTTCCAAACTCGACGACGTTGGGCGTGAGAATACATTCTGTGCAGCCGTCTACAAGCTCTGGCCTCGTCTGTGCAAGGTAAAGACCATCCGCATCCAGCACGAACGGAATACCTTGTTTTCTAGCCTCTTCAATCACCCTTGCGCACGTATCTTGCATGAGCTCATCACGACCGAGGCCAGGTCCGATAACGACAACGTGTAGGCGTGATAGCATACCGACAACTTCTGAGCTGACGCTCTCGGCGCTCTCAGACTGAGCGAGGTTCTTGGATTGGCGCATGTAGGGATGTACCATGAGGTTGGGCGAGTATGTCTTGATAACGGCACCAGCGCCGGGTTCGCATATCACGTGTGACTACGATCTTGTAAGTAAAATGACTAAAGCTAGGAAATCTCATGGTCATACCATGTCGGCGCCTAGCTTCGCGGAGGCCATGGCGGAAAAGTAGGGCGCACCAGTGTAGTCTTCACTACCGCCAATGACTGCTACACGGCCCAATTGACCTGCACAGATCTGTTAGATAGTGCTGATGCTACTTTTCACCCAGTCCCTACCTTTGTGAAAGCTCTCTAGCATGGGCGGCACCATATTGTACACCTTCTTGAGAAGATCTTTCCTCGTTGCGCTGGCCATGTTGAAAGACTTTTGGAGTGTTTATTGATGTATTGTGCGAGTGATTAAGACGTGAGATTAGAAACCGAGAGTCGTTAAATGCTGTTGCGAGCTTTCCAGATCGATGGTTTTGTTATGGAGCAAGAGTACGTCATAATGATAGCGGGGCAGACTCCACGCGACGCGCTACAGCTCGCCATGATGCAGACAGGATGGACCGCGGAGAAGGAGCGCGAGGAAGACAACGAAGACAAACTTGAATATATACGCGTCACTGAGATGGTCTAACAATACACAATGTGATGAGATGGCTGGACATAGTTTTTAGGTGGTTTTCATTTGCTAAGACAGTCTTTTCCTCAATGAGCTTCACTATTTATGCTCTTTCAGCAATATATGTACAAAGATGGTAAACCCACTCATAAATGTGAGCCCACACATGCCAACTAAGAAACATCCATACGCGCTTAGCCTGAGCTTGATCAGCCTAACCAGCGCAAGCCGTTAACACTACAGCAAAGTCACCGTACCATTGTCACTAACGGCAGAGGGCGACATAAAAACTCGCTCTCACAGACGCTCACCATGCCAGCGACGACTTAAGCCTCAGTGACATCCGCAATCGCCGCGTCCGTCTCAGCCACAGCAGCCTCCTTGTCGCCATCTTCTACACTGGCCTCAGCCTGGACCGCAGGTGCATCTTTGATGACCTCCTTGTCTGCCTCTGACATGGCAACATCGCCGTCCATATCGGACTTCTTCTCAACAGCAGTTTCGGGTGTGGCATCTTCCATCTTCTCGTCCTCTACAATCTTCTCGGCCGGCGGTGCGTCTTCTTTGGCAGATTCAGACTTCTCGCGATCTTCATCCTTTACACCGTTGGTTCCAGTAGGTTCGGCCTCGTTAGCCAGAGCGTTGCTCCACTTGCCAAGGAGCTCACCACAGCGCTTCTTGAATTCGAAGTCTTCCTCCTTGGGGATGGAATCTAGCTTCATAATCGCCTTGAGGACCTTGTGAACCTTGGTCTTCTTGATCACCTCGCCTTCTAGATCGTCATGGGCCTCGAGCTGCTTTAGGTACTCAGACATGTTCGTCATGTCTTCGTCTTTGGGAGCCTGATCACGCGAGAGGAAGCCCTTCTGCAAACGGTGTCGGAGATAGAGAACTTGCTTCTCTCGCTTCTGCAGCCGCTCCTCTTCAGTCATCGGTGGCTCTTCTGGCACAACAGGCTCAGCTTCTTCGCTGGTCTTCTTCTTCGACTTTGGCTCCTTCTTAGGTTTCACAGCAGACGCCTCCTTTGGTGTCTTCGTTGTCAGCTTAAGCTTAGTCTTGGGGGTCTTTGCAGGCTATCACTGGGTTAGTATTCGTAACTCAAATGAGGCATTTGGAACGTACCTTGTCATTTTCGTCCTCGGTTTCGTCAGTCTTCTTGCGCTTCTTGGTGGCCTTCTTCTTAGTGGATGGGGTAGCGCCATCAGCATCCTCCATCTCAACGTCTTCTGATTCATCCACAGCGGTGCTCTTGCGCTTGGCCGATTTCTCGGCCTTCTCCTTCTTCTGCGCCTCCTTTTGCTCACGCTGCTCGATGTCCTCCGCCATCGCACTTTCATGGGCACTGAGCATCTCCTTGAACCAGGCTAGCTCATGACCTTCAGCAGCGATCTGATATGCATCCCAAAGTGCCTTGTTCTTCTTCGCCTGGTTGCCAGATTCGACATCCTTCTTGACCTCGTCAAGATCGAACGGAAGCAGATCGGTGTTGACTTGCCAAGCACTAGACGATGTGGTTAGCGAATTGGTTATGCGCAGTAGAGACACTGATTACTTACAATTCGTTTGTGCCCAGGAACATGATAGGATACCGTCGATCTTTGGCATTCTTGCCGCCCTCGAGGAAATCTTCTCGGTATGTCCCATCAATGCGCCTAGCACTGACAGGCCGCTTGCTGAGAAGGGATTCGGGGAGCATCTCCTCGTCGCAAACAATCACCGGCCATGGTTGGTAGCCCCGCATAGCAACCATGTGCATATCACCTGGCGACACGTTCAGGCGAAGCTCAACTGGCTTCTTTCCCTTCTTTGCAGGTGTCTTCTTCTTATGTTCTGGAACGCCAGCGACTGACTTGCGCTTACCGTTGGCAGCCTTCTTGGGTGCTGGGGTACCGTTTGTAGCTGGCGCGTCGGAGGCGGGTGCGGCTTCTTATAAGAAGAATCAGCAAGTTGGCTTGATGAATAGCGGATGCACATAGAGCCTGAAACTCGAAGAATTACAAGGGTGCACTTACCTGCATCATCACTGGCTGTAGACTTCTCTACCTGCGCGTCAGCAGTGACATCATCCTTCACAGCACCGCCCTCTTGTGCAGCCTTTTCTGCAGAATCTGGTTGAGGATCACGTTAGCTACCTCCAAGGCAGTATGCACAGAGTGATTGCTTACCTTCAGCGACATCCGAGGTGGCTGCGCCGCCCTCTTCGGCTGACTTTGCCTCTGCGACGGCAGGTTCCTTCACAGCGTCCGTAGAACGCGTCGCCTTCTCGGTAGTGTTGGTGACATCCACCGACGTGGGCGGGTTGGCCTCCTCTGCCATTGTGCAAGTTGTGCTCACGCTTGTACGATGTCGTGTCGACGCGTAAGGGATGCGCTGAGTCGCGAATTACTTTGTCGATGTGTCGAGCGCGATGTTGGTACCGCGAGGTTGATGGTCGACAGGGTGAGTTGATGGTGCGCGGTGGGTGAGGTGGTTGGGGTTGTATTATGGTGGAGTGGGGAGGGCGAGAGAGAAGAGATCGGAGACGCAACTCTTGAACTTTCCAGCGACGCCAGGCGCAGCACGTGACGTCCTTTACCCTGCTCGTGGCAGACGCGATACCGCTCTCAAAAAAGTTGGAGGGAGTTCACTGTTGTGCCCCAAGGTAGCGACAGATTTTTGGTGATGTTGCAGCGTGTGGGCGGTGTGCTTTGTTTGCTGTTCCTATTATCGCTGCCTTCCAAGGTTTGGCGCGATGCGATGACTTGGGTCCGTGCTGGAGTACAGAGCAGCCGCGCCTTCGGCCAGGCAACCCGCAGACTCTACCCTAGCGAAAGAAGCCTAGGAATGACGCCAACGTGACGGTTCTCCTCTGTTGTCGCAGCTTTGTCGATTGTGTCTCAGCTTTTGATAGGCCTTGTGGAGTCGTGAGTTGGCTTTAGCTGAGAAGCCGTCAATGACGAACTATACGAAGGCCTCGAGGTAAGAGCGCACGTTGTCGACACGATCGATACTCGTCGAAACGACCTTTCCTAGCTCTTCCGTGTCTTGCGCGGTCTGTATGATCGCAGTTAGCGGGTGAGATAGTTTCTGTGATGATGGGGAAGTGTCGAGCGGCCAAGTTTGTGGCAACACGTAAGAACGCTGAGCTGCGGGGTCTCGGGCATCTCAGGGTAGGCTTCTCAGGGATTCTTTGCATTTCGGCTACTATTGAAGCATCGTCAGCTTAGTTATGGTCTATTTGGACCAACGCAAGAAGACACTCACTGTAATCTAACTTGTTCCTCTCAGCGCGTTCATACAATTCCCTCAGAACAAAGTTGCCGGCCCACACCACTACATCGTTGTTCACACCACGAACACCTTCTCTCATCGCACGATTGCGGAAGTTGGCAGTCCTCACTCAAAGGCGAACGCGAACTTAGAATTGCGATAGATGGGTTCCTCAGTCGTAAACGAATGCACATCAACGATGAACGCGGCTACCACATCGTGAGCCGCGGCCACGCCGCAGACAAGCACTAGGTGCGCTTCCGTTGTTGCGATACAGGAAGTTACTGGAGTTGAAATCCCAACGACTTCGCCATTCCACTCAGACACCATATCTTCCCGGTATGTGTGAGTGGCAGCATGCTTTACCCTAGCCCAGGGGGCCCGAATAACTCTATGACCAGTCAATACGATCGTCCGGCTCTTGTCGAGTGTCTGTACAACGTAACTTAACCAAGTCTTTCCCTCAGCAGGCCAGCCCAAGATCCAGCTCTTTTGACACATCATGCCCTCAGTATGCCTGCAGTAATCGCTTTGAAGTGAAGAGGGGAGATGCTACAAAACAATGGATGCACATGATGAACAGATCGAGTTTGCATCTCTTTCTCAAATGGATACCAAGATACACATGATGGGTGTAATGCACATCCGCGAAGCAAACCTAGGATGACGATGAGCTTAAAAGATCAGGTATTGACTTACGCAGGCTGAAGCAGGTACTTAGTTCCCGGGCATGGGCTTTGAAATGAGTCGTTGGTTTTAGTAACATGGTAGTCGCGAGCATGCTTCCTGGTGTCAGTGTGTTGTTTATGATGATCGTACTATCGATCAGATAGAACCTTCATTTCGGGATTACATGTAGAGTAGAGGGTGTCTCTTGCGTCCCGTATAGACTTCTCTAGGCTGGATGGTCCCGGATTGTCACGGTCCGGAGACAGGGGTTGCCGCATCCGCGCTGGCTATCGATAGCGTGTGTCTCCCATCTTTTGGTGTAGTCCACGGCGGGAGCACGTCTTCCTCCCACTTTGGCTGCCCACTTGCAACCCAACACACCTATTGTTCAGTGTTTATGCACCTCGCACTATGCAGATCAGACTTTCCATCATGTGCTTCGGAACGGCCGAACAGATCGTGTCGACCTTGTGCGAAGGTGTGGAAAGGCTCGTTGGGTCGTCAAATGAGGTGAGCGATCGCGGCATATTACGCGACGGTGGCCATTGTCGTTGCAGGCGCTGCTCATGGTATGGTCTGAAGAATACGCTCAAAGCTAATGATTGGCTTACACAGATCCGGAGGTCATGTCTAGACACATCTCAGCCCTCTTGTGTTCCTAGAAACACGTTCATATGCGTTTCCAATGAAGCCAGTCCTCCACGCGTTCTAAGAGATCGGTGTTCGGTCGGGTGATAGACGGGCGATCGAGGGGCATCGGTGCCCCAGACGTGCCATGGTAGTCTCCTAGAACAAATCATGTTTTGTTTCAAAAAAGGCGATAGCAGCTTTCCTTTTGCGCAATGAGCTTGCGAGATGATGTATCGCTGGCGGCGTCAGGGCGGATGGTGTTCGAAGTGGGCGGCTCCCCGAGGGAACTGGTGGTTGTCGGCGTCGCTAGCGGACTAACAGCCCATCACGTGTGCTCATAATTATTGCATGGCTGCAACACAGAACAAAGATGCACAGAGAATTCGAAAACTGCTTAGAAGTGCCCAGATATAGTTAGAAGCATATGGGATAAAGAAAGCGTAAATGTCAACCTCAGTCAAGGCATGTCAGCATTGGATGCGCTTAGGGTGGGCGCGAAGGCACGCTTGCGCCGGTGTCGCCGTACCTTTGAATGCTGTCATACGTCCTGGAACATGAAATCAGTCATTGTACTGTAAAAGCCTTACCCGCAAGCCCCATTTGCGCATACTTAGCGCGAATCAATCGAAGGACCCGGAGATCAGCGGCCATCGATTTGGCTGGAAAGTTGCGCAGAACATCCCCGCCAGATCTCCCCCTCAAAAACATGACAACTGAAGCGCCCTCGACCAACGGCGCGCCGGATGGCGATTACCAGGCAGCATGGGCCAACAAGTACCGTGGTGTATGTTTTCTCATTGTTGTTCATAATTTCGCGCGACTACGTCTAATACTCCACAGGCGACAGTCGAAGACCTCGACCCCCCGCCTGCGCTCTCCATTCAACCCACCGACCCGATATCATGGGCTCTCATGTCCGGCCTAGAGCGTGATTATACACATCTCACTGTCATTTCGCAAACAAACCGCGCCCTGCTCGGTTACATTAGCATCCCGCGTCTTCAACAACTCCTCAAAGAAGGCAAGGTCAAGGACACCGATCGGGTCGAGGAGGCTATGCATAAGTTCCAGCGACGTGGCAGAAGATACAAGGTCATCACTACTGAGACACCGCTTGAGGAGCTGGAAGACTTCTTCAATGGAGGAGTGGATGGGAGTGGGAAGCAGGAGTTTGCGGTTGTGACGGACGCCAGTAGGAAATTTGTGCTCGGAGTTGCTACACGTGCGGATCTGGAGAACTTTGCTAAGAGACGGGCATAATCTGGTTATGAGTCTCCGGGGACCTCCTGGTAGGATGCATTGACAGGCGTTTACTGGATACCATATTACCGGTGTTAGGGAAGGCTCGATTCAACATGTGTCTTTGGGACCACGAGACCTAGGAAAACAATCATACACAAAAACAATCTCACACAATATTCACATAGGCTCGACAGGCATGCGTGGGGGAGTGGAGATGTTGCTGGATAAACCGCGTTGCATTAACGTACAATATGGCCCACATTGCGACGTTCCTGGCACTAACCTTGTGAAACAGCACCTGGTGACCTCAAAATTCTTAATTGACTGAGAGGTAGTCCCTTTATCTCCAAAGAGAGTGTTGTAAATTGACGCGACCACATCGGAATCCTCCGACGTCATGATTGAACTATATACTCCGAATGCTGAGTCATGTTCCCCATCTCATCCCCGATCAAGTCACCATGCGAAAACAGCAATCTCGGGTTTCCCACAAACCGGAATACGAAGCGACCTCATGCTCTGCTAGTCCAATAGTATCCGGGATGTAGAGTTCCTCACTCAACATCTTGTCATCCTGGTTCTCTGCCATATCGGAAGTCCCAGTGAGCGTACAAGGAAACTCGTGTCTAGTACAGTCGACCACATCGGGAACAGCAACCCTTAAAACGACGGCTCCCAAACAATACCGAATGATTACAGCGAACAAGGTTGAGATCGCCAGCTTACACACTACCCTGCATATTGCTGGCATGCTCACGCCTTCCCTTCACATGTGCAGTAGACCCCTCCTCCCACACCGACTATCACGAGCCTGGAGACCAGCAAACCGAAACGCGCAACGAGCGCCAGTAGTATTTCCCGCGCGACAGGCGAGATGGTACACGCAGGAAGTACCAAAAACGCAGACGGGCGCCGGCACGACCACGCCCGTCCCTTACAACGCCGCACCACCCAAGTCCAAGGCGCCCTTTTACTTTGAAGCCGGATATGCGCTCTTTGCGAAACGACCTTCGCGACCATTTCCTCCGCCGTTTCTCTCCATGCCTTCGACTAGCTTCTCCGAACCGCTGAGTACACACAACAGGAGTAGAGATCGTAGACCGACAGTCAATGGGCAGATGATACGAGGAGTGACAAACGGAGACGACGCGGTACTGGTCAGCGATAGCTTTATTGCTGCAAATGACGGAGTAGGAGCCTGGGCTACACGGGAGAAAGGACATGCCGCGTGAGTAGTACTCTTGCATCGCTCATCTACTCTGCTAACGCGAAATCCGGGTAGACTATGGTCCCGACTAATCGCCCACTTCTGGGCCCTCCAAGTCGAAACAGCATCCTACTCCCCCACATCGCCCCCGAACCTCATCGAATACCTCCAGAGCGCCTACAACCTTACAAAAGAAGCCACCTCTGAGCCCAATGCCTGGCACGGCACTACAACAGTCTGCGGCGCGCTCCTCGGCGCCGACAACGAGACACCCAATCACCCTTTGCTATACGTGACACAGTTGGGCGATTCCCAGATCCTCGTCATCAGGCCAAGTACCAAGGAAGTCATATATAGAACGCAGGAACAGTGGCATTGGTTCGATTGTCCGCGGCAATTGGGAACGAATAGTCCCGATACGCCAAACGAGAATGCGGTGATGGATTGTGTTGAGATTCAAGAAGAAGACGTTGTACTTGCCATGACAGACGGCGTCGTGGATAATCTATGGGAACACGAGATTGTTGAAAATGTATGCGAGAGCATGGAGAGATGGAACGCTGACCCGGAAAAAGACACGCAAGAGCAGACATATGCTGAGGGCATGCGTTTCGTTGCGCAGCAGCTGATGAATGCTGCGAGGGTGATTGCTCAGGATCCGTTTGCAGAGAGTCCGTACATGGAGAAGGCAATTGATGAGGGCTTGTCCATCGAAGGGGGTACGTGGATTTTGAATGTTAATCACCCAAGTATATGTACTGGTGCTAACTTCTACTCAAGGAAAACTAGACGACATCAGTGTCGTAGTCGCTCAGTGTAAGCGACGCAAAGGGTGAAATCCGTCCGATTGCAGTTCTACAGCTGAAGTTGTCTAAAAAAGGCACCCCGCTATCCAATGCTGCCCTGTCCACAACAGCAGAAGTACAAGCGAAACCACTACATGAGTGGTAGTATTATACGACAAGTGTCCGCACAGTCGTCTTCCGCCCCTAGAGCACATCATACTGGGCTGAATTGCTATCCAGACATGCAAGGTTGATGAGCAAACTACACAGATTACTGAGGCTCCGCACCATGCGTCGAGCATATATCGGCAAGCGAGGTATCAACCAAGACAGCACTATGAGAAGCTTTATGGCATTTGCATTAAAATGCTCAATTGCAATATGCAAGGACTTCTAGTATACAATGCTGACGAGCCTGCTGCTTTCGGGTGTAATTGTGATAACTCATTGCCTTGGAACGTCAAGCCGATAGAAACCCAAACCATGGAATCTCCACAATGATCACATGTGGTCTAACCGCCTCTGCCAATACACAAACTGCTACTACTCGGTGTGTTTACTTGTGAGCCACTTTTCAAAAGAGTGATGTAGAAACTATCCTACTTCTCCATACTTATGTCTCTCTGGACCGGTGAGTCACTGGGCGAGCGAGTAATGCGCCGTCTGGCCCGACCAGATCTGCTACGGGATCGCGATCTGCTGAGGCTAGGTGAGCGCTTTCGTTTCTTGATATCAGCGCGGGAGCCGTTTGAGTCTTCTCCCGAAGAAGTAGAATGTCTCCGTCTACGAGTACGCACAGGGCTTATAGATCGTGAACTACTTGGAGAGCGACGGCGACGGCGTGGCGGGGTTCGTGATCGAAGCCTGGGCGCTGGTGAGCTCGATTTGACACGCGGGGATTTGGAACGTGAAGTATGCCTGGGTAGTCTCGCAGTGTCGTTACTGGGAGACCATGACCTGTCTCTACGCCCCCCTTGCCTTCTTGCGGGAGGAGACTTGCTTCGTGAAGGCGATCGGCGTCGCGTACGGCGAGGGGGCGATCTTGAGCGGTCAGATGATGGCGAGCGGCGTGGTCGACGTCTTGGTGGAGTTCGCGATGGTTCTGACGATGGTGAGCGACGCACACGACGAGGCGGTGGAGATGCAGAACGACCGCCCGAAGGAGAGCGACGGCGCTCGCGAGATCTGTCACGACGACCTCCACGTCCGCGACCCCGTCCTCCTGCAGGTATGTAAACATCGCGCTCGCGGTTCGGTGGGGAGGCTCTTCGTCGACTGCTACATGTCAGTAGTTTTTTCTATGTTTGAGCATCACGCCACTCACGGTGGTGATCGCGAATCGCGTCTGGGGGGTCCTCTATCAAAGTCTCTGCCCCATCCTCTACGATCATTGCCACGGTATCGCCCGCCTCCACCGCGGCCGCGTTCAGGTCGGTCTGAACGTTCCGTGTCGCGAAAAGTGTCAATCATAGCATTTTGTGCCTGTTCTTCTGCGCGTCTCGCGTCAGCGGCGGCTTTAGAAAGCTGTGGGCTTGGTCAATAATGCTAGCGGCGTAAGTGCATGAAATGCTCTCACCTGCTCCTGCTGCAATTCAGCCTTCTTCGCTTCCAACAACTCCCGGGGCACGCCCACTGGGCTGTCCTGAGCACTGAGCATAAGATTCCATAGCTCCTTGCAAAAAGGTGCCGTGTCTTTTCCAAGGAAGCCCGTAAGTTGAATTTGTATTTCCTTGATCTTGGGCTGTACAAGGTTAGCACTTGCCTAGTATAGCATGCTAGTATCTACTTACAGACTGGTTCTGCTCAACCAAGTTGTAGCATGTCTCTACCACAATATCGTCTTCGTCGCCAAGGATATTCGTGATCCTGCCAGCAATCCACTTCTTGATCAGATCAATGTTAACCTTCTCGATATCTACTTTCTTGTCGAACTCTGGCGGGAATTTGGTGGCCTTGAGGCGCTTCTGGTCGATGCTGAGTGCCATTGCGAAAGATAGTCGTGTGCAGTTGCACTGAAGCTTATCAAGCGTGTGAAGGAAGGAAGTTCGCGACGTCGGAAGCTGGAGCACGCACGGGTCTATCCGCGGCCTTGGCGTCCTCCTCCGCGATTACGTCAATGCTTCATGCAGGTACGACGCGCTAAGCTTGTCTACCACTACAAACTCCACGCTTTACCCCATATCATGAATCGGAGAGTATGTAGCATAATGAGGTATACGGAGACAGAGAAATGCATATTGCAGATTCTTGGTTTGATCCGCTAAATGTAGAATCGATTCGGATAAGCTCCAGACGCAGTTCCGTATCTAGGTAGTCATGCTGAAATGAGCCAGGCACGCTTCTCTTGTACTTGCCCTATTGGCCGCTCTTTTCCTGCCGATTGACATATCAACTTGTTTACGCCATGAATCCTCTTCCGTTGCTACCTTCAATACAATCTTACCGAACAGATGTGGCTACAAATCACCACTTACCTTGGCCAGCATACCCTATCTTAGTGTCTGTCCTTATCCTCTGGTTGTGTCTATTGAACCCATTATTCATAACTTTTTTCTACAGCTTGTTCACTTGTCCACTGATATCG